>Ga0208849_1000331_pt1 | contig 46175 bp, 44 predicted proteins | sample NGESurdeep072012_10_FD_184470 | JGI IMG/M metagenome (GOLD analysis project Ga0208849, IMG submission 184470) | Arctic peat soil microbial communities from Barrow, Alaska - NGEE Surface sample 53-3 deep-072012 (SPAdes) | ecosystem: Environmental > Terrestrial > Soil > Wetlands > Peat ... | reverse complement strand
ATGACGCACGGTGACACGAAGTGGTACATCCAGAAACAACGGTGCGAGCACGGTGAAGGAGTTGCAGATTCGGGATCTGCGGAGCCAGGCGAAGGCTTGAGAAACCGGTCTAGTGCACGTTTGTTAAGAGCGCGAGATCGAAGCTGATGAGCATGACATCGAACGCGAAGAGCGCGAGTTCGGTGCGCCTCGTGTGATTGGGCGGGAGCGACATGACAGCCCTCCCATAACCCGCGCTGTTCTGCGCACAATTAATGCGTTGCTCGTTACCTCGGATAGCTTCTGCTCGATGGTGCGAGAGCATCCGTCGGTCGGGTTCGAAAGAGCGTAGCCCCATTGCGGGATAGTCGTCGTGGATTGTTCTTTGGACTTGCAGCATACAATTGGTATATCGGTAAACGATCGCTGACGATGCGTCGGCCGAACCGATTGTGATACACCGCCACCGTGATGTGAAGGACCTGGACGGCGTAGTAGAAGTACCTATGACGAGCCCGTGAAGATGTTGCGAAGCCACTGCGTGACGTGCCTAACACAAGAGTTCTCGATCCGACGCTCGTCTCGTCGTGAGGCAAAGAGATCGCCGATGGCGGCGTCCGAGCGCGCCGTTCCAACGAGTTCGCGCTCGCTCTCGAGAGCGATGGCTAGCTACTCGCGAACACCGGTGCGAAAAGCGCTCCAACATCCGCACATGGTGGTCAATACCTAATCGAAGCATAGGTGTGCACGCGCCCAACGTCACATCTAGCGTCACCCCAGTTTTCTGGCTCGTAATCGCTCATGACGGGGAGTTACGCTTTGCGTCGTCAATCTGCCAGTGTTTACGCCACGATTGTTGTCGCGTTTATCTCGGTCGGCTCCGGTTGCTCAAGTGCCTCGAATCCGATTCTGGCTCCTCATTCTACTGCGGCCGGCATCGGAAAGATACGGCATTCCGTCGGGAGCGAGAGCTGGACCACCAAGGCACCCATGCCGACGGCGCGCCTTGCCTTGGCAGCGGCCGTCGTCGTCGGCACGCTTTATGCTGTTGGCGGATCAGACACGAACAACGAAATCGTGAACACATTTGAGGCCTACGATCCAGAGACGGATACGTGGACTACCAAATCACCGATGCCGAAAGCGCGCGTTTATCTGGCCGCATGTGCCATCAGCAGAATTCTCTATGCGGCCGGAGGTGCGGATAAGAGAGGCGCTTCGGACGCTCTTTTTGCATATGACCCTGTGACGGATGCCTGGACGAAAAAAGCGGACATGCGACATAAGGTCTCCGGCCTGGCGGTTGGCGTCGTTCACGGCGAACTCTATGCCGTCGGCGGCAACAACGGGAACCAAGTCTTCAAAACGGTCGAGGCGTACGACACCGCGGCGAATACTTGGACTACCGAGAATCCAATGCCGACCGCGCGTTGGGGTTTAGCCGTGGGTGTCGTTAACGGTATTTTATATGCCGTCGGCGGATTGGGAAGCAGAGGTCCGCTGAATACGGTTGAGGCATACGATGCCGCGACGAACCGCTGGACGTCCAGAGCCGCTATGCCCACGGCGCGCTTTGGGCTAACGGTAAGCGTCACGAATGGCAAGCTCTATGCCATCGGCGGTGAAGGGGTCGGGAACTATTTGGATACGGTAGAGGCATACGATCCCGCGACAAACACTTGGACCGCCAAGGCTGCCATGCCGACGGCGCGATTCGCGCTCGCCTCAGGCGTCCACAATGGCACAATCTATGCAGTCGGCGGCTATAGCGGCGACGTCCTGAATACGGTTGAAGCTTTCAGGCCGTAGTTATGACCGATCGAATTACCACCGCCGCATTCTTGGGTCCTATGACCGAAAGCAATCAAATAGTACAGTCCTCCAAGGTTCATAATGTCCGCGACGCGCACGCACGTGCGATAATAAAAATCTCGTTAAATCGGCCGCATCGAACCCGGGATGCATCGGGCCACGCAACGTGGAAAAGACCGCGCACCGAAAAATAACTTCTCACAAGACAACAAACCGGAGGATATTCCGATGCCGCGATACTTAGTCGAGCGCAGTTTTCCGAATGGGTTAGAAATCCCAATGTCCAATGAAGGTGCGACGGCGTGCTTAAATGTCGTCAAGAACAATCTTCATGAGGGCGTCTCTTGGGTTCACTCATACGTCTCGACCGACAAGAAAAAGACGTACTGCATCTACGACGGGCCGGACGAGAAGGCGATCCGGATCGCGGCAGAGTCGAACGGGCTGCCGGTTGACACCGTCAGCGAGGTGAAAGTACTCGATCCGTATTTCTACCACTAGGCATTACTTGACGGAGATTCGCAATGGCACTCACGATTGGCAGCACGGCCCCCGACTTTGAAGCCGAGACCACCGAAGGCAAGATCCACTTCCACGATTGGATCGGCGACGGCTGGGCGGTGCTGTTCTCGCATCCAAAGGATTTCACGCCTGTCTGCACCACCGAGCTCGGCTACATGGCGAAAATAAAGCCCGAGTTCGACAAGCGCAATACCAAGATCATCGGCTTGAGCGTCGACCCCATCGACGATCACGCGCGATGGTCCGCTGATATCAAAGAGACACAAGGATATGCGCCCAACTATCCGATGATCGGCGACACCGATCTCGCGATCGCGAAGGCTTGGGGAATGCTGCCTGCGGAAACGTCAGGCGACGCATCGAAGCGCACGGCGGCCGACAACTACACAGTGCGAAACGTGTACATCATCGGTCCGGACAAGAAGATCAAGCTGATCCTCGTCTATCCGATGACGACCGGCCGCAACTTCGACGAAGTGCTCCGCGTGCTCGATTCACTTCAGCTCACCGCGAAGCATAAGGTTGCAACGCCGGTCAATTGGAAGAACGGCGAGAACGTGATCATCGCCGGTTCGGTCTCGAACGAGGAAGCGAAGCAGACGTATCCGCAAGGCTGGGAATCGCCGAAGCCCTATATTCGCATCGTGCCGCAACCGGGGAAATAGCGAGCGTCTGCCAGGGGCGGTAAAAGTGCCACTCGACTGCCATCGCACAAGACTTAGATAGAGCGGTCGCTAACTGCGCGATATGCGCAATGTGATTCGACCTCTGTCGGGTGTTCTGATCGCAATCGCGATCACGGCGACAATGGACGCGACGGGCCTGACTGTATTCAGCGCCCTTCCGCTCTTTCCACTGATGGCGCTGTTTTGGTACTTGGAGCGGCTGCCCCGCACCAAAGTGGGGTTCGTCTGGGGACGATGGGCCGACTACGGTCTGGCTGTCATTTTCCCATTGATCGTGCTGAGTATAGCGGCGGCGATCGCCGTGATGGCCGGTCAAACGCATACCGCAAGCACCGATTGGGGAAAGGCCGTCCTCAATGTGTCGATAAACGCAGCAGGCACGATACCAGTCGCCATTTTAACGGAGGAAGGTTTTTTTCGCGGATGGCTGTGGGCGTCACTCGAACGCTCCGGTTTGAAAATATTGAACATCGTCGTGTGGACAAGCGTGGCATTTGCGCTGTGGCACATTTCCGAAGTCACGTTGGCCAAGGGCTACACATTGCCACCCACTCAAATTCCGATCTTCATCGCGAATGCTGCCGTCTTGGGCGCCATTTGGGGACTCCTACGTGCTATTTCCGGCTCGGTGATCGTGACAAGCGTGAGCCATGGCCTTTGGAACGGCGGCGCATATGCTTTATTCGGCGTTGGAACACGAGTCGGGGCTCTCGGAATCGCGGACAAGGCGACCTACGGCGTTGAGGTCGGAATCGTGGGCTTAGTGCTGAACGTCTTGTTTGCCGTCGCGCTTTGGCGGTGGTGGATGCTGCAAAATCAATCGAGCCCGAACCCCGCTCCATAGTCGGTAGACCCGAGAGGCGTGCAAGGCCACTGGACGGTTCAGTACACGCCCGGGCTCTAAGCTATTTTTCCGTGCAAGACTCCCAACGTCCATTTCGGACGGATGACGGACGCATGGATGATAGACTCCGTTGCGTGTCGGCCCTCGAGACCATTTGGTATCGTAAATTATGCCGCACATCTTTAACGTGAGGAGAATCCAATGCAGTTCAAATCCATTCGTCCGGTTCTCATGGCGGCGGTAGTCGTCGCGGGTTCTGGCATTCTCGCGGGCGGACTTGCTCTCGGGCCGGCACACGCGGCTGGCAATCAATCGCAAGTCAACCCGATGTCCGTCACCAACTGCAACAGCGGTAACCCCTGCAAGACGTTCAGCAACTCAGGCATCGGCGCCGGCGTCAAGGGCAGCAACACGAACAGTTCGCCGTTCAGCTCCGGCGTCATCGGATCTTCGACCAAGAATGGTAACGGTGTATCGGGCTTTGGCGTCAACGGCTTTGGCGTCAACGGCGTTTCGTCTAGCTCGACCGGCGTCTCCGGCAGCAGTTCGTCGGCATGGGGCACCTTCGGCTACAGCACCAATGGCATCGGCGCTGAAGGTCAGAGCGTGAACAACATCGGCGTGGAAGCATTTTCCAGCGGACCGTCCGAGGGGCTCCTCGCAGCCAGCGGCAGCGGCGACGCGATCGTTGCCATCTCCGAAAGTTCTGCTACGGCTGTGGCTGCACTTGGCGGCACGGGAGACGCGATCGACGCCACCACGTTCGGCGGCATCGGCATTTATGCGAATAACGGCAACGGCAACGGCGGAGACATCAGAGGCACGTACATCGGATCCATGGGTCGCGCTCCGGCGGGAACCGGCGGATTCCCGCTCGTGGCGACCGACCTGAACGGCAACGACCTGATGTTCGTGAACGGCAACGGCGATCTGTTCTACCACGGCGGTCTCAGCAATTTCTCCAAGACGCGTGATGGGAAAATCGCGGTAGGCTTCGGCACGACGACGACTTCGCCCACGGTCGAAGACAACGGCACGGCACGGCTCGTCGGCGGCGTGGCCACCGTCCAGCTCGACCCGACGTTCGCCAACTCGATCGACATGAGCAAAGCGTATCAAGTCATGCTCACGCCCGATGGCGACACGAAAGGCCTGTACATCGCAAGCAAGAGCCCGACCGGGTTCGTCGTGCGTGAAACGCAAGCCGGAAACGGAACGCTCAACTTCGACTATCACATCTACGCGCCGGCACTCGGACAAGCAGGGAAGCGGATGGCCGAGATGACGACCACGCAAGCGCAAGCGTTCATGCCACACGCACAAGCGTTCACTCGCCCGGTTCCCAAGGTGAACATCTCAGTGCGCCCTCACTAGCGCCGCGCTAGACTACATAAACGGGGCTGCCGCAAGGCGGCCTCGTTTTCTTCGTTGTTGCGAACAGAGGCTCGAAAATGGTCGCGGAGAAGACGACGTGGTGCACAACTTAAGACGGAGATACATCCTCGCGAGTCTCGCCTTCGCCGGAATTTTGGCCGGCCCAACGGTTGCGAGCGCCGATTGCGCTGTCACCGTGTCGAGCTTGTTTGCGCTCGGATCCGATTCCGCGAAGTCCACGACTGTGTACGGTTTCAATATTTCGAGGAGCGACGGTAAAGCAATTGATGCGCGGATCGCAGCGCTTGCGTCGGACGGCAGTCAATTGCAGCAGTTCGAAGTTCAAGGCGCCATCCCAACTGTAAAAGCGAAACCGAACGAATGGGCGGGTTTAGCATTTTCAATAGACGGCGGATCGCTTTCATCAATTGAAGTCACTGCAGAGTCCGAGCCGGGCAGTGACGAAGTCCGCCCATGTTCGGCGGCTGCGGTAGGTATCCAAAGGGATATCGCACCGGCGAGAGGAGCAACTCCGGCCGGCCACGGCGACTTGGGCGCGCTCGAACTAAGCGGGTCACTGGTACCTGCATTAAACGCGGTCGCCGCGGTGGATGTTGTTTTCACGCGAGTCACAACAATGACTGCGCTGGCCTATCCGTCCAATGCAGTCAACGCCGGACGTCAAGGTCAGACGATCGTAGGAGTTACGATCGACATCGATGGACGTGTAAGAGATGCCGAAGTGCTGACGTCGTCGGGCGTGAAAACGCTCGACGATGCTGCAATTGCTGCAGCCCGAAGTTCCATTTACAGCGTGGCAACAATGAACGGTTTGCCGGTCGTCAGCCACTTTTCTGCTACGTATGAGTTCCGGATCGATAACAACCGCAGATAAAGTCTGGGCTAGTTCGCTTGATGCGCTGACGATTTGTCTACGTGACTGATACAATGTCCGCAAAATGCGGCACATGGTCGCTCAGCCCGGAGTCGATCCACTCGCTGCGGGAACCGATCCCAACCGTCATCCGGTTATCAACAAATTTTTTAGGCACGAGTCCTCGCGAGTCATCCCGTAGCGCAGCTGCGCTCGGCGGAGAACGCGGCGGTCGCCGCTAAGTTACCGTCGTGCCTAAGAAACGCAAGATCAAGAAAGAGCCGCCGCGATGGAAATGGATCGACGGCTGGCGCGCCGCAGCAGGCTCCGCTCTGTGCGTTGAGGGGATTTTAGCGGGCGGCAACCGGCCGTGCATGCCGTCGTTAGACACAGACAAATTGATCGGTCTCCTGCTTTCGATGAACGCCGTCGGGATCGCCGAGCTTTACGGTCTCTTCGCGGCAGTACCGGCATTCATCGTCGCGGCGAGTCCTATGTCGCTCGGTATAGATCCAAAGAACCGCAACACAGTGATCATCGTGCTTGCCGTCTTGACGCTCTCGTTTCAACTCTTCGTCAGTCTTATGGTTTGGCTTCCGCTGTTGGGCGTCGTGATCGGCTTGCTCATTAGGTGGTACCCATGGGTACGGCAACGCTGGTTGCTGTCGGCGCTCTTCGCAGCCGCCGCGTTCGGAGTCATACAATTTTCGGGACTCCAGTACGGTCACATCCATTGCGGGCCGTGAGCACCTGAATCGGACGCTTCGGCGAAACGAACGAACGGCGGTCTCGTCGGATTTTCAGACGCGATCGCGTGCGGCGCCGCCCCGGACCGTCGCACCGATCACGATGCCTGCGCTGATGAGCACGAGATTCTTTATGATGTACTGTCCTACGAGGGTCGGCACGAACGGAATGGATTCAAAGGTCTGCGACGGGAAGAAAAACAATGGGAGCAGCGTTCCCAACATCTGCGCGAAAAGCAAGAACAATGTGACGCGTTTGGCGACGCCGGCGATCAACCCGAGACCTATCAGACATTCCCACGTCGCCAAAATTGGAAGACTCACGTGCGGTCCGATGTGGCCGAAGGTCAGCACGAGAATTGTATCGCTTGCCATTTTCTCGGCCGGGCTTTGATTTGGGAAATATTTCAAGACGCCGAACCAGAAAAAGACGATGCCAAGACTTAGCCGCAAAACGGTGATGCCGTTAGCGGCCATCCATTTGACGATCGCGCGGTCTATTTTGTCGAATGTGGCACTCATGCAAACAGTATACCCCGAAAACGGAGACATGCCGGGGCGGTGAAGCAAAAGTTTTCGACGAAAAGGTCATGGAGGCATTCGCTCCGCGCCGGCGTGTGCCGGTCAAGCCACCGTCAACCGTCACGCCTATCGCACCACTTTCGTGGACATGGGCGGATCGAGATCACCCTGGAACTTGATACGGAAGTTCGCACGGTCGACGTGCCGGCCGATCTCGCAAAAGTTCTAGGCAAACGTCGATAGGATTCAAGCGGCGAAACAAATCGAGACGCGCGTGCGCCGTATAGAACAAGTCATCGGCAAGGTTCAAGAACGTGCGGCTAGCGCGCCGGCCCGGCGGGCTGCCTCCAAACATCCTCGATCGGCGCCACATTAGCCGAGTATCCTAAATACGGCAAACCGTAAAAATCTTCGACGGTTCGGAGCACCCGGTAGTCGTCTACCGGTTCGTCGTAGACGCCCGGCTTCACGTCCGCACCGATGAAGATCAGCGGAATGCTGTTGCCCATCAGCGTGTCGCTCTCGTCCCAGGCGATAATGACCAATGAATTGTGCGATTGCACCCAATCGATGAGCGGCGCGACGTTTCGACGGAGCCACGCGTCACCGGCCGCGATGCTGCCGGTGTGCATGTCGTGGGCGAGATTGGGGATGACGAATGCGACCGTCGGCAATCGATTCAGACTCGGCAACGCAGCAAATGCAAGGTTGTCTGCCGCCGGCACATCGCTGAAATTGACCCAGGGCGAATGCTTGCGGGCGTATCCTTCGTTCAGCTCACCGCTGAAGCAGCCGGCAAATCCCGGATGCGGCAGATCTTCGGAATATCCGGCAAACGAGAACCCGGCGGCTATCAGCGCGCCTCCGAGCGAGGGTTGCGATGGCGGGAGGTCCTTCTCCGGACAAGAATCCGCGTCGGCGTTTGTCCGGCCCGTGAACAACGCGATATAGTTCGGCTGACTTGGATGGGCGACGCCCGTCGCTTTCGCGAACAAGGCGGCTGATTTCGCCAGTCCATTGAGATACGGAGCCTTGCTGCTGCCGATGATCGTCGTGTCGGCTTTGTTCTCCTCGATGACGAAGATGACGTGCGCCGGCCGGGGGAGCGTCGCGCGAGGTACGCTCGATCCGACCGGAATCAGCGGGGGTAGTTCGGTCGGCTGCGTGTGACTGCCATAGTAGTTCGCGAGCGCGAGCCAGCAGACGATCACAGTCGCCACCGAGATCGCCGCGATGGTCCACCGTCGCTTCACTGAGGCCGCTTGATGGTCTGCCGGAGCATATAACGTTCCATCGCGCGGATCGGCCACATCGCACGATGCTCGTGAGGAACGATAGGCTCGGTCAGGATCGCGCGGATGCCGAGCAGTTTTGCAGCGAGGACGTCGGCGAACAGTTGATCGCCGATGACCACGGTCTCTTTTCGCCGGACGCGTAACTGCCTGACCGCGCGGATGACGCCGAACGGAAGCGGCTTGAGCGCAGTGTGCACGAACGTGATGATGCCAAGAAGCGTGGCCACGCTCTTGACCCACGCGCGCACGTTATTTGATACGATCGCGATCGCGAAGCCGCGATCGAGCGCCTCGCGTACCCAGGCGGCCACTTCGGGCGCCGGTTCGAGCAGTTTCCAGCCGATGAGCGTATTGTCGAGGTCGATGACGATTCCGCGAATACCTTCGGCGCTCAGCTCCTCTAGCGATATCGAACTGACGTTGCGCACGATGCGAAACGGTCTCATCATCTGGCGCGGATTTCGGAATCTCATACCGGAGCGTCGACCGGCGGAACTTCGACCGGCGGAGCCGGCACGAAGACTGCGACCGCGCGGGGAACGACTTCGAAGACAGCGGGTGTGGCGGTGACGATCTCTCCGTCGGCTTCGATACGCTTCGGCCTGTGCGTTCGTACTTCGAATCGCTTGCCGTGCGTGGTATGGACGCTTCGCGCCTCGTCGTAGCGGCGCTGCAGCAACGCCCTGAACGCGTCGAAATACGTCCATCCATGTTCGAATCCCACGCTGTAAAAGTCAAGCAGGCGGTCGTCGATCTCGGCTTCGTCGCTTGCGACAAATCCGCCGAAGTTGCGGCTGTTTCCCAGCGTGAGCTGGAGGGTCTTGACATCGAATTCATCGCCGCCGTCCACCCGCACGTGCGCGCGGAACCGGTGCATCCTGAAAAGCAAAACGACCGCATTGTACAAGAGCGCCAGTATGCCAAAGCGAGCCTTCGCTTCGCTGGTCAACGCGCGGCAGAGCGCCACGCTCAGTCCAACGCTCGCTTCATTGAAGAAGTAGGCGTCGTTGACGCGCCCCACATCGATGCGGCGCGAATGCCCTTGGGCGATCACGTCGCACGCCTCATCCAGGTCATTGGGAATGCCAAGAGTCTTTGCCAGATCGTTCGCCGTGCCGAGCGGCAGCAATCCAAGCGGGAGATCGGTGCCGACGAGACCCTGAAGAGCCCCGTTGAGCGTGCCGTCACCGCCGCCGACGATAACGCAGTCGACGTCATCGCGGTGTTCGCGAATGGCGTTTGCGATGGCCGACCTGCTTCGAATGACCGACCTGACGACGTCGATATCGCGGCTTCGAAGCGCTTCGAGCACGCGCTGGACGTTCGGCGCGACGCTGCGCGCCTTTGCGTTGAGGAATACTAAGGCGCGGCGCCTAGCCACCGGCGTCTTAGGAAGAGCCTCGCCAGCATGTCCCAAATCCTGCGTGGTCTGCACGCCATGCTTGTTCCCAATCGAGGGGGTGAGTAACCGCGAGGCGCTCGTCGCGGGTGGTTAGTGGCTCATCGCGTTAGAAATCAAGACCGCCCATTTCGCCGGATGCGCCGGCCCGCCGGGCAGAGCGTTGAAGTATTCCCAAGCGAATACGCCGCCGAAATCCGGATACTTCGCGACGAGCTGTTTCACCGTGCTCTTGACCGTGATGATCGGAAGATAGCCGGATCCATCCGACGGATTGGCAATCGTGCCCGCGACAGCGAGATCGGCAGGGTAACCATGAGCGACCACTTTGTCGTAGTCGGTCGTGGAGACAAGCGAGCCGAATCCGCTGTAGAACTGCGCGTCGAACCACGCGATGTCCGCGCCTTCCGGGCTATGGTAGAGTTGATCGTAATTGAAGCCCGAAAGATTCGCGCCGCCGGATAACGCCGACGACACCGGCGCCAGCGTGATGAGGAATTTCTTGCCGAAGTCGGTGTGCAGCCTCCCGATCAATTTTCGGATGTCAAAGAGCGAGACCGACTCTTCGACATCTAGATCGATGCCGTTCAACTTGTATTGCACGATCGTCTGTTTCAGGATCGGATAGAATATCTTCCATTGTCCGAACAGGTCCTTGTACGAGCCCTGCGCCGCGCCGCCGAGCATCATCCGCGCGGTCACGCCGTAGCCTTGAAGGGTGGCTACTTCCGGCCACATGACGTCGAAGATCGGATCGCCGGGTGGATTGTCGTTCAGATGGATGTAGGGAGCCCCTTGGTTGTCGTAGCCGAGATGAAAGGCGGCGACGATCAAATCGGTGACGTACGGTTTGTTGTTGGCGGGGTTCAGCTTCGTCCAGATCGGCGACAAGGAGAGGTAGTTTCCCTGACTATATTGCGTCTGATAGTAGTAGATGACGCGTTTCGACGCTACCACAGACGGCGGGACGAGCATCGCAGGCCGCGATTGCGCTGCCGAACGCTCGTGAACTGCCGGAGTCGTGGCGCTCGAGCACCCGCCGGCGGAAATAGCGCAAAGTAGCGCCGCTGAAATAGCGATGCGATTCGATGATCTCATCGGTGTTGAACCTCCGTCGTGGACGACTAGGCGGCGGTTATTACGCAGGCCCGGCGGCAGTTCCCACTCGTGCTGAGTCCAACGTGCTGTCGTGCGCGGTCCGGCGCGAGAGCTCGTCGGCAAGGTCTTTGACCTGTTGCCGCAACTCTGGCACTGCGGTGGACTCGTACAGCATTCCGCGGCGCAACGATCCGATGGCGTAAATTCGGGGCGAGGCGCATCCGTCTTTGCCGACGACCGCGCCGGCGCCGTCGACATCGATCCCGAGTCCCAGCGCATCGGGCCGGATCGCGTCCCCGGCGATGAGATTGCGCCACAACGGATCGTTGGAGCGGGCGTAATCGCCGCGGGGACCGGTGCAGTTCACAACGAGATCGGCACTGACGATGACCGCGTCACCTTCCACGCGACGCACGAAGCTTGCGACCGCACGCCCCGCGCTTTCCGAGAGCGAAGTGAGGCGGCCGGCACGCACGTCGAGTAAGCCAGACGCCTGCATGCGTTTGATCGCTGCGTCGACCGCGGGGGCAGCGCGGTGGCGGTGGATTTCCCAGAGCGGACGCGCGTGCCGGAGAAAACGCTTTTTGGCATTTGGCGAGAGCTCTCGCCAGACGCGCTGCGTATGCGGCCGAAGCGCATCGAAGACCGATCGCCAGTCGCTTCCCTTCGCTTCAGCGTGCCGCACGTGCATGCGCACGGAGCGGCTGATGTCGACGATGGATTCCCGACCGGTGAGCGCGCCGAAATCACCGTCGTACGGCGGAGCCGCACGGTGCACTTGCGGCAGGCGCCCGCGCCGCGAGAGCATCGTCACCTGCGCGTGCGGATTGCGCGCCTGGATCGTCAGCGCGACGTCGATCGCCGTGAGCCCCGAGCCGACAAGCAACACCTTGCGCACCGCATCGATCTTTTCGACAAGCGCACGGCCCCACGGATCGCGGACATAGACCGGCGAGCGCAGGAACGAAGGGCTCGCCGCAAGAGGGTCGGATGGCGCCTCGTTGCCGACGGCAAGGATGCACGTGCCTGCGCGAAGTCCGCCGCCGTTTGCGAAAGACACCGTGACACCGTCATCGTGCGTCACGACATCGACGACCCGGCGCGCGATCATCGAAATTCGATCGTTGCTCGCGAGCGCCGCTTCGAGAAGCGTCGAGAGATAGCGGCCGTACGCCGCCCTCGGCACGAAGTCGGTAGCCTGAACGCCGCGAATCATCAGATCCGTCAAGGCGTGGCCGTTGCTTCTCAGCCACGTCAAGAAATGTTCAGGCGATTCGGGGAACGCGCTCATCTTTGCGGCCGGGACGTTGAGCAGATGTTCCGGACGCGTTGTGCCGAACGCGATTCCACCGCCGAACGCGGCGGCCCCATCGATCAGGGCGATTCGCGGACCGAAGCGACCGAGCGCGGCGAGGCGGATCGCGAGCATCGTGCCGCAAAAGCCCGAACCGACGATCGCGATGTCAAAAGTCGAGAATTGCGAACCGATTGCAGCGTTCATCGGACGTCAGCGCGACACTTGAGGAGCGACCGGCCATGACGCGCCCGTGAATATGTCGTACGCGTTGTGTCGCCGCAGCGGCGGCGAATATAGGTGAATCGAGACCGCGGGGAGCGGCGAAGCGTTCACGACGACGTGAACGGTGTCGGCGGTCTCGATGCTGACGGCGCCTGGAACCATGTGACTCGTGACGAGCGGCTCGAGCGGCGCTTCTTCGCCGTGGATCCGATAGTTGGTTTCGGTGAGGGTTCCGAAGATCGGAGACGAGATTCCCCACGACTGGCCGTGATCGTGGGCGACCGTTCCTTGCCCAGGCAGCCAGCAGATGACGAGCGCTTCCCACTGGGCGCTCGTGAAAAAACGATGGCGGGAATATTGCGCAGCGTCAAACTTGATGAAGGGGGCCATCAAATGCCAATCGGGGTTCAGACCTGCGAGCAACTCCGAAAGGCGCGCTTGCGCCGCTAAGTCGGCCGCCACCGGCGCATCCGGAAGCGAGATCCCGATCAATTCGGGATGCAGCGAAAAGGCTTCGATCTCGTGCATAACGGTTTTCTCCTTAAGCCCACTAATTCAGTAGACTTAGTGGAAAAGCCAGTTGCGCATCTGAATTTCTCACTCCTGCCGCGAAAGTTGCGGGAAAACGCGAATGCGTCGCAAGACCTAAGCGCTTAGGCCGACTGGGTGCGTTTGAGACGGGTCGTTCGGCGAGTTTCGTCGCACATCTAAATCCGAGGCATGCACGTAGACCATGGAGACATGCGATCTATCGAGGGCAGATGAAGCGCACAATAAACCGACACCCGTTGGTCGTTCGGCTAACCCACTGGGTCGTCGCACTCTCGCTCTTTGTGCTGGCGATGAGTGGCATGCAGATTTTCAACGCTCATCCGGCGCTCTACACGTCGGATGCCTCGACGTTTAACGCGCCGTTTCTCTCCATAAACGGCGGTACCGACGAAAACGGCAATCCGCACGGCTGGGTGCAGTTGGGGAAGATTCGCGTTTCCACAACGCACGTCTTGGGATGGGGTGACAATGGCCAAGGCGGCGAGAGCGCCCGTGCGTTTCCCGGTTGGTCCACGATCCCGTCCGAGCAGGATCTTGCGGACGGCAGGCGCTGGCATATCTTTTTTGCGTGGATATTCGGATTGTGCGCGCTTGCGTATGCACGGTGGGCGGTGAAACTCATCCCGACGCGCGCCGACTTCAAAGCGCTGCCACATGCATTGCGGACACACTTGAAGCCGTGGGCGATCGCACCGTCGGAGGAGCCGAACCCGCTGCAGAAGATCGCGTATTTCGTTGTCGTCTGGTTCGTCGCGCCCCTTGTGATCGTATCGGGGCTCGCGCTCTCGCCATCGGTCGACGCGTGGGCGCCTTGGCTCCCCGCGATGCTCGGCGGCCGTCAATTCGCGCGCGTCTGGCATTTCGGCGCCATGATCGCGCTTATCGGATTTTTCGCCGGGCACATCCTCATGGTGGTCCTCACCGGATTCTTCAACAACTTGCGTTCCATGATCACGGGCCGCTACATCGTGAAGGGAGCGAAGTAACTATGCAGCGACGACGATTTCTTGCTCTGTCGAGCGCTGCCGCGCTGGCCGGCTGCTCGGGTATCGCGGACAAGCTCAACGACAACGATGCGATCCACAACGCGCTGCAGTTTCCAGAAAAGCTCAACCTCGCGATATTGGGCGCCGGCCAGCCGCTCGCACGCGAATATCGTCAAAGCGACATTTCCCCAGTGTTCCGGCCAAACGGTTTCATGCCGCCCTCAACCGCGCAGTACGAGCGATGGATGCGCGACGATTGGCGCGGCTATCGCCTGTTCGTGAGCGGACTGGTGGAGACGCCGCGTTCGTATTCGTTATCCGAGTTGCGCTGGAAATTTGCGAAAATGTCACAGATCACGCGCCACGACTGCGTTGAAGGCTGGAGCGTCATCGGCAAATGGAGCGGCGTGCGGCTTGGCGACCTCCTCGCGGATGCGATGCCGAAGAACGGAGCTGGATACGTCGTTTTCCATTGCCTCGACGACGATGGCACCGGTGCGCTCTACTACGAGTCGCTCTCCATGCGTCAAGCCGCGCATCCGCAAGCATTGCTGGCGTATGAGCTCAACGATATGCCGGTGCCCGTGGCGAACGGCGCGCCATTGCGTTTGAAAGTGCCGACACAGCTCGGCTACAAGAGTGCGAAGTTCGTCAACCGTATCGAGGTTGTCGCAGAGCTAGCCGGCAGCGGCGGATATTGGGAAGACCAAGGCTACGAATGGTTTGCCGGCATCTAGGGCAACCGTACTAACGCAACCGTATTAGGGCAACCGTACTAGGGCAAGCATCGCTTGCCCAAAAAACGTTGACGGGGTTAGACCCGGATAAACGGCTCCATTTTGGCGAATTTGCTCGGCCCGATGCCAGACACGTTTTGAAGATCGTCGGCCATTTGGAACGGCCCGTTCGCGGTTCGGTATTCGACGATGCGGCGCGCGAGGCTCGGTCCAACGCCGGGCAATTGAGTGAGTTCGGATTCACTCGCCGTGTTGATGTTGAGAGTCTGGCCTGCCGAAAGCTTGTGAGAACCGCCGCGGCTGGACCTGTGCCGGCTCGAATGGCCGGAAGATGCGCTCGGCGGCGAATCGAATTGCGCCGATTCGGGCGCTCCGATCGGCGGAGTGAACGATTGCCCTTTTATGGGCACGTCGATCTTCATGGCATCGGTGAGGGGTTCGGCGAGATTCAATTGTTCAAGATCGCCGGTTTTTGCTGCGCCACCGGCGCGAGCAATCGCGTCGACGATTCGTGTGCCGGCGGATAATGTGTAGACGCCGGGATTGCGCACGGCTCCGCAGACGTAGACATGAAGCAAGACCTGGGCAAGCGATGCTTGCCCTAGTACGGGATCAGATGGGGGAAGCGATGCTTGCCCGCCTACAGAGACGGTGGAATCCGGGGCAAGCGATGCTTGCCCTAGTACGGGATCAGATGGGGCAAGCGATGCTTGCCCTCCTACAGAGACCGCGGAGTCGGGGGCAAGCGATGCTTGCCCTAGTACGGGATCAGATGGGGCAAGCGATGCTTGCCCTCCTATGGGCTTCGGCAGCAGAGCACCTAAGCACACCAGCGCAGCGACAGCGACGAGCGCGGCGACTATTTTTACAATTGCAGTGCGATCCATGTCGAGTGATTCCCGCGCGACCGCCGGCGGTCAAGGTTCCGCGCTACCGCGCATGGTACAATACCGCGTATGCCGCAACCACATGTCGATCCGTACGAACCTCAAGCCGTCGAGGCCAAGTGGCGGCGCATCTGGGCGGACCGGAGACAAAACGAGGTCCGCGAAGACCCTTCCCGGCCGAAATACTATCTGCTCGAGATGCTGCCGTATCCAAGCGGCGATTTGCACGTCGGCCACGCTCGCAACTATGCGCTGGGCGACGTCATCGGACGATTCTTGCGCATGCGAGGCCATAATGTCGTTCACCCGATGGGTTGGGACGCGTTCGGGTTGCCCGCGGAAAATGCAGCCATCCAACGCGGGATCCATCCGCGCGAGTGGACGAAGCACAACATCGCGAACATGCGGCGCCAATTGCAGCGCCTCGGCATCGCGTACGATTGGTCCCGCGAGATCGATACCTCGTCGCCGGAATACTACAGGTGGACGCAATGGCTGTTCTTGCTGATGTATCGCCGGGGCCTCGCGTACAAGAAGGAAGCGCCGGTCAATTGGTGCCCTAAAGATTGCACCGTGCTCGCGAACGAGCAGGCGGAGGGCGGCGTCTGTTGGCGATGCGGCACTAAAGTTGAGCGGCGCCTGCTCAATCAGTGGTTCTTGGGGATCACGGCGTACGCCGACAAGCTGCTCGCCGGCCTCGATAAACTCACACAGTGGCCCGATCGCATTAAAACAGTCCAGCGCAATTGGATCGGCCGCAGCGAAGGACATACGATCTCGTTTAAAGTGGATGGCGTCTCCGACGCGCGCATCCAAGTTTTCACCACGCGCCTCGACACGGTCTTCGGCGCAACATTTCTTGCGCTCGCGCCCGAGCATCCGGTCGTGGAAGCGCTGACATCGGGTTCAATACAAAAAGCCGCTGTGCAAGCCTTCGCCGACCGGTTGAAAGACAAGTCCGAACTCGACCGCACTCAGTTGATGGCGAAGGAAGGCGTGTTTTCCGGCGGCTACGCGATCCATCCGCTCAGCGGGGCGCGCGTGCCGGTGTGGGTGACGAACTACGTACTGGCGACGTACGGCAGCGGCGCCGTCATGGGCGTGCCGGCGCACGATCAACGCGATCTCGAATTCGCGCGCAAGTACGGATTGGACATCCTGGAAGTCGTCTTGCCTCCGGACGGTCTCGCCTCGCCATCGCAAGGCGACGCGTATGTCGAAGATGGGATACTCACAAACAGCGGCGAGTTCGACGGAATGACCAGCTCCAAAGCTCGCGAACGCATCGCCGCCGCTCTTGCGGTTGCCGGAAATGCCGAGCCCACCGTCAACTACAAGCTGCGCGACTGGCTGATCTCGCGTCAACGCTACTGGGGTGCGCCTATTCCGTTCATCGACTGTCCGAACGACGGCCTCGTGCCGGTGCCGGAGGATCAACTCCCGGTGCTGCTGCCGGACGAGGCGCCATTCAGCGGTGTCTCCGGCAGCCCGCTTGCGTCGGTGCCGAGTTGGCTCAACGTCACGTGTCCGCGCTGCGGCGGCCCAGCCAAGCGCGAGGCCGAGACCATGGACACGTTCATGTGCTCTTCGTGGTACTTCCTACGCTATCTGAGTCCGCACGACTCGTCGGCGCCGTGGAGCGAGGAGGCGGCCAACTATTGGGCGCCGGTCGACCGGTACATCGGAGGGGCGGAACATGCCGTGCTGCACCTGATGTACGCGCGGTTCTTCTATAAAGTCCTGAACGAGCAAGGCATGGTGCCCGGCGACGAACCGTTCGTACGGCTCTTCAATCAAGGGTTCGTGCTTGGCGAGAACAACGAGAAGATGAGCAAGTCGCGCGGCAATGTCGTCGGCATCGACGACACGGCGGATACGTATGGCGCCGATGCCTTGCGCGTATTCGAGATGTTCGCCGGGCCGCCCGATGCGGACTATCCGTGGTCCACGACAGGCATCGCCGGCGCGACCCGCACGCTCGCGCGCATTTGGCGGCTGGTCCTGTCACATCCGGCGTGCTGCAAAGAACGGGATTCTGCCGATCAAGCGCCGGACGTCGAACCGGAGCTTCAGTACGCGATTCATTCAAAGCTCAAACAGATCACCGACGAGCTCGGCGGCCGCATGCACCTCAATACGTGCGTCGCCGCGATCATGACGTTGCTCAACGAACTAGAAGCTCGTGCCGGTTCGAGCGGCCGGAGTCCGATTCTCGACGAAGGATTGCGCACGATCGTGCTGACGCTTGCGCCGTTCGCGCCGCATATCGCGGAGGAATTGTGGGAGCGTTCCGGTGGAACGGGCAGCGTGCACCTGCACGCTTGGCCGTCGTACAACGAGGCAGCTCTTGTCCGTTCGTCGCTGCCGATCGTCGTGCAAGTCAACGGCAGGCGCCGCGCCGCGGTTAGCTGCGCGCCGGGCAGCAGCGAAGAGGACGTCGTGGCGCTCGCGATGCGAGAGTCAACGGTGATCGCTCAGCTCGACGGCAAAACGGTGCGCAAGCGGATCTTCGTCCCCGACAAACTGCTGAATCTCGTGGTAGGTTAGCGCGCGGCGGATTCAGATAGTGCGGAAATAATCAACCGTCTTCTTGATGCCGTCTGCCAGCGACGTCTCGGGCGACCACCCGAGCTCGCGCTTTGCTTTCTCGATCGCGAAGACGCACGTGCGGACGTCGCCTGACCGCTTCGGCGCGTGCACGATCTCGACACTGCGGCCGACTTGCGCGGCGATCACCTTGTGCAATTCATTTACCGATGTGCCGACGCCGGTGCCGATGTTGAAGATCTCGCCGTCGGCCCGATCGAGCGCCATGAGCCCGGCGCGCGCCACGTCGCCCACGTAGACGAAATCTTTTTGCTGCTCACCGTCCCAGTCGACTCGAATCGGCTGTCCGGCGAGGATTTTTCCGCAGAAGATCGCGATCACGCCGGCTTCGCCGTTCGGATCCTGCCGCGGCCCGAACACGTTGCCATAGCGGAGGATGGTGGACTGCAATCCATGCGCCGTCCAAAAAAAGCGCAAGTAGTGCTCGGCCGCCATCTTGGTGATGCCATACGGGCTTTCCGGTAACTGGGGATGGTCTTCGGTGATGGGCAGGCGCTGCGGCGTGCCGTAAGTGGCCGCCGATGACGCGAACGTGACCTTGCGCGTTTTGTGCTTGACCGAAAGCCGGAGCACGTTGAGCAGCCCCAGGATATTGACATCGGCATCGTAGTTGGGGTCGGCGGTGGATATGGCGACGCTGTGCTGCGCGGCATGGTGCGACACGACCTCGGGCGCGAATTCAGCGAACACCGATTCAAGGCCCGGATCGCGGATGTCTATTTCGTAGAGCTTCGCTTTAGGGTTGAGGTTTGCTCTGCGTCCGCCGCCGTGATCCCAAAAACTGTCGACGATAGCCGTTTCGTGGCCCGCGGCGACAAAGATGTCGATGAGGTGCGAGCCGATGAAGCCAGCGCCGCCGGTGACGAGGATGCGCATGCGATACCTAAGCGACGAGCCGCCGCACGGTGGCGGCCGGAAGTAAGAAGAGAGCGGTGACGGCCGTGATTACAGGTGTAGATGCCCCGTGACGGCCAGCAAAATCAGAACCAGCAGAACGATGACCAGGGTTCCCACGTATCGCAACTCCTTTGCCGTGGACGCGAGTATTGGAACTTCTACTTCCCGCTCCGGCCTATGCCTTCCTCGCACGACGAATAGCTGGACGGAGTCCCGCATCGTCGTGAATCGCCGCTATGCACCGATGGATCATCATGATTCGAAGCGGCCACGCATTTGTTGTCGCGTTCTCTGCTTATGCGGCCGGCGTCATCGCAGCAGGAAACGCGCTTGCTTGGCCCAGCGCGTGCATTGCGGCTGTGCTGTTAGCTCTTGCGATAACGTCGCGTGCACAGAATTCGTTTCGCAAAGCTTTGCGGGAACTTGCGGTCATCGCCGCATGCGGTTGCATCGCGGGTGCCGCGCTTGGAGCGCGGGCACAATCCGATCGCGTGAACCCGCCTTTCATGGCGATCGACGAACATCACGTCGTCGTTGAGGCCGTCGCGCTCGAACGTGCGCGGCCCGCGACTTCGGGCGTTTCGCTGCGCGTGCGCGTCGTTCTGGTCAGAGAACCGTCATCGAGCGCCGCACAATCGCTGAAGGGACGCGTCGCGCTGCTCGAGATGCCGGCCGGAGGCACCGGCGCGCAGATCGCCGGCCACACCTTGCTTGTCCGGGGCCGCGTCACCATTCCCGGCGGCCCGCGCAACGACGGCGAGCCGGCAGAACGAGATGAACTCGCCGAACAGGGCGTGGCCGTGCTTCTCAGCGCTCCGGCCCTCAGAAATGTCAGCATCGGCGGGCCCTCACCAGGCGCCGAGGCATGGCTTGCCCGCCTCCGCGAGCGTTTTGCCGAGGCTGTGGAGGCTCATTTGCCTCCACTTGAGGCCTCGGTGCTCGAGGGCGTCTTATGGGGCAACCGCGAGAATCTCCCCGCTGAGCTACGCCAAGAATTCTCCGATACCGGCACCGTGCACGTCCTTACAACGGCGGGATTGCACTTGGGAATCATGACCGGATTTATCGTCGCCGTGCTCGGCCTTATTCCGTTGCCTCGCATCGCGCGAGTCTCGCTCGCGGTCTGCGTCGCGTGGGCCTACGCGGCGGTGGCCGGTCTTCACTTGCCCACCATCAGGGCAGCGACCATGCTGACCGCGGGAATCGCCGCCCACGAATCCGCACGCGGCCGCACAGCATCGGCGGTCCTGGCGGCGGCGGCGTTCGCTGTGGCATTGCCGCAACCGCTCGCCTTGCTCTCGCCTTCGTTCTCACTTTCGTTCGCGTGCGTCGGCGGCATCGCATTGCTCAATCCGGCGTTTGAAGCGCTCGGCATGCGCGGGGAATCCGGGTGGGAACGCCACGCGTTCGAACTTGTCCGAACTAGCCTGACGGTCCAGGTCGCGTTGTGGCCGTTGCAGGCGCTCTACTTCAATGCATTCACACCGTACGCGGTGATCGCAAATCTTCTCGTCGTGCCGCTGATCGCTGCCGTCATGGCTGTCGGCGCCGCATTTGTCATCGCCGCGGTCTGCTTGCCATGGCTTGCCGGGCCGCTCGGCAATCTCGCCTGGTGGGGAGTGACGATCGTGACGGGAATCGTCGAGCGCGTCGCCGCGCTGCCGGGCGCGCACGTCGATCTCCCGCCGCCGTCGCACGGCTTTCTCATCCTTTACTGGTGCGGGCTCGCTGCCTTCGCGCTTGCGGTGCGCGCCAAAGTTGCAAACCGGGCGATCGCGGCCTGGGCTTCAGCGTCAGCGCTCGCGCTGGCCGTCGTATACTGCGTGCCGGGAATCGCGGCAGCACTCGATCCGGACCTGCACCTCGACGCGATCGATGTCGGCCAAGCCGATTGCCTGTTGCTGCGAGCGCCCGGAATGCACGCGATGCTGGTCGACGGAGGTGGAAAGCTCGAACGCGGCGGAGCGGCCGGCCGCGTCGTCGCGCAGCCCATCGGCGATGTGATCGCGAGCCGGACCGTCATGCCGTTCTTGCTGCGGCACTGGGTGCTGCATCTCGACGCCGTCGTGCTCACGCACCCGCACGGCGACCATGCCGGCGGACTGCCGGTGATTCTCGCGCACGAGCGGGTGGATTCGATCTACGATTCTGCCCAGCTCTACGGCGGCCCGGCCTATCGCCGCGCCCTCGATGTGGTCCGCGCACGCCACATTCCATATCGCATCGCGCGCCGCGGCGAAGCGTTTGATCTCGGCCCAGCCGCCCGCGTATCCATTCTCGCGCCGGAGATGCCGCTCATCACCGGCTCGGCATCGGACATCAACAACAATTCGGTGGTGCTGCGGGTGGAGTTTGGTCGCGTTGCGATGTTGCTGACCGGCGACGCGCAATCCGAAGCAGAAGCCCGGTTGCTATCCCATGGAATCGCCGGCTTGCGCGCCGAGGTCCTTAAAGTAGGCCATCACGGCAGCGCGTATTCATCGACGCCGGCGTTTCTCGCAGCGGTGCATCCGAAGATCGCGATCATCTCGTGCGGCCTGCACAACGTCTTCGGCCATCCGAGCCCGCGGACGTTGGAAGCGCTTCGGGCGGTCGGCGCGGCGGTCTACCGCACCGACCTCGACGGCGGAATCGCTGTGGATCTCAACGGTGAACAGGTGACGGCGACCAGCGTGGCTCGCTAGACGGGCGCAGTCATATTTCGACTGCTTCGGTTGAGTGACGTCGGCTGAGAAACTCCGCGACGATCCACGCCGACCCGGCGATCCCGAGCGTCTCCACGCTTTCACTCCAGTTCTCAAAACTATGGGGATCGGCGAAGAGCGCCGGCAGCCACACCAGCAACCCGAAAACCACGAGCATCGCCGTGTTCAATCGAGACGCGAGCCGAGCCTTGAACCCCGTGAGCAGAGCGATTGCGGCTAGCGCAAACGCGACCGTGGTTGCCACCGCCCAGAACATCTGTCCGGGCGGAATCCATTTCGGAACAAGACTTGCCGTGTTTGCGAGATAGAAAAGCTGCTCCAGTGCGAACGAGAGAACACAAACGCCGAACGAGTAGTACCCGATCTGAGCCAACCTTGACGTTCGAGTCGGGGCGACTAGACCAGAACATGCATACAGTATCGCGGCCCCAGAGACAAATGAGAATTGCTCGAAGAAGTTGCCATATTCGTTGTATATGAGCGGATGCCTGATGATGAACGGTATCCCCAGCAACGCGAAGATGAAGTAGAGTGTCCCCACAGCGGCAGCACCGGCTCGGGCCGTTCTCGGCCACAGAATGGCTGCGCCTCCAATGATTTCGACCGTGGCCACGATGTAGCTTAGAATCTCGCGGTGAGGAAAGTCTCCAAGCGCCTTGACCTCTTGCTGCCAATTGTTGGAGTCATTCGACACCAATGCACAGATACCGAAACCAATCGCCGCCAAGCCATAGAGGTAACGCCCCAGAGAATATTTCATTGCAACGCCTTAGCCGGAAATAGTTCAGTTTCCTCATATTCAATTTGACGTGCGCGAGTTGCCGGGCAATGTTACATTTCGCCAAAAAAAAGTACGAACGCACGATGAAGAGCACTCCAACTCACGCTTGAAAGGCAGACTATGGACATCAAAGTTGCGGGGTCACAGCCGTCGGGGAACGGACCGCCGGAGTATTTCACGGGCACCGTTCGCATCGATCCCCTTTTCGACCGAACCGATCCGGCACGCGCGAGCGGCGCGAGCGTCACATTCGAGCCGGGCGCTCGCACCGCGTGGCACACCCATCCGCTAGGTCAGACCCTGATCGTGACAGCCGGCTGCGGCCGGGTACAGCGGTGGGGTGGACCGATTGAGGCGATTCGCCCGGGCGACGTGGTCTTGATCGCGCCGGGTGAGAAGCATTGGCACGGTGCGACACCCACGACCGCGATGACGCATTTCGCCATTCATGAAAAGCTCGACGGCAACGCCGCCGACTGGATGGAGAAGGTCAGCGACGAGCAGTATCAGGCCGCATCCGGTTAACCGAAGTGCTTACGTGCCGGCCGGGATGGTGACGAAACTGTCGTCGAACCACTTTATCCGCAGGGGCGCTTTAGCGTCCGCGATGGTTTCGTCGCTGACATCTTTTCCGGTGCCGTAGTTGATCTGGATGTCGGGCTCTCTGACGATGCTGACGAGCACGATCAGCCGGCTTCCCGCGTGGAACCTCCAGCAGGCTAGCCTGCTGCTCGTGAAATCGAGGAGCATACGCTTTCCGGGCACGAGCAATTCCCGATGGCTACGGCTGCGAACGTAGCTGGCCCGAGCCTGATAGTAGGTGACGCCGACGTATTCGCCCTTCGCTGTCAATTCGTACAGGCTGATATTGAAATCCATATCTTTCTTATTGATCTCGAAGTCTAATCGCCCCGAGAATGGGCCTGCGAGATCGACGGGCTTGCTGATGGGCGCACTCCGGTAGGCCACGCCGAGATGGGTGTCGAGCCCGGACGCGGGTGGGATGAGATCCACATCGCTGCGGTCCGCAAGATCGACGGTTTGCGAGACGTATGCTCCCGTAGGCGCTTTCGCGCTCGTCAATCGTTGAAATTCGCCGTCCTTTTCCGCGCCGAGATCGTACGTGAACGATTCATCATGCATGGCGTCGATTGTCGGCGCATGCCGCCACTGGTTCGCTCCCATCACCTCGTAATTTACTTTGTCCTGAAGGATCGCCGGCTTCTTCGCACCTTTGAATATGTAGTCGAACCACTGGTAGCGCAGTTCCTCGATGTCGATGTGCGCCGCGGAGTCGATACTCATCCCCGCGATGTCGTCAATATCCGGGCCCGTCGATGATACCGTTCCCCGCTGGCCACGGATGTGATCGTATGGCCCGATGACGAGATAGCTCTGCGCGCTCGGGTTATACTTGTGATATTGTGAAAAGTAATAGAGCCCGCCGACGCTTTGACCGCTCAGATATCCATCCGTGGTCAACACCGGAATGTTTATGCGCGCGAAGTCGCCTCCATACGGAATGAATTGCTGCCAAAACGCATCATAGCTCGGATGATCCAGCCAGCGATCCCAAATCGGGTTTTGCCGGCCGTCGATCCGATCCATCGACCGATAGGACTTGCCGCTCACGTACCATTTCTTCTGAAGACCGATCCAATGTGCTGGGTCTCCAGGCGTGCTCGCGTCAAGCCATTTTGCCGACGTCGTGTAAAACGGCCAATAGTACGAAAAACTTTGAAATACGTTGGCTTCCATCGGCGTGTCGATCCCCGGCGCATTGGGGACGGAAGGCATGAGCGCTTTGAGCGCCGGCGGTCTTTGCTTGGCGACGGACCACTGTGCGAAGCTGTTGTAGCTTCCCCCGAACATGCCGACGCGGCCGTCGCTCCACGGCTGTCTGCTGATCCAGGCGATGACCGCGGCGCCGTCTGGCCCGTCGTGCATGTACGGCTCGGGCTCGTCCGGGCTGCACCCCTCGCCTCGCGTGAGCGCGGTGACCCCGACATATCCATTTGACGCACTGCGTCGCGCATCGCTGAGATTTGGGATGCGGTCGGCATAGACCGTGAATTGCATCAATGTCGGCAAGCGCCGGTCAGACACGCGCGGACGCACGACCAAGGTGCAGATATGCGCCCCGTCGGGCGTCTTGATGAGCAGATCTTTCTCGATGATGTAACGCCTGCGATCGTCGGCGGCGATCAAGGAGCCGGATCGCGCTGCGAAACTCTGATACATATTCGCGAGCTGGTACGCGCGAACCAACGCGAGCGCGTCGGCCCCGGAGATTTCGTCTTTGCCTTGTTGTTGAGCGAGCGCCGAACGCAGGTCGCTCTGAAAAGCGGCCACGCTGATCGCGAACCTTCGGATGATCAGAGCCGATTTCTCGTCGCTCGCCGGATCGACGACTTGGTGAAACGACTTATCGAACGCCTGATCGAACGGGGTGCCGGTCGACTCCAAGATCTTCGCATTCACGAAGATATCGAATTGCGAATAATTCGTGGCCGGCCACGGCGAGGAAGCGTCGTTGAAGCCGAGCAGTGCGAACAGCGATGCCCCCGCGGCCTTATATTCTCCCCCGGTTACCTGGAGGCGGAACAGATTGTCCAAGTAGTGCCGCCGATCGGCATCCTTGTACGATGCGGCCAACGCCCTTGAAAGCACGGGCACCGACCTTGCGAGGACCGCTCGATCGTCAACAGCTGCCCGAGGGAAATAAAACTGCTGCGCTGCCCTGCACGGAAACGAGGTCAGAAGAAAAAGCGTCGCGGCCGCGACAGCCAAGGTCGTTCGCACCTCGTCATGCTACAGTGGCGGCGGGCTAAAGTCCTCAAGCGCGCCTCATTTTTGAAAAATTGAGATGATAAAAAGGGGCTGGCCAGGCGTTCTCCACAATTCGCGACGGATGGATGAGCAACAATCAACCCTCAGACCGCTCGTGTTCGATCGATTCGTCTTAGACCCGGAGCTGCGCACCCTGCGCCGTGACGGCGAGGAGGTCGCTCTCCAGGCGAAGGCGTTCGAGTTGCTCGCGATGCTCGTGGCGCGCCGCGGCGTCCCGGTCTCGCGCGAAGAACTGTACGGGCGGCTCTGGCCGGACGGAGTTGTTGAGGATGGAAATCTGACGCAGAACGTCTACCTGCTGCGCCGAATCCTCGACCCGGCTGGAACTGGCCGGACATTCATCGAGACGTTGCCGCGGTACGGCTACCGCTTTTCGAAGCCGGTTCAGGACGCTCGACGACCGGCGCCATTCGTCCGCAGCGTATGGCGACGATTCGCATTCGGTGGAGCGCTGATTGCCATTGCTGTCGTCGCGTCAACCGCCGGCTCCGCGGTTCAGCCTTCGGACGTTCCACTTTCCCCTGCGGCGTCGGTCTCGTACGCGCTCGGCCAATACCATCTCAATCTGCGCACCATCGCCGATCTTCGCCATAGCATCGTCTATTTTTCGCAAACCGTGCACGAAGCGCCCCAAAGCGCGCTTGGCTTTGCCGGCGTTGCTTCCGCGTACGCACTGGAAGCGGAATTCGATGCAGCGAATTCGCCCGCATTTAGTCGTGACGTGGCGCTGGCAAAGGAGAATCGCGACCAAGCTCTGACGCGCGGCAAGACTAGCGCGCAGGCGCACGCCGTGGCAGCCTTTTTGGCGTTCCGTTTTGACGGCGATCCCGTTCTTGCCGAGCATGAATTCGAACTGGCCTTCGCGTGCGATCCGGAAGATGCCGCGGCGCATCAATGGCATGCGGTTCTGCTATTTTCGCAAGGCGCGATCAGACCCGCGATGGTTGAGTTGGAGCTGGCGCATCAGCTCGACCCGACCTCCGAGGTGATCTCGCGTTGGCTAGGCCGCGCCTACGTCTATCGGCGCCGCCCCGCCGACGCCATTCGCACCTTATCGGATACTATCTCCATCGAGCCCGCCGACGCGCCCGCATGGCTGAGCCTTGCATCTGCGCAAGAAGAAAGCGGCAAACTCCGCGATGCGCTCCAGACCCTTGAAACAGTCGGCCGCCGGTTGCCCGACGAGCGGCCGTACGTCATCCCGGACGAAGCTCGCGTGCGGCTTCTCCTGAGCCACGGCAGCAGCGATCCGCGGACCATCATGCAGATGAACTCTCTCGTAGCGGATAAGCGAGTCGATGCGGTGGAGGCCGCTCTTTACTACGTCGCACTTGGGTCGCGCGATCGTGCGATCACCGTCCTGCGCGCCTCGCGTCCGGCCTCGCCCATCGCGGCGGTCTTGGAAAAAGCCGATCCAAGGTTTGAGTCCATCCAATCCGACCCTCGGTTCCAGCAGCTTTTCGATTAGCTGGTCGCTTCACCGGAAGCTCGATCGGCGCGCGGAAGGAAGGAAGTCACTTGAATCGTACGATTTCACCCGCAGACGCGCTACAGCGATTGGTCGACGGCAACCGGAGATATGCGGCGGACGAAGCGCCCGAAGCGATGCTTGCGCACGCGGTCAACCGCCGCCACTCGATCGCCGAACAGCGTCCGTTTGCCATCGTGCTTGGGTGTTCGGATTCGCGCGTGCCGATCGAGATCGTGTTCAACCAGAGCTTGGGCGACCTGTTCGTGATCCGCGTGGCCGGCAATATCCTCAGCGATCACGTCATCGGGTCAGCCGAATACGCGATCGAGACATTCGGCTCTCCACTCGTGATGGTGCTGGGTCACTCGAATTGCGGCGCCGTGACCGCTGCGGTCGACGCGGTGCTGAATCAGCGCGAAGCGCATTCGCGCATCGCGACGATCGTAAACGCGATAAGACCTTGCGTTCAGCTCGTGCGCGACCAAAGCGATGTGCTTGAGGCCGCGATCGCACAGAACATCCGCCACGTCACCTCGACTCTTCAAGAGACGGAGCCGGTAATCTGCACCGCTCGCGCACAAAAGCGGCTCGCGATCGTGGGAGCCGAGTACCATCTTTCCACCGGGCAGGTTTCGATGTTGTGCGGGGACTTGGTCGGATGACCGGCTGCGCTATTTGACCACAGCCGGCATCACGTACTGCGAGATGATTTTCATTTCCCACGAATTCGTATCGTCGTTATAATTTCCGGCAAATAGCGCCACCACGATATCAAGTTTTGGAATCGCCATGACGGTTTGACCTCCGTTTCCAAGCGCGGCGAATGCCCGGACGGTCCCCCCTTTGTACGGAAAGTCGACGATCCACCACAGGTAGCCGTACAGAGGGATGCTCCGGCCGGTCCTCCGGCCGCTCTTCGATGGTTACCGAGCCGACAAGAACATCGTCCACTTGACCTCGCCCGAGGAACTCGACGCGTTCACACTTCGCTTCTGCTCGTAGGCAAAAGGAGCGCGAATTGCATTCACCGCCGGGTAAGGCGGCAATGGTATACTGGGAAAATGAACGTCCGTATGATGGCTGCGGTAGCCGCATGTACCGCCTTGGCAGCAGCGGGATCCTCTGTACCTGCGCAGAGCGCCAGCGCGCCGCAAGCCGTGGACGGCATCCACAAGATCCTCCACGTCGTCGTGATCATGCAAGAGAACCGCTCGTTCGATAGTTATTTCGGGACCTATCCGGGTGCGAACGGCATTCCGATGACCGACGGCGCGCCTTCTCACTGCGTCAACGATCCGGCTACGTCCAAATGCGTCTTCCCGTATCACAGCGCGCGCGATGTCAACTACGGCGGCCCGCACATGGCGCACAGCGCCGAACTGGATATCGACGGCGGCCGCATGGACGGATTCATCGGCAGCGCCGAAAGCGGCGGCGTCAGATGCCGGGGCATGAGCACCGACCCCCGCTGTCTCGGATCCAAAAAACCCGATGTCATGGGATACCACGACCGCCGCGAATTGCCGAACTATTGGACGTACGCCGATGACTTCGTTCTCCAAGACGCGATGTTCGAGCCGAACTCATCGTGGAGTTTGCCCGCGCATCTCTTCATGGTCTCTGAGTGGTCGGCGAGGTGCGCGGTGAAAGACGACCCGGCATCGTGCGTCGGCGCGCTCCAGAATCCGCATTCGCCGGTCCGCGGCGGTCCGTTCGTGCCGCTGAACTACGCGTGGACGGACCTCACGTACCTCATGCACAAACACGGGGTCGGCTGGGCGTACTACATTTTTGCGGGCACGGAGCCCGACACCGAAGACGGCACCATGAACGGCCGGCAAGGGCCGCTCAACGCAAAAACGCCGGGGATTTGGAATCCGTTGCCATCCTTCACGACGGTGCGTCAAGATGGCGAGCTTGGCAACATCAAATCCATCGATGCGTTCTACGAAGCGGCCCGGTCCGGCACGCTTCCCGCCGTGTCGTGGATATGCCCGAACGCAAATGTCAGCGAACATCCGCCTGCGCGCGTGAGCGACGGCCAAGCATACGTCACAAAAGTCGTCAATACGATCATGGAAAGCCCGGACTGGAACAGCACCGCCATATTTCTCGCCTGGGATGATTGGGGGGGCTTTTACGACCACGTCGCGCCGCCGGTCGTCGACGCCAACGGCTACGGCTTGCGGGTTCCCGCGCTTGTCATCAGTCCATACGCCAAGCGAGGATTCATCGACCATCAGACGCTTTCGTTCGATGCGTATGTGAAGTTCATCGAAGACGACTTCCTCGGCGGCGAGCGCATCGATCCACTGACCGACGGCAGGCCCGATCCGCGCCCCGACGTTCGCGAAACGCAGAGCATTCTCGGCGACCTTCGCGCCGACTTCGATTTCTCGCAGGTCCCGCGAGCGCCGGTCATCATCCACTGAGCTGAATCGCGCAGGAGCGATTCGCTGCCACCCTCCCGAACGTGCCGCTCATGGCCGGCCGTTTATACTTGTGCGCGACGCCCCTCGGTAATCTCGAGGACATCACGCTGCGCGTGCTGCGAGTCCTTCGCGAATGCGACATGATCTTTGCCGAAGACACGCGCGTCAGCAGCGTCTTGCTCCGCGCGTACGACATCGACAAGCCCGTTCGGTCGTTCCACGAGCACGTCGAAGCGCGAAGGCTCGGGGAGTTGCGCGACCTGTTGTCCGCCGGCAAAACGGTTGCCGCCGTCAGCGACGCCGGCATGCCCGGCATTTCCGATCCCGGACTTGCGCTTGTGCTCGCCGCCCGAGCCGCGGGCGCCGCGGTCGAAGTGCTGCCTGGTCCGAGTGCGCTGCTCGGTGCCGTCGTCCTCTCCGGCTTCGACTGCTCGCGGTTCCGGTTTGACGGATTTGTGCCGCGCAAGCCGGGGGCGCGCCGCAAGTACCTCGAGAGCCTGATGGCCGAAACCGCATGCACCGTGATCTACGAGGCGCCCGGACGCGTGCGCGCGTTGCTCGACGATATCGAGCGGGTCCTTGGCGACCGGCGCGTGTTTGCGCTGCGCGAGTATACGAAGAAATTCGAGCAGCAAGCGCTCGGAACCGCGTCTGAAGTGCGCGAGCAGATCGCCTGGCCAGCGCGCGGCGAATTTTCGATTGCGATCGAAGGAGCGGCGGACGACGTCGGCACTGTTGCGATTTCGGACGCGGTCGCTCAAGCGATCGGAGCGCTCATCGCGTCGGGCGCCGGCGTCGGAGTTGTCGCGCGGGCGCTGCACACCGCCACAGGTCTGCCGAAAAATGCGCTCTACGCGATGGCGCAAGAGGCGTTCGATAAGCGGACGTAAATCCGGGGCGAGCGATGCTCGCCCTCGTACGCGTAGGAAAAACCCTTGAAGAGGATCGCCGGCAGGGCTTTCGAGTCCGGCAACCGCACATAAACGGACGATGGCAAAAGACACCTTTTACCTCACGACACCGCTGTATTACACGAACAGCACGCCGCACATCGGGCACGCATATAGCACGATCGGCGCCGACATCCTCGCCCGTTACCATCGCGTTTCCGGCTCGGGGCGCGCGCACTTCTTGACCGGCACCGACGAGCACGGCCAACGCATCGCCGACATCGCGGCCGCCGCAGGAAAGACGCCGAAACAGTTCTGCGACGAGCTGGTCGAACGATGGAAGCAGCAGTGGCGCGAGATCGATATTTCGTACGACCAATTCATCCGCACCACCGATCCGGAACACGAAGCGGCGGTGCAGTACATCTTCGCCAACCTGCGCGACAAAGGCGATATCGTGCCTGGCAAATACGAAGGCTGGTACTGCAAGAACGACGAGACGTTTTGGCCCGAGACCAAGCTGATCGACGGCCGCTGTCCGAACCCCGAATGCCGCCGCGCTGTTGAGTGGCTCTCAGAAGACGCATGGTTCTTCAAGCTCTCTTCGTACCGCGAGAGACTGCTCGCTCACTTCCGCGAGCACCCCGACTGGGTGCGCCCGCAGAGCGCGCACAACGAGATGATGTCGCTGATCGAAGGCGGACTTGAGGATCTCTGCGTTTCGCGCACGTCTGTCGAATGGGGCATTCCGCTCCCAGGCGGAGGCGGCACGGTCTACGTCTGGTTCGACGCGATCTGCAACTACATCACGGCCGCAGGGTATCCCCACGATCTGGACCGATTCGGCCGGCTGTGGCCGGCAGACGTCCATCTCATCGGCAAGGAGATATTGCGCTTCCACACCGTGCTCTGGCCGGCAATCCTGATGGCCCTCGGCCAACCACTTCCCGGACTCGTCTTCGCAAACGGTTGGATAACCATGGAAGGCGAGAAGATGAGCAAGAGCAAGGGCAACGTCATCCGGCCTGCCGATCTCACGGAACGTTTCGGCGTCGACGCGATGCGCTACGCGTTGTTCGCGCAAGCGGCCTATGGCTCGGACTTCGGATTCAGCGAGGAGCAGATGCTGCGGCGCTACAACGCGGATCTCGCGAACGATCTCGGCAATCTCTTGCAGCGCAGCCTCTCGATGCTCGCACGCTATCGCAGCGGCGTCGTCACCGCCGCCCGCCAGAACGACACGCTTTCGGCCGGTTTTGACGATGCTCGCGCGGCGTACCAACGGTCCATGAATGCCCTGGACTACCGCGCCGCGCTTGCGGTGACGTGGGAGCGCGTGCGCACGCTCAATCTATTCGTCGAACAATCCAAGCCGTGGGAACTGCATAAGAAACAGGATGCGGCCGGTTTGGACGCGGTGTTGTTCGACCTCTGCGAAGGCCTGCGATGGATTGCGGCGTTCGTCTATCCGTTCATGCCGGCTACGGGGGACGCCATGTGGAAGTCTCTCGGACAAAGCGGCGTGCCCGGCGCGCCGTGGGACCGGACTCTTCGATGGGGTTTGCTCACGCCCGGCACGCGCACCGAATTGCCGCCCGCGCTTTTCCCCCGTATCGAGGCGGACGCGCCGGCGTCGTGACGCGGGTACTCGTCGACACCCACGCGCATCTCGACGGCGATGCGTACGCGGCCGACCTTGACGCGGTATTGGCGAGGGCGCTCGACGCGGGCGTCTCGCACATCGTCTCAGCGGGGCAAGACCAGGCCACGAGCAGTGCGACGCTCGCATTGGTGGCGAGTCACGACAACGTCGCGGCGGCTGTCGGAGTTCATCCTCATGAGGCAAAAGGGGCGGGCGATCTCGCATGGCTTGAAGAGCTTGCGCGCAAGCCCGGAGTTGTGGCGGTCGGCGAGATGGGACTGGACTATCACTACGATTTCTCACCGCGCGAGGAGCAAAAAGACGTCTTCGCACGGCAGCTCGATCTCGCCGGACGGCTCGACTTGCCGGCCATAATCCATTGTCGCGAAGCCGAAGAAGACGTCGCAGCCGCGCTGCGCGCGCACTTCGACCGGAGCAGGCGCGCGGTCATCCATTGTTGGACCGGCGGATACGACGCCGCGATGGCTTTCATCAGCGAATTCGACGTCTATTTAGGACTCGGCGGAGCGGTGACGTTCAAAAGCGCCGCGGACCTTCACGACGCTGCGGCGCGGTTGCCGCTCGACCGTCTCGTCTTGGAAACCGACTGCCCGTTCATGACGCCGGCACCGCACCGCGGCAAGCGCAATGAGCCGGCGTTCGCTGCGCTCACATGCCGCCGGGTGGCGGAGCTTCGCGGCGTCAGCGAAGACGAGATCGCCGAGAGAACCACGTCGAACGCCCAACGGCTCTTTCCGCGCCTTCGCCTTTAACCGAATTCTTTGGCTTCTTCGCGACCGTATGCCCGCAGCGCGAGAGCCAAGAACACGACGGCATAACCCACAAGCCACGAGACGGCGGTCAACGTGGACTCCGATCGCGCGCCGACAATGTTCCAGGCGAGCTGGGCGTAGTGGTAAGCTGGAAGATAAGGCGCTACATGTTGAACTGCGAGCGGCAGCAATGGGAGCGGCATGAAAAGTCCCGATCCGAACGCCATCGGCAAGTTGATGAGATTGAGAATCGCGACCGCAGAGTTGCCGCCGGCGAGATAGCCGACGGCGAAGCCGAGCGCGATGAACGGAAACACGCCGAGCAAAAGTACGCCGTAAAGCTCGAGCCACGTGCCGGGCTCGAACCGCACGCCGCCGACGCCGGCACCGAATGCGAACAACGCGCTCAACGTGACGAACGCGAAGGCCAGCGTCGCGACCGTCTTGCCGCCGAGATAGGCGAGCGGGCGTAGCGGCGAACTTCTCATCAACGCGGTGGCCTTGCGCGCGCGCTCCTGCGCCACGGTGACCCCGAATGAGAACAGCGCGACGCTGATGACCGCGTAGGCTCCGAAGGACGCGAGCATGTACTGGCCTACGACGACATGTTCGAAGGCTTCGTTGACGTGCGGAAGTCCGAACAGCGCAAAGAACATGATCGGGAACACGATGGTGGGAATGGTGAATGCCGGCACGCGCGCAAGCATCAAGAATTCCGATTTCGCCTGACCGGCAAGCATCGGCCAAAAGGGTGCGATAGCCGGCAACGGTTTGAGGACCGCCTCCCGATCGCGCATCTCAGGCGCCGTCTCTGTTGGTCAACTGCATGACGGCGTGTTCGAGGCTGGCGCCGGTGACCTCGAGATCGGCGATGACATCGCCGCGAGCGAAGAGCGACCGCAACAGCGCCTCGGGTTGGGCCGTGACGAAATCGACGCGCAATCCGTCGCATGCGATTGTTTGAAAGGGCAAGCCGTCGAATTCCGTCGCGATCATGGTTCTGGCGGCGGTGTACGACACGCGCTTCGCCTTTGTGGCGGATTTCAGCACCGCCGGCGACGCGTCGGCTAACACCCGTCCCCGGTCGATGACGACGATGCGATCGGCGAGCGCGTCGGCTTCCTCGAGGTAGTGCGTGGTCAATATCACTGTGCGGCCGGAGCGCACGAACGTCTTGACATGGGACCAAAAACCGCGGCGAGCCTCGACGTCGAGCCCCACCGTCGGCTCGTCGAGGAATAACAATTCGGGATCACCGCACATGGCGAGGCCGAAATACAGCCGTTGCCGCTGGCCGCCGGAAAGCGTGTGAAGTTGGGCGCGCGCTTTTTCTTCCAAGCCGACCAACGCGATGAGCGGGTCGGTGCCGATCGGTGCGGGATAGTAGGTCCTGAACAGGTCGATGGTCTCGCGCACCGTGAGGTATAGAGGCAAGCCGGATTCTTGCAGCATGACGCCGCAGCGAGAACGCGCGCGAATGTCGGCCGGGGCGAGTCCGAACAACGAGACGGAACCCGAAGATGGCTTTCGCAGCCCGATCATCAGTGAGACGAACGTGGTCTTACCCGCGCCGTTGGGTCCAAGAAGTGCGACGACTTCGCCGGCCTGGACCTGAAGGCTGATTCCGTCGACCGCGCGCACGGGGCCGAAGAGCTTCACTGCATCGCAAACTTCGACGACCGTAGCCATGTATGGTTCTATTCAGACGGCGAGCGAAAGTTTCATCTATGCCCGATTCAATGAGATGGGCGACGCGTCGCGCCACATCTCGTCGAAATTGCGCCGCAAGATGTCGGCACCGGATCCGAAGTCGGCGGCCGGCGCGACAAGACCGAGCTCGCATCCTTCATCCAAGCCATTGCGCGTGAGGTTCGCCGATCCCACGTAGATGCGATCGCCGCTATCCACGTACTTTTCATGCATGTAGTTCTTGGCAGGTGCGCGCACCGCTACGCCGGTGTGTTGGAGACGGCAAATGGTGCGCCGCTGCGCCGGGCTCATGGTTCCTCGCGCGTTCACGAGCACGCGATCGGCGTGACCTGCACCGCGTCGCGCGATGAGGTCGCAGATGACGCGTTCGTCGGAAAGATCTTCCGATGCGATGCGGATGTCGGCGCGAGACGCAAGCAACGATTCGACCGCCGCGCGCACTGCGGGGCTCGGCCCGGCGATCACCCGGCACCCGTGGTTGGCGTTCGACGTCTTGCCCGCGATGGCGTTTCCAAACGCCAGCACATCGGACGGCCGATCGTCGACCACACACACTTCGCCGGGAGATTCGAAGCCGGAGCGGGTGACATTTGCGGTAGTGAAGATGGCGGTGCGCTTGTCCACGACCGCCGCCTTCGCGTGCAGTACGGGATGGGTGGTGAAGTCGTGCCGCTTGTGTTCGGTGCGGATGTCGACGACGACGTGACGCGCGCGCGCGCGAGCTACGGCGGCTTTGACGGCCGGGTCTTTGAGGTCGTAGAATTCGCCCACGATCGAGCTCTTAGCGAGATCGAAGGTTCGGCACAACGCATCGCGCGCAGCAGTGCCTAGACAGACTGAGAGATCGCTCATGGCGAAAACTTCACGAGACCGCGGGAGCAAGTCAAGCACGGCTGTTCGATGCGTGCACCACTCGTCTCTGTTGGGCCGACCTTTACGGTCGGCCGGCCGATGATAAACATCGGCCCCACCGATCATGTCGGCGCCATTGCGCACACGTCGGCCAGGAATCGATTTCCGCCCGTCCGAAGCCGAAAACCAAGATGGATAAAGGCGGTGTCGTGCGCGAGATGTTCGATCGCATCGCGGGCCGGTACGATCTGACCAACACCGTCATGACTTGCGGCGTCGATGCTCTCTGGCGCCGCCGCGCCATCGCCATGCTCGACGCCGCACCGGACGCTCGTCTGCTGGACCTTTGCTGCGGCACCGGCGTGATGACGCGCGACCTAGCGGCGAAAACGGCCGAAGGCAGCGTGACCGGCGTCGATTTCAGTCCCGCCATGCTCGCGATCGCTCGCACAAGAGTGGCCGAGCCGCGCGTCGAGTTCGTCGAGGCGGACGCGCTCCACTTGCCGTTCGACGACGAGTCGTTCGACGGCGCGGCCATGGGCTTTTCCATGCGCAATCTCGTCGACATCGGCGCCGGTCTGCGCGAAGTCGCGCGCGTCTTGCGACCGGGTGCCAGGTTCGTGAATCTCGAGATCGCCAAGCCCCCAAATCCGTTGTGGCGCCGTCTATTCTATCTCCACTTCTACGGCGTCGTGCCGCTCGTCGGCAGAATCGTCGGACGCGACGCGGCCGCCTATCGCTATCTTCCGCAATCGCTCGTCAACTTTCCCGACGCGGACGCGCTCGCGGGCATGTTCGCTGCCGCCGGCTTCGAACACGTGCGCTACGTGCGCTTGATGGGCGGCATCGTCACGATCCACGCCGGATCCCGTCCGGCCGTGAGAGTGAAGAACCCCGACGCCATGCTCGAAGCGGCGGGCGTCGCATGATTTCCGGGTCGCCGCAACTCGCCATCCAGGCTGTCGTCGAAGAATTCGTGCGCGAGGAGCTATCGCAGGAGAACGCGCACATCGCCGGCGCGGTTTGGAACATGCTCGATGCCGGCGGCAAACGTTTGCGCCCGCAGATCACCATGCTGGCAGCGCGCGCGTGCGAGCCAGACGTGCCCGAAGATGCGGTGCTCGCTTCGTATATGGAGCTCATCCACGTCGCGACGCTCATACACGACGATGTGCTCGACAACTCCGATGTGCGCCGCGGCCGCGAATCCACCAATCATGCGTTCGGCAACCGGTTCTCGGTCCTGGCCGGTGACTATCTTTTCTCGTGGGTGTTCAAAAAAGTCACGCAATCGTATGCGAGCCCCGTCCCCACGATCCTCGCCGCCATGCTCGCCGAGATCTGCAACGGCGAAGTGAAGCAGCTCCGGGCAGCCGGCAATGCGTCGCTTCCGCCGGAAAATTACTACGAGATAATCGGCAAGAAGACCGCGGAGCTGTTCGCCGCATGCGCCGAGTGCGGTGCGATCGCCGCGGCGCTTCGCGCGGGGGCCGCACCCGGACAGCAGGCGCGCGATGCGCAGACCGTCCGCGCGCTGCGCGCTTTTGGGCGGTCGTTCGGCATGGCATTCCAGATCCGCGACGATATTCTGGACTATACGTCCACTGAAAGTCAGCTCGGCAAGCCCGCCGGGTCGGATTTGCGCGAGAAAAAAATGACGCTGCCGCTGATCTTTGCGCTCCAAGACGACGGCGGCGAACTTCGGCGCGCGGTCAGCTCTCTTTTCGCCTTTGAGGACGCAGCAGCGCACGAAGCCGCACACGCCTTCGACACGGTGCTCGAACTCGTGCGATCCGGCGGCGCCATCCGCCGCGCCGCGGCCACCGCCGCGTCGTACGCGCGCGAAGCCGAAGCCGCGCTGCACGCGCTCCCGCTCACGCCCGAACGTGAGGAGCTCTGCCGTATCGCTAGCACATTTAGACAATTTTCATTCTAAGCCGGCAGGGCGCTCGGCGCACGGCGGCAATACCATCATCTAGCCGGCCGCTTTCGGCCAGAAAGGAGACCGCACTCGATGACACCGGTTTTGGCCGTGCTCGATGCCCCGATCATCATCGCGATCGGCGCGGTCATCGTCTTGCTGTTCGGCGCTGAGCGGCTCCCGAAGCTTGCGCGGTCCATGGGACTTGCCAAAAAAGAATTCGATAGCGCGATGCACCCCACGGCCGACGCCGTCGCCCAACCGCCGCCGCCGCCGAAAGACGATCCGCCGAAGCTCGCAGGCCCGCCGCCCACCGATCCGATTGCCTAGGGCCGGTGTCGGAAGAAAAGCTCGTCGATGACGTCGAGATGACGTTCACGCAGCACCTCGCCGAGCTGCGTAACCGCCTCTTCATCTCGATCATCACCGTCGTCGTTATTTCAGCGGTCGCCTTTCCGCTGATGCCGCGCATGCTCAACTGGGTCGAGCAGCGCTTCTTGAACGGAATTCAATTGCACGTGTTCTCGCCGGCAGAGATCATCACGGTAGAGATCAAGCTCTCGCTGCTCGCGGGGGTCGTGGCCGGCATGCCGGTCGTGCTCTATCAACTCTACGCGTTTGTCGCACCCGCCCTCGATCGCCGCGTCCGCGGCCGGATCGGATGGTACGTGATCCCGTCGTTCTTCATGTCCGCGCTCGGCATCGCATTTTGCGGCTTTCTCATCTTGCCGTTCGTTCTGCGCGCGCTTCTGAGCCTCACGCAGCAGGCGGGCCTCGTCGGCACGTATCAGTTGGAGCCGACCATCGGCTTCGTCACCGTCTTGCTCGGCATCTTCGCGGTCATGTTCCAACTTCCGATCGTGCTTTCGATCCTCGCGAGCATCGGCTTGGTGAACGCGAAGATGCTCGCGGACAAGTGGCGCCACGCGACCGTCGTGATATGCGTCCTCGCCGGCGTCGCCGCTCCCGACGGCAATCCGTTGACCATGGGCCTGCTGGCACTTCCGCTGCTCGGGCTGTATCTCGCGAGCATCGCGGTGGTGCGTGTCACGCAGCCGAAAATCGCACCGGCATGAGCACCACTCGCCGGAGGCCGTTCGCAGACGAAGTGCTCGACGTGCTCAGCAACGTGCTGTTTCCGGTCGCCGTGTTCTGCGTGTGGGCGGCCGCGACGACCGTCGGCACGATCATCGATCAGAATCAGACGCCGGATCACTACTATCAATAGTATCCGTCGGCGGTCGCGAACCTGGTCATCCGGCTTCACCTCGACGGCGTCTTCCACTCGGTGCCCTACATCTCGCTCGTCGTCCTGTTGCTCGTGTCGATGTCGGTGTGCACCTTCAGACGCGTCATCCCAAAGCGCTTCCCCGCCGACCGGGCAGTGCCCATCGAGCACTTCGCCTTGCGGGCGAGCGCGCATGTGGCAGGAACGCAGGCGGCGGCCGCTGCTGCTTCGGATGCGTATCTCAAGCAGCGCGGGTTCAACGTGCGAACGCAGGAAATAGACGGCGCCCACTGGGCGTTCGCGCACCGCCAGAAGTGGGCGCGTTACGGCGTGTTGGTGGCGCATCTCGGATTTGTCGTGCTGTGCATCGGCATCTTCTTGGGCTGGAAATTCGGCATCCGCGGCCAGCTCATGGCATTCGACGGCCAGACGATCGCGGTGGCGCAAACGCCGCTGCAATTGACGCTGCGGAAATTTACGGCGACGTTCGAGCCCGTCCAGACGCCGACCGGGACGTTTTATCAAGCGTCGAGTTTCCAATCCGATGTGGCGCTGGCCGGACCCGACGACAACGCTGCGCCGAGCGTCACCGTGAATCATCCGTACGTGACCCATGACGGTATCTACATCTACCAAGCTTCGTACGGTTTTGCCGGAAGGCTCGCGGTGACGCGCCACGGTAAGCCGGTCGCAGTCGACGGAGCACAGCGCTTGATGCCGCAAGATGAAGTGCTGTTTCCCGGAACGAGCCGCGGCGTGCAATTCATGACCATGGCGGGGCCGAGCGATCCGTCGCAACTGCCGCCGGGTGTGCGGCTGCCGAAGACAGACGAGTACGTGTTCTGGGCGTTTCACGACAACATCCCCACGACCGACAAACCGATCATCCTTCCGGTCGGCAAGACCGTGGATGTGGGCGACGGCTACAAAGTCACCGCACTCGCGCCGATCGCGTGGTCCGGCATGACGTACCGGCGAGATCCGGGCGAGGACTATGTCGGTCTCGGCGTCGCGATCCTCATCGCAGGCTTCGTGATGTCGTTGTTCTTTCTACCCGTCAAGCTCTATGCGCGGGTCCGGCGGGGTGCTTCCGGCGTTGAGGCGGACGTCGCGGTCACGACCACGAAAGGCAACGCGATGTACGAGGACGATTTCGCTGCGCTCGTATCCGGATGGCGCGAAGCCTTGGCCAAAAGCGCCGCCCCGGACGATGTCAGTACGGTGAAAGCCTATGCCTGATACCAACTACTCGCAGTACAACTCAAACGCCGCCGCGGCGATGACCGCGCATTCGCTGCAGTACATGGAATGGTACTTGGCGGCCGTCATCATCTACGTGTTCGCGTTCGCGGTCTTCGTCGGCTGGTGGTTCTTCCAGAACAGAGTGGTGCTATTCGCCGGCGTCTCGATTGCCGTCGGCGGAGCCGCATGCCAGATCGTAAGCCTCGGTCTGCGGTGGTACTACAGCGGCCACGTGCCGTGGAATGATCTTTATGGCTCGCTCTCTGTGGTCGTGCTCTGGACGGTGCTTCTCTTCGTCACGTTCGGCGCGCGCTTCAAGATCTGGTATGCGGGTCCGATCGTGTTCGCCGTCGCCGACCTCTTGCTCGCCTACGCAAGCGGTTGGAACAAGGGGCTCGAGCCCCTGGTACCGTCGCTCAAATCATATTGGATCGTCTACCACGTGCCGATCGTGTTGGCTGCATATGCATCGTTCTTGATCGGGTTCGCGACGAGCGTTCTCTTTCTCCTGAAACGGCGCAGCGAAGAGGCGGCCACGCCACAAGCCTGGCTCGTCAACGTGCCGCCGTCGTCTAAGCTCGACGTGGTCACGTACCGCGTCGTCGCGGTCGGCGAGATATTGCTCACCATCGGAATCGTCTTGGGTGCGCTTTGGGCGCACGACGCCTGGGGTGCATATTGGCAGTGGGACCCGAAAGAGACCGCGGCGCTCGTATCGTGGCTCGTCTACGCAGCGTACCTGCACATGCACACGCGGCCTTCGTGGCGCGGCGTCAATTCGGCTTGGACGTCCATCGTCGGATTCGCCAGCATCATGTTCTGCTACTTCGGCGTGAACATCTGGATCAGCGGGCTTCACTCTTACAAATAACAATCAACCCGTAGGAGGGTGAGCATCGCTCACCCAATTTTTTTTGGGCAAGCGATGCTTGCCCTAGTACATTTGCCTTCCTACAGAGAGTTGGTCACCAGCCACAGCTTTTGGTCGCGCGCCAAAACGGTAAGCGGAAGGCCGCTCGCGCGTAGGTCGTCGTAGCGCTGCGGTGAGACGACGCACAGCGCGCGTTTCTCGGCCGCGAAATACTTTTTGGGATTGACGTCGGTCGGATCGTGACCAATCGACGTCACAGGGCCGGATTCAGTATAGAACAAAAGCGAGAATCCACCGCTCACGCCGTCGAAGCAGACCGCGTCGCCGGCGCGGTCGTGCGACATCAATTGTGCGGCCATTCCCTTCATCGGTTTGAACGTCTCCACTTCCGGCAGGATGAAAAACGCGAGCGCGGCCACGAATCCGGCCATCGTGAGGCTCAAGCCGACCGGTGCTAGCCAGACTCGCTTCAGCGCCACCGTCAGCACGGCGGTCAGCACGCACGGCACGACAACGAGCCACGCAAGCGTCGCGAGCGACGGCGCAAGGGCCGCCATCTCGCCCTGGAAATGCAATCTGCCATAGAACGCGATTCCGGCGGTGAGCAGCACTAGCGCGGCCGGCAAGAATATCAGGGCTGAGCGCAGCGGTCTCAAGTTGTTCTCGCGCGCCGAAGCCCCCACGAAGCTCGCCACGAGAATACCGAGCGCCGGAAAGAACACCGCGATGTAGTTCGGCAATTTTGTCTGCGCGATCGAGAAGAACACGAAGGGCACCGCAACACAAAGAAGGAGAAAGCGCTCGTCGTCGCTGCGGAGTCGCCACGCCCGCTGCAACGCTTGCGGCAAGAATGCGATGAACGGGAAAAAACCCAACAGGAGCACTGGTACGTAGTACCACCAGGGACCTGGTTGATTCTCGAACGGATGTAAGAAGCGGCCGACGTTTGAAAGCCCGAAGTACTCGCCGAGAAAACCCGAACCACGCAACATCGTGGCGATCGCGAACCACGAACCGGCGATGACGATATAGGCCACTGCCGCGCCAAGAACCGGTTGACCGCGAAGCCGCGACCAGCCGCGCGTCCACGCGAGCCACAGCAGGATCACGAGCAACGGAAGAACGAGCGCGATCGGGCCTTTGGTCAATGTGCCGAGCGCCGCCGCAGCCGCCGCGATCCACAGCGCACGCCCGTCGCCGTCGCGCAGTGCGAAATACGACCAAAAGAACGCGACGGTCATGAAGAAGATCAGCGCCGTCTCCATCATGGCGAGCCGGGAGAGCACGATCATCTCGAGGCTTGTGCCGGCGGCGAGCGCTGCGATCAGCCCTTCCGCCGAACCGTACATGCGCCGGCCGGCGCGATACGTCGCGATCGCGGTGGCGATGCCGAACAGCGCGCTCGGCAAACGAAGCGCAAACTCGTTCAACCCGAAGAGCATCGCGCTAAGACCCGCTGTCCAGAACCAAAGGGGCGGATGCGTATCCCAAGGCCGGAAATTCAGATGCAGCGTCAGCCAATCGCCGGTCCGGAACAGTTCTTTGACGATCTCGCCGTAGGTTGGCTCGCTATTGTCCCAGAGGCTGCCCGCGCCGAGACGGACGAGATAGATAGCGGCCAATAGCGTGAATACCGCGGCGGTGAGGAACGGCGGAATTCGCAAATCGGGCGCGCCGGACGACGCGTTCACGCCGACGTGAGTTGCAAAAGCCGCACGGCTTCCCCTCTTTAGCGCCATGCTCGTGGGAGCCGGCGAAGCTGCGGGCGAACGGAGTCCGCCTATCATGTCCGCAACGCACGTCGCCGCCTTGCGCATCGCCACGCGCAAGAGCCGCCTCGCACTGGCTCAAGCCGAACTCGTCGCCACGCTGCTCGCGCGCGTCGCCGGCTGCGCGCACGTCATGCTCGAAATCACGACGCGCGGCGATTCGGTTCAAGACCGGAGCATTGCCGCGATCGGCGGCGACGGGGTCTTCATCAAAGAATTGGAGACGGCATTGCTCGAGGACCGTGCCGACATCGCCGTGCATTCGCTCAAAGACATGCCGACCGAGACGCGCGCCGGGGTGGATGCGGGCATCACGATCGAACGAGGCGATGCGCGCGACGCGTTGATCTCCCGCGACAACCGCTATCCCACGATCGCGTCATTGCCGCACAACGCTCTCATCGGGACCAGTTCGCCGCGCCGCCGCGCGCAGCTGCTCGCATTGCGCCCGGATCTCGACATCCGCGACATACGGGGCAACGTCGATACGCGCGTGCGCGCCGTGCTCGACCAGCGCTACGATGCCGCCGTGCTCGCCGTCGCCGGCATGGACCGGATAGGCCTTCTCGGATCCGTCGGCGGTGGTTCGCCGCTCGATCCGGCTACGTTCGTTCCCGCGCCCGGGCAAGGCGCGATCTTCGTCCAGCATCGGACCGGCGACAAACGCGTTGCGGATTTGCTTGCGCCACTGCAGCATGCCCCGACGGCGATCGCGACCACGATGGAGCGCTCGTTCTTGCGGCAGATGGGCGGCGGCTGTCTCATGCCGATCGGCGCGTACGCATCGATTGACAATGGACACGCGACCATGTCCGCGTTCGTCGGATCGCCGGGCGGCGACGTTTGGCTTCGCCGGACTTTCGCGTGCGATGCAGAGGTGGGAACGGCGCGCGCCGAGATGGCTGCCGACGAAATGCTCGACGCCGGCGGCCGCGACATCCTCGCACTGTGCAGAGCGGCGGAGACCAAAAAAGCGTGAAGCTTCCGATCCGCCCGCGCAGGCTGCGTTCCACAGCGACCCTTCGGCGAATGGTCGCCGAACACTCGGTCAGCGTCGACGATCTTGTCGAGCCGCTGTTCGTCGTGCCCGGCTCCGGCGTACGCACGGAAATCAAATCGATGCCCGGCGTGTATCATCAATCGGTCGACTCAGTCGTGGAAGATGCAAAAGCCGCAGCCGCGCTTGGCATCCCCGCCGTGCTCTTGTTCGGACTGCCACCGTCCAAAGACGAAGCGGCGTCGTGGCTCGACAAGCCCGACGGCCCCGTGCAGCTCGCGATCGAAGGCATCAAGCGCGCATGCCCGGAGCTACTCGTCGCAGCCGATCTGTGCGCGTGCGAGTACACGTCGCACGGTCACTGCGGGATCGTGGACGACGATGGCCACATCGACAACGACCGCAGCGTGGAGCTGCTCGCTCGCGGCGCGCTCTCGTATGCGAAATGCGGCGCCGACTTCGTTGCGCCCTCAGATATGATGGACGGCCGCGTTGGCGCGATCCGCTCGGCGCTCGACGGAGCCGGTTTTGCCGCCACCGGCGTGATGTCGTACGCCGTCAAGTACGCATCCGCGTTTTACGGCCCATTCCGGGAGGCGGTGGATTCGACGCCGGCGTTCGGCGACCGCCGCACGCACCAAATGGATCCGTCCAACGTGCTCGAGGCGGTGAAAGAAGCGCAGCTCGACGCCGAAGAAGGCGCAGACGTCATCATGATAAAGCCGGCGATGGCGTATTTGGATGTGGTGCGTGCGGTGCGCGACGCGGTGCTCTTGCCGCTCGCCGTCTACAACGTCAGCGGCGAATACGCGATGGTCAAGGCTGCGGTGGCGAAAGGATACCTCGAAGAAGAGCGCACCGTGGACGAATTGCTCGTCGCCTTCAAACGCGCCGGCGCCGATATCATCGTGACCTATTTCGCGCGCGCCTATGCCGCTCGACGCGCCCGGCGCTGAAAAGCGCGTCACCATCATCGTGCTCGCCGGCGGCGCTGCCACGCGCTTGCCCGGCAAGCTCGCGTTGCCCGTAAACGGCGAGCCGATGCTCGTTCGCGTGGTGCGCGCGCTTTCGGCAACGGGTGATCCGTGCATCGTGTCCGCCAACGGCCTCTTGCCGGCCGAGATCGCCGCTCAACTCGACGTGCCGGTCGTCTACGACGACCGCCCAGGCGAAGGCCCGCTCGCGGCGCTCGCCTCATGCGCCTCGGCCGTGAACACGCCGTACTTCTTCGCAGCCGCAGGCGACATGCCGGGAATCGACGCCGCCTTCGTCGCGCGCGTTGTCGCAGCGGCGCAAGCGGCAGTTTGGCCCGACGCGATCGTTCCGGCGCATGCCGACGGCACGCTCGAGCCTTTGGCCGCATTGTATAAGGCCGCGCCGTGGCTGGCGGCGGCGCGCATCGCACTCGCGAACGGCCGCCGCAATGTCACTGCTGCGCTCGACGGCTTGCGCACCGTTTACTACCCGATCGTGCCGGAAGATGAGCCAGCGTTGGCCAACGTCAACACGCCCCGCGACTACGAAAGCCTGCGAAGCGCATCGGCCGCTCGCGATCGGAGAACATGAACACCCCACGATCGACTGAGTTGTTCGCGGCGGCGCGGCGCGTCATCCCCGGCGGCGTCAATTCGCCGGTGCGTGCGTTCGCAGCGGTTGGAGGCACGCCGCGCTTCATCGCCCGCGGCGAAGGTTCGCGGATCTACGACGTCGATGGAAATGAGTACATCGACTACGTGGGCTCGTGGGGGCCGCTCATCCTCGGGCACGCGCACGAAGCCGTGGTCGCAGCGATCGAGCGGGCCGCGCGCATGGGCACCTCGTTCGGCGCGCCCACCGCATTCGAAGTCGAGCTAGCCGAACTCGTGACGAAGGCCATGCCTTCGATCGAGCTCGTGCGCTTCGTCAACTCAGGCACCGAGGCGTGCATGAGCGCGCTGCGGTTGGCGCGCGCGTTCACAAAACGCGACAAGATCGTGAAGTGCGCCGGCTGCTATCACGGTCACGCCGACGCGTTGTTGGTCAGCGCGGGATCGGGCGCGCTCACCCTCGGCGTGCCGGACTCGCCGGGAGTGTCTAAGAGCCAAGCCGCCGACACGATCGTCGTGCCGTACAACGATGCCGCCGCGCTCGAAGCTGCATTTGAAAGCAACCCGGGCCAAATCGCATGCGTCATCGTCGAACCTGTCGCGGGCAACATGGGATTGGTGCTGCCGGGTCAAGGTTATCTGCAGGGGCTGCGAGACATCACCGCGCGCGCCGGCGCGCTGCTCATCTTCGACGAAGTGATGACGGGCTTCCGCGTGGCGTACGGCGGCGCGCAGGCGGTGTACGGCATCGTGCCGGACCTGACGTGCTTGGGCAAGGTGATCGGCGCCGGCCTTCCGGTCGGCGCGTTCGGCGGTAGGCGGGAAATAATGACACGGCTCGCGCCCAGCGGCGATGTCTACCAGGCGGGCACGCTCTCGGGCAACCCGCTCGCGATGGCGGCCGGCATCGCGCAGTTGCGCGAACTTGCCGAACCGGGCGTCTACGAGCGGCTTGAGTCGAAAACTGCGCTGCTCGAACGCGGCTGGCGCGACGCGTTCGCCGCCGCCGGCGTCTCCGTCCAGACCGCGCATGCCGGGTCGTTGTGGGGTTTTTTCTTCAGCGCGACGCCCGTGACGGATCTTGCGAGCGCTAAAAAGGCGGACACCAAGTCGTTCGCC
>Ga0208849_1000330_pt1 | contig 46194 bp, 29 predicted proteins | sample NGESurdeep072012_10_FD_184470 | JGI IMG/M metagenome (GOLD analysis project Ga0208849, IMG submission 184470) | Arctic peat soil microbial communities from Barrow, Alaska - NGEE Surface sample 53-3 deep-072012 (SPAdes) | ecosystem: Environmental > Terrestrial > Soil > Wetlands > Peat ... | reverse complement strand
TTGGAGAAGCAGGGAACGAGGGAATAGGGAATAGGGAATAGGGAACAGGGAACGGGGAACGGGGAACAAGAGCTCGCGGGTCAGGGTTTGGCGGGGGCGAAGCGGTAAACGTCGTGAGTGCCGCGAAAGTACGAGACGATTTCAAAGGCAAACGCGATCTGGTCGCGATTAGTATGCTCGGCCACGCGTTCCCAAAAGCGAGCATTGAATTCGCGGTGAGTTTCGAGCAAGCGCAGGCCGTGTGCGAGGCGGCCGAGATAGCGGGGGGAGAGACGCAGCCAGCGGCGAGACTTCCAGGCATTGGCATCGAGGCGGGGGTCGAAACAGGCGAGGGCGATTTCGTCCAGCAGAGCGAGATCTTTGGGAAGCGCAGAGTCGACCCGCCAGGTGACGAGGGCGGGGATTTTGCTGAAGTCGAATTCAGTTTCTTCGCTTACTTGAAGGGCGAGTGCCTCATGTTGAGGCGGAACCCGCAGTTCGCTGCGAAGCAGATCCGGCGCAACGCCACGCTCGTTCATTTCGCGCTCAACATCCGATGGCGACTGGGCGACGCAGACAGCGACGGTTTCGCGCTTGCGAAGCTGGTTTTTCAGGATGCGCAGGGCTTCGTCGAGATTAGTTACAACGAAATCAGCGACACCATCGCGGAGGGCCTGCTTTTCCGCGTCGCAATCGGCCGATGCGGCGAGCGTGGCAGCGCCGGCAATGTTGGCCGCGACGAGGAGCTCGCGGCCCTCTTCATCGAGTTCTGCCGCGTAGAAGAGTTTGCCGCCGAGGCCTGTCTCCGGGTGAGCGAGCGGCGTGTCGAGCAGGCTCGCGTAGGAGAGCGCGACTCGCGTGAGGAAATCGAAGGCGGCGGATGGAGGATCGAGGGTCAAGACTCCATTATCAGCTTTCAGCTATCAGTCTTCAGGTTCAGTCGTGAATGGTGGGTCAATCCGAAAAAGGCTGTCTTTCAGGGGCCGAAGCCCAAGATCGTTTTGGGCAGCTTATGTGCGGGCTGAAGCCCGTACCCTTCAACCTGGCCCACCACCCAGCCGTGGGTGGGATGAAGGCGAGCCGGTACGATGGAGATAGCTTTCTAAACTACGCAGTTAATTTTCCAGTTGATCGTGCCAGGAGCGCTTGCGGACAAAGAAGGTGAATTCACCGGGCTTGGGTTTGTATTTGGTTAGGGCGCACTCATCGGGCGCGACGATGCCGGTGCTGATGATGGTTGCGATTGAATACCAGATGTTCCTCTCCTTGTCATTTTCTTTGGCCGCATCGCAATCGATGTAGGTGTCCATCCCCATGCCATATGTGGCCTTGAGGGAGATCTTCTTAGCGTCGGCGGGGACGGTGATGAGGACAGTGCCATCGTCGCCGATGGTGACCCAGTCGGGGTGGTCGGTTTCGTTGTGATCGACGCGGACAAGGAAATTGGAGGCCTTGACGGGCAGGCCGGTTTTGCCGTCGAGCAAACGGACGGAGATGGTATTTGTGGTTTGCGCGGGCAAGGATACGGAGAAGGCGGCAATGAAGCCGGCAATGACGATGAATTGGGCGAAAGCGCGGACGTTGGGCATGGAGCTGGTCCTCACCCCTGAATTTACCAAGAGGAGTAGGGCTGGCCGTCGGAACCTGACTCTTCGGAACCAGAGTGGACATCGTTGATGCCGGGATCGGTCTGATCGATGGAGTACATGGCGTCGCTGGTGTCGGTGACCCAGGTATCCTTTGCGTGGGTCATGGGGTCTTCGGGGATGGCCTTGAGGTAGCCTTCCTGTACGAGATCGTCGAGGGACTGGGGAGCCTTCTGCTTGTCCATGGTGTAGGTATCGATGGCCATGCGCATCGTTTGAAGGTCTTCCTTGAGCACGGCCTCGCGGGCATGCTTGATGGCGGCGGCGAAGTAAGGAATGGCGAGCGTGGCCAGGATGCTGATGATCGTCATGACGATGATCAGCTCGATGAGCGTGAAGCCGGATTGTGTACGTCGGTTGCGCATTGTCTTAGCTTCCAGCCTCTAGCTCCTGGCTTCCAGCCTTTTCTGTTGCCCTGTCTTCATGCCGTTGCTCCCGTGACGTTGGTTTCAATTCGTGCTTAAAGTAACCCTACCGCAATCGAGCTAGAGGCTAGCAGCTAGAAGCTAGCTTTTCACCATGTTGAGTACTTTGTTCCGTCGAGGCCCGTGCCCTGAGATTTGGAGTAAACGTCGAAGACGCTCTGGCCGCCAAAGGAATCGGAGTCCGGATCGTCCTGCATGGAGCGCATTCCCCAGTCCGTCTGGTGGGTCATGGGATCGATGGGAATCTTGCGCAGGAATTTGAGCTTTTTGCCCTGCACGTCAACGCCGTTGACCAGCGTTTCAAGATCGGGCGGATAGTTTTGACTCTCCACCTTGGTCTGGAAGGCGCCCCGGTCGGCAGCGTCTTTGTATTTGTCGATGGCGTCGCGCATCTCCCACAGGTCGAAGCGAAGCTCGCGCTCTTGTTGCCGCTTGACTTGAAAGCGCACCAGCGGGAGCGCAGCCGACGCGAGAATGGTGAGGATGAAGACGGTCACCATGAGCTCGACCAGCGTGAGGCCGCGTTCGTTCAGCCTGCGGGCGAATACCGAATCGCGGCTGCGGAACGGAATGGAACGCTGAAGGCTCATCTATTTAACGACGATGCTGGTTTGCGCGCTCGTCACCGGCAACTGCTGTTGCGCGCCGTTGACCACGGAGGCGCGCGTAATGGCGAGGTCGCTGGGACCTGAGGCTTTGGCCTGGAAGGTGAGAACGCATACTACGCCGCTGCCGGTGATGCCGTGAGTTCCGGATGGACGAGACATGCCGACGACGAGATTGCCCGCGGGCTGGTCGGTATGGATGGTGGGAGCGGCCTGACCGTCACTGCTGAGTAAGCTGCCAGAGGAGACGTTCACGAGCTGGAGTTTTGCCGGATCGTAATGGAGCTGGAGGGCGATGGAAGAGACGTCGGTTGCGCCGTTCAACACGACAGGCACCTGAAAGGTTGTGCCGGAAGCCGGCGGAGTGGGCGGCGGATTGAGCGCGAAGGCTGCGCTGGGCGCAAGTGATGCGGCGGCCGGAGTAGTTGCGGGAGGCTGCACAGTTACGGCCGTAGGAACAGTCGGCGGAGCCGCGGGCGGTGGGGCCTGAGCGGTGGGCAGCATGACTGGCGGCTGCGAAGCGAGGTTGGGCGCTGTCGCGGCGGTTTGGGCGGCCGGTTGCGGACCTCCGGTGGAGGCCATGTCGGAACGCAACTGCGCCATCATCGCGGGCGCGGCTTCGACGGCGCTTTGCGCGGGAACGGTGCCGACGGGTTGGCCCTGCATCGCGATGGGTTGGACAGTAGGCGCGGGCGCGACAGGCGCCGAAGCTGAACCAGCCTGGTCGGAGTGCCGGAGATCGATGGACTGGCCTTCGCCGGTGTCGATGATGCGCAGATTGGACTGGTCGAGCTCCTGCGAGCGGACGATGTGCGGCACGACGACGAAGACGATGTCGTCATCCTGGATGATGCGGTCGCGCGAGCCGAAGATGTACTTGAGAACGGGAATGGCGCTGAGGCCGGGGATGCCGTTCCAGTTGTTCTGCTCCTGCTTGTTCTGGATGCCGCCGAGGATGCTGGCCTCGCCCTCGCGCAGGCGGATGGTCTGATCGACGACGCGCTGCGAGATGATGGGCTCGGTGACGCCGCTGATGGTTTCAGTGCCGCTCTCGGCGGAGACTTCGATTTTGATTTTGAGCGTGACGTCGTGGTCGTAATGGACGCTGGGTGTCATCTCGATGTTGACGCCGACGTCTTGATACTGGAACTGCGTGTTGACAAGCGAGCTGACCAGCGCGGTAGCAGCGCCGGTTTGATAGGACCCGGTGGCGATGGGGATGCGCGAACCGATTTTCATAGTGGCTTTTTGATCGTCGGTGGCGCGGATGCGCGGGCTTTGCAGGACCTTGGTCTGGTTGTCGCTCAAGAGAAGATTGAGCGTGGCCGAACCGACACTCATGGCAAAATCACTGGCGTTAAGGTGGGCCAGCGTGTAAAGCGTGGGGTTTGTGGTGGAGGCACCAGTGCCAGTGCCGGTGGTGGTGCTGGTGCTGGAGGTGCTGGAACTGCAGGAGTTGGTTGCCGCGCAGTTGGGCTGGAGAGAGACCCCGACGCTGCTGGGCCAGGAGATACCCAGGTTCCGTTCCCAGTTTTTGCTGACCTCAAGGACGGCGATGTCGACGACAACTTCGCCGCGGGCCTTGTCGAGGTCGTCAATGAGCTGCTGCGCGAGAAGAAGTTCGTCGGGGGTGCCGCGCATGACGATGGCATTCTGGCTCTGCACTCCATAGACCTTGGCGTTGGGCATCACGTTGCGCAAAGCGGTCTGCACGTCATTGAGATCGTTCTGCTGCCAGGCGTTGGTGAGATAGAAGGTCTGCACCGCCTGCTCGTCGAGCTCCTGGCGCTTGGTGCGGGAGTTTTGCGCGACAAAGATGGTGTTGCCGGTGACGGGACGCCAGAAGGTATCGGACATGACGCCGACAATGCGCAGCGCATCGAGGAGGGAGACATTGTTGAGGTCAACCGTGATGCGCTTGGAGTTGAAGTCGGGGTCGAAGAGCACGTTGACGCCGGCGGCCTTGGCGATGGCCTGGTAGACGACTTTGGTGTCCTCGGCCATGTGCAGGGAGAGCGGCTCATTGGTGAGCGGGTGGAGCTCGGGCGGAGCCTGGACCTGCTCAAGCTCCTGTTCTTCGCCGGAAGGCTGAGGCAAGCCGACTTCGGGCACTGCCGCGGCGGCGCCTTGCCTCTGGCGGACGCGGGCGATCTCCTGTTGCGCGGCCTCATTGCCGGGATCGATTTCCGCGGCGTGGAGGAACTGAGAAAGCGCGCCCTGCACGTCGCCGGACTGGAACAGCTTGCGACCGGTGGTGACGTGGGCCGACGATGCGGTGACTCGAATACGCGCAAGAGCAATTTTGAAACGCGCGTCTTTGGGATCGCGATTGTAGGCCTTCTGGTACATCTCGAAGGCAGTGTCGTAGTCCTCGCGTGCCTCAGCGGCCTGGCCCTGTTTGAAGTCAGAGTTGGCCGACTCGGCGTGAAGGCGAGCGACGAAGATGCCAAGGCCGACGACGGCCAAAAGAAGCGCGAGGGCGAGGGACAGGCGCGGAGCGATTCGCGAGAACAGGCGCGAGGTCGGATTCGACATCTGGGCGCGAACTGCGGCTTGTGCGGGGGGGCGACGGTTCATACGACTCCACAACTCGCTACTTGGGGCCGGGGCCACAGGCCCAGATTCGCGGGCAACGGGTTCGCGGACGAGGGGTTCGCGGACAAAAGGTTCGCCGGAGGCGGCAGGCTGATGCGGTTCGCGTGCGTAGCGATGTGATTCATTCTGCCGAACTTTCCGGGAAAAACGCTCCCTCATTCTAACAAAGCCCCATTGCAACCGATTGGCGGCGGCCGCAATGCGCGCCGATGCTACGATGAAAATTCAAGGAAGACTGCCGATGGCGCGCCAATCTAGCCACGTTGTTACCGCGAAGGACGCTCCGGCGGTCAAGAAATCGCAAAAGGCCCGCGATCCCGTGGCCAGCGGCGAGCGCGACGCAGTGCACAATCGCGCGGCCAGTCACAACTACTTTCTTCTGGAAAAATTCGAGGCGGGCGTGGCGCTGCGCGGGACGGAGGTCAAATCCATCCGCGAAGGCAAAGCCAACCTCAGGGACTCCTACGGGCTGATCAAGGATGGCGAGGCGTTCCTGTTGAACATGCATATCGGGCCGTACTCCCACGGCAACATCGCCAACCACGACGAGACGCGCACACGCAAACTGCTGCTGCACCGCGAAGAGGTCCGCAAGCTACTCTCCAAGACGCAGATCAAGGGGCATACGCTCATTCCGACGCGGCTTTACTTCCGCAAGGGGCGGGTGAAGTGCGAGCTGGCGGTGGCCAAAGGCAAGCAGGATTGGGACAAACGGGAGACCGAGCGGCGGCGCGAGGCGGACCGGGACGCGAAGGCGGCGATCAACCAAAACAAGCACAAAATGGGGCGTTAGAGGAATCGATGCCAAAACTGGTTTTTGCCAGATCGGTCAAGCCAATGCCGAAATCGGGCAGTCGCCTGAAGTGGGCAGGCCCCAACGGCTCCGGTATGAACTCAACCGCATTCAGTATGGGCCAGAACTTATTGCCCCGACCCGAATAGGGCAGGCCCAGATGTGCCGAGCGCATCCCAGCGGCAGTACCGCAAAAAAACCATCTTTAGCCCAAAATGAAATACGTCTTCGAGGATTTCGGTCTTCATCACCGGATGACTTGGACTTCAATGCCGAGGTCGAGGTTCTTCCATGCGGCGTCTGTGGTGTAGACGGCGGCTTTGCGCTGGATTGCGAGTGCGAGGCAGGCGCGATCGCCGAGTGAGAGGCCATAAGGGCGGGTGAATTTGACCAGGCCGCCCGCGATGCGCGCCTGAACATCGTCGAAGAAGCTGAACTCGCAACCGAAGGCCATTACGCGATGCCATGCGAAGTCAGCGTCTATCCCTCGCAACACAAGGCGCGTATGCACTTCCGTCGCGTTTACTGTGCTGAGCAGGCCTCCTTTAAGGAGTGGGAGAACGTCGTCGCCTCCTGGTTCGCTGAAGACAACGGCTAGAATCGCCGAGGAGTCCAACACGGCGAGACTATCCAAGCGACTCCTCCATCTCGCGGCGAGCTTCTTCGCGGCGCTCGGCGATAAGCTCGTCGGAAACAAGTGTTCCCGGCGTGGCGAACTTCCTGAACTCCTCCTGAATTCTGCGGATTCTGGCGAGATGCGATTCGATACGGAGAACTCCTTCCTGAAGGGACATGACGACGACGTCGCCGGGCTTCAATCCCATGGATTTCCGGATCTTCGCGGGAATGACGATGCGGCCATTGTCATTTAATCGGGAGGCGACACTTTCTTGTGCTGTGTCATTTTCATCTTGTATCGCAGTATTTGACATATTTAAATGATATGACAATTATTTAATATCTGTCAAACAACAGATAAATGACATTTTCTGAACGCTTTGTCCCTACAATGCGCTGACGGAGCCTGACATTGCGATCAAGGTTGGTAACGCGGATTCCGCGGCGCTCGGCCATCGTCGATTTGCCACAAGGCAAGCATTCCGTGAAGAATGGGCAATATGCGGACTGAGATTTCTTTTACCCCGATCGCGGAGATCGTTACCGAACTTCTGGCCGTTCTGGCCATCGATACGCAAACCGAAAAAGGCGCGGAAGCCAAACCCAAGCCCACGCTGCTCACGACAGACGCGGCAGTTCAGGCTGCTGCTGCAAGCGTCCTTTCAACTGGCGAATATAAAGCGGGCACGAATGAGACGGTGCTGCTGCACGCGCCGGCGGGATTGGCCGCGAAGAGGCTGCTGATTGTGGGGCTGGGCAAGCTGGCCAAGGCCACGGTTCACTCAGTGCGCGATGCTGCGGGAACGGCTGTGCGATTCGCGAAGCCGCGGGGGATTCGGGAGGTTGCGCTGACGTTGCCGGAGAATTTCGAGATGCGTTCGGCTGGCGCGCTGGCGAGGGCTGCTGTGGAGGGCGCGTATGTTGGCGACTTCGACGCGGACACTTATCGCAGCGACAGGAAGGACCAGGCCATTCAGACATTCACGCTTGCGGTTGCGGGCACGCTCGCCGTGCGTGGCGGGGCTGATCGCGCGGCTATCGAGGCGGCATTTGCGGAGGGCGCGATTATCGGCGAGAGCCAGAACTTTGCGCGCGCGCTGGTGAATGAGCCGGGGAACAAGCTGACCCCGACAATTCTGGGACAGCGAGCGGCGCATATGGCGCAGGAGGTTGGCCTGGGGTGGGAAGTTCACTCGACCGAGAAGCTGCACGAGCTGAAGATGGGCGCGTTCTGGAGCGTATCGCAGGGATCGCCGGAGCCGCCGGCGCTGATTGTTTTGCGCCATGAGCCTGAGGGTGTGAAGGATGGGCCAGTGCTTGGGCTGGTGGGCAAGGGAATTACGTTCGATACCGGAGGCATCTCGATCAAGCCGGCGGACAACATGGAAAAAATGAAGTACGACATGGCGGGCGGAGCGGCGATGATGGGAGCGATGCGCGCGATTGCGCTGCTGAAGCCGAAGGTACGCGTGATTGCGATTGTTTGCGCGGCCGAGAACATGCCCAGCGGCACGGCGCAAAAGCCGGGCGACGTGCAGACGGCGATGTCGGGTAAGACGATTGAGATTATTAACACCGACGCCGAGGGAAGGCTCGTGCTGGCTGACGGGCTGACGTATGCGCGGCAACTGGGTGCGACGCACTTGATCGACGCAGCGACTCTGACCGGCGCGATTTCGGTTGCGCTGGGCAGGATTACTGCCGGCGCGTTTTCGAACGACGATGCGGCCTATCAAAAATTTGAGGCTGCGCTGGAAATTTCCGGAGAGAGGTTCTGGCGGCTGCCGCTGGACGAGGGGTATGCGGAGTTAATCAAGTCTGACATTGGCGACATCAAGAACACCGGCGGACGCTGGGGCGGGGCGAGTATTGCGGCGGAGTTCCTGCACGTTTTTGCCGAGGACACGCCGTGGATCCATCTGGATATTGCGGGCACGGCGTGGGTGGAGGAGAAGCGGCCGTACATCGCAAAGGGGCCGAGCGGGATTGCGGTGCGGTCGATTCTGGAGTGGGTGAGGAGCTATTAGGCGTCGGGCGATGTTGTAGTCTGATGGGCGAAACTGAAAGCGTTTACCGAAGGGGAACTTTTCATGGCTATTGTTGCCGGGGTAGATTTTGGCACGCTCAGCGTTCGCGTCACTTTGGTTGACAGCAAGAAAGGGCCGATCGGGACGGCTTCGGCGAGCTACGAGCTGCATCGGCGGCGCGATGATCCCAATTACGCCACGCAATCGCACGCAGACCAGATGGCGGCGCTGGTTGCGGCAACGAAGGATGCGCTGAAGTCGACGGGCGTCGATGGCGCCGAGGTGGCAGCGATTGCGCTCGATACGACTGGGTCGAGCGTGGTTCCTGTGGGCGAAGAGCTGGAGCCGCTCGACGAATACTACATGTGGTGCGATCATCGCGCGTTTGCCGAGGCCGAGGAGATCACGCGCAAGGCGCACGAGCTGGGATTTGAGGGTATCGAGTGGTGCGGCGGCGTTTACTCGCACGAGTGGGGATTTGCGAAGCTGCTGCACTGGCTTCGGCACAATCCGGAGAAACGCGCGGCTTTTAAGACGGCGCTGGAGCATTGCGACATGGTGGCGGCGACGCTGTGCGGCGTGACGGACCCGAGCAAGGTGAAGCGCAGTGTTTGCGCGATGGGCCACAAGTGGATGTGGAATCCAAAATGGGGCGGGCTGCCGCCGGAAGAATTTCTTGTTGCGGTGGATCCGCTGTTCGCGGGTGTGCGCGCGAAGATCGGCGGCGAGTTCCTGACCAGCGATCATGTGGCGGGGAATCTTTCAGCGAAGTGGGCGGCGGCGCTGGGGCTGCGCGCGGGGATTCCGATTCCGGTGGGCGCGTTTGACGCGCACTGGGACGCGATCGGATCGAATATTCGCGAGGGCGACGCGGTGAACGTGGTAGGCACCTCGACGTGCATCATTGCGATGGCGCGCGAGACGGAGCTGGTTCCGGGAGTATGCGGCGTGGTGCCGGGAAGCGTGCATCCGGGCTATACGGGAATCGAAGCGGGACTTTCGGCGGTTGGCGACATTTTCGATGCGATTGCCAAGCGCGCGGGAACGACGGTGGCGGCGCTGAGCGATGGGCTGGAGGCGTACAAGGCGGGCCAGACAGGGCTGCTGCGGCTGAGCTGGGACAACGGCGACCGAACGGTGCTGGTGAATCCGGAGCTGGGCGGCGTGACGCTGGGATGGAACCTGGTGCACACGGCGCAGGACGAGCTATTTGCGGCGATTGAGGGGACGGCATTTCATACGCGCATTATTCTGGAGCGGATGGCGGAGCACGGAGTGAAAATCGAGCGCGTGATCAATGCGGGGGGGATTCCGCAGAAGAATGAAGTGCTGAACCGCGTGTATGCGGACGTGCTGAACAAGCCGGTGCTGGTGCCGGCGGGGATTCCGACGAGCCTGGGATCAGGAATTTTTGCGCTACTCGCGGCGGGAGCGTACAAGACGATCGAAGAGGCGCAGGCCGCGGTTTGCCTGCCGCTGCGCACGGTGGAACCTGATGCGAAATCATCGGCGGTTTATGAACAGCTTTACCAGCACTATCGCGATGTGTACTTTGCGCTGGGAACGCGGAACGCAGCGCCTGTGGCACTGGGAACGGTGCTGCCGGAGTTGAGGAAGATTGCGGCGCAGGCGCGGAAGGAAGTGTGAGCCCGTTTTTTCTCCGGAAGAGCAGAGCTCGAATGATGCGAGGAGAACTTGTGGATTCCCGGATCTCGATTTCCCGATCGCGCCAGTCGTCAAACGTCCTTTAGGATTTCTTCTTTCGAAGCGTTTTTGTGCGCGGCAACGGAGGCAAGGATTGCATTCAGCGTGCCGATTCGAAGAGGATTATGCGCCGGGACCGCAATGCGATGGGGCGTGGGCAGCGTGGTTTCAAGGATGATATGGCTGCCAACTTGATGGACCTGCCGGTATCCCCAATGTTTCGAGAGGTGCTTCACAAGGGAACGCCCACTCAGGTCACGCGGCAGTCTCATGCGACGGCGAGCACTTCATCGCGAACCAGGCGCAGACGGATCGAGGCGGGCGGAGCTGAGTCGAAGTAGAAAGCCTTTACGGCCTCTTTCACATTGGCTTTCAACTCGTCCCAACTACCAGCCTGCGTAAAGATGCTCTCGCCAATGGCTTCGGCAATGAATCCGCCGTCAGCCTCCTGCGCGACCTCAAAGACGATTTCCTTCATAACGATGGCGTCTCCGTCTTAATTCTACCGCCGAGAGCGAGTTGGCGCACAAGCTGGAGGCTACCGGGACACCGAACCAACGGACCGATTTCATCAGGTACTGTAATCAGGCTAGAACTTGTTGCCGCACTGGAGACATGTATTTACCATGTTGCCGCTGCCGATCATTCCGGTTGTCCATTTCCATCCACGCTTCTCGGCCTGGACTCGTGTCGATCCGCAACGGGGACACGCCAATCCTTGCGGGTTGGTTCCGGGCACGCCGGCAGGTGGAGCGGCGAATTGCTGAGGCGGCTGCTGGACGGGCGGCGCTGGCGCGGTTCCGGCTTCTACGGGTTTGCCGCATGAAGGACAAAAACGCGTGTTTGAAGGTAGAGGCGCACCGCAACCTCCACAGAAACTGTTTTGAGCGGCACCGCTTTGGTTATCCATTGTGGTCTCCGGGAACAATATATTCATACGCGAGACAGGGGCGGTGGCACAACCTTAATCGCGGGGCGGACAATGAACTCGAGGGCCGCTTGCGCTCCGGTGCCGCCCGATTTACCGTTGAATCTAATTCCAGCGAGCTTGGTGATCCGTGTCGAATTCCTGTCTGCGCCCTTCTATATACAGCCTTTTCTTTGCCTTTATCGCGTGCGGCGTAACCTCTGCCGGACAAGCGCAATCGTCCGCGCCCGCGGCTGCACAATCAACTGTAACCACGGCGGGTGAAGCTGCGGGTGCGGCGAGTGATTCGTGGGCGGCAGTGGGGGCGACGCCGGACTTTTCGGTCGATGCCAAGACACTATACGAGGCGACATCGGCGGTGCCCGTGCCCGACGGCGCCAACGTCGTTGAACTTGTTGAGGATGAGAGATACACCTTCGACGATCAAGGCCGCATGAATCATGTGGGCCGCATCATCTATAAGGTGCTGACGCAAAAAGGCGCGGAGGACTGGGACTCGCTTTCGGTTGGGTGGGAGCCTTGGCACGAAGCGCGGCCTGTGATTCGCGCGCGCGTGATTGCGCCGGACTTCACCGTGCATACACTGGACCCGAATACCGTGACCGAGGCACCAGCGCGCGGCGGCGACTACAAGGAATACAGCGACGACAAGCGGCTGCGCGCGCCGTTTCCGGCTATCGCGCCGGGGGTAGTGGTGGAAGAGGAGTACACCGAGACGGAGACGGAGCCGCTCTTCAAGCCAGGGCGCGTGGGCCGCATCGAACTTGGGCAGCAAGATGTGACGGTGGCTCACAGCCGGGTGGTGTTCGACGCTCCCGCCGCGCTGCCGCTGCGCACCGATCAGTTGCTGTTGCCGGATGTGAAGCCCGTGCGCACAGAAGCCAACGGGCGCGTGACTCTTACTTTCAAAGTGGACTCAATCGACGGCATTGATGTACGCGAGCCTAACCTACCCCCGGATTTCGTCGCGTTGCCTATTGTCGCGTTCGCTACGGGCGCATCGTGGCAGAGCATAGCAGCCGACTACGGAAAGATTGTCGACAATTTATCTGAGTCCGCAGCAGTGAAGGCCGTCGTGGGGCCGCTGATTGCGGGAAAGAAATCCGCCGCCGAGAAGGAAGCGGCGATCGTGGACTATCTTGACCGCGAAGTGCGGTACACGGGCATCGAGTTTGGTGAAGCGGCGATTGTGCCGCACGATCCGGCGGAGACGCTGGCCAAGAAATACGGCGACTGCAAGGACAAGGCCACGCTACTGGTGGCTATGCTGCGCGCGGCGGGGATTCCGGCCAATGTGGCGCTGCTCAATGTTGAATCGCGGATCGATGTGCCCGCGGATTTGCCGGGCATGGGCATGTTCGATCACGCGATAGTTTATGTGCCGGGGAAGAATCCGATCTGGATCGATGCGACCGACCGCTACGCGAAACTGGGGCAGATTCCCATGGGCGACCAGGGGCGGCTGGCGCTGATCACAAGCGCCACGACGACGGCGCTCGAGAAGACGCCGGAGTCTACTTCGAAAGACAATGGCCTGGCGGAGACGCGCGAGTTCACGCTGACGGACAACGGTCCGTCGAACGTGGTGGAGATCACGCGACCGACGGGCATCTACGAGTCAGGCTATCGCGCCTACTACGCCGACAAGCCGGACGAGGACACGCGCAACGGCGTGCGCGGCTATGTGCAGGCAGAGTATGTTTCGGACGATCTGACGAAAGTGGATCGGACCGATCCCGCCGATTTGTCGCGGCCGTTCGAGCTGACGATTGCGTGCGAGAAGGCCAAGCGCGGATTTACGAATCTGGAAGATGCGCAGGTGGCGATTCGGGTAGATCGGATGTTCCAGATGCTGCCTGACGAGCTGAAACGAAAAGACGACGCAGACGAGAAGAAGGACAACGGGACCGATAACAAGAAGCCGCGCACCGAAGACTGGTGGCTGGACGCGCCCTACAACATTGAGTGGAATTACGAAATGACTCCGCCTGCCGGATTTATTGCCAAGGAGCTGCCGAGGGACGCGACCCTTCAGAGTGGCCCCGCGCTGCTGACGGAGAAATTTTCCGCAGGGAAGGACGGCGTGGTGCTGGCGCATCTTGTTTTCGATACAGAGAAGCGGCGCTATACGGTGGCGGAGGCGACGGCGCTGCGCAACGAGATTGCCGATTTGATTAACGGGCCGGCGATACTGGTGAACTTTGAACCGCAGGGCGCGGCGCTGCTGCGAGAGGGCAAGGTGAAGGAAGCACTGGCCAGCTATCGTGCGCTGATCGCGCTGAACCCCAATGCGGCGGTGCACCATTTGCAGGTAGCCGACGTGCTGCTTGAAGCAGGGATGGGCGAAGCGGCGCGGAGTGAGGCCAGGCTGGCTGTGAAGCTTGATCCGACGTCGGCGCTGGCCGAGCGTACGCTGGCCGAAATTCTGAAGCACGATTTGGTGGGGCGCAATTTGCGCGCGGGCAGCGATCTGGCCGGAGCGGCGGACGCGTATCGAGCGGCGATCAAGCTCGATCCTGACGATCACACGGCGCAGGGCGACCTGGCGATTCTTCTGGAATACGATTCGGTGGGCCGGCGGTACGGCGGGCAGTCGCACATGAAGGAAGCGATCGCCGAATATGAAGCGTTGGGCGAGGACAAGCTGACCGGCCTTGGCATCGCCGACAATCTGGCGTTTGCGCTTTTCTACGGCGGCGAATATGCGGACGCGTACAAGGCGGGACAAACGCTGAATCCGGAGCCCAAGCCGCTGCTGTCGGCCAGCATGGCGATGATCGAGAACAGCAAGGCGGGCCTGGCCGAGGCGAACAAGCGGTCCAGCGACGACGCATCGTTTAAAGACACAGCGGGCACGGCAGGCGAGATGCTGATGAACACGAGGGAGTATCCGCAGGCGGCAGATTTTTTGCAGGCGGGCGCGGCGGGCGACGATGCCGCACGCACGCTGGGGCTGGCGAATATGCTGCGCGGCGCGATGCACCACGAAGACGTGAAATTTGCCAACACGCCGGAAGATGTGGTGAAGCGTTTTGCGCTGGTTCCGTTCGACGCCAATATGACGGAAGCAACTTTTGCGGCGATGCTCAGCCGCAACGGGCTCAAGGTGCTGAAAGCCGAGGACGCCGATGAGCTGAAAGAGGAATTGAATTCGGGCAAACAGATGAACAGCCAACTGGCGCGGGAAGGCAGCTCGCTGGATGTGACGGAGGACATTCTGCTACAGATGCTCGACCCAAAGGGCGAGGGCGACGATGCGACTGGTTACCGGGAGAAGGTGCAGCTGCTCGGCGGCACGACGATGACGTTTTTTGTGGTGAAGGAAGACGGGCAATACAAACTGCTGGACACGCTGGATAAACCGAACGCAATCGCGTTGGAGATGCTGGACCGCATTAATGGCGGCGATCTGAAGGGCGCAAAGGCGCTGCTGGACTGGTTGCGCGAGGATCAGCATTTGGAGGGCGGCGACGATCCGCTGGGTGGGCCGGTGTTTCCGCGGTTCTGGACCAAGGGAGAAACGGCCGATGCGCGCAAGATGAAACTGGCCGCGGCGGCCATCATGGTGAGCACAAAGCCGACGGTCGCTCAGGGTGTTGCAATTCTCGAGGCGGCCCTGAAGGATGCGGCCGCCGATCGCGAGCGCACCAATATTCAGATTTCCCTGGCCGAGGGCTATTCGATTCAGGACAACTTTGCGGGGCTGCTCGACGTTTCGTCGGCGCTGTTGAAGGAGGAGCCGGAATCGAAGCAGGCGTTTCTCTACAACATTGAGGCGCTGCTGGGTCTGAGCCGCTTTGACGACGCGCTGGCGCAGGCCGACGCGAGACTGAAGCTGCTGGACAACGACAGCGACGCCTACTCCGCGAAGATGGAGATCGAGGCCAACCGCGGCGATTTTGCGGCGGCGCACACGTGGGGAGAAAAACTGCTGGCACTTGGCCAGGAAAATGCGGAGACGCTGAATGGGCTGGCGTGGGATGCGCTCTTTACGGGCAAGGTGACCGACGACGATATTGCGACGGCAGTGAAGGCGACGCAATTGCAAAAAGATGCGCCTGACATTCTGCACACTCTGGCGTGCCTCTACGCGGAGACGGGCAAGACGAAGGAAGCGCATGACCTGTTGCTGCGCGCCATGGACGATTGGAATCTGGATGAGCCGAACGATGAGGTGTGGTATGTGCTGGGCCGCATTGCCGAGCAGTACGGCGAGCGGGACATAGCGATTGCCGATTACCGAAAGATGAAAAAGCCGAAGGAGATTATCGCGGTTCCGACATCGACGTGGCGGCTGGCGCAGATGCGATTGACGGCGATGGGGGCGGAGCAGAAGGCGGCGAAATAAGCGCGGCGGCGGCATCACGCTTCGGCGAGAATCTCTCGTTATTTTTTCTGTCGCCCCCAGGGGCTTTTGGGTCTTATTGTGCTTCATTCCCAGGGCCTCGTCCGCGCGGCGGACTCCACCCTGGGCTAGCTTCTGCGCTCCCTCCGGGAACGAGGTTGGTGGGAAAGTGAGCTAGTTCTTATCTACGCGCAAACCGATTTTTATTTGCACACCAGCTGATTCTCATTCACGTTGATCGTCCGATGAGCTGGCGCAAACTGAGAGCGACAGAGCTCGTTCGTGGCGTGAAAGGAAACCGGCGCAGCCATTAAATGGCTGCGCCGATTGTTTCCTGCCGATGCGGGCCGATTGTAGAACCGGAACCGCTGTAATGACTACTTGGTTGGCACGGTGGCGATAGTCTTCAGAATCCGGGAGACGATCTGGTAGGGATCGGCTTCGGAGTTGGGACGGCGATCTTCAAGATAGCCCTTATAGCCATTCTTGATGAAGTTCACTGGCAAGCGGACTGAAGCGCCGCGGTCGGAGAGCCCGTAGCTGAACTTGTCGATAGCCTGCGTCTCGTGGAGGCCGGTGAGGCGCAGATGGTTATCCGGGCCATAGACCTCAATGTGCGCGGAGATGTTGTTCTCGAAAGCCTTCATAAGCGCTTCCAAATATTCCTTGCCGCCCACGTCGCGCAAGTGCTTATTGGAAAAATTGGTGTGCATGCCGGAGCCGTTCCAGTCGCCCTTGATCGGCTTGCAGTACAACACCACATCCACTTCGTATTTCTCGCAGAGACGCATCAGGAGGTAGCGTGCGGTCCACACGTCGTCCGCAGCCTTGTGCGAGCCCTTGCCGAAGATCTGGAATTCCCATTGACCCTTGGCCACCTCAGCATTGATGCCTTCGTGGTTAATCCCCGCGTGAAGACAGAGATCAAGGTGCTCCTCAACGATGGTGCGGGCGATGTTACCCATGTATTTGTAGCCCACGCCGCAGTAGTAGGGGCCTTGCGGACCGGGGTAGCCCTCCTCGGGGAAGCCCAGCGGGCGGCCATCTTTATATAGGAAATATTCCTGCTCAAATCCTAACCAGAGATCGGGATCATCGGCGGAAGTGGCACGCGTATTGGTGGAGTGCGGTGTGCCGTCGGGGTGCATGACTTCGCTCAACACGATAAAAGCGTCCTTGCGGCTGGCATCGGGGTAGAGAGCGACGGGCTTGAGGATGCAATCGGACTTGTTGCCCGCTGCCTGCATGGTGGAGCTGCCGTCAAAACCCCAAAGAGGCAGGTCGGCAAGGGTGGGCGTCTTGTCAAACGACTTGATCGTTGTCTTGCCGCGCAGTTCGGGTATGGGCTTCTTGCCGTCGAGCCAGATGTACTCCAATTTGTACTTTGACATAGTTCTCCTCATGAGTTGGGAATGGTTGTGCAGCCCCGGCGGCAAATACGCCTGCGGCCAATTAAGGGAACATCTCCAGAATAAACCGGGAGAGCGCGAATCGCATAAGGATGCTGTAAGGAAATGCAGAAATTCTGTGGAGGGGCGAAGTGCGGAAGTTGGCCAGGGTGGAGGCGGGAGGATTGGAGAGCTGGAAGCGGTTGTGTCGCCCACTGGAATGCATCGAGAAAAGTGCAAAACCAGGGGAACTGCCCCCAACAGCGGAAAAACAGAACTCCATTCGCACTCGTGCTTCGTCTGTTGGTCACATCCCTGCGCCGGTACGAGGCCTTCCGACGCCAACTCGGGGCCAAACTGAGTCCGGCTGGTTTACCCTGAATGATCAGGAGATTCCGGGCCACGATGCTCACTCCGCGACGCTTCGTTATTGCCGTGTTGGCTGCGCAGCTTGTTGTAACGATTTGTGCGCGCAGCCAGCAACCCGCGGGGGCGCCGGACGAGTTTGTTCGCGGGCACTACACGAAATATGAGTACCGTATTCCGATGCGCGACGGCGTGAAACTATTTACGGCCGTGTATGTGCCGAAGGCAACGGCTTTTCCCGATGATCCCGGTCCGTATCCGTTCCTGGTCGAGCGGACACCCTATGGCGTTGAGCCTTACGGCGAGGACCGCTATCCGGCGCAGCTTGGACCGTCGGACGAGTTTGAGAATTCCGGCTACATTTTTGTTTACCAGGATGTGCGCGGGCGCTGGATGAGCGAAGGCACGTTTGTGGAGAGCCGGCCGCACATCGACCAGAAGAAATCGCGGCAGGACGTGGACGATTCGTCGGACATGTACGACACCGTCGAGTTTCTGTTAAAGCATGTGCCCAACAACAATGGGAAGGTGGGCATCTGGGGCATTTCGTATCCGGGGTTTTATACTTCGGCCTCGATCATTGACTCGCATCCGGCGATCGTCGCGGCGAGCCCGCAGGCGCCCATGACGAATCTGTTTCTGGGCGACGATTCCTATCATGGCGGTGCTTTTATGCTGGCGGCGGGCTTCGGATTCTACGCGCCGTTTTTCCATCCGCAACAGAATCCGGTGCTGCCTAAGCCTGAGGCGCCGTTCGATTTTGGGACGCCGGACAACTACGAGTTCTTTCTGCAGGCGGGAAATGTGGCCAGCCTGGACAAGTATTTTGATGGCGCGGCGTGGATGTGGGACGACCAATACAAGCACGACACCTACGATGACTACTGGAAGTCGCGCGATTTGTCGCAGCACATGAAGAACGTGAAGTGCGCGGTTCTGGTGGTCGGCGGGTGGTACGACGCGGAAGATCTGGAAGGGCCGTACCGGACTTTCGACGCGATACGCAAATTCAATCCGGATACGCCGGTGACGCTGGTTGAGGGGCCGTGGGTGCACGGAGGATGGGCTCGCAGTGACGGCGATCATCTCGGCGATGTGCAATTCAACGCGAAAACGTCTTTATACTTTCGCGCCAATATTCAGTTTCCTTTTTTCGAGCATTACTTGAAGGGCAAAGACAAGGCGCCGCCGACGGCCATTGTGTTTGAGACCGGGACCAACGTGTGGCGCCGCTACGATGAATGGCCGCCAAAGAACGCGGCAGCGAAGACGCTCTACTTTCACGCAGGCAGCCAGCTCAATTTCGAGCCGCCGCATGAGGCTGCGAGCTCAGACGAATACCTGAGCGACCCCAATCATCCGGTGCCGTTTGTGAGCTACACAACAGACACGGTTCCGCAACGCTACATGGTCGATGATCAGCGCTTTGCCAGCTACCGGCCCGACGTGGTGACATATGAGACAGAACCGCTTGCGGAGGACGTGACGATTGCCGGTCCGATCTCGCCGCACTTGAAAGTGGCGAGCACGGGCACTGACTCCGACTTCGACGTGAAGCTGATTGATGTCTATCCCGATGAGGACGTTGACGATGTGACCGTGCCGAACAAGCGCGTGATTGACGAAGAACCCGTGCACATGGGCGGCTATGAGCAGTTGTTACGCGGCGAACCGTTTCGCGCGAAGTTCCGCTCGAGCTGGGAGAAGCCGGAGCCCGTTGTGCCAGGCAACGAAACCGACATCGACTTCACGATGCCCGATCTGTATCACACATTCCGCCGCGGTCATCGCATCATGGTTCAGGTGCAAAGCTCGTGGTTCCCGCTCACAGACCGTAATCCGCAAACTTTCACCGACATTCCCTACGCAAAGCCGGAAGAGTTCAAGAAGGCCACCGAGCAGATCTACCACCAGAAAGACGCGGCCTCAGGGGTGGAGATATTCGTTCTGCCGCAACCCTAACCGCGAGGCGCGGAATGACGCCCGCGAACCGATGAGGATCCTATGAATTTTCGCGCTCTTCGTTTGATGTTCCTGATTCCCGTACTTTTTCTGGCGATGACAGCGATTGCAAGCGCCGAAGAGGGTATGTGGACTTTCGACAATCCGCCGCTCAAGGAATTGGCGGAGAAGTACAACTTTCACCCCACGCAGGAATGGCTCGATCATCTGCGCCTATCCAGCGTGCGGCTGAACGACGGCGGGTCAGGCTCGTTTGTGAGCCCCAACGGCCTGTTGCTGACCAACCATCACGTGGCACGCGACCAACTGCAAAAGAACTCGACGGCCGAACACAATTATGTGCGCGACGGGTTCTATGCCGCGACGCCGGACCAGGAGATGAAGACTCCCGATCTGGAAGTGAATGTGCTTGTGGGCATGCGGGATGTGACGGCGCGCGTGCATGCCGCAGCCAAGAGCGCAAAGGACGATGCCGAGGCGCTAAAGGCGCGGGAGACAGAGACCGCGGCCATCGAGAAAGAGAGCAAAGACAAGACGGGCCTCCGCTCCGACGTGGTGAGTCTCTACAACGGCGGCGAGTATTGGCTGTATCAATATAAGGCGTACACCGACGTGCGCCTGGTGTTTGCTCCTGAAGAGCAGGCCGCTTTTTTCGGCGGCGATCCGGATAATTTCACCTATCCGCGGTACGACCTGGATATGGCGCTCTATCGCGTGTATGACAATGGCAAGCCGCTGCAAACGGTGAACTATTTGAAATGGAACGCGAAGGGCGCGGCACCCGGCGAACTGGTGTTTGTTTCAGGGAATCCCGGCGGGACCTCGCGGCAGGACACCGTGGCCGAGCTGTTATTGGAGCGAGATACTGTCGAGCCGTCCGCCATTCAGTATTTCCAGCGGCGCATTGCGGCGGAGCAGGAGTTTGCAAAACAGAGCCCGGAAAATGCGGAGCTGGTGGGAACGAATGTGTTTCTGCTGCAGAACAGCTTGAAGGTCTACCTGGGCCGCGCGGAGGCGCTTTCCGACAAGGCGATTCTGGCCAAGAAGCAGGCGGAGGAGAAGGACCTTCGCGATCAGATAGCCGCAAATCCAGAGTGGCAGAAGGAATATGGAGACGCATGGGACGAAGTGGCGCACGCAGTGGACCTTGCCAAACCGGAGATGCAGCGGAGGATTTTTCGACGGACGGACAGCCAGCTTTTTTCATTCGCGCTGCAGATTGCGCAGTATGTGGCCGAAGTGAAGAAGCCGGATGGCGATCGCCTGCCGCAATATCACGAGGCGGGCCTGGATTCGCTACGCTTCCAACTGCTTTCTCCCGCACCGGTTCATTTGTCGGTGGAGAAGCTCTATATGACGACGGCTCTGAATCTCGCGAAGGAAAAGCTGGGTGCTAACGACGAGTACCTGCAGGCGATCGTGCAGGGGGGCGACATCGACAAGACGGTTGATGCGCTTGTGGGCGGAACCAAACTTGGCGATGCGGCCTTCCGTAAAAGCCTGCTGGATGGAGGCGAAGCCGCAGTGGCCGCTTCCACCGATCCGATGATCATGGCCGCGCGCCGAGTGGATCCGGTGTGGCGGGCGAGCAACGTGAAATATAGAGACAACATCCTCAGCGTGTTCGACGCAGCCGGGGAGAAGCTAGGCAACGCGCGCTTTGCTGTTTACGGCAAGAACGCCTATCCCGACGCCACGTTCACGCTGCGCCTGAGCTACGGCACGGTCGACGGCTTTCCTTACAATGGAACCATCGCCCCGCCATTCACGACGTTCTATGGACTCTATGATCGGTCGGCGAGTTTCAGTAACAAGCCGCCGTGGGATCTGACTCCGAAAGAAGCAGCGGCTCGCGACAAACTGGACCTGGCAACGCCGATGGATTTTGTGTGCACGGCAGATATCATCGGTGGCAATTCGGGCTCGCCAGTGGTGAACCGCGATGGTGAATTGGTGGGGCTGATCTTCGATGGCAACATCGAGTCACTCGCCGGCGACTTTGTTTACGACGGCACAAAGAATCGCGCAGTCGCAGTTCACTCGGCCGGAATGATCGAAGCTATGCGGAAGATCTACAACGTGGGAGCGTTGGCCGACGAGCTGGAGGGGAAGCAGTAGCGCAAAAGCGGGAAACGAGCGAGCGTCGCGCGATTGTGCTCGTTTGATTGCGGGAGCGCGGATGCGCGCGATGGCTTGCAGCATCCGAGTTCCATCAATTGAGCAGATTCGACGTACAATTATGGATAGTCGGCAACAGCGGCCGGCAGACCGCGGAGAGGTGGCCGAGCGGTTGATGGCTCCGGTCTTGAAAACCGGCATACCTGAAAGGGTATCGGGGGTTCGAATCCCTCCCTCTCCGCCACATATATTTAGAATCAATAACTCACATAGAATTTTGGTATCATGCCCGCGTTTCCGGGCAAACTCGCGGGTATTTGGCCCTCAAAGGGACCGGAGAGCGCTTTCCCGCACCCTTTGCTGAGGAGGAAATCGCCAAATTCTCCTGCGGGGATTCCCGAGGTCCCCTTTCGATCGCTTCAACCAAATTGAAGTCGGTGGCAAAGTAAGGAGTGCTTTGCGACTATCCGCCGCGCTACACCAACAATCTGCTAGTACAAAAAATCGGGCAGGCCACTTCCGGTAAAAGTGGAATAATTCGATCTTGATTATCGATGAAATCGATGGCGGAGGACAACGCCCCTGTGAATGTGACTCATCGACGGCGCTTGGTTGGAGTGGCCGGCCGAATCTTCGAGCATGCAACTGCGCCCGCGCCCTCTTCCACGCAATAGAACCGATCTGCCGCAAGATTCGTCAAAGTTTCTTTGGCGCCCGAAGGCCAGATGATTTCTATCCTGTCAGCCTGAATCTGGTTTCCAAGGCCGAAATGCAGTCGTAAATCACTCTGTGACATATAGCTCCCGCCGCTTCGTACTTCGTCGGTCTGCGTTAGGGGGCCCGCGATCACTTTGACCTGCGCATTCAACGCGAGCCTGTTGCTTCTTGTTCCTTCCAACTCAAGGCTGATCCAGTGATTGTGTGACAGCCCTTCGGGACGAAGGATCATCGGTTGTCCTTCGAGATTTTCGATGACCAAATCGATTCGGCCATCGTTAAAGAGATCTCCTGCGGCCACTCCTCGGCTTACTTGCGGAATCTGTAGAGCTTCTCCTGCAACTTTGCTGACATCTTTGAACTGTCCGTCGTGCTGATTCATGAAGAGTAATTTGGGCTCTTTGTACTTTGACACGAGGGGCTCAGTATCAACCTGCGGGTAGACATGGCCGTTAACCAGGAAAAGATCTGGCCAGCCATCATTATCGAGATCGAAGAAAACATCGCCCCAGCCGACATACGGCAAGGTGCTGCGCGCGATGCCCGAGGCATACGAGACGTCGGCAAACGACAGATTGCCGTCATTCCGCCAGAGCGTGCCGTAGTCCTCGCTGAAGTGGCTCACAAAGATTGACTCGCGGCCTTCATGGTTAAAGTCCGCTACGGCGATCCCCATATTGGCTTGCTCATTGCCATCCTGGCTAAATGCAGTTCCGGAGTTATAACCGACCTCTGAGAAGGTTCCGTCACCATTGTTTCTGTATAAGTAATTCGGTCCGCTATCGTTGGCTACGAACAGATCGATGTGGTCGCCGTTGTTAAAGTGAGACCAAACCGAACCGAGGCCTAATAATCCTTGCGCGTTGGCCACACCAGCGCTTTGCGAGACGTTGCTAAAGGTGCCGTCGCCGTTGTTGTGATAGAGCGCGTCCGGAGATCCCGGAAGGCCGCGCGGTCCACATTGAACTTTAATCTTGTGGTAAGTACAAGTAATCTTCGATCCGAAATCCGGAAGTGCCGACAGGTCGAGTTTGGCGTAGTGCGGAACAAACAAGTCAGCCCAACCGTCGTTGTCATAATCACCAAAGGCGGCTCCAGTCGCCCACCCGACATCCTTATCCAAACCGGTCTGCTTTGTGACATCGGTGAAAGTTCCGTCTCCATTGTTGCGGTACAACACAACACCATTGAAACAAGTGACGAGAAGATCAGGCCATCCATCATTGTTGTAATCGCCGACGGTGGCACCCATGGCCCAGCAGGGAAAACCGACGCCAGCTTGGTCGGTGACGTCGGTAAACGTGCCATCGTGGTTGTTATGAAAGAGAGCGCTTCGCGCCTTCTTTCCGGCCAGTTGCATTTCGACATCCGGCGCGTTAGTGAAGTAGATATCGGGCCAGCCGTCGCGGTCGTAATCGATCAGCGCCACGCCTCCACTCATCGATTCGACAATGTACTTCTTTTCGGGTGAAGATAGATGATCAAAGTGAATCCGTGTCGAGGCCGTGATATCGATGAGCCGAGGGATTGTTGCATGAGCTTCTGATCCATGCTGGGCGGAGGCTTTTTGAAGCGATGCAGAGTTGTGCGACTGCTGACCCGGCGATGAAGCTTGAATCATGAGGCAAAGAATGCCGCAAAGCACGGTCAGGATCAGTACGAGAGTACGGGGCTTTATCGCCACAGCATGCGTCCTATAACAATTTCAGTTAATTAGTGTGTCGACGGCTTATCGGCAGTCTCGGCCGGAAGATCTTGCTGACGCATTTGCCGAAAGATCTTGCCCAGGTTATCTCTAATGGCCTTGTAGTGGGCAAATTCGTCCATTTCGTGTTGAGCGTCAGCGGTTTTCCCTGCTTGCCGGTAGAGTCCGCTGAGCTGATAATGCGCCACGCTATTCGTTGGGTCGTCTTTCACCGCACATTCCAGGAGAGATGTCGCAGCCTGGTTGTCGCCGTGTGCGACGAGTAACTTCGCAAGGTCGGTCTCCGCAGCCGAATCTTTCGGGAACAGTGCGAGAGCCTTCGTGTAGTCTTCTTTGGCTGCGGGGAAATTCCCTTTGTCTGCCATGATCTCCCCCAATCCGCGCCAGGCCTTTTCGTCGAATTGATTCAACGAGAGGGCGGTTCTGAATTCACCCTCCGCCTCGGCCTTCAACGCAGGATCTGAAGATTCTTTAAGCTGCACGGCTAGTTCAAAGTGGACTCCTGCCAACTGAGGATTAAGACGGATAGCCTCACGATACTGTGCAATTGCATTGTCGGAGTCGCCTTGAAGCACAAATTCATCCGCCATCATCATATGCAATTCTGCTGAGTTCGGGGCGGCGAGCGCCATGCTGAGGAGTGTTCTGTCAACCGTCTGCAAGGAGATCTGATAAGCGGCAAAGAGAATTTGAGGGTCTTGTGGCGCGATCTTCTCAAGCTGGGCTACAATTTTCGCGGCCTGGTCCAAGTCCCCGAACGCGGAAGCTATTTCGATCAGTTCGAGGCCGGCCTGCTTTTGAATTTTTGCGTCGTCGAGATTAGGGAATGCCTGCTCCAGGTCGCTTTGCGCTGCTGCCAGATCTCCTGTTCTCATTTCGGCAGTCCCGAGCAAGGCTTGAATCCTCCACAGCTGCTGATTTAGCTGCAACGCCGCCCGCATTTCCGTAATCGCTTCAGCGTAGTTGTTCTGGAAGAACAGAAGCACACCCAGGTTCCCCCGGGCATCCACGTCTTGCGGATCGAGCGAAATGATCTGCCGGAAGATGGGAATGGCAAGCTGCGGCTTTTGCTCCTGGAGGTATTGCTGCGCTTGATGCTTTAGATCGTCGACCTTTTGTCTCGGATCGGAAGCATCTTGCGCGACAACACAGATTGAGGCCCAAAAAACCAAGATGCCGAAGAGAATCCTCATAGTGAAACGCTTCATTTCTGTCACTGGACGCCACATCGGCATTCCGCGCCGCGTTCTTGCCACAGCACTTGTGAGGTGGGTCAACTTCTAGTGCTGATCGCGAGAGTACACGTTGCAACATCCCGAAGTCCAGACACCCAAACCAATTTTGCGCTTGACAGTCGGAGCGTATGTGGCTAACGTGCATTTTCAGTAAACGTTTTCTGAACGTGTCCGATTTGAAATTCAGCGAATCCGCACCTGCCGGCGGCAATTGGGGAGCTCGGCGACTTCCAAAAGCAAACGATTCGAGCAAACACGAAGGGAGAAACAACTTTGAAATCGAAATCAGAAGAAACTCTTTTGCTCACGCGCCGCGACGCACTGAAGCTTTCCGCAGCAGCAGGAGTAGCGTCGGCGCTGTCCCGTCCGGCTCATGCCTCCGACAGCATCAAAACCGGGGTTCATCAGCAAGAGCCTCCGTTCTGTTCTACACCTCGCACTGCCATCGCGAATACGCAATATGGCAAAGTGCGCGGCTTTGTCTCTGGCGATGTTTTCACCTTTAAGGGCGTTCCTTATGGCGCAACGACCGCAGGTGAGAACCGCTGGGTTCCAGCGAAACCTCCAGCTCCATGGAATGATGAGTATCCCGCTTTAGTGTACGGCGCGAACTGTCCACAGAATCTGCACACTTGGACCGGAAATGAGCAAACGTTCATTCAAGACTGGGACGACGGGTGGCAGAGCGAAGACATGCTCAAGCTGAACATCTGGACGCCGAGCCTTTCCGGTAGACGCCCAGTGATGTTCTACATCCATGGCGGCGGATACAGCTTCGGGTCTTCTTACGAACTGCCCTCGCATGAAGGCGCACAAATGGCGCGTCATCACGATGTGGTGCAAGTTTCAGTCAATCACCGCCTTAACATTCTTGGGTTCTTTGAGATCTCCGAGATAGGCGGTTCAGCCTATGAAGACTCGGCCAACGTCGGCATGACGGACCTTGTTGCCGCACTCCAGTGGGTTCATGAGAATATCGCGAACTTCGGCGGTGACCCCGATAGGGTGATGATCTATGGTCAGTCCGGCGGAGGATCGAAAGTGACCACGCTGATGGGCATGCCTTCGGCTGCCGGACTCATTCATCGAGCTTCGGCGCAATCCGGTGGCGGCGGTAATATTCCCACGAAAGAGCAGCAGAGAGAAGTGGCTCGACAAGTGATGAAAGACCTCGGGTTGCAGCCAAACGACATTGCCTCTCTACAAAAGATGGAGTGGTCTCAGCTGGCGGCCGCGGGAAATGCAGCTGTCGCGAAGATTAATCCGCCCGGACCACCCATGATGGGGCCGGGTGCGCCAGGCCATCCGCGCGTGGGCTGGTCACCAAGTGTCGACGGCAAGGTCATCAACTGCCGTTCATTCTTCGATGTCGCACCCGATGTTTCGAAAAACGTGCCCATGCTTGTCGGCTCGGTGAGCGAAGAGGGCAACCACATGAGCTCGCGGCCCAATGAAGAGGAGTGGCATGCAAAACTCGCAAAACCATACGGCGACGACAAGGCAACCGCGATCGTCGCTGCTCTGAAGACGGCCTACCCTCAGAAGGCGATCCAGACTCTGTCGTATATCTGTGCAGGAGCCGGCGGTCTGAATGGCCTGGGAATGCGGAATAACGTGGTGAAGATGGCCAAGTTGAAACATGACCTGAACGCTGCGCCAGCATACGCGTACTTCTTCCAGTGGCAAACGCCGATTCTCGACGGCTTGCCCGGCGCGTGGCACACCGCAGAGCTGCAATTTTGCTTCGACAACACCCAGCGCTGCGAACAGGGCACCGGCAACACGCCCGAAGCACAGGCGCTGGCGAAAAGGATGGCGGCTTCGTGGGCGGAATTTGCAGCCACCGGAAACCCGAATATTCCGGGCCTAAAATGGGACCCGACCGACCCTGACAGCAACAAAACGATGGTATGGGACAACGAGATCCGCATGGAATACGATCCGCTTGCAAAGGCGCGCAAGATCATTCTGACCTGAAAGAGTGTCCCGGAAAGAGAGAAGGAAGCTGTTGGCGCTCGAGTCGCTGGAAGGACATATCTAGCGCACCGCCGGACGATGGTGCGGGAGAACGGAGTCGGACGGTCGATGCCTCTGAGTGCGACCTGCGAAGGATTCCGCTAAGTGGATTTAACGAATTCGCTGCTTGACGGCTCGAACTAGTAAGGCTTCAAACTGCTTGTACCGTTTCGGTACGAGCAGTTTTTTTAATTCGGTTCGCAAGACGCCTTAATTTCCACCGGGGCTGGATGAGATCATGCGAAGATTCATTCCAATTCTCGTCATTGGGCTGGCAATGAAATTGCTGATCGGCGCTCAATCGGGCGCTGTCTCGACTTCGGGAATCGTATTCAAAAAGCCCGTGTTTGGCGGGGCGTGCAAGCTATGTCCCTGGGGCGCCATGGGGCAGGTTGTGAAAAGCGCGATGCAGTATTATGGCTACGACGTTCAACTCTGCTACAACTGCAATGCGGCGGATTCTACGCGCATCGTAGCCGGCGCGAAAGTCCCGCCACCGTACCACAAGGATCCTGCCGTTTCTGTGGCAATGGCTCCGCCCAATGCGCCTGGTCTGGGGCCGGTCGATTTCGGCGCTACAGCGGAACTGTTTCTCTGCACCGCATATCACGGAACCGGGATTTATTCGAACGACAAGCCGATGAGCAATCTCCGCTTAATTGCGAACATTCAATCGCCGTGGTTCCTGATCGCCGCTGCGAAAGCGGATACGGGGATCACCGATTTATCGCAGAATCGGGAAAAACGCTGGCCGGTGAGAATCTATGCACCGCGCAGCGATCGGACGGTCAACGAAGTTCTGGTGTATTACGGTCTTTCGGTGGATTCCATCACTGCCGCCGGCGGATACGTGGGTAGTTCGCTCGCAGATCGAGCCAATTTTGACGTGATTATTCACGGAGGAGGGGGACTCTCGACCGCGCCTGAGTGGAATATCTGGTACCAGGTGAGCCAGCAGTTCGATCTCAACTACCTGGAACTCGCTGAACCACTGCTCGCAAAGCTTGCGCAGGAGCCGCAGGTCGAACGGGGATCCATTCCGGTCGGGTGACTTCGCGGGATCGAGCGCCCCATTCCCACCGTAGTGCGCAATGGCACCGTGATTTATGCCTGGGCCGATGTTCCCGACACGTTCGCCTACGACGTTGCGCGCGCGATGGACGAGCACCAAGAGCTTCTGCAATACACAAATCAGAATTTTTCCTACAACGCCCATAACGTGTGGAAGGCTTGTGACGTTCCATTGCATCCAGGCGCAGCTCGCTACTACCGTGCAGCAGGTTACTTGAAATAAACTCTGGCAGCTCCAGCGCGACTCGCTGTATGGCACGGAGCCCGGCCTTAAATTACTTCCACGTCTCGATTCCCGCCGAACCTGTCTGTGAGATAGTTTTTTTCTCGGCTAGCAGTGTCGAAATCGCGAAGCACCAGAAACATGCGAGCAAAGCGTTCGACGCCCAAGGGGAGCAGCAGTTCCACTAATTCACCGGAGTCGAGATAATTTTGGATTCTGTGAACCGGAAGCCAACCAAAGCACATACCGCTGTGCACAGCCTCGATGGCTGATTCAATTGAAGCGACAGACAGGTACCGTTGCGATGGTGCATGGGGTTGGAGTCTGTGCTCAGGGTCCGTGGCTCCTTCGATGAGCACGGCAAGACGTTGTGCCAGGTCCATTCGAGTTAATTGGCGTTTGATTGCGGCGAGTGGATGATCCGGCCGGGCAACAGCTCTCATTCGGATATCTAGGATCGGCTTGATCATGTGCTCGCCCGTGGGTGTACCGGCGATACAGATGTCGGCGCCGTAGTTTGCGAACTCCAAGGCTGCCGAAAGCAGAGTGCCCCGGCGAAGCTTGAGATGAACATGCGCAAATAACTGCGAGAACTCCGCGAGAACGGCAAAAAGCCGGTCATCGGGGAAGACACTATCAACGGAGAGATGAATCTGAGTTTCACCTCCTGCCGCGAGGGATGCGCCACGCTGCTCAAGTGCGCGAAACCCGGTCAGCAGTGGTTCCACGTCGGCAAGCAATGCTTTCCCAGTTTCAGTGAGATGAGCTTTTCTTCCATTAAGCTCAAGCAGGGGTACACGAAAGTGTTCCTGCAACTGTGAAACCGCATAGCTGATCGTCGATTGCGAGCGGTTCATCTTCGTGGCCGCAGCGGCATAACTTCCCAATTCGACAATCGCTTCCAGAACCTCCCACTGGTTAAGGGTCGTATTCATGAGATTGTCTCCTGTAGTGCGCTTTGCGGGACTGGAAACTACACGATACATCGAAAATATCGAACTGAAAAGCTCGAAAAATAACTCTTGTTAATCATATTTCATATGAATACTATTCGGCTCACCCTGAAAGTGGAGTGGGGGAGGTCACCTTCTGTAAGCGTTTTCCAAAAACAAAACTCCATACCCCCTGCTGAAGTTAGCAAGAATCCCGACTAGCTTCAGCCAAAATTTGGCAAGAACGTAGTTAATCGATTTGGAGGCGAACATGAACATCAAAATCAGCATGCTGGCAGCGCTCCTGGCGCTTTGCGCGAGCCCAGCCTTTGGACAAGCCACAAACTCAGCGGATGTTACGGGTACCGTCACTGACACAACAGGGGCGGTGGTGCCCGGCGTCACAATTGCCATCAAGGACATCGACAAGGGCCAGGTGCGCACCATTACCTCGAACGGAGCTGGAGCTTACGATAGCGGCCCCATCGTTCCGAACGACAAGTACACGATCACATTCAGCAGAGAGGGATTTGAATCCCAGCAGCATGGTCCCATTCTCCTGCAGGTCGGGCAAATCGGTTTAAACGTGCAGTTGGCCGTCGGACAGGCCTCGCAACAGGTTGTGGTGAACGAGAATGCGCCGCTCCTGCAGACGACCAGTGCGGAACTTTCTACTACAATCCCGACCGACACATTGCAAACGCTGCCTCAGTCCGGGAACCCGGACTGGCAGTCGTTCCTTCTGTTGCTGCCGGGTACCTCAGGAAACGCGGGATCCCAGGCGAACCCTGGGATGGGCAGTTTGGCCGCAAACGGAAGCATGCCGTTTTCCACGGCCATGCTCGACGGTTCTACGATTAGCTCGCCAATGAGCGACAATGTCATCAACACGCCAATCTTCGATGCCGTCGGCGAAGTAAAGATGAGCGACTCGAATTTCTCGGCGCAGTATGGCACGGGCGGAGTCGTCTTCAACCAGATCAGCAAGGGCGGCACGAATAGGTGGCACGGACTCGGCTACGACTACTTTGAAAACAACGCGTTGAACGCGGCGAGCTACGGATTCGGATTCGGTAAGGTTCCAGTTCTCAAACTGAACAATTTCGGTTGGCAAGCCAGCGGTCCGGTGATCAAGAACAAGATCTTCTTCCTGATTGACTGGGAACACAGAATTCAACACGGCGCCGGGGCGGTCAACGTGACCACTTTGCCCACTACCGCCATGGAATCGGGTGACTTCACGGGGACAGGGCTGAATACTCTTTACGACCCAACAACACAGACGGTAGATCCGGTCACCGGGGCCGTGACTCGGCAATCCTTCATCAGCGAGTATGGAAGCAATAAGATTCCGGCTGGATTGATCAATTCGGTAGCCAAGAATATCGAGGCGCTCTATCCCACCCTGCCCACAACGACTTTTGCAATCAATGACTTTAAATACGGCTTACCAGCCGCCCCCACTACGGAGCAGAAATGGTTTGGCCGTTTCGACGCGGACATTACGCCGAACAATCGGCTGACAGGGTCGTCGGCATATAACTACCCTACGACGTTCAAGCCGTCTAGCATTGTCTTTCCACTTAACGCGACGATCGTCGATGTGGAGAACATGAGCGGCCAGATCTCTGACGTTCAGAGCTTCAGTTCGCGCACCATCAACGAGGCGCGCGCGGGGTGGATGGGAGAGTATGACCTGCTGAAATCTCCAACCATCGGCGAGGGTTATCCTGCCAAACTAGGTTTGCAGTACGGCAAGTATGACATCATGCCGACCATCAACATCACCAACTACTATGGCCTTGGACCAAACTCCCCCAGTAAGGCGAACTACAGGGAAAACATCTTTAACGAGTCGGACGTGGTGACGATGATCCGTGGCCGCCACACCCTCCACCTCGGCGGCGAACTTGTCGCTTTCCGCGCCGACTCAACGCAATGGGGCAACCTCAACTCAGCCTCACTCGGGTTTACGGGTACCTACACCCAGTCAAGTAATGCTTCTGGAGTCGGTGGCGATCCATACGCCGACTTCCTCCTTGGCTATGTCCAGAACTGGTCAGCCGGGGTTACGCCAACCTACTACGGAAGACTAAAGAGCCCGGCGGCGTTTGTTCAGGATGACTGGAAAGTCACTCCGAAGCTGACCGTTAACCTTGGTGTGCGCTGGGAAGGCAGAACCGGTTGGTCGGATAGAACGAACAACGAGCGTGCGTTCGACTCGACAATCATCAATCCTGCCACCGGCGTAGGGGGCGCCATGTGGTACGCATCCACCCACACCAACGGCAGGCGCCAGTTGCAACAGGATCAGTGGAACAACTGGCTGCCCCGAGTTGGCGTTGCATATCAGCTCGGCACCAAGATGACAGTCAACGGTGGCTTCGGAATGTACACCTTCCCGTGGAATGTGGACAACTATGCCAGCTGCTGCCTGGGCAATGCGATCGCTCAATCTGGTAACGAAAATGACTCCACCGGTGGTATCGTGCCCGTGGCTTTCTTGAGCGGCACCGGTAATGAGAACCCTCAGGGAGCGAAGGGCGCTAGTGTCAACACTCTCTATGTCAATTCTCCAACCGCTCCGCAGGCCTACAACGGCCAGAATGTCTCGGAGATGGTGTACGATCAGCAGATCCCGCGCCTCTACAACTGGAACCTGACCGTCCAACGCCAGGTCGCCGGAAATATGGTGGCTCAGATTGGCTATGTTGGCGCCCACGGGACGAACCTTCTCTATAACAAGGACTTCAATCAGATTCCAGCGAGCCAACTGAGTCCGAACGATGCGAGTTCGCGTCCGTATCCGGAGTTCCAGGCCATCAGCGGATTTTCGACTGAGGCTACCTCGAATTACCATGCATTGCAGGCGGTAATCGAGCGCCGCATGAGCAACGGCCTGACGTTCAACGCCAACTACACGTGGTCGCACATGACAGACGCCCAGGATTCTTCCGGCTGGGGATCGGAACAAGGAACTTCTGTGTTTCAGAATTCCTATAATCCCCGCTCCAACTGGGGTGCCGCGAACTTCGACACTCGCCAGATGTTTAAGGCGTTCGGCACCTACGAGCTGCCTTTTGGCATCGGTCGCAAGTATCTAAACACCAACAGGATACTGGATGAAGGTATCGGCGGATGGACGATGTCTCTCACTTTTGTGGGGCAAGGCGGCCATCCATTCACACCGGTTATGGCAAGTTCAGCGCTTTCCTATGAGAACACGGGGGCAAGCGACTTCAAATGGTATCCGAACCAGGTGGGAAACATCATGGCATCAGGCCAGAGCAAAACCATCAACCAGTGGTTCAACCCCGCTGCGTTCGCGCAACCCACTCCAGGCACTCTGGGAAACAATCGCCGTAACAACGTTTATGGGCCGGGCCTGCATGTAATCAACGGATCGCTCCACAAGACATTCACGATCTACGAGGGGGTGAGTTTTGATTTAGCCGCGAATGCAACGAACCTCATCAACCATCCGTCGTTCTCCGATCCGGATTTGAGCATCGGCGCGGGGCACCACGCGCAAATCACCGCCGTGAACGAGGGCGGCCGTATCATCGAACTCGTCGGAAAACTGAGGTTCTAAGAGAACAGAATCAGGGAACAAACCAGCAAACGAAGAGAGTGGCCGTGCGGAGCATGGCAAAAGGAACCGTACGGCCATTCAATCGTTGAAGGCAAATGGAGTGAGCTCGGATCAGGTTTCTTCGGCGCGCGGCGGATGTAGGCGTCGATGTGACAATCACGCAGCCTCAAAAGGTTTCCAGCAAGTGTCCCTTAAGAGCACCGCCAGACCGAGCAACTGAATCTTGGATCGACCGCGTTACGCCGAATTACTCTCGCCATCGCTTCCTTTGAAGTCGACTGGAGTGCGCTCGAATTTTCTCCGGTGAAGTGTATGGCAGATTCGAATAGAACCCAAGTGGCCTATTACTTGTAAGCGAAAAACTCGGAGGAGTGAATGAAGGCATGTATTCCGCTTATTGCCGCCGCCGCATGTTGCATTGGGCTTTCCGCAGCGGCACAGCAAAACGGGCCAGGAACCGCGGAGAGACTGACAGTAAGTATTGACACCCAACAAATCGCGGCTCCGATTTCAAAGTATCTTTATGGCGGATTTATAGAGCATGGCGGGACGCTGATCTATCGCAGCCTCTGGTCAGAGATGATTGACGACCGGAAGTTCTATTTTCCAATCTCATCCCAGAACGCTTCCGAGCCGGCAGGTACTTCGACCAGGCCGTTCAGGATGCCGCTTCGTAAGTGGCGCCCGGTCGGTCCCGACGAAGTCGTCGTGATGGACAAGGATCATGCGTATGTCGGTGAACAGAGTCCGCGCATTGAACTCGACCCTTCCTCTCCACATGGGATTCGGCAAACCGGCCTGGCTTTGGTCGAAGGCAAGCGGTATACGGGCCGCATTTATCTTCGAGGCACAGCCGGTAGCAAGGTAAATGTATCGCTGATCTGGGGTGATGGCGCGGGCGACCGTCAATCCGTTTCCTTTGCATCGTTGACGAGCGAGTACAGAAAGTTTGCGCTCAGCTTTACGGCAAAGGCCAATGCGGCAGCCGGCACAATCGAGATCGTCGGCACAGGTTCCGGGAACTTTCACATCGGCACGATTTCGCTGATGCCGGCGGACAATGTTCGAGGATTCAGGCCCGACACCATCGCACTGCTTCGCGATCTTCACGCCGGCATGTGGCGACTGCCGGGCGGCAACTTTATCTCCGGCTGGGATTGGCACGACTCGGTTGGCGATATCGACAAGCGTCCTCCTATGTTTGACCATGCGTGGAATGCGATGCAGACGAATGATGTGGGCATGGACGAATTCATGACGCTCTGTAACTTGATCGGCGTTGATCCATACATCACCGTCAACGCGGGCTTCGGTGACGCTCACTCAGCGGCACAGGAAGTCGAGTATTTGAATGGATCAATGGAAACCCGGATGGGCGCGTTGCGCGCCAGGAATGGACATCCCGAGCCATACCGCGTAAAGTTCTGGGACATCGGCAACGAGCCTTATGGATCCTGGCAGCTTGGTCACACGTTCTTGAAGTATTACGTTCTCAAGCACAACGAGTTTGCAAAAGCGATGCGCGCGGTGGATCCGTCGATCACCCTGTTTGCATCCGGTGCAATGCCCGACGAAATGACGGTAGAGGGCCAGCCGCGAACGATTGGGATCGCCGACCCGGAGGTGCATTTCGGCGACGAAGAGATGGATTGGACCGGCGGACTTCTTGCTCACTGCATGGGCAACTTTGACGCAGTGACGGAGCATTGGTATGTACGCCCGGGCAAGCGTTTCGATTACGAGTATGCCAAGAGCATTCCGCTGGATTCGCCCATCGAAGGGGGATACGTGAATGTCGATGAGACGGAACTCGAATGGGTGCGCCATGCGGCCAATCGGGTTCACAAGAAGGCTGAAGAGTGGCATGAATACGAGAAGCGTTTCCCGGCGATAGTCGACAAAAAGATCTTTCTCTCCATTGACGAATACGGCTATGGAGGTGGAAGCCTCAAATCGACGCTGGCTTACGGGATGGTTTTGAACGAGATGTTTCGCCATACCGAATTCCTCAAAATGGCTGCGTACACCATGGCGATCTCGACGCTCGATTACAACAGCACCGGCGCTACTTACAACTCGAGAGGGCTTCTTTACAAGATGTACCGGGATCACTTCGGAACGTTGCCGGTGGCGCTCACCGGGAATTCTCCGCAACCAGCGCCGAAATATCCCCCATATGGGGATCAGCCGGAAACAAGTTCCGGCAGCCCTACCTATCCGCTCGATATGGCGGCTGCGCTGACCGAAGACCGTAAATTTCTCACCATAGCGGTCGTTAACGGCACTGACCAGGAACAGAAATTCGATCTGAGCGTAGCGGGGAGTCGGCTCGAGGGGCCAGTGACGCAGTGGCAGCTGACCGGAAGCAGCCTCGATGCTGAGAACCATGTCGGGCAGCTTCCGCAAGTCGAATTGAAGGAAACAAGCTTGAGCGATCACTCGAGCGGTATCTTGGTCGCTCCCAATACCGTGAACATCTATCGCGTCGCTTTGGCCGAATAACCGGGCATTTGTCATGCGTTGTTTTCGTGTTGTCTTGAGGAGTGCATCCGCGGCAGTTGCAATAAACCAGAAACAAGATGAGTGAAAGGAAAAATCGGGCTTCATGAAGACCAGAGCTTTCATTCCTGGATATACGGCAATTCTGGCGATATGCGCCATCAACACGTTAGCCCAATCGGCGGGGCCCGGGGTTCCCGACCGGCTGATGGTAACTGTGGATACGCAACAGACCTCAGCAGCAGTCTCAAAGTATGAGTATGGACAATTCATCGAGCATATTGGCAGCGCCATGTACGGCGTCGGCGACATTGATAAGCGGACGTCGGATTGGGATTATGCCTGGAACGCCATGCAACCCCGGGACAGAGTAAGAGAGGACCGTCTGTCGGCCGATGATTGCCGGCGGACGCTGCCCCGCAATCACATTGCTGCCGTTAACCGAATGAACGCATACCAAAGAAACCGGGGGGTTCAACAGTGAAAATGCGACTTGCAACTTATTGGGTAGCTGCATTCTGGCTTGGCTTTTCGGCTGCCGCCTTAGCACAGCAGGCGGTGCCGGCCGTTCCAGACCATCTGATGGTCACCATCAACGCTCAGCAAACCGCCGACCCGGTTTCGAAATATGTATTCGGCAGCTTCATCGAGCATATCGGGAACCTTACCTATCGCAGCGTATGGGCAGAAATGCTGGATGACCGGAAGTTCTATTTCCCGATTGTTTCAAAAGATCCCGAGCCTCCGGCTCGTCGGCAAAGCAACAACCCGATGCGCTTGCAGCTTCGGAAGTGGCGTCCTGTGGGCCCAGATGAAGTGGTTGTCATGGACAAAGATCAGCCGTTTGTCGGCGATCAGAGCCCACGCATCGCGCTCGATCCTTCAACTCCGCATGGCATTCGGCAGTCTGGACTGGTTCTGGTGAATGGCAAGCACTATGCCGGCCGAATCTACCTTCGCGCGGCGCAGGGCGCTAGAGTGAAGGTCTCGCTGGTGTGGGGCGACGGAGAAAGTGACCGGGAGACGATCGCGATTGGCGCGCTCTCACGTGAGTATAAGAAGTTCCCGCTAAATTTCACGGCCAAGGCGGATTCTGCCGACGCGGCGTTAGAGATCACGGGAACAGGAACCGGAGATTTTCACATCGGCACGGTTTCGCTGATGCCCACGGATAACGTCCAGGGCTTTCGGCCGGACACCATCGCGCTGCTGCGCCAGTTGCACTCTGGCATGTGGCGCTTGCCTGGCGGGAATTTCCTGTCAGACTGGTCCTGGTACGACGCAATAGGGGATATCGATAAGCGGCCCCCCATGTTCGACCACGCGTGGAATGCCATGCAGGTGAACGACATGGGTATGGACGAATTCATGACGCTCTGCAAGTTGATCGATGTCGAACCCTATGTCACCGTGAATGCGGGCCTCGGCGATGCCCATTCGGCAGCGGACGAAGTTGAGTATCTGAACGGCTCAATCAACACGTATTACGGTGCGATGCGGGCCAAGAACGGTCATCCGGAGCCTTACCACATTAAATACTGGAACATCGGCAACGAGCCGTGGGGCACATTTCAGATCGGTTATACCGATCTGAAGTACTACGTCCTCAAGAACAACGATTTCGCGAAAGCCATGCGAGCGGCCGACCCGACCATCACGCTGATCGGATCAGCGAAGATGATGGAACCCATGTGGCTGAAGGGGGAAGATCGCGCAAAATACGTCGACAATCTTGACCCGATGTTTGGTTCGGACAAAGACTGGACCGGCGGTCTGCTCGCCAAAAGCTGGGGAACCTTCGACGGCATCGCCCAGCACTGGTACGAGGGGGCTGGCCGGCATTACGACGTGAGCAAAGCCAAGGCTTTGCCGCCTGACGCGCCAAATGACGGCGGATATGTAACGTACGATCCGACACTACTGGAATATGCGCGCTACGCCGGAGATGTGGTCCGCCGCCACGCGGAAGAGTGGGAAGGGTATCAGAAACGCTTTCCCCAGATGATTGACAAGAAAATTTTCCTCTCAATCGATGAATACGCCTATGGTCAGGGCGGGGGCGGAAGGAACATGGGCCCGACTCTCAAGTCAGCGCTTGCATACGGAATGCTTCTGAATGAGATGCTTCGGCACACGGATTTCATCACCATGGGCGCGCACACGATGGGTACTTCATCAATCGATATCAGTCCAACCGCCTCAACCATCAACGCGATTGGTCTTGTTTACGAGATGTATGGCGAGCAGTTTCCAGGGACGATACCCGTTGCACTTTCCGGCAATTCACCGCAACCGCCTACACAGAATCCGCCATACCTGGACGAGCCGAAGACCAGTTCCGGCAGCCCTACATATCCGCTCGACATGATCGCAACGCTTACGCCCGATCACAAGTTTCTCAAGCTGGCGGTTGTGAACGCAACAGAAACAGAACAGAAGTTCGACCTCAGTGCGACAGGAATCAAGCTGTCGGGACCATTGAAATTGTGGCAACTGACGGGGAGCAGTTTGGATGCCGCAAACCACGTCGGGCAGCCATCGCAGTTGGAAGTGAAAGTAATTCCGATCGGCAATGGTCTGGGCACAATTACTGTTGCTCCCATCAGCGTGAATATTTACCAGTTTCCACTCGCTGACGCGGGGCAATAATGTACGGCGCCTGCCGGACTGTGTTTGTTGTTCATTGGGTAGATCGCATTGGCAGAGAATCGAGGGAGATCAGGTCAGACTGTGCGGCAGAGGGATTGGAAAAGCTTCATTCAAGATGCTAACTTTGCTTTCTTCTACCGCCGCACTTTGTCTGGGAGGCTCGATCCCGGTCGCGCTTTCAGGAAATTCACTACAGCCTGCACCAAAATATCCGATCACGGGCGATCAACCCAAAACCTATCCAGGCAGTTCCACATATCTGACAAGCCCCATGCCTTCACTGCGCCGGGGTGGGGGCTCAAACTCTGCGACCGCTCCGACACGCCTGAGCCCCGGTTGTTAGTTGTGGAAGTGACTCCGCGCACCGGTTTAAGGAAATGCAATTCCCTGATTCTTCCTGCGTCCGGGCGGCAATGTCTCCCGCCAGATCCAGATCCTCATCCAGCAGAAGGGCCAATGCAGAAAGGCTACGCCCAAGGCGTTCTTACCGAAAGAGAGCGAAAGCCACAATGCTAACGGCGATTGCGTCTTCAAGCAGAGCAGCGGGCATATCACGTCCAAATGCCCTTGCTGAAAGACTCCTCACCTTAGCTCCTCCGAATGTTCCGGCCACAGTTCCTATAAATCCCGCCACCAAGCCAACGATGATTCCATTGCCAGAGAGTCCGATCGCGAGACCGCAGAGGGCGCCCGTCACGATTCTGGCGATGAACGCAGGAGGAGCCAATCGGCTTGGAGTCTTGGGAAGCTTGTCGTTGATCAGCTCTCCGATCGCCAAGAGGGTCAAGATGTACGGCGTGAACGAGTAACCAAGGAAAGCAAGCCAAGTGTGGTCCAGAGCCAGGATTCCGACGTGGGCGGCCCAACTGACAGCGGCAAGTCCAATCAGGGATCGTAGCCCAGAAGCGGTCCCGATGAGAAATGCATTGATGAAGATCAACATGAAAACTCCTGGAAGCTCGTCCGAGCGTTGATCGGTTGCTAATACGACCGTCAGATTGTTAGAACGTCCGCACAGAAGGGGCGGTCCTCTACAAGATAGCGTAGAGCATCCGCCGTTTCTGCCCAAGGAAAGGCCTTAGCCACGATCGGTTTGATCGAACCGGATCGGAGGAGAGAGACAATAGCGTTCCAGGCACCGGCAACAATCGCCTTTCATAAAGGCCGCTCTTAAGAACTCTCTATTTATGAAGGGGGAATTCGAGGCATTTTTCGCGACAAGGTCACCAAAAAATTACAAATTTTCGTTGCTCGAAACTGTAGCACGGAACTTCAATTCCTTGTTCACCATGAATTCGGGGTGCACCCCAGGTGCGGTTCTCGGCTACCATACGAAAGATCAGTCCCCGGAGTTCTTGGCTCGTGGGCTTACTTCCAACGCGATTATGCTTGCGTGAAATCCATTTCCAATACAGCCTGAAGCCGGCCCGATACCATCGCAGGACGATGTCTGGTTGGACAAGGAACAAGGCTCCCCGCCATCCCGCCACAGTCGCCGCAGAGTAACCCAAAACAGTCGATAGGGCGAGGAGAATCTTGGCTGGGGATGATGCCCGCACCACGGTTGCGAGTTGCCGCCGCAGAGCGAGATTCTCCAAAAGGAGATGTCGGCGAGACCGAACAGAACCAAGGAGCGCGAAAAACAAGAGTCTCAGCATGCTCGGCATGGCAGGTTTATACCACGGAAAACACAACTGGATTGAGCCGGCTGGAGTTTTGGAGAGGGACACCTGCGCAGGCCAGCCATTTTCCCGACACTTAGCACATATAAGGACTGCCACTAAGGACTGCCGCCTCTGTAATGCGCGAATAGCACGTTCGGTGCAGAAAGTAGGCCTTTGTGGGCATTGGTCTTTTCTCATTTTGCCGTTACTGTTTTGCTGGAAAGTAATGGTGAGGACTTGCGTGCGCACCGGGGTCGGCGTAGGGTTGGTGCCATCAAATCTCTGCCAAGAGGATGATGTATGTCTCGGAACGGTCTCGTACTGAGTGGGATTTTCCTGTTTTTGGCATTGTGTCTGTCGGGTTGCGGTGGCAGCGCCCCGGCGGTGAGTGTTGCAGTCACGGCAACCGCGAGCAGTGTGGATGGTAACGACACGACCACTCTGACCGCGACAGTCACCCACGATCACAACGCAGCCGGAGTGACATGGAGCGTGAGCGGCGGAGGAAACCTGTCGAACACGACGACCACCTCGGCGACCTACACGGCGCCATCCGCCACCAGTTCATCGCAGACCGCGACGATCACGGTGACTTCGATAGCCGACACGGCCAAGACCGGGACGTTGTCGATCACAATACCGGCAGCGCCGTCTGTTACCTCAACCAGCGCAAGCCTTGCTGGCGCAGTGGGCAGCACCTACTCGGTTACGTTATCGGCAAGTGGAGGCATCTCTCCCTATACTTGGGCTTTGGGAAGCGGCACCACGCTGCCGGCGTGCCTGACGCTTAAATCGACTGGCGTCCTCACCACGACTTCGGGCACGGCGCCCACGGCGGCCTGCGCGGGCACTTACAGCAATATCACCTTCAAGGTCACAGACTCGGGCACCCCGACGCCGCTCACTCAAACCTCATCGGCTTTGACCATCACCATCACCGCCCCGTCTATTACATTTACCCCGGCGTTACCAAACGGAAACGTCGGCGTGGCCTATGCGGGCAGTGTAGCTGCCACAGGCGTATTGGGATCAACGGCATACAGCCTGGCGAGCGGCGCCCTGCCCCCCGACCTGTCGCTGAATGCCGCCACTGGCGCAATTGTTGGAACGCCGAAGGCCGCGGACGTGGGTACCGCCAGCTTTAAAGTTTCAGTAACAGATGCATACGGCGACACGGCAACTTCGGGCACGCTGAGCATCACCATCGCGGCAGCTCCCGCGTTCACATTCAGCACGCCCGCAGCGACCGGAACCTTCGGTGTTGCCTATGCCGGCAGCGCGGCGGCTACAGGCGGCGCCGGCGCGCTTGCCTACAGCGTGGCCAGCGGCGCCTTGCCCCCGGACCTGTTGCTGAACGCCGCCACCGGCGCAATTACCGGAACGCCGAAGGCTGCGGACATCGGCACCTTCACTTTTGCTGTCAAGGCGGCGGACGCGTTCGGTGACTCGGCAACCTCAACTACGTTCACGATCGTCGTGACCTATCCGGCGGTGAACGTGACCACATCGAGCCTGCCCACAGGCTATGTGAGCGGGACGTATACTGCGTCCGCGCTTGCAGCCACGGGCGGCAACGGCGGGCCCTACACCTGGACATGGGCAGCGGCCGGCGGATCCACTCTGCCTGCTGGCCTCAGCTTATCTACGGCCGGCGTGATCACTGGATCGCCGACCACGCCGGGAACTTATTCGGTGGTGGTGACGGCTACGGATTCGGCTTCGAACACGGGGAATACGACCCTCTCGATCACTGTGAAGCCTGGGATCAGCATCAACGCAATCACGCTGCCGACCGGATATGCGGGATCGGCTTACCCGCCATCGGGAACTTCGGCAACCTTTGGGGCCACCGGCGGCAACAGCGGACCGTACACCTGGACATGGGTAGCGGCCGGCGGCTCGTCGATCCCGGCTGGGCTCGCCTTGTCCTCGGCAGGCACAATTAGCGGGACGCCGACCGCTGCAGGCTCGTACAGCGTTGTCGTAACGGCGACCGACGCGGCACAAAACACCGCTAACGTTACTTTGCCCATCACCATCGACGCCGGCGTGACCATCACTACGCCAACCACGCTACCGTCGGGATCCGCAGGCACCGCCTATTCTCAGGCGCTGGCGGCCACAGGCGGCGCCAGCAGCGGCTACACGTGGACGGTGACGGCGGGCGCAACCGGTGCAAACAGCCTGGCAACGGTGGGGTTGACCTTGTCGAGCGGAGGCACGCTCAGCGCGACCACACCCACGGCGGGCACCGCGACATTTACCGCCAAGGTGACGGATTCGGCTGGAAACACCAACTCGGCCTTGTTCACGGTGACCATTGAGGCCGCCATTGCCATCACCACCGCCTCGCCGCTGAAGAGCGGCACGATCAATGCTTCGTATTCAGTCACGCTTGCTGCGTCGGGCGGGTCGGGAACCTACACCTGGACGACCACGGGAACGAACAATCTGGCGGCATTCGGCCTGAGTCTGTCGTCGGCCGGCGTCCTCTCGTCCAGCAACCTGGGAGTGAGCACCGGAACCGTCAGCTTCACGGCCCAGGTAACGGATACGCAAAGCCACTCTACGACGGCTGCCTTCACTTTCTCGGTGAGCAATGCGCTGACCATCAGCTCTCCGGCGACTTTGCCGGCCGGGGACGCGGGATCGGCTTATTCCTACACGCTGGCGGCCGCGGGAGGCACGGGTTCCGGCTATTCATGGTCAGCCACAGGCGGCAACTTTGCCACCTCCGGCTTGAGCCTGAACACCAGCACCGGCGCAATTACCGGCACGCCGACGGCATCGGGAACCATCACCTTCACGGCCACTGTAACCGACTCCGGCAGCAACCAGACGACCCAGACCGAGTCGATTCCGATCAACGGGGCGCTCTCGCTGCCGTCGCCCAATCCCAGTTCCCTGCCGAGTGGATATGTCGGCGTGAGCTACACCGGTTCGGTTACCGGATCGGGCGGCAGCGGGAATCTTTCTTTGACTGTAACCGCAGGTCCGACGCCGGCTGACGGCCTGACGGCGACCCCGACCGGCGCCACGGTCAATCTTTCCGGAACGCCTGCGTCGAACGCCACCGTCAGCATCACGTTTAAATTAACTGACAATACGGTGAGCAACTCCATCAACCAGACGTACACAATCCCCGTCACCACCCCGACCACGCCGTCGTTGCCCACGCCCACTACCACAGTGCCGGGAGCGGCCACGGTTGGCACAGGCTACACCGGATCCATCAGCGCCTCGGGCGGTGTCGGTCCCACCTACACTTGGACGGTCAATAGCACGACAGTTCCGACCACCGGCAGCCTGGCTCTCAGCGACGGGTTGAGCGTGAGCACCAGCGGCGGCAGCTCTCTGTCCATCACTGGAACGCCCACCTCGGTATCAACATCGCCGGGAGTTCAATTTACTGCTTCGGTCAAAGACAACACTACCGGCCTGACCAGCAGCACGCAGACCTACACAGTCGTGGTGTACGCCGCCGGCCAGAACATCGGCGGGCAGATCATCCTGAACAACAACTGCGGCAACAGCGGCAGCCAACCAACCTTCACGGTGAACATTAACTATCCGTCGGCGGGAAGCCCGACCACCGTGACTACCGACAGCAGCGGGAACTACTCGTTCAACAGCATTCCCAATGGAACGTACGCCATTACTCCGTCCATTCCGGCAGCGACAAGCTCCCTGTTCTATCCGGCCAGCTCTAGCGTGACGGTGAACAATGCCACAATCTCCGGAGAGAACTTCAACGCGGAAGTGGGCTACACGGTTTCCGGCAATGTGACTTACAGCGGATCGCAGACCGGGCAGACCTATGTGGTGCTGAACGGCACGACCTGCGGTAATGGGAACAGCGGACTGGGCACCAGCATCACGGAAAGCACTTTGACTTCAGGAGGGGCATTCTCCATCCGCGGCGTGCCGCCCGGCGGCTACTCGCTCCAGGCATGGATGGATCCGATAGGCCAGAGCGCGTCGAACGCGATCGATCCCACGGGCAGCACCTCGGTCACGGTTACGAGCGCGACTGTGACAAATGCTGCCGTCACAATGACCAATCCAACATTCGCAACGCCGAGCTCGAACCCGTCGCTTCAGGCAATCGCGTCTGCGGGAGGCGCGGTGATCTTCTACCAGGCGTCGTCCGTCCACGTAAACGGCAACAAAGTGGAGGACGCGAATCAGTACACGGTTCAGTGGAGCACCAGTCCGACCCTTACCGGCGCGGGTGGCCCATTTGCGAGTATCTCCGGAAGCAAGACCTTCAAGGCAATCGGCACCGGCGGCACCACGCTTTGGATTCTGAACAATACGACAGACGGCGCCAATACCTTCACAAGCGGCACCACCTACTATTTCCAGGCCCGGTCCATTAACACGCTGGCCGGCAGCCAAAGCCCGTCAGGGTGGTCGACTTACTCCAGCGGCGGTAACCCCGCAGGAGTGACCATCGGCGCCGCCACATGCAGCTCTGGCTGCACCACCGTCTCCGGCGCGATCACCATACCCAGCGGCGTCAACATTGCTTCGGGAGCGCCATTGTATGTGGGCTTCTATCAGCAGACCGCCAGCGACAATGGCCCGTCGGCAATCTATGCCGCCGAAATTACGAGCCCGGTCGCCGGAGGCTCCGGGAACAGCTATTCGATCAGTATCCCCAGCGGTTCCGGTTATTACCTGTTTGGCATCCTCGACCAGAACATCGACGGTCAAGTCGATGCCGGGGACGTGCAAAACACGAACGGTAACAATTCCAACGGCATCACGGTTTCGGGCAGCACCATGACCGGACAGAACACGACGCTTCCCGGCGCCAACAGCACAGTGTCGGTAACCACGCAGTACCAGTCCAGCACCTCCTCGGGCGGCAGCTCGACGAGCTATGGGATCAATCTCGACCTGAGGGAAGCCAACAAGCTGCCGGTAGCAGTTACGCTCACTTCGGGTCCCAACTTTATCAACCCGATTGACATGGCCGCGTGCAACACCTGCGGAGACCTGCAATTCCAATACTCGACTTCGATTCCCGGCGGCACATCGGCCGTGGGCGACACGTACGACTTTACCGTCACCTACAGCGATGGCACCCAGGACACCGGCAGCACTGTCAACGGCAAGGTCACGGCCTGGGACAGCGCGAACGGCGGGGCTTCGGTGGTAGGCTCGGCCGATCTGGCCACCAACCTCTCGCCCACCGGGACATCAAGCACCAGCACCACGCCGACGTTCACATGGACCTTCCCGGCCAACCCCAGCGACTTCACCTACTCGTTCTACATTTCGCCAAGCAGTTGTTCGGGCAGTTGCAGCAACATCTGGCAGATACCCGGAAACAACTCCAACGTCAACGGCTTCACCTATGCCGAGACAGGCAGCGGCACCACCGGCACGCTAACTTGGGGCACCGATCCGATACCCGGTGACAGCAGCACGCCGACCGGACCGCTCACCGTGGGAGATATGTATAACTGGTCGATTCAGATTCAGGACAGCAACGGCAACCAGGCGCAGACGAACACCTGGTACCAGCCGTAAGCATTTGATGTGTTGCCAAGCTGATTCGCGAGGAAGAGAAAAAGGTTTCGAATCTCGATAGTTGCGTAACAAATTGGCTGCGAGCACGCCCAGTATCGCGAGTTCATCTGGCCTCTCGAACAACCTTGGATGGCAGCAGGGAAGAATTTGTCTCCAGAAACCGATCACGGCAAGAGGCTTGTGTGGCCTGCCCGATCTTTTGTACCGCCAGATTGTTAGTGCGGCGCGGCGGGTAACGTCTGCATGTGTAACCTGAGATATCGCATCTTCGATTTCATATAGAGATGGACTCTGCGGCCCGCGTCGGAATTCGGCGCGGGCTTTCTGCATTTGTACGCTGCGAGATTGCCGGAGTTTCTGGCATTCAGTCTTTCCGCGCCGCTCGACTTAAGAACATGAGAACGAATGGCAGAGACAGGGATATTTCGGTGAGCGTTGCGTGAACCGCAGGTTTTAAGGGAGCGCTGCGTCTTCCCGCCTTCACCTTAGTGAAAGTGGATGCCGGGACCGAGAAATGCGACAAACAAGACGGCGGCAAGAGCGGCTGCGCCGATCCATGCGGGGCTGGGGGGAATGGGCCCTGCAAGCGGTGAGGCGGGATCGGAGGTGAGCGCGGCGCGGAAGTGGTCGAGCTGCGTGATGCCAAAGGATGCGGCCGCGGCGGGCGCTGCGGCGACAAGGATGTTGATCCATCCCTGAGGGTTGAAGGCTCCGGCGATGCAGGCTATGACAAGCGCTGACAGAAATGGGATGAGCGTGATGTGGTGCAGACGATCTAGACCTGCGCGGTCGCCTACGCCGCAGAAGGGGCGGAAGGCGGCGGCGAGCCACCAGAGAAAGAGCCAGTAGAGCGA
>Ga0208849_1000329_pt1 | contig 46197 bp, 42 predicted proteins | sample NGESurdeep072012_10_FD_184470 | JGI IMG/M metagenome (GOLD analysis project Ga0208849, IMG submission 184470) | Arctic peat soil microbial communities from Barrow, Alaska - NGEE Surface sample 53-3 deep-072012 (SPAdes) | ecosystem: Environmental > Terrestrial > Soil > Wetlands > Peat ... | reverse complement strand
AGCGCCAGAACCGGCTGGAGTCAGGGGTGTGGATTTCATCGGCCAGGACGATGCGGCCGCCCGTGTCCAGGCCGAACTCGTACTTGGTGTCGGCCAGGACCAGGCCGCGCGTGGCGGCGAGCTCGCAACCGCGGGCATACAGGGCCAACGCTATGGCGCTGAGCTCATCCCACTGATCCGCCCTCAGCAGGCCCTGCTCCAGGATCTGCGCCGGCGACAGGGGCGCGTCGTGGTCGCCGTGCGCAGCCTTGCTGGTGGGCGTCAGGATCGGCGCTGGCAGCGCTTGGTTGGGCCGCATCCCGTCCGGCAGCCGCACCCCGTACATCTCGCGCTGGCCGGCCCGGTAGAGGGTCAGGATCGAGGTCGAGGTGGTCCCGGCCAGATAGCCCCGCACCACCATCTCCACCGGCAACATCTCGAGGCGCCGGCACACCAGCACGTTGGGGTCGGGATAGGCGATCACATGGTTGGGGCAGATGTCGCCGGTGACATCGAACCAGTAGCGCGCCGTCTGGGTCAGCACCTGACCCTTGTAGGGCACGGCGCCCAGGTTGAGATCGAAGGCGCTCAGGCGGTCACTCGCCACGATCACCCGGCGTCCGTCAGGCAAATCGTAGTTGTCCCGCACCTTGCCTTCGTAATGGTTGGGCAGTTCCGGGAGGTCGGGCATGACAGTCTCTCGTGTGAGGTGGATGAGGTCGTCGACCGACAAGGTTTCGCCGCCTGCCAACCGCCGCCGCACGGCGACCAGCAACTCCAATCGGTCCGCGTCGTCCGCGATGCGGGCGCGAAGGGCTGTTTCCTGCAGCAGCAAGACCGCATCGAGGTCGGCCAGCTGGTCGCCGAGCAGCTCCCCTACCCGCCTGAGCGGCAGGCCGAGGTATTTCAAGGCGAGCACCTGGTGAAGACGGGCCATCTGGTGGGGTCCGTAGGTGCGCCATCCCGCGCTGGTGCGCACTGGCTTTACCAATCCAAGCGTCTCGTAGAGACGCAAAGCCTTGGTGCTTACCTTAAGCCGGCGTGCGGTCTCGGCCGGGCTGAAGAAACGTGGCGGTTGGCTCACGAACAATACCTGTCTTCGACCCAATCGTGTTTCGAGTTTGTCCCAGGGGCCAGGTCAAGAGGCATTTTTTCTCTGCCGGGGCCGCCTGGCCCCAAACGCCGTGTCACCGCTAACGGTGAGAGATCGTGACTTCTCTATCCGGCGTAGACACCAGATATGGCGCGTTGACGCGGCGCGCTCGCCCGGTCACGTCTCCACGAGCGAACGCAGACGGGACAAGACGGCGTCCCAATGAGCCGACATCGAGTCGATGTACGATCTCGCCTAGGCGACCGGATGTTGCTGGTAGACGAAGCGCCTTTCGCGGCCGACGCGTCTGGCGGTCACCAGGCCCGCGTTTTCTAGGACATGAAGGTGCTTGGTGACCCCTTGCCTCGTAAGCCTCGCATTTTCCGAAAGATTGCCGATCGAATGCGTTCCGCCGTCGCTGAGCCGGGTCAGGAGCGAAAGACGGGCAGGATCCCCAAGCGCCTGGGGCGCGTAGTGCTCGTCGGCTGCCATTGCGAGGCGGGAGCTCCGAGCTACGCGCCCGCGCGAACACCTGTCGATCCCTTGCTCGGCGGCTCGGTGGCTACTGGCACACAGCCTCGAGCTTGTGGCCGTCTGGATCGGCGACGAAGGCGGCGTAGTAGCTTTTGCCGTAATGGGGTCGAAGTCCCGATTGGCCCAGATCCTTGCCGCCGTGTTCAACGGCGGCCTCGTGGAAGCGGTCGACCGCGACTGGCGTCTTCGCCTCGAAGGCGAGGTGGAAGCCTGGGCCGGGCGCCGTCACAGGCGTGGACTGCGGGAACAGGGCGAGCTTGTCCCCTTCCCCGGGCGGCCCGTAGCCTACGCCCGTGACCGAGGTCCAGACTCTGCTGTAGCCCAGGGTCGCCATGGTCGCGTCGTAGAACGCGATGGAGCGCTCCATATCGGTCACGCCCAGTGAGATGTGGCTGAGCAAGGTGTTCAGGCCCTGCGGAGCGCCGCCTCGCGGTGGCCCTCCTCCGCGGCCCGTTCGTGGTCGAGCAGCCAGCGCTTGCGATCCAGGCCCCCGCCATAGCCGGTGAGCGTACCGTCGGCGCCGATGACCCGGTGGCAGGGAACGACAATCACGATCGGATTGGCGCCATTGGCGAGGCCCACGGCGCGAACCGCGGCCGCGTGGCCGATGTTTGCGGCAAGGCCGGCGTAGCTGATCGTCTGGCCGGCCGGTATCCTGCGCAGAGCCGACCAAACTGCCTTCTGGAACTCGGTGCCGCCGGTCCGTGTTTCGATCGCTTCGATGGCGCCGATATCGCCGGCGAAATAGGCTTCGAGACGTTCCCTCGATTTTGTCTTCGGGCCGGACTCTACGATCCGGAACCCGTTCTCGCCGTAGTGGCGAGCGAGCTGGCGATCGCCATGATTGTCCCAGTCGGCGGCGCGAAGGCGCCCCCCATCGTCGGTGAGAATGCGCATCTCGCCCGTGGGCGTGAGAAAGCGCTCCTCGAAAAAGGTCTGTTGCGCGGCCAAGTTCGTGTCCTCCTCGATGCGACGGACGACGATCGCCGATTTGCGACAGCGTCACTGGCGCTTTTCGGACGCGATCGTGCGACGAACAGGTTCCGATGTCCGAGTCCGAAAACCGCTGGACGACGGCAGCGCGAAGGTTCTTAAGCGCGGCATGGATATGGATCACGAGGCCTGCTACCGCGCCATCAGCCACCGCGACTCGCGATTCGACGGACGGTTCTTCACTGGCGTCAAGACCACCGGCATCTATTGCCGCCCTATCTGCCCGGCGCGTACGCCAAGGCCCGAGAACGTCGTTTTCTTTCCCACGGCGGCGGCGGCGCAGGAGGCGGGCTTTCGGCCGTGTCTGCGATGCCGACCAGAGACCGCGCCGGATTTGGGTGCCTGGCGAGGCACTTCGAACACCGTTTCGCGCGGCCTCGCCCTGATCGAAATGGGCGCCCTCGATGAAGCCGACCTGGACGCCCTCGCAGCACGGCTTGGTGTCGGCGAACGGCAACTGCGCCGTCTCTTTCGCCAGCACCTGGGCGCCTCGCCAGTAGCCGTGGCCCAGACGCGCCGGGTGCTGCTGGCCAAGCAGCTCATCCATGAGACCCGGCTGCCGATGACGGAGGTGGCGTTCGCCGCCGGCTTCGGAAGCATCCGGCGCTTCAACGAGACGTTCCAGACACTGTTTGGCCGTTCGCCCGGGGCGTTGCGGCGCGCGAGCGGACCGGAGATTTCGGCAGGGCCGGCCGGCGAGATCAGCCTGCGGCTTCGCTACCAACCGCCCTACGACTGGGCCTCGATGATCGAGTTCCTGCGCCTGCGGGCGATCGAGGGTGTCGAAGAGGTGACCCCGGAGGCTTATGCTCGCACGATCCAGATCGGCGACGCGCAGGGCACCGTGAAAGTCTCGCCCGCAGAGGGCGACGCCCTGCGTGCCGTGGTGCGGTTCCCGAAGCTCTCCGCCCTGCCCGCGATCATCGCCAGGCTTAGGCGGGTGTTCGACCTGGCGGCCGATCCCCTGCCGATCACCGCCCACCTCGCCCGTGATCCAGCTCTTTCGCCGCTGGTCGCTGCCCGGCCGGGCCTCAGGGTGCCCGGCGCCTGGGACGGTTTCGAATTGGCCATCCGCGCCGTCCTGGGCCAGCAGATCAGCGTCGCGGCCGCCACTCGCCTTGCCGGCCGGCTGGTCGCCGAGCTTGGTGAGAAGCTGCGGAGCCCACAGCACCGACTCAGCCACCTCTTCCCCCGCCCCGAAATCCTGGCGAGAGCGGACCTCGCGCTCCTGCCCATGCCGCGCAGCCGGGTCGCCGCCCTGTCGGCCGTTGCCGCCGCGGTGGAGGCCGATCCCAGCCTCTTCACCGCCGACCGCGGCCTCGAAGAGGCGATTGTGCGCTTGCGCGCGATCAAAGGCGTCGGCGAATGGACGGCGGAATATATCGCCCTGCGGCAGCTGCGCCTGCCCGACGCCTTCCCGGCCACCGACATCGGCCTGATGCGCGCGCTCGCGGACGAAGACGGCCGCCGCCCTTCAGCGTCGGAGCTCCTCGCCCGAGCCGAGCGATGGCGGCCCTGGCGCGCCTACGCGGCTCAGCATCTTTGGGCGACCGGCTGAACGAAAACTCGTTCGACCTGGAGGGACTTGGCAAAGCCGTTGCGCGGGCCTCGCCAGATCAACCCCAAGGACCCGCCTTGCCCGAAGACGCCGGAGCATCGGCTGGAGCGGTGGCCCATGGGCCCTTCCCACTGCTCACGATCTGCGAGGGCCGGTCCAGAATCACCGCCGGGTCTGGATGCTCGACGATGCGGCCGCCGGCGTAGTGCTCAAGCGCGGCGATCCGTTTTTCCACCGGCGGATGAGTGGCGAACAGGCCAAAGACGCCATCGTCGTCCTCTTCGAGGAACATTGCGCGCATGGATTGCGGGGCGTCGAGATGGGCATGGCCCGCGACCTTCCGCAGGGCCGAGATCATGGCGTCCGGATTTTTGGTCAGCTCCACGGAGCCGGCGTCGGCGACGTACTCTCGGGTGCGTGAGATCGCCATGCGGATGACCACCGCCAGAAGCGAACCGATGGCCGCCGCGGCCATCGCGACGAGCCAGAAGACCCATGTTCCCCTGGCCCGCCCGCGTCCGCTCCAGAACACCGAACGAAAGAGGATCTGGCAGATCAAGGTAATGATGCCGGCGAAGATCGAGGCGATAACCATGGTGCGCACATCGCGATTGATGATGTGGGTGAGTTCGTGCGCCAGCACGGCCTCGAGCTCGTCGGGATCCAAGTTCTGCAAGAGCCCGCGGGTGACGGTCACCGAGAACCGACCTTCGTGGACGCCGCTGGCGAAGGCGTTCATTCCATCGGTCTCGATGACGCGCGCGCTGGGGGTCTTCATTCCGCGCGAAATGCAGAGGTTTTCCAGGAGTTTGGAGAGATCGGGCTCCTCCGCCGGCTCGACTCTTCGCGCTCCGGTGGCCAGGTCGATAATCGACTGGTTGAAGACATAGGCGATCGCGAACCAGACGAGCGCCACAGCGATCGCCACCGGCGCCGAGACCGCCATGAGCTCGGCGGCGTAGGCGATGTCGCCAGCCCATGTGCCAGCGGATGGGAGCAGCCCACCCCAGATCATTCCCACGGTGAGCGCGAATACGATCCCGAGCAGCAACACGGGAAAACCGGCCAGCAGGAAAGCGGAGCGGAGATTGTTGTTCCAGATGTAGGTCTGCAGACCAACGGCCTGCATTGGCGCGCACCTCCGAGACTAGAACTTGACTTGCGGGGCGATGGCCGCCGACGCTCTCGCCTCCCCGAGATCGAAGAAATCGCGTGCGGTGAAGCCGAGAGCCGGAGCGAACAGGACAGCTGGAAATCGCTGGATCGAGGCGTTGAATTCGCCGACCGCATTATTGAAATAGCGGCGGGCGGCGGCGAGCTTGTTTTCTATGTCCGACAGGGCGGACTGGAGCTGGATGAAACTCTGGTTCGCCTTCAAGTCGGGATAGGCTTCCGCCACCGCCATGAGTCGACCCAGCGCGCCGGTGAGCGCGTTTTCGGCCTGCACCTTGCCTTCGACGCCGGTGGCGGAAGTGGCCGCCGCACGGGCCGCGGTCACCGCCTCGAGCGTGCCGCTCTCATGGCTCGCATAGCCTTTGACCGTCTCGACCAGATTGGGGACGAGATCCAGGCGTTGCTTGAGTTGAACATCGATGTCGGCAAAGGCCCCATTGGCGTTCTGCCGCAGCCCCACCAGCCTGTTGTATGTTCCGATCAGCATGGCGACCAGGGCGACGACCACGACCAGAATGAGGATCGGTATGAGCAGCATCCGCGTGTTCCCCGACGAACTGGATGCAAAATAGTGAGACGCCCGTCTCGGCGCCAGCGAGGCGCGACCGGCAGAACGTCCGGCTCCCTCTAGAGAGGGCGAAACCTTTTGCTTGCCGGGAAGCCCCTCGGCGCAATTCGACCCGCCGACGCGCGCTTTCCGAGCCATGTCCGCCAATCCGCCCACGGCCGGGTGCGGCCGGCAGAGTCGGTCCACGCGGCGCCTTTCTCGGCTGAAAAGACGAGACCGTCTCGCAGGCCGCCCGAACGATAATTCTGCAGCTTCACACCCTTCCCTCTCGCCAGCAAAGGCAGCTCAGAGATGGGAAAGATCAGCAGCTTCCCTGTGTCGCCGATCACGGCGAGATGGTCGCCCTGCGCGTCCAAACACAGCGCCGCGCCTCGTACATCAACCGTGAGGACTTGCTTGCCCGCCCTGCGTAGCGCGACGGCGTCATCTTCCAGGAAGACGAAGCCGTAGCCTGCTCTTGAAGCGAGAATTCTGCGACGGCCCGGCTGATGGACAAAGACCGCAACGAGTTCCACCCGATCGTCGAGCTCGATCATCAACCGTAGCGGCTCGCCGTGGCCGCGCCCGGAGGGCAGTTTGTCGCACGCCAGCGTAAAGAACCGGCCGTCCGAGGCGAAGATCACGAGCTTGTCCGTCGTGTCGGCGGCGACACAGAAGCGGAGTTTGTCGTCCTCCTTGAAGGTGAGACTGCCAACATCCTCTACCCTGCCGCGCACAGCGCGAATCCATCCCCGCTCCGACAGGATCACGGTGATGGGCTCCCGGGAGACGAATGCGTCCATGGTTTCGAGGGCCGCGATGTTCGGCGGTTCGGCGAAGGTCGAGCGTCGCTTGCCCTCCGCAGTCGCCGGTCCAAGCACCTTTCGCACTTCCCTCAGGCCGACGGCGACCAACCTCCATTGCTCCTTCTCGGAGGCGAGCAACGCCTGGATGCCGTCTTTCTCCTCTGCCAGCAGCGCGTGCTCGCGCCTCAGCTCCATCTCCTCGAGTTTGGCGAGCTGACGCAGGCGGGTGTTGAGGATCGCCTCGGCCTGGATGTGCGTAAGGGCGAAGGCCGCAATCAGAGCCGCTTCGGGATCATTTTCAAAGCGTACGATCCTGATCACCTCATCGAGGTCCAGGAACACCACCAAAAGGCCGTCCAGCACATGCAGGCGCTGTTCTATCTTCGAGAGGCGAAAATTTGCCCGGCGCACGAGGACGCTGCGCCGATGGTCCAGGAACGCTCTGAGCGCGCCCTTGAGACCCATGACCACTGGCGCGCCGTGGGCGTCGAGCACGTTGATGTTGACCGGAAAGCGTGTTTCGAGGTCGGAAAGTCTGAAAAGGCTCTCCATCAGGGCCTCGGGCGATGACGCCCTCGATCGGGGCTCGATGATCAGGCGCACGTCCTCAGCGGATTCATCGCGAATGTCGCCCAGCAGCGGCGCCCTCTTGGCCTCGATGAGAGAGGCCAGTTGCTCCACGAGATCGGCCTTCTTCACCTGATAGGGGATCTCAGTGACCACGATCCGCCACCCTCCTCGGCCGATATCCTCTCGCTGCCAACGCGCGCGCGTTCGCACCCCTCCTCGACCGGTCTCGTAGGTCTCTGCAAGGGAGTCGCGCCCCTCGACGATGACGCCTCCGGTGGGGAAGTCCGGCCCATGAACGCGCTGCATCAGATCGGCGGTGGTCGCCAACGGCCGATCGAGAATAAGCAGGCAGGCATCGATGATTTCCGCTGCATTGTGTGGAGGGATCGAAGTCGCCATCCCCACGGCGATCCCGGACGAACCGTTAGCCAGGAGGTTCGGAAACCCCGCGGGCAGGACTACCGGTTCTTCCTCCTCCCCATCATACGTGGCTCGAAAATCGACCGCGTCTTCGTCGATCCCCTCGATGAGAAGCTGGGCCGCCTGGGTGAGCCGACATTCGGTGTAACGCATCGCCGCGGCGTTATCGCCGTCGATGTTGCCGAAGTTGCCCTGGCCCTCGATCAGCCGATACCGCTGCGCAAAATCCTGGGCCAGCCGCACCAGGGCGTCGTACACGGCGACATCGCCATGCGGATGGTATTTGCCGATGACGTCGCCCACCACCCTCGCGGATTTCTTCGAGGGTGACTGGGGATCCAGACGCAACAGGCGCATGGCGTAGAGCAGCCGGCGGTGCACCGGTTTCAGTCCGTCGCGGACATCCGGTAGCGCTCGCTGGGTGATGGTCGACAGCGCGTAGGCGAGGTAGCGTCTCGAGAGCGCCTCGCCGAGCGGCTCATCGAGGATTCGGCCCCCCTCTCCGGGCGGCGGGACCGGCTTGTTCATCGGCCCGGTTCAATCCTGACTCCACCGTCCTGTCCAGCAATCTGCCAGGCCGGCGACCGCCTTCGTTCAGGCCTAGGCGCTGGTGTCGTCGGCTGGCTTGGCCGCCACTTCCTCCACGACCTTGTCTGCGCGACCCCAGGGCACCCGAGCCCACATTCGCTCGTGAAGGTAGAAGAGAACAATCTTGGTAACCGTTTCGAAGGCAGCGATGGTAAGGGCGATCCCGGCACTCTGCTTCCAGGGAACGTGAAAGAGAAATGGGACGAGGAAGCTGAGAACCGCTGTGTCCAGACTCCCGAACACCCGCCAAGTAATGGCCTTGGTGGCCGAACGTGAGCGCGCAATCGGAGCATGGATGAACATCGTGGAGCCCGGCCCTTCGCTTCCCTGAATCCTCTTCTCATTGAAGGATGGAAAAGGCCACCCAGAACCGCCGGCCTTCTTCGAGTCGGAAAGCCCTCAGAGGCGCTGCTCGCCGGCGAGCCGCTCGGCGAGCCAGACCCGAGCGGGAGGCAGCGGCCGGTTCAAAGGGGCGAAGACGAATCGTTCCAGGAAGAGTCCGGTCAGCGCAAGGCCCGCCGCGATGTCGCCGGGCCGGAGCCGACCCTGGGCCGAAAGCAGAAAGGACGGCAGAGCGAGGAGCCGGTCCTTGTAAGCCTCCCCCGCCTGCGCGCTCACCGCCCGGCCGGTGCGCGGGCTCACATAGATGAGATCGTCCGTCGATCCGGTGACTGTGCATTTCGAAAGATCCAGTCCGAACCCCAGGTCCTCCAGCAGTCCAGCCTCGAAGCGAACATAGACCGCCGGCCAGACGTCGCGGTCGAGAAGAACGCTCGTCAGCTGCTCGAAGGCGGCAAATGCGCCGGGGTGCGACTCCCGCTCAGGCAGCGCGCCGGCCGCCACCGACGCCGCCGCCGCCAGTCCGGCGAGTGCTAGGGGCTCGTCGAAAAGCGCCGAGGGGCCCTCTCCGACCGGCTCGAGGCGCGCCGCGCCCAGCTGATCCGGGACCCGAGCGCGATAGTGCGCGACTACCCTTGCTCCCGTCTGAAGGAAAGGCTGCATTCGCCGCGAGGCGCCGCCGGCCACGTGCGCCGCGTACTTCCCGTGTCGCGCGGTCAGAACCTCGACGATCGCGCCCGTTTCGCCGTGCGTCCGGGCGGTGAGAACATAGGCATCGTCGGCGAATTCCATTCAGAGCCGAATCTCAAGCATCGAAGTCCAGGCCGAGGGATCGATAGTGACCGCGGTCTTCGGTCCAGTTCGCCTTGACCTTGACGTGCAGGAAAAGATGCACCGGGCGTTCGAGAAGTTCCGCCAGTTCGCGCCTCGAGGCCTGCCCGATCCATTTCAGGGTCTGACCGCCTTTGCCGATGAGGATTGCCCGCTGTCCTTCCCGCTCGACATAGATCTCCTGCTCGATCCTAGCTGAGCCGTCGGGCCGTTCGTCGAATGCCGTGGTTTCCACGGCCGCGGCGTAAGGCAACTCATCGTGCACGCGGAGATAGAGCTTCTCGCGAGTGATCTCTGCGGCGAGGAGGCGAGCCGAGAGGTCCCCACACTGGTCGGCGGGATACAACCAGAGAGACGCCGGCATGAGCGCGGCCAGCCGGCTCTTGAGCTGGACGACCCCTGCCCCATCGAGCGCCGAGATCATGAACACCTCGGCGTACGCCTGGTCCTTGGACAACCCCTCCGCCAAGCCCAGCAACTGATCGCGCCGAATGAGGTCGATCTTGTTCAGAGCCAACAGCACGGCGGCCGAGGTCTTCTGGAGACCCTCGAAGAACCCTGGTTCCAACTCGCCGGCTCTCTCGCTGCTGGCGTCGACAAGATGCACCACCACGTCGGCGTCCCTAGTGGGGCCCCAGGCTGCTCCAACCATCGCTCGATCGAGACGACGCCGAGGTTTGAAAATTCCCGGGGTGTCCACGAGCACGATCTGGCTGTCACCTTCCACGGCCACGCCGCGGATCGCGAAGCGTGTCGTCTGCGCCTTTTGGGTAACGATCGAGACTTTCGAACCGACAAGGCGATTCACAAGGGTCGATTTGCCGGCGTTGGGAGCTCCAATAACCGCCGCGAAGCCCGCCTTCGTCACGCGCTCGGCCGTTCCCGCTGAAGAAGAGCTTGGGCGGCGGCGGTCTGAGCCGACCTCAACGACGGGCCAACGCCGCTTGCGGCTGGATAGCCGGCGATTTCTACCGACACCGTGAATACCGGGTCGTGCGGAGCGCCGGAGCGTGTGACGACTGTGTACACCGGCAACGCCAAGCCCTGAGCCATGGCCCATTCCTGAAGGTCCGTCTTGGCGTCCTTGGGCTGCTCGCCCAGGGCCTCGCGCATCACGTCGCGCCACGCCGAGGTGAAGAGGACCCTTGCGGCTTCCTGACCCCCATCCAGATAAACCGCGGCCATCAGCGCTTCCATTGCATCGCCGAGAATGCGGTCGTTGTCACGGCCCCCTTGCCGCGAGGTCCCGCCGGCGAGGCGGAGCGCCGGACCCAGCTTCAAGGCCCGGGCTATTGTCGCGCAGCTCTTGCCGCTCACCAGCGCGGCGTGACGCCGGCTCAGCTCGCCTTCCCTCCAGCTGGGATTCGTCTCTACCAGGGCTTCGGCGGCGAGCAGACCGAGCACCCGGTCGCCAAGAAACTCCAGAATCTCGTTATCAACAGCTCTCGACCCAGGACGCGCCGCGCTGGCGTGGGTCAGGGCGCGCTCCAGCAGGTCTCGATCACCGAAGGCGTAACCGATGCGATCCTGGAGCGCGGTCATGGCCGCGGCCCGGCTATTCATCGGCCGCGCCGCTCATTTCAACAGGCGGAAAAACCGGTCGGGACGCAGGTCGGTGATCCAGGTCCAGGGCTTGAAGATCGATGCGGTTTCCTTCCAGGACAGGACGATGATCTGGGCCTTGCCCACCAAATTGACTTCCGGAACGAAGCCGACCCCGGTGTCGTAATTCAAGGGGGCGTCCAGTCGGCTGTCCCAGCCGCAGCCGCCGAGTTTCGGATCCTCCGGCGCGAGACCGGGGTCAAATCGGCTGTCTGCGGAGTTGTCCCGGTTGTCTCCCATCATGAAGTAGCAGTGCGGCGGCACGACATAGACGCCGGTATTGTCGGCGGCTTCGTTACGCCCATGATCCTGGATCAGATAGCTGCGGCCCTCTGGGTTGGCTTCGCGAAGCCACGCGACCTGCTCGGGAAAACCGCGGTCATGGGCCGTGGCGATTCTGACCTGGCGCTCGTCGACGAGCTTGTCATTGATGAAAAGCGACCCGCCGCGCATCTGGAGCCGGTCTCCGGGCAGCCCGATCAGGCGCTTGATGTAATCGGTGTGCCCGTCACGTGGAAGCTTGAAGACAACTATGTCGCCGCGTGTGGGAGCCTGGAAAAAGATTCGACCCTTGAAGATTGGCGGACTAAAGATAATGGAATGACGACTATATCCATATGACCATTTCGAAACAATGATGTAATCGCCCTGGTATAGATTCGGTTCCATTGACGCCGATGGAATCGTATAAGGTTGGAAAAGCAAGACTCGAATAAACAGGGCGATTAGGAGTGCGTATACGACGGTCTTGACGATCTCCACGGTTTCGCTGAACGCCCCCGACTTCCTTTCGGTTGTTGGTTCGCCGGAAGACGTTTTGGTCATGGAGGAGGAAGCCTAGGACGATCTGAAGGACGGGGGTTGCTAGACGCTCGGCGCGTCGGGAGCAAGCGCGGCCTGCGATGCGCTTACCGCCTCGATGATGACGAAAGCCTGGGCGTACGGATGATCGTCGGTGAGCGAAATGTGGATGACTGCGAGGGCGCCAGTCGGGGTCATCGATTGCAGACGTTCCGCCGCGCCTCCGCACAACACCATGGAAGGCTGGCCCGAGCGGGCGTTGACCACGCCCATGTCTTTCCAGAACACGCCCCTTCGCATGCCCGTCCCGAGCGCCTTGGCGCAGGCTTCCTTGGCGGCGAATCGCTTGGCGTAGCTGGCGCCGCGGTCCACCCGCCGGTCCGACTTCGTCTGTTCCGCGTCAGTGAATATCCGCTGGATGAACCGGTCGCCGAAGCGCGCGAGCGTCCTTTCGATCCGCCTGATGTCCGTGAGATCCGATCCGATGCCGATGATCAAGCCGCCGCCTCGCCCCGTGCATCGGGTCGCGCCTCGTCCATCATGGCGCGCATCCTTGCGATCGACGCCGCCAGGCCGGTGAAAATCGCCTCACCGACCAGAAAGTGGCCGATGTTCAGTTCGGCGAGTTGTGCAATGGCGGCGATCGCCCCCACGGTTTCGTAGTCGATGCCGTGTCCCGCGTGCACTTCGAGCCCCAAGGATTGAGCCTGGGCCGCCGCCTGCGCGAGCGCGCGCAACAGCCCGGGTGCTGCAATCCGGCCTTCGCGAACCGCGAGGCAGTAGGCTCCGGCGTGAAGTTCAACGACTTGCGCACCGACCGCCTGAGCGGCGGCGATCTGACTGGCGATCGGCTCAACGAAAAGGGAAACGCGCACGCCGGCGGCTTTGAGATTGGCCACGACCGGGGCGATCCGGTTGTGCTGTCGGGCGACATCCAGGCCACCCTCGGTCGTCACCTCTTCGCGCCGCTCGGGGACGAGGCAGGCGGCCGGGGGACGGTGGGTGAGCGCGATGCTTTCCATTTCCGGCGTGACCGCCATCTCGAAATTGAGCGGGCGCCCGCGGCGGCGGGTGAGGGCCGACAGGGCGACGATGTCGTCATCGGAGATATGCCTGCGGTCTTCCCGCAAATGGGCGGTGATGCCGTCCGCGCCGGCCAGGATCGCCACCTCGGCGGCTCGGACCGGATCAGGATAGGCTTCGCCCCGCGCATTGCGGATGGTCGCCACATGATCGATGTTCACGCCCAGACGGATGCGCTTCATGCGCTGAGCCTCCGGCTCCCGGGATCCTCGGTCGGGATCGCCGCCAGCTCGCCTGGCAGCGACGCGGCGTCGTAGACGGGGGCGTCAAGCGTCGCCAGCGCGACCATCGGAGCGCCGGGATCGGCCCGCCCACCTGAACGGTCGACGATGCAGGCGGCGCACACGACATCGCCGCCAGCATCCAGGATCGCCTGGACACACTCTTTGGAAGAAACCCCTGTGGTGACGATGTCCTCGACCATCGCGACGCGTGCGCCCTTTGGCACGCTGAAAGCGCGACGGAAGCGCAGACGCCCATCTTCGCGCTCAACGTAGACAGAGGGCACGCCGAGATGTCTCGCCGTTTCGTACCCGGGAATGATTCCGCCTACCGCGGGGGAAACACAGAGGTCCACGGGCCCGATTCGCGCGGTGATTTCGTTCGCCAGGGCGCGACAGAGCCGTTCGCAGCGTTCTGGATGCATGAAGACGAGATTCTTCTGCAGAAATATGGAGCTGTGAAGGCCCGATGAGAGGATGAAATGACCTTCCCGCAGGGCGCCGGACGCGCGGAATTCGCCAAGTACTTCGTCGTTGGTCATGGAGGCGTGCTTACACCGCGAAGGGCGGCATTGTCTTGGCGCCGATCGCGCGGTTCGCTCGAATGCGCGTCATTGAGATTCATGCTGACCGGCACACGCGCGGTGTGATGCCCACTTTCGCGTGGAAGTTCCGAGCTAACCTCGCGCTCGCTCTACCGTCTCGACACTCGGGCAGGCGCGCAGAGCCGCGGCGATGTGCGTGAGATGACGGGCGTCCTTCACCTCGACGTCGAAATCCACATCGAAGAAATCGGAGTGACGGTGGCGCATGTTGACGCCCACTATATTGCCGCCTGCTTCCCCGATGATCGTGCAGGTCTGGCCCATGACTCCCGGCGCATCGCGCACGGTCGCGTGCAGCCGCGCGTCCGATAGGGTGTTGCGCTCGGCCTCGGGGGTCCACTGCAGATCGCGCCACAGGTCTTCGCGGTCCTCGTATGAGGCGAGGTTCGCGCAGTCGATTGCGTGAATCGTCAACTCCTTGGGTCGCTCAGCGATGCCGACGATGCGATCGCCGGGCATAGGGTTGCAGCACGGCGCGAAATGCAGGGAGACGCCTGCCGTAAGGCCGCCGCCGCGAACGTAGAAGCGCGCCGCCTTCCCGTCCTCGATTCGCCGCCGGGCCGAGGCCGCCGCCTTCTCGGTCTCCTTGAGGCCAGGAAAGACGACCTCGAGCACCTGGGCTGGCGAAATCTGGCCTCTGCCGACCGCGATCAATAATTCGCCTTCGTTGACGCTCGCGAACCGTTCGAGCGCCGAGCGCAGAGAGACTTCCGACATCTTCTTCCCCGCGCGTTCGAAGATCTGCTCGAGGGAGGCGCGGCCGAGGCGAAGGAATTCCTCCCGCTCGGACTGGCGGATGTGGCGGCGGATCGCGGAGCGCGCCCGGCCGGTGACAGTGAGACTCTTCCAGTCCGCGGGGGCGGCGGTATTCCCGCCGCGGACGACTTCCACAACGTCGCCATTCTGCAGGACCGTCCTGAGTGGGCGAAGCTCGCCGTTGATCTTCACTCCGATGCAGCTATCGCCGACGTTACTGTGGACGGCGTAGGCGAAATCCAGCGGCATGGCCCCGGTCGGAAGGCTGATGAGCTTGCCTTTGGGCGTGAACACGAACACCTGATCGAGGAACATTTCCAGTTTGGCATGCTCGAGCAGATCCTCAGCATCGCCCCCCTGCTCCAGCACCTGGACCAGCTGGCGCAGATTAACGAGGGGATCGCTGCCACCCGCGGCGGCGGCCGCCTCCGGATCGAAGGCGTAGCTCTCGTTCTTGTAGCGCCAGTGGGCGGCTACCCCCTGCTCCGCCACCCGATCCATGGCCTGGGTGCGGATCTGCATCTCGATACGCATCGCCCGCGGGCCGACGACCGTGGTGTGAATGGAGCGATAGTTGTTGCGCTTTGGTGTGGAGATGAAGTCCTTGAACCGTTCTGGCACGCTGGGCCAGGCGCGATGGACAACGCCCAGGGCGCGATAGCAGTCGTCCTCCGAATCGACAATGACCCGGAACGCGTAGATGTCGGAAAGCTGGGCGAACCCGATGGATTTTCTCTGGAGTTTACGCCAGATCGAGAATGCGCCCTTCTCCCGGCCAACCACGCGCGCGGCGATTCCCGCCTGCTCGAGCTTGGCGAGAATCTCCTCGCTGGCCACGGCGATCGCCCTGCCCTGCCCGGACCGAAGGCCCTCGAGCCGGCGAATGATGGCGTCGCGGGCGACCGGATGAAGATGGATGAAGGCGAGCTCCTCCAATTCCGAGCAGATCCGGTGGCAACCGATGGACCGGGCCAGAGGAGCGTAGATGTCCAACGTCTCGCGAGCGATTCGCTCTCGCTTGGCCGCGCTTCCGATGAACTGGAGGGTGCGCATGTTGTGCAGACGGTCGGCGAGCTTCACCATGAGCACGCGTACATCCTTGGACACCGCGAGGATGAATTTGCGGAGATTCTCGGCCTGCCGCTTGTAGTCCGCGGTGGTCTCGAGGCGCGACAGCTTGGTCACGCCCTCGACCAGTTCGCCCACCTCCTCGCCGAACAGGCGTTCGACCTCCGCGCGGGTGACCTCGGTATCCTCGATCACATCGTGCAACAGACCGGTGACGATGGTGGCGGTGTCGAGGTGGTAGTCGGTGAGGATCCCGGCCACCTCGATCGGATGAGCGAAATAGGGATCGCCGGAGGCGCGCTTCTGTGACCCGTGCATCCGCATCGCGTAGACGTAGGCGCGATTGATCAGCGCCTCGTCGGCGCTGGGATCGTAGGCGCGCACTCGCTCGATCAGTTCGTATTGGCGAAGGAGCTTGCGCGGTTCGGCTTTCGGCTTGGCCGCCGGCGCAATGGGTCCCTTGGCGGCGAGCGGGGCCGCGGGAGCGGAGGTTGCGGCGCCTTCCAGGCTCAGTAGCGCTCCTCCTGCCCGCCGTCGCGGTCGCTCTGCAGCGCCCGCACCAGTTCCTGCTCGCTCATCTGCACGTGGGTGGGATCGGAAAGCAGGGCGAGGGTCTCGGCCTCCTCTTCCGCCTCGGAATGCTCGTCGACCCTCTGCAGGCTGCCGATCAGTGTCTCGCGCAGACCGTCGGCGTCGACCATGTCTTCGGCGATCTCGCGCAACGCGACAACTGGGTTCTTGTCGTTGTCCCGATCAATGGTGAGCGCGCTGCCCGCGGCGATGGCGCGGGCGCGATTGGCGGCCAGCAAGACCAGGTTGAAGCGGTTGGGGACTTTCTCGACGCAGTCCTCGACAGTGACGCGGGCCATGAATTCTTCTTGCGAAAATTGCTGGGGATCGAGCCCTTAAGGTAGCGAGCGAAGGTCGTTTGCGCAACGGCGCGCCGCGCGCGCCGGGAACCGCCAAGATCGGGCGAGAGGATCGGCGTTGACAGCTTGGGCTTGGTGGGCGCAGCCTCACCTTCCGTAACGACAAGATCGACCTCCCGCCGACTGCAGAGCGGGGGCGATCGCCTGGGGGAGGCTGGCAGCATGAACAACAAGCTCTATTGCGGTGCGTCCGCGATCGCCCTTACCGCTCTGGTAGGCTTCTGGTCGTCGCCCTCGCTGGCGGCCGACGCGTCGGCGGCGTCGGCGACCAGTGGACAGGGGACCACCGTCGGCGAGCTGGTGATCACCGCCGAGAAGCGTGAGCAGAACATCGAGACCGTGCCGGTCGCGGTGTCCGCGTTCACCGCCCAGCAGCGTGATCTTGTCGGTATCGCCTCGGTTCAGGACCTCAGCGACTTCGCCCCAGGCCTCGCCTTCAATTCCTTGACCGATCGGCCCTACATTCGCGGCATTGGCCGCAACACCGACAATCTCGCGACCGAGTCCGGCGTCGCGATCTATTACGATGGGGTCTATTACGGCGCCAACGCCTCGATCCTCCTGCAATCCGATTCCCTGTTCGTCGACCGGATCGAGGTGCTGCGTGGACCGCAGAGCACGCTCTACGGCCGCAACGCCGATGGCGGCGCGATCAACTACATCACCGTGCGCCCGCCTCACCAGTTCGAGGCCGAGGTGCGTGGCGGAGTCGACAACTACGACAAATACTGGGTCGAAGGGGCCGTCGGCGGCCCGATCGCCAATGGCCTGAGGCTGCGTATAGGGGGTAATTACACCGACGAGACCGGAGGCTATTTCAACAACCAGAACGGCCAACCCGAGGGCGGGAGCATCACCCAGGGCGGCAGCGGCTGGAGCTATCATGTCGAGGCGCAACTCGAGGCCGACCTCGGCGAGCACTTCCAGGCATGGGGCAAGGTCGCCACCAGCGATTTCGACACGACCTTTCATACCCAGACCCTGGTGGGTCCTTACGGACAATCGGAATTTCCCACCGGAGCGCTGTTCCCGAGCGCCTTCTTCGGTCTGTGCGCGCTTCCCGGCGGCGCCGGCGGTCTCGGCTGCGCCGGCAGCCCCGACACGATCATCCCGGGCAGCGTCGTCACCCTTCCCAACACGACGGCGACAAACCCGGCCAATGGCAATCTGCGGACTTTCGATGCCGACTTCAAGTCGAGCTCAAAGGAGACGCAGAATATAATCCTTGCCGGCTCTCTGGTCTGGCATGCGCCGAGCTTCGACGTGAAGTATCTCGGTGGCTATCAGAAATTCTACTACGACCTGAACTTCCCCTTCTCCGCGAACCTCGGACCAGTGACGGGTGTCGAGTCGTTCCAGATCGATCCCGCTTCACCGCTTACGATCATTCCCAAGGGATCGGACCTCAGGTTCATCGAGAACGAGTATTTCTTCAGTCATGAATTGAACATATCGTCCACATCGAATGGACCATTACAATGGATCGCTGGTATTTACTGGTATCATGAGCATTACGACCAGCCGATCGATGTTTTGCAACCCTTCCAGCCGCAGTACACGACGCCGCTAGAGCTATTTCCTTTGTTCGCCGGCATGTTCGTCCCGGCGCCGCCGGATCCAAGCCACTCGGCCTATTCCGAGGACACCCAGCTGAGCGAAGACTCCTACGCCGGCTTCGTCCAGGCGGACTGGCACATCCTGCCGACGGTGAAGCTGACCGGCGGGGTGCGCTACACCGCCGATCACAAATTCGGCTTCGAGCAGTTCCGCGCCGTGGAGTTCGCCCTTCCCGGCTTCAACTTCGGAGCCGGCACGCCGGCGGTGGACCTGACCCCGGTGCTCGCCGTCTCGGCGATGCCCAACGGAAGTCCGTTCCCGGGGACCGGAGTGGGCGTCCTGAACGCAACGACCGGCAAGGTGGTGCGTAGCCTCGACGCTCACTGGAGTGGGGTGACGGGCACGGCCGGCATCGAATGGCAGCCCGACACCGAGACCCTGGCCTATCTGAAATACAGCCGCGGCTACAAGACTGGGGGGTTCAATTCCGGGATCATCGCCGCCGCGCCGGAAACCCAGCCCGAGTTTGTCGATGCGTATGAGGCGGGGCTGAAGAAGACTTTCGGTGGCCGGTTCCAGGCTAACATCGCCCTCTTCTACTACGACTACCAGAACGACCAGGTTCCGCTGAACGTCCAGGGGGCGGCCGGTCCGCCGACGACTTTCGTCTTCAATGTTCCCACCGTGCACACCTATGGCGCCGAACTCGAGACGATCTGGCGGCCGATCGATCCACTGACCCTGAGCCTGAACTACGCCTATCTCAGCGCCAAAGTCGCCAACACCGGCGGGATCTGTTTCGAAGACACCAATGATCCGCAGGCCACCCAGCCGGGCGCCAACATCAGCGGCTGTCCCGTCGCGGCTCCAGGCGGGAGCCAAGGGCAGAACACGACCGGCGAGAACCTGCCGCAGGCGGCGCACAACAAGGTCTCGTTCAACGGGCTTTATCGGATCAATTTCCAGCCCGGTTCCCTGACCCTGTCCGGCACCTACATCTGGAAGGGCGGGGAATATTCGAGCATCTTCAATCGTTCCTACAATTACGCCTCGCCCTATTCACAGGTGAACCTGCGCGCAACCTGGACCGATACGTCGAACCGCTACAGCCTGAGCGTATTCGCCGACAACGTCTTCAACACGATTGGAACCGACGGGACCAGCGGTCAGATTGTCAGCCCGCCGGGCCAGAACCCGACGATCAATGACAAATACATCAGCCTCACGGCGCCCCGGACCTATGGCATGGAGCTTCAGTTCAGGTTCCACTGATCGGCTGCGGGCAGGCATCGGCGCCGATGAGGGCGCGTACGGCGAGTTCGCGGGCCGTGCCGCCCGTGAGTGGATGGCGCCAAAGCGGTGCGATTTCGGCGAGTGGGCCCATGACGAAGCCTCGCTGCGGCGCGCGCGGATGTGGCAGCGCGAGCCCGGGCGCATCGATGAGCTGGCGGCCATGGGCGATGAGGTCGAGATCGAGGGTTCGCGGCGCGTTCGGCGCCGCCCTTATCCGGCCGAACGAAGCTTCCAGGCCGATCAGGAACGCCATCGTCGAGCGCGGCGGAAGGCTGGTTTCGACCAGGGCGACGCCATTGAGATAGTAGGGCTGCCGCGCGTCCGGCCAGGCGGCCGAGCGCCACCACGACGACCTCGCCCGGATCGTCAATCCCGCTGAGGACAACCGCTCCAGGGCGGCCTCCAGCAATAGCTGGCGAGAATCGAAGCGACCCTGGAGATTGGACCCCAGGGCGATGATCACCGCATGGTCGAGATCGGGAGCCATGAATCGTTATAGCGCCGAACCGCCGCTCGACTGCCCAATCTGTCCGCGGCTTGTTTTCTATCGCGGCGAGAACCGCGCGGCGCACCCAAATTGGTTCAACGCTCCGGCGCCTTCGTTCGGCGATCCGGAGGCGCGACTGCTCATCGTCGGGCTGGCGCCCGGCCGGCAGGGCGCCAATCGAACCGGCCGGCCATTCACCGGAGATCACGCCGGGGTGCTGCTCTATGAAACGCTTCGCAAGACCGGGTTCACTCGCGGCCGATACGAAGCGCGCGCGGACGACGGTCTTGCGCTCGTCGACTGCATGATCACCAATGCCGTTCGTTGCGCGCCACCCGGTAATCGGCCGGCGCCAGTCGAGGAGGCCGCCTGCCGGCCATTTCTGGCCGCGCGGATCGCCGCCCTGCCCAGTCTGAAGGTAATTGTGACCTTGGGCGAAGTTGCCAGGCGCAACGTCATGAAGGCGCTTGGCTTTCCTGGATCGTCCGGGGCCGGGGGACATGCCGGTGAATGTCGCGCCGGGCCCTTCAGCCTGATCAACAGCTATCACTGCTCGCGTCTGAACACCAATACGGGAAGGCTCACCGCGGCGATGTTCGAGGCGGTGTTCGCCAGAGCCCGCGAGCTGCTGGAATGACAGCCGTCAGCCCCGCTCCCTCATCAGCCTGCCCTGTTCGCGCTTCCAGTCGCGAGCGGCCTCGGTGGCGCGTTTGTCGGGAGCGGATTTTCCTTTCGCGAGGGCAAGCTCCAGCTTGGCCAAGCCCCGGTCGCTCCAGTAGAGCCGGGTCGGAATGATCGTCCGGCCCTCGCGTTGAACAGCGCCGAGAAGCCGGTCGATCTGCCGGCGATGGAGCAACAGGGGCCGGGGACGCCGCGGCTCATGGTTGAAGCGGTTGGCGGGGCCGTAGGGCGGTATGTTCGCGTTCACGAGTACGATCTTGCGGCCTTCGACCGCGGCATAGGCCTCGGCGATGTTCGCCTTGCCAAGGCGCAGAGATTTTACCTCCGAACCGGTGAGGCAGAGACCGGCCTCGAAGGTCTCCTCGAGGAAGTAATCGAACCGAGCCCGGCGGTTTTCGGCGATGAGTCTGCCGGCCATTTCTTCAGAGCAGTCCGGCTTCGGCCATGGCGGCCAGAATCTCGGGTTTCGCCACGTCGGCGCACGGTGCGATCGGCAGGCGGCACTCCTCGCGGCACAAACCCAGCTGCGCCATTGCGAACTTGGCGGGCGCCGGCGAGGCGTCGAGGAACAGCGCCTTGTGCAGGCGCACCAAACGATCCTGAAGGGCGAGCGCCGCTGGCCAGTCTCCACGGAGGCAGGCGTCATGGAAGGCGGCGCACGGCCCTGGCGCAACATTGGCGGTCACCGAAATGCAGCCCCGCCCGCCATGCGCCAGATAGCCCAGGGCGCTGGCGTCGTCGCCGGAGAGCAGGATCCAATCCGGGCCGCACAGCCGCCGTTGAAGGCTGGCGCGCACGACATCGCCGGTGGCGTCCTTGACGCCGGCGATGTGGGGCAGTTTCGCCAACCGGGCGAGGGTCTCGTTCGAAATGTCGACACTGGTGCGGGAGGGAACATTGTAGACGATCACCGGCAGATCGACGGCATCGTCGATCGCGGCGTAGTGACGATAGAGACCCTCCTGGCTGGGCCGGTTATAGTAGGGCGTCACCACCAGCGCGCCTTGAGCGCCCACTTCCCGGGCGTGGCGGACCAGATCGATCGCCTCGGCGGTCGAGTTCGATCCTGCCCCGGCGATCACCGGCGCCCGGCCGGCGGCGGCCTCGACGCACAACTCCACCACTCGGCGGTGTTCGAGCTGCGACAGGGTCGCGGTCTCGCCCGTGGTGCCAACCGGCACGAGGCCGTGGACCCCCGCGACGATCTGACGCTCGACGAGGGCGACGAACGCCGCCTCGTCCACGCCCCCGTCGGCAAAGGGGGTGACGAGCGCGGTTATCGCGCCCTGAAATGGGAGGCTGGGCATCGAAGGTCGCAAAAGGCCGTGATGTCGCCGCCATCGCTTGCGGCTTGCATACAGCCTTTGACAGTATGTCGGGCGGCATGGCGAATCAAACGCAGGCGCCGCCGCCTCGCCACGTCCGCTCGCGACGTCAAGCGATTGATATCTTTTGCGACGCGGGCGGCGTATGGGTCGGCGCGAGGTCGTTCCGACGACACACGGAGGAAGGTTTGGCTTCCAGGCTTCGCACCACGCCTCTCTTGGCCGGCGCCGTCGTCCTGGCCGCGGGATTGGCGGCGGCCCAACCACTCAGTCCCGGGACGACGATTCCGCCGTCCTCGCCCACCTACGGCGCGTACGGCGGCTATGGAAGTTCCGGACAGTCCTACGGCTCGAGCACGCAGAGCCTGACCGACGTTCTCCTCGCCGCCAAGGCGGGCGACGGGTCGAGACTGCGTTCCGCCATGGCCTCTCTCTATGATCCCACCTCCCGCAAGATCGCGCTCTGGGCCCTGGCCGACGCGGCGCCCAACTCCATGACCTTCCTGGAGGCCGACACCGCCCGGCGCCAACTTGCCGGATGGCCGCGGCCGGTGCGCCGCCAGATGGCCGCGGAAAATGCCCTCGAAACCTCCGGCCTCTCGCCGCGCGAAGTCGTCGCGTGGTTCGCTGGCGCTCAGCCCGTCACCGCCCGCGGCGCCATGGCGCTTGCTTCCGCGCTTCAGGCGACCGGCCAGGCCGCCGCCGCGGCGGAGCTCATACGCCGGACCTGGAGAAGCGAGATCTTCGACGAGGATACCCAGGAGGTCATGCTCGCTCGGTTTGGCGCGGTGCTGAGACCCGCCGACCACGTGGCGCGAGAGGATTTGCTGCTTTACGGCGCTCAAGGAACGGCGGCCGAGGACATGCTGCGCCTGCTGCCGCCCGACCAGCAGGCGTTGGCGAGGGCGCGAATGGCGGTGCGCCGAGGATCGCCTCAGGCCCCGAGCCTGATCGACGCCCTGCCCTACGATCTGCGCCGCTCGCCTGGTCTTGCGTTTGAGCAGGTGTCGGCCTTCCAGTCCCGAGGCGACACCGGCGCGGCCCTGTCGATCGTGGGCAACCTGCCAGACGAAAACCCGTTGAGTTCGGCCGCGGAGCACCTGTGGAAACACGGCGCGCTCGTTTCCGCGGCCCTCAAGGTCGGCAACCAGAGCGCAGCGTACGCGGCCGCGGCGCACTCCGGTCTGGTCTCCGGCGCCGACGCCGCCGAGGCGGAGTTCGACGCCGGGTGGATCGCGCTCACCCGTCTTCGGAACCCGCAACTCGCCGACAAACACTTCGAGAAGCTGCTGGCCACCGGAACATCGCCGCTCACCCAGAGCCGAGCCCTCTATTGGCGCGGCCGGGTGGCGGAAACCCTGGGCGATCAGGTGGGCGCCCAACTCTACTATGGCCAGGCGGCCCGCTATACCACGACCTTCTATGGCCAGCTGGCCTCCACCAAGGGCGGCGCCGCGGTCTTGACCCTTGGCCGCGACCCCTTGATTTCCGGCGCCGACCGGGCGCGGTTCGAGGCGATGGACGCCATCAAGGCGGCGCGGCTGCTCGCCGCGATCGGGGCCAAGGACACCTTCAAGGGTTTCGTCGCCGGCCTCTCCGAGCTTCTGCCCACCGCCGCCGACGAGGCGATGCTGGTCGATCTGGCCCGCGGGCTGGGGGATCAGGAAATCTCGATGCGGGTCGTCCGCAATGCCGCCAAGCGCAATCTGATCCTGCCTGAACGCGGTTACCCAGTCCACTCGATGCCCCGCACCTACGGCGGGCCAGAAGCGCCCTTTGTGCTCGGCATCATGCGTCAGGAAAGCGGCTTCGACTCCCACGCTCGCTCCGGCGCTGGCGCCCGCGGCATGATGCAGCTGATGCCGGCGACAGCCGCGGCGATCGCGCGGCGGCTCGGCATGGAATACGCCGCGGGCGACCTGGAGGATCCGGATTACAACATGCGGCTCGGCACGGCCTATCTGGGCCAGTTGGTGGACGAGTTCAGCGGCTCCTATGTCATGGCCTCGGCCGCCTACAACGCCGGACCCGGCCGGCCGAACGAATGGTCGGTCACCTGCGGCGATCCGCGGAGTTCCTCGGTCAATCCCGTCGACTTCATCGAGTGCATCCCGTTCTCCCAGACCCGGGACTACGTGATGCGCGTCCTGGAGGCGACGCAGGTCTATCGCGCCCGCCTCAACGGCGGCAGCGCTGCAATCACCCTTGCTTCCGACCTCAAGCGCGGCAGCTACGGCTATAGCCGGCTCACCGTGCCCGACCGCGCCACCGCCAGCCTCGGGCGTCCGTCCGCGCCCTGAGGCGAGGTCGCGTCGATCAGCCTGGCCTCGCCTCACTCCTCCAGCAGGCTGTTCATGTGCTCGACCGCGTCCAGGAATTCGCTCTTGAAGTCCTGGACCACCGCGCCAGCTGACCGCACGCTCTCGATCAGGCCGACCCCCTGACCGACAAAATAGGTGACCAGCTCACGCGCCTTGAGATTGCCAGCCGCCGCCGCTCGGTCGGCAGAGCGCAGCGCCGCTTCGCTCACTAGGCTCTGCATGGGCATGGGCAGGGCGCCGGGGCTATCGGGATTGCGGTCCCAGGCTTCGGTCCATGCCGAGCGTAGCTGGCGCGCCGGCTTTCCGGTGCGACTCTTCGAACGCACCGCGTCTCGCGAGCTCGCCTCGATCAGCTTCTCACGGAAGATCTCTGTGGTCTCGCTCTCCACCGTCGCCAGCCAGACCGAACCGGTCCACACGCCCGCGGCGCCCATCGCCATGCAGGCGGCCATCTGCCGCCCGTTCATGATCCCTCCCGCCGCCAGCACCGGAACCTCTCGGATCGGCTTGATGGCGGCCAGGACCTCCGGGACCAGAACCATGGTGGTGACCTCTCCGCAGTGGCCTCCAGCTTCGGTCCCCTGAACCACCAGCATATCCACCCCGGCGTTCACCTGGCGAATGGCGTGTTCCTTGGCGCCGACCAGGGCGGCGACCGGCACGCCGTGAGCGCGGCCCATTTCGATCATCACCGGCGGCGGCACGCCCAGAGCGTTGGCGATCAGCTTGATCGGGTGTTCGAAGGCGGCCTCGAGGACGCGGATGGCGCGCTCTGGATCGAAGGGTTGCGGCTGGTCGTCGGCGACGGCCGGAGCCGTGATGGCGACGCCGAAACCTTCCACCAAATCCCGGGCGAAGGCGCGATGGCGCTCGGGCACCCGGGCTTTTAGACTGTTGTAGGTTACGCCGGTCTCGCCGGCGGTGGCCATGTTCTCTGGGATGAGGACGTCCAGCCCATAGGGTTTGCCATCGACGTGCTCGTCGATCCATTTCAGTTCCCGGCGCACCGATTCAGGAGAATGGCCGGTGGCCCCCAGGACCCCGAAGCCCCCTGCCCTGCTCACCGCCGCGACCACGTCGCGGCAATGGCTGAAGGCAAGCAAAGGAAAGTCTATCCCCAGCATCTTGCAGATCGGCGATTTCATCACGTCCACCTTCCTAGGTCTGGGTCATCTAGAGTTCATCTGCCCCGGGGCCGCAAGCCGCGCCGCGGCCGGCTAGCCGTCGCGCAGGAGGCCCAGGCGCTGGAACTGCGAGGCCGGCGTCTGGATCGAATTCAGCGCCGCGGTGAGCCGCGCCGCCGCGCGCGCCTCTTCTTCCCCGCCGGCGAGATTGGTCTCTTCGAGGGGATCATCGCCGAGGTCGAACATTTGGTTGCCGAGAAATCGGCTGGCCGCCCAGTAGGGAACCGCGTCGCCGGCTTCCCAGACCTGGCGCAGCACCGGGACCGGACTTCCCGGCATCCTGTCCAGCACCGCACGCTCGTCGGGCAGGGGAAGCTCCTGGCTTCGCGAGAGCACATGCGTCGGCATGGTCGACCAGCGATTGGAATACATCGCCAGGGGAGCATTGGCGTCCGGCGGGGCCCGGACATACTTTCGGTCGCGCTCGATCAGTTGGACTTCCCGGCCCCAGACGCCGGCGAGCACGAAGTCACGGATCTGCGCCGCCTCTCCGCGCAGCAGCGGCGCCAGTGAGCGACCGTGAATGGGCTGGCGCGCGCCCGTCACGGCGAACACCTCGCAAAGGGTGGCGAACAGATCCACACTTGTGGTCAGGGCATCGCAGACCGTCGGCGCGACGCCGGGCGCGGCGATCAGCATCGGGATGTGGGCGATAGGCTCGTAGAGCGGGGCGCCTGGTTTTCCCCAGATGTCCTTTTCACCCAGATAGTGGCCGTGATCGCTGCACAGGATCACCAATGTGTCTTCCCAAAGTCCCCGGTCGTCGAGAACGTCGAGCAGGCCGCCCAGCCACTTGTCGATCATGGTGAGCTTGCCCCCATAGCTGGCGCGGATCTGCCTGCCCTCGCGCTCGCTGAGAACACCCTTGCGCACGGCGCCGACCGCGTATGGCGGCCAGATCAGATGCGGCTCTGGCCAGCCGGAGTCATAGAGGCTGGCGAAAGGCTCGGGGGTGTCGAATGGTTCGTGGGGATCGAACTCGTCGACCATGAGGAAAAAGCGTTCGTGGGCGCCGGCGTTTTCCTCCAGCCACCGCGCCGCCGCCGCCAGGGTGCGCGGGCCGGGAAAATCGGCCTCGCCGCGAAACCAGCCGCGCGAATCGTCATAGGCGGTGCGCCCACGGCCGAAGTCCGGAGCGCCGGCCCAGGAGGGATCGGGCCTGGTCTTCCATGGGTCGCTCTCATGCCCGCGCTGATAGTCCCAGGCGGTGAAGTCCACGTGGTAGTTCTCGCCGCCGGTCTCGAACAGGTGAGGATGGTCGGTGATCAGTTGGCTGACGACGCCCGCGGCTCGCAGGTGGGTGGTGATCGCGTCCTCCCAGATCTCCACCGAACCCCAGGGCCGCCACAGAAAGTCGAGAGCGCCGCAGAGGATGTCGTGCCGCGCCGGCATGCAGGGCAAGGAGCCGACGTAGTGCCGCGAAAAGCGCACCGACCGCGACGCCAGCCGATCGATATTCGGCGTCTGGAACTCCGCGCCGCCATAGCAGCCGAGCATGTGCCTGTTGAGGCTGTCGAGCAGGACCAGAACGACGTTACGGACCGGTTTCACCCACCCGCTCCAGATCCTCGGCGCGGGCCGCCGGCCGCGCCCCGGTTATTCGCACGCCGCCGACGATCGTCCCGGCTCCGGTTGGGCGAACCTAGGAGATGGCGCGACGATCGCCTAGCGGTTCGGCGATCCCGACTGGCTGGGCCGCCGCCGGCGCGCTCTTGTGATCGAGGGTTTCGGTAGGCATTGAGGAATGCGACGGCGATTGCGCCTTTCCCACAGTCACGGTGGCTGGCGAGGCGGCGCCATCGCGCCACAAAGAGTCCAACACATGACCGCCAGTCGCGAAATCCACCTGATCAAGCGCCCACTCGGCGTTCCTGAGCCGGATGACTTCACCGTGGTCGAAGTCGTAACCGCCGACGCGGGGGACGGCGAGATCCAGGTCCGCAACCTCATCATGTCGGTGGACCCCTACATGCGCCCCAGGCTCAACGCCGACCAGGCGATGAACGAGGCGATGATCGGCGGCGGGATCGGCCGGGTCGTCCAGTCGCGAAACGTGAAGTTCAGGGATGGCGATCTCGTTCGCCACGGCGCGGGGATGCGGGAACTGTTCGTCAGCGACGGGACGGGCGTCTCGGTGCTGAAGCCCGATCCCACCCTGCCCCTCACGGTCTACATGCATGCGCTCGGCGGGACCGGGATGACCGCTTACGGCGGCCTGCTGGAAGTTGGCAGGCTGGCGGAGGGGGAGCAGGTGTTCGTCTCCACCGCCGCCGGCGCGGTGGGCTCGGTCGCGGCGCAGATCGCCAAGATAAAGGGATGCACCGTGGTCGGCTCGACCGGGTCAGACGCCAAGGCGGCCTGGCTGCGCGACGAGGCGAAGCTCGACGCGGTGATCAACTACAAGACCCAGCCGCTGCGAGCTGCCCTGACCGCGGCGACGCCCAAGGGGATCGACGTCTATTTCGAGAATGTCGGCGGCGCGCATCTCGACGCGGCCCTGACACGAATGAATGTCAACGGGCGGATTCCGGTGTGCGGGATGATCTCCACCTACAACGGCGGCGGTGAGAGCGTGAGCGGCCTCTTCAACCTGATCTACCGCAGGGTGACCATGCAGGGCTTCGTCGGCGGCGATTTCCCTCACCTGCGGGAGGCCTTCGTCGCCGACATGACCTCCTGGCTGAAGGACGGCCGGATCAAATATCAGGAAACGATCCTCGATGGTTTCGAACGCGCTCCAGAGGGCCTGATCGGCCTCTTCGAGGGCCGCAACGCCGGCAAGATGCTGATCCGCATCGCCGAATAGGCCGGAGCGCCGGCCGCGATGGCGCCTACAGCTGCGCCGTGCGCAGCCGCAGGGCGTTGGCGATCACCGACACCGAGCTGAGCGACATCGCCAGGGCGGCGATCATCGGGCTGAGCAGAATGCCGAACGCCGGGTAGAGCACGCCGGCGGCGATGGGCACGCCGATGGTGTTGTAGGCGAAGGCGAAGATCAGGTTCTGTCTGATGTTCCGCATCGTCATTCGGCTCAGGGTCCGGGCCCGGGCGATGCCGGCGAGGTCGCCCTTGAGCAGGGTGATCCCGGCGCTCTGGATGGCCACCTCCGTGCCGGTTCCCATCGCGATGCCGACGTCGGCCGCCGCCAGCGCCGGCGCGTCGTTGACCCCGTCCCCGGCCATGGCGACGATCCGCCCCTCGCCTTTCAGCGTCTGGACGATGCGCTGCTTGTCCTGCGGCAGCACCTCGGCGTGGACCTCGTCGATCCCGAGACGGTCGCCCACGACCTTGGCAGTCGCCGCGTGATCGCCGGTGAGCATCACGATCCTCACCCGGTCCGCGCGAAGCTTCTTGAGCGCCGGCCCCGTGCTCGCCTTGATCGGATCGGCGATCGCGATCACCGCGCCCGCCAAGCCGTCGACCGCCAGGAAGAGCGCCGTCGCGCCGTCTTGGCGCGCGACATTCGCCTTGGCCGCCACGGTCGAGATATCGATTCCGAGCCCGTCCATGAGCTTCGCATTGCCGAGCGCCACTTCCCGGCCGCCGACCCGGCCGGTGACGCCCTCACCGGTGAGCGACTGGAAACCAATGGCTTCCTCGACGGCGAGCGCCCGCTCCTTCGCCGCGGCGAGGATGGCGGCGGCGAGCGGATGTTCGCTGGATCGCTCGAGGCCGGCGGCGAGCCGCAACGCTTCGTCCTCTGGCAGGTCTGCCGCGGGGATGATCAAAGTCACTTTCGGCCGCCCTTCGGTGAGCGTCCCGGTCTTGTCGATGACCAGGGTGTCGACCTTCTCCAGCCGCTCCAGCGCCTCGGCCGATTTGATCAGCACCCCGGCGCCCGCCCCCTTGCCCACCGCGACGCCGATGCTCATCGGCGTCGCCAGGCCGAGCGCGCAGGGGCAGGCGATGATCAGCACCGAAACCGCGGCGATCAGGCCATAGGCCAGAGCCGGCGGCGGGCCCCAGATCGCCCATGCGGCGAAGGCGATGGCGGCGACCGCCAGCACGCCTGGCACGAACCAGCCGGCGGCGAGGTCCGCCATCCGCTGGATCGGCGCGCGGCTGCGCTGCGCCTCGGCGACCATGGCGACGATCCGCGCCAGCACCGTCCCGGCGCCGACCGTGTCGGCGCGCATGACGAGCGCTCCGACGCCATTGACCGTGCCGCCGATCAGTTTGTCGCCGCTCGCCTTGACAACGGGCATGGATTCGCCGGTGACCATGGATTCATCGACCGCGCTCGTTCCCTCCAGCACCGCGCCATCCACCGGCACCCCGTCGCCGGGCCGCACCCTGAGGCGATCGCCGATGCGGAGCTGTTCGAGTGCGACCTCATCGTCGTCCCCGCCCTCCACCAGTCGCCGGGCGGTCTTGGGGGCGAGGTTGAGCAGGGCGCGCAACGCCCCGCCGGTCTGCTCGCGCGCCCTCAGCTCGAGCACCTGGCCGAACAGCACCAGGACGGTGATCACCGCCGCCGGTTCGAAATAGACCGCGACGGTTCCGCCCATGCCGCGAAACCCGGCCGGGAAGACCGCTGGGGCGAACAGGGCGACGAGACTGTAGAGGTAGGCGGCGCCGGTTCCCAATGCGATCAGGCTGAACATGTTCAGCCTGCGGTTCACCACCGAGGCCCAGCCGCGCTTAAAGAACGGCAGACCCGCCCAGAGCACGACAGGGCTCGCCAGGGCGAACTCGATCCATCCCACCAACGCCGGCGGTACGAGACGGTGCAGAGCCAGTCCGGGGAAGTGGCCGCCCATCTCCAAGGCAAAGACCGGCGCCGTGAGCGCCGCGCCGACCCAGAAGCGCCGGCTCATGTCAGCCAGTTCGCGGTTGGGACCCACCTGGGCGCTCACCGTCACCGGCTCGAGCGCCATGCCGCAGATCGGGCAGGCGCCTGGACCGACCTGGCGGATCTGCGGGTGCATGGGACAGGTGTAGATCGCATCCGGCGGAGCGGCCGGCGGCGGTTCCTCCTTGTGCAGATACCGCTGCGGATCGGCTGCGAACTTCGCTCGGCAGCCGGCCGAGCAGAAGTGAAAGACTTGGCCTTCATGAACTGCGGAGTGCGGCGAGGAGGTCGGATCCACCTGCATGCCGCACACCGGATCCAGGACCTTGCCCCTTGGGGCCTGAGATGAATGATGGTCTTCGCCGCTCATGGCGTCCCCAGGAGACACGCTTGCAAGCGCGCAAGCCAGGAAAGAAGCATACATGCGCCGTCGACCGAGACCCCGCTGCGTGTTGAAAGCTGGCGGCTTTCGTGCGAAGTGCGAGTCGGGGATCGCGATGATATCGCTTCGGCAAGCGGGGGAAGCCGTGGGTGTTTTCTATTCGGGGCCGATGGCGGGTCTATGGTCTGGGCCTCGGAGAGCGATCGCGTGCGCGACAGCGCTTGCAGGGGCCTCGTTGCTCTTTGCGGCCCCCGCCGGCGCCCATGGCGTCGCGGGCAACCGGCTGTTTCCCGCCACCCTCGCTATCGACGACCCGGCTGTCGGCGATGAGCTGACGCTTCCGTCGGTCGCGGTCTTCCCCACCGGAGATGATCCGGCGGCGACCGAGACCGACATCTCCGGCGAATTCGACAAGCGGATCACCAAGCAGTTTCATATCTCGGTAGGTGAAACCTGGACCCACCTGAGCGAGCCCGACGGCCCCCCCCAAAGCGGCTTCCAGAACTTCGACACAGGGCTCAAATATCAGTTCGTGACCAGCGAAGAACACGAGGCGATCGTCTCCGCTGGACTGCATGTGGAGTGGGGCGGGACGGGATCCTCAGCCGTCGGCGCCGATAAAATCACGACAGTGACGCCGACAATCTATTTCGGCAAAGGCCTGGGCGACTTGCCGGAGAGCGCGTCATGGGCGCGCCCGCTCGCCGTCACCGGCGTCGTCGCCTACGCGATTCCGACGAAGGGGGACGGTTCGCGCATTCTGCGCTCAGGCTTCACCGTCCAGTACAGTCTTCCCTACCTGACCCAGCACGTCCGCGACACTGACTGGCCTGACTTCTTCAAACATCTCATTCCCCTGGTCGAGGTCGCCCTCAATACTCCCGTGACCAACGCTCAGGGCGCGCCCACCACCGGAACAGTGAACCCGGGCGTGATCTGGACAGGGCAGCATTTCCAGGTCGGGGTGGAGGCCATCGTGCCAATCAACAGAGTCAGCGGCAAGGGCGTCGGCGGCGTCGCCAGTCTAGACTTCTTCCTGGACGACCTGCTCCCACACTCGATCGGAAAGCCAATATGGTGACCCATGCAGCCCTTCGTCTCATCGCCTTCCTGGGCGGTGTAGCCATAGCGGTTGGCGGCGCTTCGGGGGCGAGCGCGCACGCCTTCATGCTGAAGGCGAACCCGCGTGTGGGTTCGCAGGTGGCCGCATCGCCATCCGAAGTGCGTATGTGGTTCAGCGAAAAACTGGAGCCCAGGTTCACCAGCGTCACGATCTCAGGTGCGGCCGACCAGCCGATGCACGAGGGGACCATGCGGGTCGAGGGGCCGGACCAGCAACAATTGGTGCTGCCCATCCCCGCCGCTCTCGCGCCGGGAAAATACCATGTTCGCTGGAAGGTGGTGTCCGCCGATAGCCACGCGACGAAGGGCGACTTCACCTTCTCGGTCGGGCGGTAACCGAATGCGACGTTCCGTACTACGGGGCTAGGTTTGCATTGACAGAACCTGTCCGTAGGCCGCTTCGAGACGTTGAGCGGCCAAGGGCCGCTAGAACCAGGTGCGGACGCCCGCCGTGAATCGGACCTGGGACGCATTCTCGCGCGCGCTCCTGGCGAAGTCGGCCGTACGCCCGAACTTCTGCTCATAGGTGAAGCCGATATAGGGCGCGAATTTGCGGACGATCTCGTAACGCAGGCGCAGCCCCGCATCGAGATCGGAAAGTCCCGAGCCGACAAGCCGGGCCGGATCGTCCTTGGAATAGAGGTTCACCTCCGCCTCGGGCTGCAGGATCAGCCGGTTGGTCAGGAGCTGGTCATAGGAGGCCATGAGCTTCGTCGCGAACCGGCCGCGATCGGCGGCGTAGGCGGTGGCCGAGACCTTGATGAACCGTGGCGCGAGGCCTTCGATACCGAGCGCCGCCCACCCTCGGCCAGGAAGGGAATCGAGATCGTACCGGGCACCCGCCTGGACGTCGAAATAAGTCGAGATCGGCTTGCTGACATAGAGCTCGGTCTGGCCGTCGCTGACCCGGCCGTGCGAGACCTCGCCCTCGCTCTTGAGCCACAGTCGCCACTCGTCTGGTCCCGCCCAGGCTTCGCCATCCCAACGCAGGGAAGAGTCGCCGCTATCTGCGAAACGACCTTCGAATTGGTCGAGAAGACCATGAATCCACACATGTTCATTACCAATCGGAGAACCGAAAGGGGCGGGATTGTCGGTCGCGGCCGCGACCGCCTGGGCCGATGCCGTCCCGGCAAACAGAGCGACAGACACGATGGCGACCACCGCGAGGCCTTTGGGTCCGCCACTGCTCACGCCACGTGCACCGTGCGGAACATCCCACTCTCCATGTGGTAGAGCAGATGGCAGTGGAACGCCCAGCGCCCGGGCGTGTCGGCGGTGAAAACAAAGCCGACCCGCTCGCCCGGCTTAACATTGACCGTGTGTTTGAGCGGCAGTCGGCCGGTCTGGCCATTTTCCAGGGAAAACAGAAATCCATGCAGGTGGATCGGATGTTCCATCATCGTGTCGTTGATCAGAACGAACCGAACCCGCTCGCCGAGCTTCACCTCGATCGCTGAAGCCTGAGAAAATTTCTTGCCATCGAATCCCCAGGTGTAACGCTCCATGTTGCCGGTCAGGTGGAACTCGAGCTCACGAGTGACGGGATTTGTGACTGGATCCGGCGAGAGAGCCGCCAGGTCGGTGTAGACCAGGACTCGGCGGTCGCTGGCGTCCAGTCCGGCGCCGGCTTCGCCCTGCCGACCCTTGGTCGCCATGGCCACGTTGTCGACGTTGGGTTTGCCGGCCAGGGTCTTGGGATCCACCCCGTCGGCGTTGTTCGCCGCCGGCGTCTTGGCCGCGGCCATGGGCGCGGCGGCCCCGGGATTGGCGCCCTTCGTGTCCATCCCGGGCATCGCGGCCATGGACTGTGCGCCGCCGCCACTGTTCATCCCCGCCATTCCCGCCATCCCCATGTCGGTCATCGTCCGCATCGGTCTGGGGTCCATCGGAGGAACAGCGGCGGTGAGACCCAGGCGTGGCGTGAGGGTCGCCCGCGCATAACCGGTGCGATCCTCCGCTTGGACGAAGATCGTGTAGGCGCGTTCCGCCTTGGGTTCGACGATGATGTCATAGGTTTCCGCGACGCCGATGCGGAACTCCTCGACCATCACCGGATCGACATCGCTTCCGTCCGCCGCCACCACGTTGAGAAACAGACCCGGGATCCGGACATCGAACGTCGACATCGAGGAGCCGTTGATGAAGCGCAGCCGGATGCGCTCGCCGGGTGTGAACAGCCCGGTCCAGTTGGCCGCCGGAGACTGACCGTTGACCAGGAAGCTGTAGGTCGCGCCGGTCACGTCCATGATGTCGGTCGGGCTCATCCGCATCTTGGCCCACATGCTCCAGTCGGCCCAGGTGGCGGCGAAGCCCTTGTGTTTCACGTCGTCGGCGAAGGTCCCCAGGGTACGCTGATGAAAATTGTAATATTCGCCTTGTTCTTTCAGATTGCCGATGACCGTCATCGGGTCTTCGTCGGTCCAGTCAGATAACAGGACAACGTATTCGCGGTCGTAGGCGTAGGGAGCTTGATTGTTCGGATCTATGATGATCGCGCCGAAGAGCCCGGTCTGTAGCTGCATCCCCGAGTGGCTGTGATACCAATAGGTTCCGCTCTGGACGATCGGGAAGCGGTAGGTGAAGGTCTCGCCCGGCATGATGCCTTTGAAGGTGAGCCCCGGCGTCCCATCCATGGCGTTGGGGATCCTGAATCCATGCCAGTGGATCGATGTCGGCTCGGTGAGATGATTGGTGACGTCGATCCTCACCGCATCGCCCTGGCGGAATCGCAAGGTCGGGCCAGGAACCGAGCCGTTCACCGCCGTCGCCATTCGTGACCGCCCGGTGATGTTGATCGGCCGCGCGGCGACGGCGAGACTGAACCTGTCGCCGCTGAGCCTGGTCGGACTCCTTCCGGCGCCTTGAGGCCAGGCCCAGACCGGCGCCCCGATGGCGGTCGCCGCGCCGACGCCAGCGAGGCCCTGAACAAAACGCCGGCGCGAGGTCGCGGCGCTCTGCTCGCGCGCAAACAGATCGGGACGAACTAACGACATCACATCGGGACCAAGAGCGGGGGAGATTGCGGCGAGGCGGACCGCCTGTCGTGGAGATACGCGCGATGGGCGTCTACCCCTCGCCGCCGCCCTCGCCGATGAATTCGGAGAGACGTTTCCTGGCCCTATGGAGCCGCATCTCCACCGCCTTGGGACTGAGGTGAAGCGCCCACGCCGCCTCCTGATGGCTAAGGCCGCCGACCGTGGTGAGAAGCAGCGGCTCCTTGTACTTCGGCGGCAATTTGGCGATGGCCAGATCGAGGCGGTCGCCACGGTCCTGAAATTCGGGAGCGCTGGGTTGGACCGGCTCGGCGGCGAAGGCGCGCAGAAAAAACCTGCGTGTCGAGGCCCGGCGGGAGAAATCCCGGCACTTGTTGATGGCGATGGCCTTGATCCAGGTTGCGAACGAGCGATCGGGATCAAACCTGCCGATGGCGCGCCAGGCTGAGATGAAGGTTTCCTGGGTGAGGTCATAGGCATCGTCGGAATCGCCGGCATATCGGCGGGCAAGCCGGTAGATCTGGGCCTTGTGAGCCCGCATGAGCTTCTCGAAAGCTGCTCGATCACCCAGCTTCGCGAGCCGTGCGAGCCCGCCGTCAGGTTCACCGTCGATGGTCATCCGGCGCCAGCGATTGCTCGACGGTCTGGTCGAACCGCGCGGCCTGCGCCGGATCGAGCACGGCGCGCATGGTCATGACGTGGATGATCGTCTGCTTCTGGAGTTCCCCCATCGCCGCATGGAATCTTTCGACCGCGCGTTCGGCGGCCGGACCGTAAGCGTGTTCCGTGCCGATGGCCGAAGCGAGATCACGGTTGGCGGCGCGCATCTCGGTCTCCAGCGAGCGGTGGCGAACCGCAAAATCGGCCTCCAACCTGGCGATCCGGCGGTGCTGTTCGGTCGTGAGGTCGAGGTCCCGGTGCAGCACTTGATCGAGGCCGGGACCAGCCTGCCGCTCCCTCAGGCCGTAGTGCACCCCGATCCACCCGCCAAAGGCGCCGGCGAGAATGGTCAGGAGCAGAATTCCGACCGTCAGGCCGATCCATCGACTCACCGGGGCTCCCCCGCGAGCCGGGTCGAGGGCGCCAGAGCCATCTGTGGTGAAAAAACTCCCAGGCCGGCCGCGTCCACCGAGTTCTGCGCCTTCATGACGCCCCATGAGAGGCCGGCCATCAGGGCGAGCGCCAGAGTCCCGGTCTGAAGCGCTCCGACGGTGACAAGTCGGCGCTCGGACCGGGCCCGCCGATCCACGGCCTTCCAGACGTCGGCTTCGAGCCCGGCGAGGGATCGTTCCTCCGAACCTCTCGAGCCGAGCTTGAAATCGAAGTCGGCCATGGCGCCCTCCGTCCCCTTCTTGGGGTGATCGCTATAGTTACGCGCAAATCTCGCCAAACCCTCTTGCGAGGGTTGGGAGGGCGGGGCGCGTATTCCGGAAGGGTGGCGGACAGCCGGCTGACAGGGGTGGGGTTCAAGTGAGGGGCGACAGATTCCTTGATCTTCGTCGCCACCTGCCAAGCGCGGCCTTCGTGGCGGTGGCCGCGCTCATCCTTGCTGGCTTCGCGGGCATTTTCATCTTCGCGGGGGTGTACAACATCGGGGCCGACGCCCCCCACACGACGCCCGTCTATATGATGCTGGAGGAGCTCCGCGACCGCTCCATCGCCATTCGCGCGCGGGGGATCATCGCGCCGCGGGATCTCCGTGATCCAAAACGCATCGCCGCGGGCGCGGGCCTCTATGCGGAAATGTGCACCGGCTGCCACCTGGCGCCTGGCATGGCGAAATCCGAGATGAGCCAGGGTCTCTACCCGCCGGCTCCCGAACTCGCCCGTGGCGTCGACCATACTCCGACCGAGGAATTCTGGGTCATCAAGCATGGCGTCAAGCTGTCGGCCATGCCGGCCTGGGGCCGCACCCACAACGACACCTTGATATGGGACATGGTCGCGTTTCTTCAGACGCTCCACTCGCTGACGCCGGTTCAGTACCAAGCGATCGTGAAGACCGCCCCTGAGGACCATGACGAAATGATGCGCCACGCCGACACGATGCCTGCAATGGATATGAGCGTCGGTGGCGGCGGGAAGAAGTGAAATTCCGACCAAGCGGCTCCGGCCCCGGGCGTTCGCTTGGGGGTTGTGATCGACCGGTGCGCACTGCGCCTGACCATGTGGCCAAACGTCCGACGCCGATGCGCCGGCGATGTTGTCCCGAAAGGGCGTCGGGCAGACACTGCTGTCGGCGCGAAGCGCCGCGGTGAACGCGCCCCGCCGGCTATACAATAGGCTGCTCCTGCTTCATGATCCCGCCCGGGGGAGTATGATCACCATGGCTGCGGCAATGGCTACCGTGACCAGGACGAGCCGGAGAGTCGTGGACCATGGGGTCTCGCCGGTGGATTGTCGGGTCCGGTCGAGCAGATGAACGCCCCCTGCATCGTTGATCGAGGACAGGGAATGAAAGAGCGACTCACGATCGCCCTATTGGGCGCAGCGGGCCTCAGCTTGAGCCTGGCCGCCCCGGCTGCCGCCCACAGCGAGCTGGAATCCGCGAAGCCTGCCGCTCACAGCGCTGGGCGCGCGCCAACTGAAATTCGCCTGAAGTTCGGCGAGGGCCTGGTCGGCAAACTCTGTCGCATCGAACTCAGCAGTCCTGGCGGCCGCCCCGTTCCGATGGGCCCCGTCGTGCTGAGCCCGGACCACAAGGTCCTGAGCGTCTCGGTCAAGGCCGTGCTGGCGCCCGGCCGGTACAAGGTGAAATGGCGCGTTGTCTCGGAGGACACCCATCGCGCCGCCGGCGCTTACGAGTTCATCGTCAAATGAACATCGCCCTCGCACTTTCCGGCGCCAGGCTCTTGCATTACGCGGCGGTGTTGGTGTTGGCCGGAGCCGCCTGGTTTCCCTTCTACACCTTCCGCAAGGGCGAAACCTGGCCGCCGGGGTATCGGCGCTCCCACGACCGCCTCCTCCTGCTCGCCACCCTGCTGTCGTTGATCGGCGGCGTCTTGTGGCTGGCCCTCACCGCTGCGACCATGAACGACGACCCGGCCGCCGCGTTCAGCGTCGACGCGATAAGATCGGTCATCACCGGCACGGATTTCGGCAAGCTGTGGGCCATACGGCTGGTGCTGAACGCCCTACTGCTCCTTGCGGTCCCTTTCTTCGGCGGCGGTCGGGCGTTCGCGGTGTTCGCCACGCTTCTGGCGCTCAGCATCGCGGGCACCGGCCACACCCAGACCGAGGAGGGTGTGACGCGCCTCGTGCACGTAATCGCCGACGCGCTTCACCTCCTGGGCGCGGCCGTGTGGCTCGGCGGCCTGGCCGGCCTGGGATGGATGGTCGGACACGATTCCCACTCGCCGGAGACCGAGTCCGCGCTCGTACGTTTTGGCTCTGTCGGAATGTTCGCCGTCGCCGCTCTTGTCGCCAGCGGTCTCATCAACACCTATCTCCTGGTGCAAATTCCGTCCCGTCTGATCACGACGCGGTACGGCATTCTGCTCGACCTGAAGCTGGCGGCCTTCCTTGGCATGTTCGGCCTTGCCTGTCTCAACCACTATCACGACGTCCCTAAACTCGACACCGAGAGCACGCGCGCGGGCGCGCTGCATCTTCTGAAGCGGCACATCCTTCTGGAGCAGGTTCTGGCTGCTGTCGTGATCCTGATGGTCGCCATCCTTGGGGCGATGGACCCGGGCGAGCCGATGTGGCAGTCCGGGACTCCGGCGCAAACAGCATCCCAATGATGGCGTCATGATCGGGGCAAGCGGCGCTCGGACAGGATCGACCGCCGCCGCTGTAGAAGATGCGACTTAGGAGTTGATGATGCGCCGCGGTCGGCGCCGACCGAGACCAAGGTGCGCTCTACCTCGGGCTTGGCGTAGACGGTTCCTGGGCCCGGCCGCCTGCTCGCTGCTCGCCGGCTGCGTCGTCGGCCCGAATTTCCGCCCGCCGCCGGCGCCCACTGTTACGCGCTACACGCGGCAGGAAATGCCTCGCAGCACCGTCGCGACCCCGGTCGCCGGCGGCCAGGCGCAAAGGTTCGTCCCCGGCGCCGACGTGCCTGGCCGGTGGTGGGAGCTTTTCGGCTCGCCGCAGATCGACGCTCTGGTCGAGCGCGCGCTGAGGGCAAATCCTGACCTCCAGACTGCCCAGGCCGCCCTGAGGGTCGCGCGAGAGAATTTCCTGGCCCAACGCGGCGCGCTCTACCCGCAGGTGACGGCGGGTCTCACCACCAGTCGCAACAAGAATTCAGCGGCCGTCGCCCCGCCGCTCGCTTCCAACGCGGAGTACTACGGCCTGAGCACGGCGCAGGTGAGCGTCAGCTATACGCCCGACGTGTTCGGCGCCGTCCGCCGTCAGATCGAAAACGCCTCCGCTCTCGAAGACGATCAGCGCTACCAGCTCGAGGCCGCCTATCTCACCTTGACCACCAACGTAGTCGTCGCGGCGCTGCAGGAGGCCTCGCTGCGCGGACAGATCAGCGCGACCGAGAGGTCGATCGCGATCGACGAGGAGATCGTCGCCGGTTTCGAACGTGAGCGGCGGTTCGGCCAGGCCGCCCTCGGCGATGTCGTCACCCAGCAGGCCGCGCTCGCCCAGGCGCGGGTGCTCCTGCCCCCATTGCAGAAACAACTGGCCCAGCAACAGGATTTGCTGGCCGCGCTGACTGGGGGCGTTCCGAGCGAGACGCCCGCCGATTCGATACGCATGGAAGGCCTGCGGCTGCCCACCGACCTTCCGCTCAGCCTGCCGTCCAAACTCGTCGAACAGCGGCCCGACGTGCGCGCCGCCGAAGCCAATCTGCACGCCGCCAGCGCCCTCATCGGCGTCGCCAAGGCGAACCGTCTGCCCAGCTTTCCCCTGACGGCGGCGCTGGGAAGTCAATCGCCCGACATCCCTGGGCTGCTGTCCACCGACAACAGCTTCTGGACCGTGGCGGCGGGGGTGTCACAGCCGGTCTTTGCAGGCGGTTCCCTGTTGCACAGGGAGCGCGGCGCGATAGCGGCCTACGATCAGGCCGCCGCCCAGTACCGCAGCACGGTCCATGTCGCGCTGCAGAACGTCGCCGACACCCTGCAGGCTTTGGATATCGACGCCAAGGCGCTCCGGGTCTCGGCCCAGGCGCAGGAGGCGGCGGCCAGGAGCCTGGCCATCGCCCGCCAGGAATTCCAGATGGGCGAGCTCAATTCCTTGGCCATGCTGAATGCTGAACAGACCAACCAGCTCGCGGTCGCCGCTCTTGTCCAGGCCCAGGCGGCTCGCTACTCCGATACCGTCGCCCTGTTCCAGTCCCTTGGCGGCGGCTGGTGGAATCGCGGCGACGTGGTGGCAGTAGGGGAAAAGTGAAGCCGTGGGTCGATGGGCCCTATTCTGGAACGGCCCTCGGTCGCCAGAAATGGGTCACCAGGCTGGGGGAAACGAACAACCCGACCAAGGTCGAGGTCAGCAGCCCGCCCAGAATGACGAACACCATCGGCCCAAGGATCTCGTGCCCCGGTTGGCCGGCCTGGATGGCCAGCGGCGCCAGCCCGGCTGCGATCAGCAGGGCGCTGACCACGATCGGCCACAGCCGCTGGCGCGCGGCCAGGCGAACTGTCGCGGCGGACCATGGCCGATGTTTCTCCAAGATCAGATCCTCGACCCTGGAGAGCAGCAGGATTGCATGCCGGGTCGAGAGTCCGAGAAGGGTGATGAAGCCGATGAAAGCGCCGAGCGAGAGCACCCCGCCCGTCAGCGCCACCGCCGCCACCCCGCCGAAAAACGCGAACACCGTGGAAATCAGGATGATCGCGCTGGCGCGCACATTGCCGAACGCAACGAGCAGTACCGCGAAGATGCCGCATCCCGCGAGCGCGACATTGACGAGCACCTTGAACCGGGCGTCGCCGCCCTGATCGAGGTTCACGAATTCCAGATAGGCGCCGGGCGGCAAGGCGACTGCCTTGGCGACTTTCGCTTGCGCGCGGTGAATGAATTCGTCGACCTCGCCGGAGGGGTTGGCGTAGACCACCTGACGGCGCAGGCCGCCGTCATGTTCGATATCGGTCCGGCCATCGGTCAGATAGACGTTGGCGACCGTTTTCAGGGGCGCCGAAACTCCTGAACTGGAACGCAGAAGAAGATCGCCCACCCCTTCGGGATCCTGCCGCAAGCCCGCCTCGGCGGTGACCGCGACATCGACGGCGCGGCCGTTCTCATAGATTTTCGCCGCCGGCCTGCCTTCGAAGGCCGTCTGGATGATGTTGAGGACATCGGCGGCGGAGAGGCCATAGATGGCGAGGCGCTGGAAGTTCAGGTCGGCGCGCATCACCGGCGCCACCGGCGAGGCCCCGGCCGTCACCCCGCGCACACCGCCCATGGAGCGCAGGACCGACGCCACCTTTGCGGCGGTCTGGTCGATGGCGTCGAGATCGTCGCCATAGACCCGCACCAGCATCCGGTCGTTTTCGGTTGGTCTCAGCGCCGGCACGGCCAGACTCGAAAAGACGCTGGCGTGCAGGCCAGGGTAGGCCGCGATCTTCGCCTGCACTTGCCGCTCGACGCTCTCCTGCGCTCCGGAGGCGAGTCCCCGCTTGAGGACGATGTCGAACTGCGCGTGATCCGGTCCGGTCGCCTCGACGCCGCCATCGGCGCGGCCGATCTGTTGGGAGACCTCGGCGATGTTGGGATTGGCCATCAGATCACGGCTGATCCGCGCCCCGAAATCGCGCATCGCGGCCATCGAGGTCGCCGCCGGCGCATCGATCTCCGCGGTCAGATGGCCGTCATGGAATTTCGGCAGGAACTGGGTCTTGAAGGTGGTGAACACGGCCACCGCGAGCACCACCGCCAGTACCGATCCGGCGAGCACCAGCCCCGGCGCGGCGCCGATCCGCGCCAGCAGCCCGTCGTAGCCGGTCTTCAGGCGGTGCAGGATCGGCGGGTCGGCGGTCGGCTTGATGTGCTGAAGGAAGATCAGCGCCAGGGCCGGGGTGACGCTGATCGCGACCACCACCGAAGCCAGGGAGGCCACGATGATCGAGACCGCCAGCGGTCGCAGGAATGCGCCCTGGACGCCGCCCATGAGCACGACCGGCAGTAGTCCCACGGCGATGACCAGCGTGGCGTAGATCACCGGCGCCCGGACCTCGAGGGAAGCCATCAGCACCCCGTGCGCCCGGGAGGTGTGATGAATTTCGGCGTCGCGCAGATGCCGAAGGACATTTTCGACGTCGATCACCGCGTCGTCAACGATCAGGCCGAGCGCCACCGCCATGCCCCCCAACGTCATTGTGTTGAGGGTCCAGCCCAGCGCTTCGAGCACGACCACCGTCGCGAGGATGGAAAGCGGGATGCTCACCAGGGAGATCAGGGCAGCCCGCCAGTCCCGCAGGAAGAGGATCAGGAGGATCGTGATCAGCAAGGCGCCGACGACAAGGTCCCAGGCGATCTGCCGCAGTGAGGTGCTGATGAAGTTGGCTGGACGGTCCAGATCGCCGTGGACGGTTACTCCCTGCCGCTCGAGCGCGGGCGTCAGCGTCGCGAAGGTCCGTTCGACAGCGCGGGTCGTGTCGAGCGTGTTTCCGCCGAACTGCCCGACAATGCTGATCACCACGGCGGGTTTGCCCATGATCATGGCGTCACCGAACGCCGGGGCGGGCGCTTCGACGACATCGGCCACGTCGCTGATCCGGACCGGCGCGGAGCCGACGATCTGGATCTGTCCGGCGGCGATGTCTTCCTTGGTGAGAGCCTGGCCGTGCGGCTCGATCGCAACGCGCTGCTGCGGCGTGTCGATGAACCCGGCGCCGGTGACGCTCGTCGCCGCGCGGACGGCATTGTAGATATCGGCGTAGCCCAGATCGCTGTCCGAAAGATCGCCGCTGCGCGCCTTGACTTCGAACCGCCTGACCTCGCCGCCGAACACCTTGACGTTGGCGACCCCGGGAATCGACAGCAGGCGCGGCCGCACCGTCCACTGAACGATCTCGCGAAGCGCCATCGGAGTGACGCGGTCGCTGGTGAAGCCGACCTTCAGGATCTCATCGGTGCTGGAGGTCAGCGGAGAGAGCCGCGGCGCGCCAACGCCGCTCGGCAGCGCGCCGGCGGCCTGGACCATGCTCTCGGAGATCGCCTGGCGAACCCGGTTTGGGTCCACGCCGGCCTGGAAGTCCACGCCAATCACCGAAAGCCCCTGGATGGACTGCGAATGCACGGCGGCGATCCCGCGCGCGCCGATCAGGGCGTTCTCGATAGGACGGGTGACGAGCTGCTCGACCTGCTCGGCGACCATGCCGGGCGCATCGGTCTCGATCGAGGCCTGGGCGGGCGCGAGGCTCGGGAACGACGCCAGTTTTTCGCCGCGCACCATCAAGACGCCGTAGACGATGAACACCACGCAAGCCGCGGCGACCCGTCGCGAGAAACGCAGCGACCCGCGGATGATCGCTGAGAGCACTCCTTACCTCACCGCACCCGAAGCCTGGGCGAGTTCCGCCGCGAAAAGGCCAGCGGCGCCCTCGACCACCACCTGTTCGCCCGGTGAGAAGCCGGCGGGGACGAACATCCCCGCCTCTTGCGGTACTCCCTTTTCGACCAGGCGCCGCTCGAACCTGGCGCCGTGCATCACATAGGCCCAGGTGGCGCCTCGATAGCGGATGAGCGCGTCGCGCTTGAGAATGACGCCCGCCTGAGGGCTGCCGGTCGGGATGTGGGCGCTCTGGGTGAGGCCGATCGACAGCAGTATGGCCATCGGTCCGGTGACCTCGACGATCAGGCCGGAGGACTGCAGTCGCGGCTCCGAGGTGCGCGCCGGGCCGAGCACGATCCCCGAGGCGTGGCTGTCCTCGCCGATGTCGATCTTGACTGTCCGCGCGCCTTCCTGGCCCGCGTTGGAGGGCGTGTCGACATGCACCAGCGCCGCTGATCCGACTGAGAGCGCCTTGACGAGCCGCGCCCTCTGGGCGTCCGAGAGCCTGGCTATTCCCGGCCCCCACTCCTGCCCCAGGCGCCGACGCAGGAAGGCCACATGGATCGCGTCCGATCGCGCCGCCGCCACCGCCGCCTGGGTGTCCTTGAGCGCGATCAGCCCCCCCGCCGCGTTGAGCGCCTGGGACCTCTTCGCCTCGGCGCTGGACGCCGCCGCCGCGGCCACGGCGGTCATCAGGTCGGAATCGAGCTGCGCCAGCGGGCCGGGATCGAGCACCTTGGCGAAGGCGTCGACTTCGCTCCTGCTCCGCTCGGCGGTAAGCGCCGCAGTCTTTACGCCAAGGCGATGCTGCAGCGCGAGGCCCGCATCGACCCAGCCCCCGGTGGTCGTCGACCACGCATGGCCGGCGATTGAAAGCGCCGCGGCCAGGGCCGGCCACACGCGCGCGCTCGGCCAAGTGATGCCCTTTGAGGTCATCATCCCCCTCGCCCTCCGGCCGCGTCGGTCATCCGCAATCCAAGCGAAGGCGCGCATCGCCTGGAAAGCCCGTCTGCGTAACGGTGTGTAGAGTTCCGACCAGGATTCGGCAACGGAACCGAACGCCAAGAGATCGCGGCCGACAACACCAGGTGATCACCAGGCGCGCCACCCCTTCGCCTGCAGCCAAGGGGCCAGGTGGTCCTTGTCATCGTCCAGATCAGTTCCGGGCACGACGAGCATCTCCTTGGCGTCCGGCCGCACGACGTAGATCGGATCGTAGGAGCCGTAGCGGGGCGCGGGATGATACTTGTGGCGGCGCACCAGCAGGTAGCCGCGCAGAGGTCCGGTGCGAATCAGGGCGACCACGCCGCCGTCGATCACGAACCTCTCGGCCCCCGTCGCGACGTTCACTTGGTGGACGGCCGGCGAGGTCGCCCAGGCGTCGGCCGAGACGTAGATGAAGTGACCATCCAGAGAGAACAGCGGGTGATGGAAGGACGCCAGATTCGCCTTCACGTCGTCGGAACGGCGCGAGGCGAGCAGACGCCGCAGTTTGCCGCTCGGTCCATCCGCCAGCCAGAGCGATGTCGGCGGGTTTTCGTCGGAGGCGGCGGCGCTGTCGGCGCGGATGAAGGCCACGGTGCGTCCATCCGGCGACAGGACCGGCTCGCTGAACTCCGCGCCCCGCGCCAAGGATCGCGCGACGCCGGCGCCGTCGCGATATTCGATGGCGCCGGCCTGTTCGCTGACACTCGGCGCTCCGGCCATCGCCGAACCGGCCGACGCCACGGCCAGAAAGAGTGCAGAGAATGCTCCGCGCATGTTATCCCCCGAAAATCGACCGTGCTCGAATGGTCGCCATCGCCAATCGATTGTCAAAGCAACTACGGGCCCGACACCGCGTCGGCCCCCTCGCGCTCGCCAGAGGGCTTGGGCCGACTCGCGCGTAGTGTGATGGATAGATGGACTGCGGCGGTCGGCCAATCCGCAGCCGCCAGCCGAAGGAGTCGCTCGTGAGACCGCACCTGCCGCTGATGATCCTCATTCTCGCAGCAGCGGGCGGCGCTGTCGCCCAGAACGGCGCCGCCATGGCCGGAATGTCGATGTCCTCGAGTGACAGTGGCGCCAAGACCGGTCATGGAATCGGCGTCGTCATGGCGATCGACAAGGCCGCCGGAACCGTGACGATCAAGCACGGTCCCATACCCTCGGCGGGCTGGCCGGCGATGACCATGACCTTCAGGGCCAATCCGACGGCGCTCTTGTCGGCAATGAGCGTCGGTCAGACGATCGCCTTCGACATGAAGGCTGTCGGCATGGCGGCCGAGATCACGAGCATCCGTTCGCCGTCCTGACGCGGCCTGCCGCCTCAGAAGAGCGGAAGCAGCCAGAAGACGAGGCCGACCAGGGCGATGAACGCGCCGCTGAGAACCTCCCCGTAGCGTTCGAGCGGCCCGAGGCTGACCCGCTGAAGGCTGGCGACCGAGGCGACGCACAGGATCACATAGGTCACGATCGTCGCCAGGGCAAAGACCAGCGACATCAGGACGATCAGCCCCGCGCCGTATCGACCGGCGGCGAAGAAGGCGGGGATTCCTTCGACCATCGGCGAGGACCCGAGGATCAACAAAAGCGCGGTGCGTGAGCTCGTCCGCGGACCCGGCGCGTGATGGTGGTGGGCATGATCATTGCCGTGCTCGTGTTCGGTGAACGCCGTCGCGTACTGATGCTCATCCTCGCCGCGGCCGATCTCGAGGGTCAGGGTGAATTCGTGCGGCTCGGGGATCTCGTCCACCGACTCCCAGAAGCCGCCGCGCTTCGCGAAGGCAAAACTCTGCCGCGAGTCATCGCCACGCGTGGTGACGACCGTCGCCCGATTGAACTCGCCGCCGGAGAGTCTGAATCGTGGGGGCGCGCCGGCCTCGTGGATCGAGAGCTCGACCGTCCCGAAGGCGGTTTCGAGCCGCTGAAGTTCGGGACCATGAACCTCTTCCTGGCGGCCAAGCGCTGCGTGGCTGTGACCATGGGCGTGGGAATGGCCGTGGCCGCCGCCGGCTCGATGGATCTCGCGCAGCGCCGAGATCGCGATCCATCCACCGAAGGCCACCAGCGCCAGACTGGTGATCGTATCCACCCATTGTCCGAACCGCTGCGCGACGGCGACCCCCGCGAT
>Ga0208849_1000328_pt1 | contig 46301 bp, 39 predicted proteins | sample NGESurdeep072012_10_FD_184470 | JGI IMG/M metagenome (GOLD analysis project Ga0208849, IMG submission 184470) | Arctic peat soil microbial communities from Barrow, Alaska - NGEE Surface sample 53-3 deep-072012 (SPAdes) | ecosystem: Environmental > Terrestrial > Soil > Wetlands > Peat ... | reverse complement strand
TGGCGGCGGAAGGAGCCGGCGTCGAATTGCTCAGCGTTTTCGATCCGACGACCAATCAGCCGCGCGTGGCGGGCTTGCCGGTCGTGCGCGATTTCGAGGATGTCGGGCCCGATGACGTCGTCGTGATCACCGAAGGGCGCAAGCCGCAGGAAGCCTATGACGGGCTGATTTCCGTGCTCGGGCACCGGCGGGTTTTTGCGCCGCCCATTCTGCGGATTTCGCCGCGGCCGGCAACCGGCGGGGAGACAGCCTGATGGGCGCCGCTTGGTTTGTCGTGCAGACGCAGCCGCGCGCCGAGGAAAAGGCGATGCGGCATCTTCGCTTTCAGGGTTTCACGCCCTACCTGCCGCGCTATCAGCGGCGCGTGCGGCACGCCCGCCGCCTCGCCACCGTGCTGCGGCCGCTGTTTCCGAGTTATCTCTTCGTCCGCCTTGACCCGGCCGAGACCCGCTGGCGCTCGATCAACGGCACCGTCGGCGTGCGCTACATCCTGACGGATGGCGATCTGCCGCGCCGCGTGTCGGATACGATCATCGATGAAATCATGGCGCGGCAGGACGAGACCGGCGCGGTCAAGCTGTCGCCGCCGGCGTTCGCGCGTGGCCAAGCGGTGCGCCTGCTCGAAGGGCCGTTCGCCGATTGCGATGGCCTCTTCCAGGAAATGCACGACGAGCACCGCGTGGTGCTGCTGTTCTCACTTCTCGGCCGCGCGGTGCGGGCCGTCGTACCCGTCACGGCGGTCGCCGCGGCGTAACAGACCGGCCGCAAAGCGGCGGCCGTGCCATCCAACTTCAGTTGCTCCGGAAAGACGCGAGTCACCCGGAGTGCGGTAGCTTGACCGAACTCTGAATACGCCCTCAGGCTTTTCGACGTGCCGCTAGTAGATAGAGGTCCCATCCATGCGGCTTAACTTCGCGGGTCAACTGATCGGGGCCAATGAACTGGCTCCGTTGCTTGGAGAAAAACCGTTCTTCCAAAATATCGAAGTCGCTGAACATGCCATGGAGTTCGGCGAGGTCATAGACACGATGGGCATCGAAGACAGTATAGGTTGCGCCGCCGGTTACGGTCGTGGTGAGGATCAAGGTTCCACCCGGTTTGACCACGCGGGCGATTTCCTTGGCTGCCTTATGGTCGCCGAACGCATCGAAATCGTCGCCGTAAGCGCCAAGACCGAAATGTTCGATAGAATGCAGGGACGTTAGAAAATCGACCGAGCCGTCCTTCCACGGCAATGCTTCAGCGCGACCGAGCGCAAAGGTTTCGTTATCAAGTTTGATCGGCGGTTCCCGCACATCGAGGCTGGTTACGGGGTAACGGGCGCCGATGCCGAGCACCCAGGTTCGGTGCGAGCCGATATCGTGGATTATAGAGGGGGCACTTTTCCGTATCCAGCTCGAGGCGAAAACCATCTGCACATGTTCGAGCGAAACACCGTAAGTAGTCTGGCGAAAGGTAATGAGTTCGATGGTTTCCCCGGTTCGAGCAGCGGCGTACGCCGTCATCTTGTCTCGGCCGGCGCGGTACATAGTCTTAAGTCGCCCGAGCCACCCGTTTTTAAGTGCCGTGAGTAGCGTCCACCGGTAGGGACGGGCGGTCAGCGCGAGCAGGGTCCTCATGCGTTTTTCCTTTCGCGTTCCTATCTAACGCACGCCTGATAGATTTATACAAATGCGCCATGAGTGAAAGAATCTTATGGCCGTGCGCGACAAGTAAAGCGCCATTGGCGCCGCTCGGGCCGTTATCCAGCTCATCGGCGTAAATTAGAACGAAGGAAATCCCGTCGTGACGTTTCCCGACAAAAAATTTTCTAGCATTGGCGGCTATCTCGACGCCTATGCAGCAGAAATCGACATGGCAATGGCCTCCGTCGATCGCACGGCGGTAGAGTGTGCCGCCCGCATCCTGCTCGCGACGATCGAGAAGGACGGACAGATTTTTGCCTGCGGCAATGGCGGGTCGGCGGCGATTTCCAACCACCTGCATTGCGATTTCGCCAAGGGCATGTCGACCCATACCAACCTGCGCCCGCGCGTCCAGTCGCTGAGCACCGGCGTCGAGATCATCACCGCCATCGCCAATGACATCGAATACGCGGAAATCTTCGCGTTTCAGCTCTCCCGAGCGGCACGACCGGGAGATGCGCTCATCGCGATCAGTTCATCCGGCAATTCGGAGAATGTCTGCCGCGCGCTCCGCTGGGCGCGCGACAATCGGATGGTGACTATCGCCATGACGGGCTTCGATGGCGGCAACGCGTTGACACTCGCTGATGTCGGTATTCATGTCACGGCCCATAACTATGGCGTCGCTGAAGATGTCCATCAGAGCCTAATGCACGTTCTTGCTCAATTCGTTCGGCATGCCGCTATCGATGCCGAACATCTGGGACGGATGCGGTTCTGACCATGCGACTCATACGGCGAATCAGGGGCGCTAGCCGGGCGGCGGCTACCGGCGTGGCCCGTCTTTTAGCGTGCGTCTGCATCTTGGTGACAATCGTCGGTCATTTGAAAGCCATCCGGCGCGCGTCGGCGATACTACTCTATCCGGATGGTGGGTTCGGCCACACCCTACTGGGTCCTGATTGGCTCCGACGTCTCTATCCGGCTGAGGGCAATCTCACTTTCTTCGGCACCAGCTATGATCACCGGCGCCATAACCGGTTGATCACGGAACTTTGGAAGGCGGATCGCTTCATCTGGGTTCGTCAGGGAATCATGTTGCCGCGTTTGGGGGCGGTTTACGATTCTCGTTGGTCATACCGTCTCTTCGGCGCGGCCCGCCGTTTCGTCAAATGGTACGTTCCGAACACGCCGTGCCACTGCGGGATCGACGATCTCATCGCGGCGACGCCGCAGCCCGCTTGGATCGCGCCGGGCAGCCCGTTCAACGGCCGCTACGAGCGGCGCTACTATCCGTTACGGCAGGCACGGGCCGCGCCGGCGCTGCGTGTCGGCGAGCCGATCCGCGCCCGCGTTTCGCGGCGTTTGCAGGACCGTTTCGGCTCGGACTTCCCGAGAAGCTGTGCGCTCTATGTCCGTCATCGGGGGATTGCCGATAGCGCCGATACTTCGAGCATCAATCGGCTTTCCGCGCCGCTCGATGCCTACCTTCCGGCGATCCGGGTTCTCAACCGCGCGGGATACCGGGTTCTGTTGACCGGCGATGTGATGGCGCCGCCGGCGATGGTTGCCGAGCGTGAAGGCGGCCTCGTGGATTGGCGTGCCGCGGGTATCGACCGTGACGCGTTCAACCTTTTCGCCGGGACCGAGGTCGATCTCCATGTCGGTTCGCTGTCCGGCGGCAGTGCCTTTGTCTTTGTCACGGATATTCCGGCGCTGATGCTGAACGCCTTCGCCCCAGGCGACGCGATGCCGCAGACGACCGTTGCCTACAAGTGGCTGTACCGTCGGGACGGAACGCCGGTCGAACTGACGGATCTGCTCGGCGGCATGTTCTACGATCACCAGCTGCATGGCTGCCGGCTCGTCGATAATACGCCCGAGGAGATGGCGGAAACCGTCGCGGACTTCATCGCCCATCTCGCTGAACGTCCTTACGGCGTCGATCCGGCCGAGCTTGGCATCGATGCACCGTGGATCCGCGCCGCCGATGGTCGCCTCTCTCCCGTGTGGCTGCGGCAATACGGCGAGCGTGCGCAAACCGACCCCGAACAACGCGTTGCCACTCGATGACGGCAAAGCACATCACGGAAGAGCTTGTGCGGGGGGTAACTTTCGACGGAATGGGCGCCCCAGCCGGCTCGCGAGCTTTACGGCTTGCGGTAATTCTCTATCGGCTGGCGGGGCCGAGGATTTCGTCGATGTTCCTCGCGATCGTTCCGACCGGATTGGTCTTAGGCGCTATCGAGGTCGCTACCGCCTATGTTCTTTTTCTTGTCCTGGTGCGTTTCCATCTCGTCTCGGCCATCAGTCAACCGGCATGGCTGCCGAATTTTTTGGATCCGATTGTCCTTTTGATCGCGGTGACGATTCTGGCGACGGCCATGCGTTATCTGGCGCAGGCGCTTCCGAGCCTGGCGAATTCGGCCTTCGAAACCCGGATTCGACAAGCCCTCGCGGAAGCGACGCTCAATGGGCCCGGCGAGGAGAGCGGTCTTTCAGTCGCCGAAGTAGCTCATTTCGTCAACATCGTGACGCCCAAAACGGGCGGCTTCCTGCAAGGCGTCATGTCCGCGCTCGGCATAGCGGCCCTGTTGATTCTAATTACGGCCGAATTGCTTCACCTGTCGTGGGAACTTTCGGCGCTCTCGGTGGCCGGAGCTGCGTTGCTCGGTTTCCCGATGCTTTGGCTCAAACGGATTTCCGGCCGCTTTTCCGACCAAGCCTATGCGTTTCATCGCGCATTCACTTACCGGTTTCTCAAGGATATCCGAAACGCCCAATTCCTGAAGGTCTGCGGCCTCGGCGGATTGGAATCGATGCAGCTGAGCCAGATGGCGCATTCCTCACGCGTCAACTCTCGCAACTACATGCTGCTATACGCGTTGGGGAGCAATCTGCCGTTTCTGGCGGGCGCGATCTTGATCGTGGGTCTTCTATGGATCAACGAAGGCTGGGTCTTGATGCCCGCAGCGGCCCTTGTCCCTTTCATCTATCTGTTCAATAGGATGATCGGAAGCTTTATCGCGGTATCCAACGGCACGGGACAAGTCCGCGAATTCTTCCCTTATGTCGTCGAAATGTCGCGACATGTCGACGCACTTTTCCCGAAGGTGCGACCGGGGATCCCGGTCGGTGAAGCCGTCGCCGGACTTTCGACGCTCGAGGTCCGCGATCTCGAAATTGGTCGGGGAAGGGAGCCGCTGACCGAACCGGTCTCGTTCATCGCTCGCCCCGGCGACATGGTGCTCATTTCCGGTCAATCGGGACGCGGGAAATCGACGCTGTTGATGACGCTTCTCGGCTTGGTGAAACCGCTCGGCGGACAGATAATTTGGGGCGGGGCTCGACTGGAGCGGATCGATCCGGTGGCGTTGCGCCGGCGGATCGGTTTCGCCGGTCCGGAACCTTATTTGATCGATGCGGATATTCGCACCAACCTCCTTTTCGGCGTCGACCGCGTAGCGCCGGCCGCCACCGAGATCGATCAAGCACTGCATATCGCTTGCGCCGAATTCGTCCATGAACTCAAGGGCGGCTTGGCGCACGAACTGCGCGAACATGGCGACGGTATTTCGGCAGGGCAGAAGCAACGTCTGGCGCTGGCCCGCTGCCTTTTGCGGCGACCCGAGGTTCTCATCCTCGACGAAGCTACCGCCAATATCGACGAGGCGACCGAACAGCTCTTTTTCGAACGACTGCATCGCGCTTACCCGCAACTGATGATCGTCGCCGTTTCGCATCGTTCGTCGCTGCGCAGCTTTGCGACCAGCTTCATCGAGATCTGACCCGTACGCATGACGCTGATACTCCATCTCGGTGCGCCAAAAACGGCGACTTCGACCCTGCAAAATACTTTCTTCCCGCGCCATCCCGGCCTGCTGTTCCTGGGCAAGGAAGTCGACAGCAAGCGCGCCTGGACGGGATGGCGCACGCCGGAGATCGGAACGCTGATGCTGAATTTGGAACTGAAAAATTTGGACTTCCGGCCGGACCGCGATCGTGTTTCACGCATGGTGGATGAGATCAGGGCTGCGGCGGGCAAGCGGCCGGTTGTCATCTCCAGCGAAGATTTGTGCCTCTTCAGTGCGCTCGACAGTTTTGGCAAGCTCGAACGCATCCGCGATCTCTTCGGCACTTTGGGGCCGATACGCCTTCTGTTAGCCGTGCGTGAGCAGGTGTCTCTGTTGAAGAGCATCTACATCACCGAACATCGGGGAGAGATGCTGCACCTCCCTCGAACCAAGCAATCCTGGTATCCGAGTTTTGATCAGTATCTGGACATTCATTTCCGCTATGGCTGCGGCGCGGTGCTCGAAAGCTTCCGGTTCGCTGCCATGATCGAAAGGTATGAATCCATCTTTGGCCGAGACAATGTCTTCGTTTATGCATTCGACGAGTTCAGATGCGATCCGATCGGCACTCTGCGCTTGCTCTGCCGGTTCATTGGCGTGGATGAGGCGGATCCTTGTCTGGCGCTGACGGCGGAAACCCGGGAAAATCAGCATCATTCGTCCCGGGGTTACGCGATGACCAAGCTTCGCCAGCGGTTGACCGGCGGCCGAAGCGTCAGCGACCTCATGCCGGGGCCGGTGAAGGCCGCCTTTCGCCGCTGGCTCCGGCGAGGCACGCCCTTCGACTTCGCGGCCTCGCCGGACGCGGTCCGCCGTATCGCCGACTACTATCGCGCGGACAATGAGGCGCTGTTGAGTCGGCGCGGAATCCAGCTGCAGCTCAGCGCTAACTGAGCCGCCTTCAAATCCCATGATTCGTGAAACCGTGATCATCCTTTGTGGCGGGAAAGGCCGGCGGCTCGGCAGCTTGGCCGAACGTCTTCCGAAAGTGCTCGCCCCCGTCCATGACAGGCCCATCCTTTGGTACGTCCTGATGCGACTTCACCAGGAGGGATTCCGGCATTTTGTGCTGCCGCTCGGCTATCTCGGCAACGAAATTCGCAAGTTTTTTGAACGCGATCTAAGCGGTTTGGGCGCGCGCGTCGATTTGATCGAGACGGGCGAGGATACGCCGGTCGGCACTCGCCTGTCGCTGGTGCGGCACGCGATCGACAGCGAAGATTTCCTCCTCGTCAACGGGGATACGTTATTCGATTTCGACATCGCCGATATGTTGGCGAGACACCGCGCCGATCGCGCCGATCTAACCCTCACCTCATGCCGGATCATTTCGCAATATGGTCTCCTATTGGTCGACGACGCAGGCCGCGTCGTGGATTTCGTCCGCGATTCGATGGTCAACGAATTCGTCGTTGACACGCGTGGCCGCCAAAGCGGCTTCATCAATGCCGGCATTGCCGTGCTGCGCCGACGTACCCTGGACACGCCCGGCGTCGATAGCACGCCGGAATTCGAGCAGTATCTCTACCCCCGGATCATCGCCAGCGGCGCCGTCCGGCATCACGCCATCAATGGGTTCTGGCACGCGATCGACACGCAGAAGGATCTCGAGGTCGCCAATTCGTCAACGGATAGCGATCCACGCGCGCTGGGCGTGCGCTTGCTGGCGAATAAGCTCCGCACTTACGCCGCGGAACGGCAGCTGGCGTGACCGGCGATAAGCGTACCGAGATGCTGGGCAAGGTCGTGCTGGTCGTGCCGACCTACAACCGTCCGCAGTTCGTCCATCGCACGCTTTCGTACCACGCGAAATCGGACGGCCTTCAAATCGCTTTTGGCGATGGCAGCGATCCCGAGTATTTGGCCGAGAACAAACGGATTATCGCATCGTTTTCGGGGTCTGGTCTTGATATCATCCATTACACGCCTGAAGTCCCGTCCTTCGTCAAGCCGGCGCTCAAAGGTCCGTATGGCCTCATCGAGCGGATGGTAAACAGCGGCAGGCTTTCGTCTCGATCATTTGTCAATATTTGCGGAGACGATGATTTCGTCAGCCCGGAGTTCCTGGCCGAAGCGGCCACCTTTCTTACCGCCAACGGGGACTTCAGCGCGGCCATTGGCTATCACTGGTCTTTCCATCTCGATGCGCCGGGCGCGGTTGGTCGCGTCGTTAAAGAGGATTTGTCGCATTCACATCCGAAAACACGCGCAGAACTGGGCGCGGCAGCCCGTATCGGCACATACGAAATTCAGGGCGAGAATGCCCTCGATTTCGCGTTCTTTCGGCGCAGCACCTACGAAGCTTTCGGCGAACCTCTACTTCAGCTTGCATGCAAGGCCCAAGATCAAGCGGATCCGACATCACCCAGGATCACGGCCTTCACGCTTCTTTATCTTCAGAATCTTATTTCGGACCACATATGCCTGGCTCTTGGCAAGGTGCTTTGGTTGCCACGCTTACAATTGGGCCGCCATTTTCATGATGCGAATTATGGCGGGTATGTCCGCACGGTACTGAAAGTCAATCTCGGAGACAGCTGGGTCGCGCCTCAGTGGCCGGCCTTGACATCCATCTATCTCGACGCTGTCACCAACGCTTTGGTTCACAGCGAGAAGTTGGATCATCCTGCCGCGCGCCGCATCGCCGAAGGTGGCTTGGCGTTGCGGGCCGGACAAAGGCTGGCCTATGTCGGTCGTCAACGTTTTGCGGAGGCTGGCGTGGGTCCCGGAGAGTTGGCGGACACCGGCGCGATGCGACGGAGACTGCGTGCAATTCCGGGCGTTCGGAATCTTGTCCGCGCGTTGCGCGGGGCTTCGAAAGCAAGGCAATCGCGACCCGACGATATGCCATCGGATGTTCGGACGCTGAAGACGTTCCTAGGCAATTACCGATGAGCGTTCGGAGAATTCACCGTAGACGAGCCGGCTGGGCAGGGCGGAGCCGTGCGTTGACCCTATGCGAGCAATATCATAACCTTCGCTATAGCGGTTGCGGTCCCCTAAATACTGGTATTTGTTGAAAAAGGCATGACCATGACACGCCCATTGGCCGTTCAGCTGGTTCAAATCAACAATAATTACAGCAACCAGTATTACATCCCGTTCTCCGCGGGCGTTCTGACTGCGGTCGTCAAGCAAACGCCCGAGCTGATCGACGCGTTTGATTTTCGCGAGTTCGTCTTCAAACGCGAACGCCCCGAGTTGATTGCGGAACGAATCGGTCAAGCCGATATTTTGGGCGTGTCCTGTTACGTCTGGAATTGGCGCTTAAGCGTGGCCGTGGCAGAGGCCGTCCGTCGCTCGAATCCGAATGCGTTGATCATATTCGGCGGTCCGCACGTTCCTGACCCGAAGCATGACGCGGAGTTTCTGAACAAATATCCCTTTATCGATGTCGCCGTACATGGCGAAGGCGAGCGCGCGTTTGTTGATCTGCTTCAGGCGGCAAGATCATCGGCCTCGCTCGAAGGTATCGCAGGGACGAGTTTTCGCGACCGCGCCACCGGACGTATATCGATTGGCCCAGGACGCCCGCGGATGCGGGACCTTTCGGGCCTGCCGTCACCATATCTAAACAACGTGTTCGAGGGTCTTATCGCGAACTACCCCGACCAGGAGTGGATGGCCATCTGGGAGACAAATCGCGGATGCCCTTTCTCCTGCACCTTCTGCGATTGGGGATCAGCGACGGCTTCTAAAGTCATCGAGTTCGAATGGAGCCGTCTGATATCGGAAATCGATTGGTTTTCCGCTCATCGGGTCCGTTACATCTTCTGCGCCGACGCCAATTTCGGCATTCGCAAGCGCGATAGAGAAATCGCCAATGCACTCGTATCCGCAAAAAAGAAGCACGGTTATCCTCAGGATTTCCGGGTGTGTTTCACCAAGAACAGCACCGATAAGATTTTTGACCTGGCGACCATCTTCCATAACGGCGAGATGCTGCGCGGCGTATCTCTGTCGATGCAAAGCCTGAGCGAGCCGGTTCTGGAATCGATCAAACGAGATAATATAGATCTTGGCGTCTTCAAGGAGCTGCAGGCGCGCTATAACGCTTCGAATGTCAGCACGTTCACGGAGCTTATCCTCGGTCTGCCGAGTGAGACCTATGAGTCATTCGTGAACGGCATCGATCAGCTCCTCAACAACGGTCAGCACAGCCAAATCCTGATCTACAACTGCACCGTCATGCCGAATGCGGAGGTAGGCGATCCGGCCTATATGCGAAAGCATGGCATCAAGACGGTTGAGATTCCGATGTTTGTGATGCACGGCATTCCCGGACGCCTCGATGACCCCATGATCGAAAAAGAGGAAATCATTGTCGAAACCGCAACCATGAGCCGGTCGGATTGGCGGCGGATGTATCGTTTCGGCTGGGCCACCCAGTTGTTCCATACGCTAGGGTTGCTGCAGGGGACGGCGATTATCCTGCATCACGGCTTTGGTGTTCACTATCGCGATCTCTATCTCAGTCTGTTGGATTTTGCCGAAAATCGGCCTGACAGCATAATCGGGCGCGAAATCGCGGGGCTCGAGCGGTTGCTCGACCGGGTACTGGCGGGGATCGGGTTCGATCAGGTCCTGCCGAACTTCTCCGACGTGACGTGGCCGGCCGAAGAAGCCTCGCTCTTGCGTCTGTCGCTGAACCTCGACGCCTTTTACGCCGAAATACGCGAGTTCCTGCGCAGATTCGTCGCCGAGCGCACGATCAAGATAGACGACCGTATGCTCGACGATCTGCTGACGTATCAGCGCGCTGTTATTGTTGATCCCGTCAGTGTCGGCGATACGCTACTGACGCTGTCGGCGAATATTCCCGATGCCGGCGCGTCGTGGCGCGCCGGTCGGGAGGCGACGCTCGTGCCCGGTGAATATCGCTACCGTGTGCGGCGCACTGTCGAATATGGCGGCGACACTCGTGCCTACGCGAAGCACACGGTGTGGTACGGTCGCAAGGGCGGCAAGTATCTCCTGCCGGTCGAGGCGGAGCCGGTCCGCTCGGTCGCATGAGCCGCGGCGGCATGACGGATTAATCGAACTGATTCAACTCTAGATATGTGTCGATGATTCCGGACGATCACGTAAGCGTTCGCCACGCAAGCATACCTATGGACAAAAAAGCCAACACTTGCCGCTTTTGCACCGGGCACAATCTTCGCCGGCTTGCTTCTTATGCGGACTATCCGATCTTCATCGGATGCTCCGATAAGCCGCGGCACGACGACGCACTTTACGAATTCGCCCTTTATCTGTGTCGCGACTGCGGCGGCATCCAACAGCTCACGCTGCCGCCGCTCGAGATTCTTTACGGCGAGCGGCGGTTCTTCGGCGGGGGTCGGGTCTGGCAGCAGCATTACGACGCATTTCATGACTTCATAACGGCAAACCTGCGCGATGGAGCAAGCCTTCTCGAGATTGGCGGCGGCACCGGCTCGATGTTGAAGCGGTTCGTCGCCGGCGGGCGCATGCTTCGTCTCCACGACGTCGAGCCGCATCCGGAATACGCGTTGCCGGATGTCACGATATTCCGGAATTATTTCGATCTCGACTTCGACACCGACGCGCGCTTTGACGTCATCTATTCGTCGCACTTGATCGAGCATCTGTCCGATGTCCCGGCCTTCTTTGCCAAGACGCGGACCCTCTTGAAGGAGAGCGGCAGCCTATTCACCGCATGTCCCAACATCTTGGAAAGCTTCAAGGCGCTGCACCTAAACGCCTTCACCACGGATCACTTCAATTATTTCTCACCCCCGGTTCTGGCGCAGATTGCGGCCGAGCATGGCTTCGTTGTCCGTCGCTATTCAATGTTCCGTGATCACGGCATGTATTTTGAATTCGTCGCCGCCGGGAGAGACGCGTTGCGTATCGATGGCGAAGTCCGCCGCAAGGCAGTGGCCGAGCTGGACCGCGAGTTCGAGACCTATATTGAGACGTTGAACGCCTTCGCCGCCGATACCGCGGCGAGAATCATGGGACCGACCTTCCTTTATGGGGCGCATGCCTTCACCATCACCTTCCTGCGTCATCTGCCGCTCGGCCTGAGCTATCGCGCGGTGCTCGACAATGAGCCGACCAAACAATGGCGGCGGCTCTGCGGCACGGATCTGCAGTGCCTGCCGCCCGCCGTGCTGAGCGAGGAGCGCGAACCTACCGTCCTTGTCTATATGGGCGCCTATACCGGTGAAATCGTCGAACAACTGAAGGCGATCAATCCTGCGGTGCGGCTTCTCAGGCTCGACGAATTCGCCGCCGCACACGGCATCGCGAAGAATTAGCTAAAGCATGACGAAGACGGTCGGCGATCCAATTCTGGGCGAGGATCTCGCTCACACGCTGCACGCGCTCGGTGCACGCGAGCGCGCCGCGCTGACCGACTCACGCATCCTGGTCACCGGCTGCGCCGGCTTCCTCGGTTTTTACGCATTGCAGTTCCTTGTGGCGCAGGCCAAGACGCTCGGTATCCGCTCGGTCATCGGGATCGACAATTTCATCTTGCGGCGACCCGCATGGCTCGCCGAATTGAGCCGGTCATCCGTGTTGCGAGTTGAAGAATTCGACATCGCCACCGGCTCTCTCGCGAACATTCCGGGCGCCGCCAACGCGGATTTCGTACTGCACATGGCGTCCATCGGCTCATCGCCTCTTTTCCGGCGTTACGGGATCGAGACGGTGGACGCGACCGTCTGGGGCCTGCGGAATCTGCTGGAGTTTTATCGAAACCGGAACCTCAAGGGGCTGCTGTTCTTTTCCAGCAGCGAGATCTACGGCGATCCCTCCGCGCAATTCATCCCCACGCCGGAGACTTATCGCGGCAACGTGCCTTGCGTCGGACCGCGTGCCTGTTACGACGAATCAAAACGTTTCGGGGAGACTCTATGTTACTTGTTCGCGGAGCGGTACCGCATGCCGATTTCGGTGGTGCGGCCCTTCAATACTTACGGTCCCGGCATGGTCGTCGATGATCAACGTGCGCCGGCTGATTTCGCCAGGGCGGTGATCGAGAACCAAGACATCGAAATCCTGTCCGATGGCTCGCCGACGCGAACCTTCTGCTACGTCGCAGATGCGCTGGCAGGGTACATCAAGGCTCTCTGTCATGGCTCCTTCGATGTCTTCAATATCGGAATGGACCGGCCCGAGATAAGCATGCGTCGGTTTGCCGAGCTTTTTCGCGACGGGGGAAGAGCGGTCTTAGGCTATCACGGAAATATTCGCCTCGGTTCATCCAGCGACCCGTTTTACCTGTCAGACGTGCCGAACCGGCGTTGTCCGGATATCGGCAAGGCGCGAAACGTTCTCGGTTATGCCCCGACCATCGAGGTCAAAGAGGGCGTCGACCGCTATCTCCGATACTTGAAGCATGATGGTGTTGCATGAAAGTTGCTGTCGTCGGACTTGGTTTCGTTGGGTTGGCTACCGTGCTTGCCTTCGCCGAAAAGGGCTTCAAGGTTGCCGGCTATGACAACGACCCGGCGCGGATGAAAATGCTGCGCGACGGCAAACTTCCGTTCCATGAGCCTGGCCTCGACCTCGCCTTAATTCGCCATAGCGGCCATAACTTAACGTTGGCGCGCGATATCGCCGAAGCGATGGAAAATGCGGATGTCGCGTTCTTTTGCGTCGGCACGCCCTCGAGCGACGACGGCGCCGCGGATCTCTCGATCCTCACATTGGCTGTCCAATCGGCTCTCCGCGGCGTTTCCAAGGGGCGCTTTTGCGTTCTGGTAGTGAAGTCCACGGTGCCGCCCGGCACGACATCGGAGACGGTCGCGCCGGTTCTGGCTTCTCTCGGATGGCGCGTCGGGGAGGACATCGGACTCGCCAACAATCCTGAATTCCTGCGCGAGGGCAGCGCTTGGGAGGACGTCTTCAATAACGATCGGATCATCGTCGGCGCGAACGACGCCAGAACCGCCGCCATCATTGAGAAGCTTTACCTTCCCTTCGGGGCGCCCGTCCATATCGTCTCCTGGAACACCGGTGAATTCATCAAATATATGGCGAATACGCTTTTCGCGACCTTGATCAGCTTTGCCAATGACGCGTCGCGCATTGCTGAAGCTATCGGTGGCGTCGACATCAAGCGCGCTTTCGCGGTTTTTCATCAGGATAGACGGTGGACGGGAAATCCCTGCAATGTGGCGACCCACTACGTTTATCCGGGTTGTGGTTTCGGCGGTTATTGCTTGCCCAAGGACGTATCAGCCATCCACGCACAGGCCACCATGCGCGGATATGAATCACCCATCCTCGCCGCGACCCTCGAAGTCAATCGTTCGATCAAGGAACATGTCGCGGGAAAAATTGCTGCGCGCGCGGTGAAGGGTAAGCCGGTCGGCGTGCTTGGCCTTTCGTTCAAGCCGGGATCCGACGATGTTCGCCAGAGCCCGTCCAAGGATATCATCATCAAGTTGCTCGATCGCGGACTGGACGTCCTCGCCTTCGATCCGATAGCGGCCGACGCTTTCCGAAATGCTTATCCGTCCTTGCAGACGAATGCGGCCGGTCCGGGCAGCATCGCCTATGCGAAATCGCTGGACGAGGTGGTCAAGCGGGCGGACCCACTGGTGATTCTCGTTGCATGGCCGGAATTCCGCGCCGTCCGGGATCTTGGCGGCCGCGACGTGCTCGATTTCCGTTACATGGCATGACCAGATTGTCTCTCGGCATTTCAACATTTACCGTTCCATGACCTCCCGTCCCAAATCCCTCGTCACCGGCGGCGCCGGGTTCATCGGCAGCCACATGGTCGATCGTCTTTTGGCTGATGGCCATGAAGTCGTCGTGGTTGACAACATGGTCACCGGCCGTCCGGACAATCTGGCGCAGCATCGCGACAATCCGCGGTTGACCGTTCATGTGGCCGACATCGCGGATGCCGGCGCGCTCGACGGCGTGATGGAGGGTGTCAAATGGGTGTTCCATTTCGCCGCCCTCGCCGACATCGTGCCAAGCATCCGTCAGCCGCTGGATTATTTCCGCGCCAATGTCGACGGCACCATGGCCGTGCTCGAGGCCGCGCGTGCCCATCGCGTCGAGCGGTTTCTCTACGCCGCGTCGTCGTCCTGCTACGGCATTCCGGACGTCTATCCGACGCCGGAAACCGCCGAAATCCGGCCGCAATATCCCTACGCGCTCACCAAGCGGCTGGGCGAGGAGCTCGTCTTACATTGGGCGCAGCTCTACGGCCTGCCGGCGCTGTCGCTGCGCCTCTTCAACGTCTATGGCCCGCGTCACCGAACCTCGGGCAGCTACGGCGCCATGTTCGGTGTTTTCCTGGCGCAAAAACTCGCCGGCAAGCCCTATACCATCGTCGGCGACGGCACGCAGACGCGGGACTTCACCTATGTGACGGACGTGACCGACGCTTTTGTCGCCGCCGCGGCCAGCGCGCTCACCGGCGAGACCCTGAATGTCGGCTCGGACGGCACCTACAGCGTCAATCGCATCGTCGAGCTCTTGGGCGGCAAGTCAGTCCATATCCCGAAACGGCCGGGCGAGCCCGACCAGACCTGGGCCGATATTTCCCGCATCAAGCAGCGCCTGGGGTGGCGCCCACGCGTGGCTTTGGCAGAGGGTATCGGCCAGTTGCTCCAGCATATCGAGCTCTGGCGCGACGCGCCGATCTGGACGCCGGAAAGCATCGCCGCTGCGACGGCCGATTGGTTCAGATATCTCGGTAAAGGGACAGCCTAAACGTGAATCGCCCGACCACATCGAATCCCGCGCGCCTGGCGCGGCAGAAGATTCATTCCATCGAAGCGCTCGGCCGTCTCGCCGACGAGGTGCGCGCGCGAAAGCAGAAGATCGTGCTCTGCCACGGCGTCTTCGACCTGGTGCATATGGGTCATGTCCGCCACCTCGAAGCAGCGCGCAAGGAAGGCGATGTCCTGGTCGTCACGCTCACCGCCGACCGTTTCGTCAACAAGGGGCCCGGCCGGCCGATCTTCGGCCAGGAGATGCGCGCCGAGATGCTCGCGGCGCTTGAATACGTCGATTACGTTGGTATCAACGACGCGGCCGACGCCGAGGCGGTCCTCGATGCCGTTCGACCCGATGTCTACGTCAAGGGATCCGATTACGAGAATCCCGAGGACGATATCACCGGCAAGATCGCCGACGAGCGCGAGGCCGTCGAGCGCCACGGCGGACGGCTGGTCTTCACGCGCGACATCACTTTCTCGTCCTCGAACCTGATCAACCGCTATCTCGACGTCTACGATCCGCCGTTGCGCGATTTCCTCGACGGGCGGCGGGCCGATGGCGGGCCGGAGCGTATCCGCGCGTTGATCGAGAGCGTCAGCGGGAAGACCGTCACCATCGTCGGCGACGCGATCATCGACGAATATCAATATGTCGGCACGCTGGGGAAATCGGCCAAGGAACACATCATCGCTACCGTCTATCAGGGCAACGAGATCTTCGCGGGCGGCGTGTTCGCCGCCGCCAACCACGTTGCCGCCTTCTGCGCCCAGGTCGATCTGGTCACCGCGCTGGCCGAGGATTGTCCCTACGAGGATATGATCCGCCACAGCCTCAAGCCGAATGTGCGGCTGCATCTGGTCCGCGTTGGCGACCGGCCGACCACGCGCAAGCTGCGCTTCGTCGATCAGGGCGCCTATATGCGCAAGCTGTTCGAAGTCTATTTCATGGATGACCGGCCGCTGCCGGAGGCCAATCGCGAGGTGCTCGCCGAATTGGTTGCGAACAAGGCGCGTGAATCCGATCTGGTCATCGTCACCGATTTTGGCCACGGCATGATCGACCATGGACTGGTGACGGTGCTGCGCAACAACGCCCGTTTTCTGGCCGTGAACGCGCAGACCAATGCCGGGAACCAGGGCTACAATCTTGTCAGCAAATATCTCAACGCGGATTACGTCTGCATCGATGCACCCGAGGCGCGGCTCGCCACCAGCGACAAATACAGCGATATCGCGGATGTCGTGGGCGAGGTTCTGCCGCGCATCACCCAATGCCGCAAGGCGATCGTGACGCATGGTTCCAATGGCTCGTACACCTATTCGCCCGACGAGGGCGTCACCCGCATTCCTGCCTTCACCAAGACGGTGGTCGACACGGTCGGCGCCGGCGACGCGTTCTTCGCCGTCACCGCGCCGCTCGTCGCCGTCGGCGGACATATGGCCGATGTCGGCTTCGTCGGCAACGCTGCCGGCGCGATCAAGGTCGGGATCGTCGGCCACCGGCAGTCGGTGGAAAAGATTCCGCTGATGAAATTCGTCAATACCTTGCTGAAATAGTGGAGTCCGATCGGGCATGACAATCGCCGAGAAAAAATGGAACGTTCTGGTGACCGGCGGCGCCGGTTATGTCGGCAGCGTGCTGGTTCCCCGCCTGCTTGAGGCGGGTCATACGGTGACCGTGCTCGACCTCTATATGTATGGCGACGAGGCGCTCGCCGGTGTGCGCGGCAATCCGCGCCTGCGCGAGATCAAGGGCGACATCCGCGATCCGAGGACTGTCGCCAACGCTCTCAAGGGCTGCGATTGTGTCCTTCACCTTGCCTGCATCTCGAACGACCCGTCCTACGATCTCGATCCGGGGCTCGGTAAGTCGATCAACCACGCGGCGTTTCGCCCGTTGGTCCGCGCCGCCAAGGCGGCACGGGTCAAGCGTTTCATCTTCGCGTCGTCCTCGTCGGTCTATGGCGTCAAGGACGAACCCGAAGTGCATGAGGATTTGCCGCTTGCGCCGCTGACCGATTATTCCAAGTTCAAGGCGTTGTGCGAGATGGAATTGCTGGAAGAGCGCGCGCCGGGTTTCGTGGTGTGCTCCATCCGTCCCTCGACGGTGTGCGGCTATGCGCCGCGCCAGCGCATGGACGTCGTGGTGAACATCTTCACCAACCAGGCCTTCCATGCCGGCAAGATCAAGGTCTTCGGCGGTACGCAGAAGCGCCCCAACATTCATATTGAGGACATGGCGCGGGTCTATCTGCACCTGCTGCAACAGCCGGACGAAGCCATCGACGGCAAGATATGGAACGCCGGCGACGAGAATCATCCCATCGTCGATCTCGCGGCGATGGTGCGCAAGGCGGTCGGCGACCATGTCGCGATCGAGACGGTGCCGACCAATGATCCGCGTTCCTATCACGTTTCCGGCAAGCGCATCCGGAAGGACATCGGCTTCGAGCTCAAATACACCATCGCCGAGGCCGTTGGCGGTCTGGTCGACGCGCTGAAAACGGGGAAGCTGCAGGACCCGCTCAACAATCCGCTCTATTTCAATATCAAGCGGATGCAGGAACTGAAGCTTAAATAGGTCCGGTCCGGGTGCTGATCGGAATCGATTTCGACAATACGATCGCCTGTTACGACGAGAACTTTTTGGCTTTGGCGCGCGACATGGGATTGGTGCCGGCGGCATTCCGCGGCGGCAAGAAGGCGGTGCGCGATGCGGTGCGCGCCGGGCCGGGCGGCGACGTCGCCTGGCAGCAATTGCAGGCCCGCGCCTATGGCCGAGATATCGGCCGCGCGCGGCTCACCGACGGCATCGCGACCCTTCTCGAACGCGCCCGCCTGCGGAACATTCCGGTGGCGGTCGTCAGCCACAAGACGCAATTCAGCCCTTTCGATCCCGAGACCGATCTTAGAAATGCGGCGATGATCTGGATGGAATCCAACGGCTTGTTCGAGCGCGGCATGGGCGTGGCGCGCGAGAACGTGTTCTTTGAGCCGACGCGTCAGGACAAGATTCGCCGTATCGCGGCGTTGGGTTGCACGCATTTCATCGACGACCTCGACGAGGTGTTTGGCGAGCCGGGCTTTCCCGGTCAAATCCGCTCTTATCTTTATGCCGCCGGATATGACGAGTTGCCGCGTGGACGCTTCCGCGCTTTCCGCACCCATCGCGAGATCGCCGACCATCTTCTGGGAGTCGATCCGGCGGAGGCTGCCGCTGGTATGCTGAAGGGCGCGTCCGTGACGGATGTCGTTCCCGTCCGGCAGGGCGGCAATAACCGCCTCTACCGCGTCACCGGCACGGCCGGGATCGTGGCGCTGAAATCCTACCCGTCGCCGGACGACGATCCGCGCGATCGGCTGGGCACCGAATTCGGCGCGCTGTCCTTCCTCAAGGCCCAAGGCGAAGAATCCGTCCCGTCGCCCGTCGCGATCAGCCGGGAAATGAACGCGGCGCTTTATCAATGGATCGAAGGCACGCTCATCGAAAAGCCGGACGCCGCCGACATCCACGCGGCGTTGGATTTCCTGCGCCGGCTGCATGATTACCGATCTGCGCCTGGTGCTGCGGGACTGCCGCTCGCCTCCGAGGCATGTCTCTCGACGGCGGAAATTCTGCGCCAGATCGCCGCGCGCGAAACCCGATTGGCCGAAATCGGCGCGCGCGAACCGCTTCTCGGCGAATTCCTTGCGCGCCTGCGCGGCTGGCGTGCGGCGCTGACGGCGGGCGACAGCCGGGCCGAGGAACTGCCGATGGGGCAGCGGACGCTCAGCCCATCGGATTTCGGCTTTCACAACGCCTTGCGCACCGCTGAGGGCCACATCGTGTTCGTGGATTTCGAATATTTCGGCTGGGACGATCCGGTGAAGCTTACCGCGGATTTCCTGCTGCATCCCGGCATGGCTCTCGATCCGGACGCTCGCCGCCGCTTTGCCCGCGGCATGGTCGAACTTCATGCCGGTGACGTTGACTTTCGTGCAAGACTTGAAAAGCAGCTACCGCTTTACGCGCTGCGCTGGTGCCTCATCCTGCTCAATGAATTCCTGCCGGAGCGTTGGGCACGCCGTGCCGTCGCGGGCGAAGGCGATCATGCCGGCGCCAGGGCGCGCCAACTCGCAAAAGCCGAGGCCATGCTGGCGCGGACCGCATCCGCAATCGAGGATCTGCCGTGACCGAAGCCGTCAACTTGCCGAACGCCATTCAGCTCGACAACCGCTCGCGCGATTTGCGCCGCTTGGTGGTCCGGGCGCTCGACGGCGGCGGGCGCGGCCATATCGGTTCCTCGATGTCGCTAATCGAAATCCTGCGCGTGCTGTACGACGACGTGCTGCGTCATCGGCCGGCGGAGCCGAAATGGCAGGGCCGCGACCGGTTTATTCTATCTAAGGGCCATGGCTGCCTGGCGCTCTATGCGATCCTCGCCGACAAGGGCTATTTCCCGACCGAAGAGCTCGCTCGCTTCTGCCAGCGCGACAGTTTCCTCGGCGGCCATCCCGAAGCCGGAAAAATTCCCGGCGTCGAGGCGTCTACCGGCACCTTGGGCCATGGCTTGTCGATCGGTATCGGCGTTGCCCTGGCGGCGCGCATCCGCAAGACCGATAGCCGAATCTTCGTCGCCATGGGCGACGGTGAGATCGACGAGGGCAGCGTCTGGGAAGCGGCGATGTGCGCCGGCAAGCACGCCTTATCTGGTCTCACCGCGATCATCGATTACAACAAGATGCAGTCCTATGGCCCGGTTTCCGAGGTTCAGCCGCTGGAGCCGCTCGGCGCCAAATGGCGCGCTTTCGGTTTCGATGTCGTCGAGGTTGACGGCCATGATGTGGCGGCTTTGCGCGTCGCCTTCGCGCCGCGCCGCGGCGCCCCCAGGCCGCTGGCCGTGATTTGTCACACGGTCAAGGGCAAGGGCTTGCCCTTCGCCGAGAATGATGCCGCCTGGCACCACAAATCGAAGATCAAGCCGGAGCAGGTCGCCGCCATGTATGCCGCGCTGGAGAACGGCTGATGCGCCAGACCGCGCTCGATACCGTTACCGAACTGGCGCGGCGCGATCCGCGCGTCGTGTTCATCGGCTCCGATCTCGGCGTCGGCACGATGGACAAATTCCGGGCCGAGATGCCCGACCGCTTTTTCATGGAAGGCGTGGCGGAGCAGAACATCGTCGGCATGGCGGCGGGGCTGGCGATGGAGGGGTTCATCCCCTTCGTCAACACCATCGCCACCTTCCTGACGCGACGTTGCTTCGAGCAGGTTGCGGTCGATCTTTGCCTGCATAACCTGTCGGTCCGCCTCATCGCCAATGGCGGCGGCGTAGTCTATGCGCCGCTCGGGCCGACCCATCTCGCGATCGAAGACATGGCGATCCTGCGCACGCTGCCGAATATGACCGTGATCGCGCCCTCGGACGCCCAGGAAATGCGGCATGCCGTCACCGCGACGCTCGACCGGCCGGGACCAGTTTATATCCGCCTGGGGAAGGGCGGCGATCCGGTGATCGCGCGGGATGACGAGAATTTCGCGATCGGCCAGGCGATCCTCAAGCGCGCGCCGGGACAGATCGGCATGATCTCGACCGGCGTGATGACGGAGCGCTGCCTGCGCGCCGCCGACCGGCTCGCTGCGCGCGGCATTGAGGCGGGTGTGCTCCATTGCCATACGATCAAGCCGCTCGATATCGATGCGGTTCGCGGCTTCGCGCAGGGACTCCGGCTGCTGGTGACGGTCGAGGAGCATGTGGCCACCGGCGGGTTCGGCAGCGCCGTCGCCGATTGCCTGCTTGCCGCCGGCGGCTCGCACCCGCCCATTCTTCGGCTGGCCCTGCCGGATGAATTTCCGCGCCATTACGGCTCGCAGGACGATCTGCTGGAAATTGCCGGGCTCCAGCCTGAGCCGATCGCCGAGCGCATTGCCAAGACGATCACGGAGCTCCGGCCATGAGCGATTTCCTGACGGCGGAAGAGCAGGGCCTGGCGGCGACGTTTATCGCCGATGGTTGCCTCAACTTTCCGGCCGAGGATCGCGCTGCGCTCGACCGCATCCGCGATCAGGCGGCGGCGCTCGCTGCGCGGCATCTCGGTCTGCCGGCGCCGAAGAACCCGCAGCATTTCCTCGACACCATCCACGAGCGAGTGAGGCCGGATGCGCTGAACACCCTGCGGCTCACCGTGTTCGACGGGCTCAACGGGACGGACTGGGCTCGGCAAACCTATTTTGCCACAGCGCGCCGGACGATCGAGACGATCGTTGGCAACGAACTGGTCATGCAGCTGCGGCTCAATCTTTCGATCCAGCTGCCGGACGACGAGGGATCGCTGCTACCGCTGCACGCCGACGTGCTCAACGGCGATTCGCCTTTCGAGGTCGTGCTGTGGATCCCGCTGGTCGACTGCCGCAAGACCAAGAGCATGTTCCTGCTACCCCCCGCCGCGCATGCGCGCTACCACGATCGCATGGCGGAGTTCGGCTCGACCGAAAAGCTCTATCAGGCGGTCGAGCCGGAGCTGAAATTCATCGACATTCCCTACGGCAATGTCCTGCTCTTCTCGCAAAATCTGATGCACGGCAACCGCGTGAACCGCGAGCGCGAGACGCGCTGGTCGATGAATTGCCGCTTCAAGGGCGCCTTCACGCCCTATGCCGACAAGCGGCTGGGTGAGTTCTTCGAGCCGATCACGCTCCGCCCGGCGACGCGGCTGGGCGCGGCCTATCGCCTGCCGGGCGGCTTTGCCGAATGACGCGGCTGGGTTATCGCGGCTATATCGCCAGCCGGCCCGTTGCCGGCGAGCGCACCGCGCAGCACGTCCAGAATCTCGTGGTACGGGATTACGCGCGGCGCAAGGGCCTGACATTTCTGCTGTCGGCGACCGAATACGCCATGCCGGAATGCTACATGATGCTGGAGCAGGTGCTTGACGAGCTGCCGGGGATCGAGGGCGTTATCTGCTACAGCCTCGGCATGCTGCCGGACGATCCGGTGCGTCGCCGAGAGGTGTGGCGGGGTGTGCTGGACGCCGGCGCGAGCCTGCACGGCGCGCTCGAAGGCATCGCGGTGCGTTCCGAGGCCGATGTGACGCGCGTCGAGGACATCTGGCTGGTGCGCGAATTGCTGCTGTCTTGCCCGACGGCGTTGTGAGCATGGCGCAGCTCGACTTCATCCAATCCTTGAGTACGTCGACCAAGCGCGACTATGTCCAGCGCGTGGTGGCGCATGACAAGGCGGAATCCGCCGCCGTGGCGCGGCAATGGGGCCGCGACTATTGGGACGGCGACCGCCGCTACGGCTATGGCGGCTACCGCTACGACGGCCGCTGGCGGCATGTCGCCGAACGCATGGCGGCGCATTACGGATTGAAGCCCGGCATGCGCATCCTCGATATCGGCTGCGGCAAGGGGCATCTGCTCTATGAATTCACCCAGGTGGTGCCGGGCATCGAAATTCGCGGCCTCGACATTTCCGCCTACGGCATCGAGCATGCCAAGGAAGAGGCACGGCCGTTCCTGACCGTCGGCAACGCGATCCAGTTACCCTATGCCGACGGCGAATTCGATTTTGTCCTGTCGCTCGCCACGCTGCACAATCTGGAGATCGGCGAGTTGTTTCAGACGCTGGCCGAGATCCGGCGGGTCGGGCGCGGACCGGGATATCTCATGGTCGAATCCTGGCGCAACGAGCGGGAGAAGGCGAATTTGCTCTACTGGCAGCTGACCTGCCAGAGCTTCCACAGCGTCGCCGCCTGGGAATGGATTTTCCGCAAAGCCGGCTATAACGGGGATTATGGCTTCATCTATTTCGAATAGTGGCGCGGCCAACCGCTTCATCACCGAAGCGGGAGAAATCCCGTTCTGGCACATCGAGATCGGCGCCGAGGAGAGCGCGGCCGTGGTCGCGACCATGGCGCGCAAGCGGTTTAGCCTGGGGCCGGTCGTTGCCGCCTTCGAAGCGCAGATCTCTCGGGAGATCGAAGTGCCCTATGCCGTCTGCACGGCGAGCGGCACGGCGGCTCTGCTGATGAGTCTCGCGGTGCATGGGATCGGCCCGGGCGACGAGGTGCTGGTGCCGACGCGCACCTTTATTGCCACGGCGCACGCGGCACTCCTTCTCGGCGCGAAGCCGGTGCTGGTGGACTGCCTTCCCGATCAGCCGACGCTCGATGTCGAGGATGCGGCGGCCAAGGTCACCAGCCGGACGCGCGCGATCATGCCGGTGCATCTCAACGGGCGTGGCGCCGACATGACGGGAGTCATGGCGCTGGCACGCAAGCACAATCTGGTCGTCGTCGAGGATGCCTGCCAGGGACTCTTTTCCCGCCATCCGCTCGGCTATCACGGTACCATCGGGAATGCCGGCTGCTTTTCGTTTAGCATGGTGAAGCTGATCGCGACCGGGCAGGGCGGCGCCGTCGTCACTCGCGACAAGGCCAGTTATGAAAAGCTGTGCCGCTTCCGCGACAACGGCGTGGCTGACGTCGTCAGCCACGCCTATCTCGGGCCCGGCGGCAATTTCAAATATACCGACATCGCCGCGTCCATCGGCGTGGTCCAGATCGGCCGGCGCGAAAAGAAGGTCGCGCATGTCAATGCCGTCTACCGCCGCTACATCGAAGGTCTGGCCGGGCTGCCATTCGTCTCGGTTCTGCCGGTGGCGGTCGGTGAGGGCGAGGTCGCGTTGTGGACCGAAGTGACCAGCCTGCAACGTGACCGTTTAATGGACCATCTCGCCGAACAAGGCATTCAGACCCGCAAATTCGTCCCGTGCTGCCACACCGCCCCGCATTTTGCGACGCAAGGACCGTTCCCCAATTCCGAGCGGTTCGGCCGCGAGGGCTTCAACCTGCCGTGCGGACCGGATCTGGCGTTGCGGATGGTCGATCAAACCATTGAAGTATTGAGGGAATTCCGTTCCCTCGGCTGAGGATTCGGGTTACCTTTAACTTGAGGACACCCTGGAGTAAGTATTAGCGGTGGGTTCGTTGGCGATCGTTGAGGAGTTACACAAAGCCGTGCCGACCAAGATCACCTTCGCGGATTTGACGCACACCGGCCAGGTCGTGGCCGCCAATACCTTTCCGCTGGGGTCGGGCATGGTCGTTGCCTATGCCAAGAAGGAATTGGGCGACGCGATCGATATCGAGATCTTCAAATATCCCAACGATTTGGCGGCGCGTCTCGATGGCGAAATGCCGCAGATCGCCTGTTTCACGTCGTTCTCGTGGAATATCCGGCTGCATCATGAATACGCCAAACGGATCAAGGCGCTGTCGCCCTCGACCATCACCATCTTCGGCGGCTGCAACTTCCCCGATGCGCGCGACGAGCAGTTAGAGTATCTCGCCAAGTATGACGCCATCGATTTCTACATCGAGTTCGAGGGCGAGCTCGCCTTCGTCGAACTCTACAAGCGCCTGAAAGAGGTCGGCTTCGATGCCGCGCGCTTCAAGCGCGAGCATACGCCATCGCCTAATGTTCGCTACTTGGTTGACGGCGAATTGGTCGCCACAGAACTGGGCCCGAAGATCCGTGACCTCAGCATCATTCCGTCGCCGCATCTCAGCGGCGTGTTGGACAAGTTCTACGACGATGTCCTCATCCCGATGATGCAGACGACGCGCGGCTGTCCCTATCACTGTACCTTTTGTTGGGAAGGTGGCAGTTTCTTTAACAAGATCGGTCGATTCACGCAGGAGCGTATCCGCGCCGAGCTGCAATACATCGCGGCGCGCACCGACAAGCTCCCCGATCTCTGCATCGTCGACGCTAATTTCGGCATGTTCGAGGACGATCTCGACACGTCACGCGCTATTCTCGACGTGCAGAAGAACCATAAGCATAGTTGGCCGAAATCAGTGCTTACCGCGACCGCCAAGAACCACAAGGAGCGCACGATCGAGATCGTCGAGCTCTTGGGCGCCACCTTACCGCCGACAGCCGCGGTCCAAAGCACCGACCCGACCGTGCTGGAGAAGATCAAGCGCAAGAACCCGCCCACTGCGGTGCTCGACGCGATGGGCCGCGTTGTGGACAAATACGGCGGGCAGAGCGAGGCGGAGCTGATCCTGTGCCTGCCCGGCGACAACAAGAAGGCGCATTTCGGCACCGTGTCGGACATGCTCGATGCCGGCATGACCTTCATCCGCATGTACCAGTTCATGCTGCTCCCGGGCACCGAAGCAGCCAGCCGCAAGAGCCGGGTCGAAAACGAGATGACGATCCGCTTCCGCGTCCTGCCGCGCTGCTTTGGCTACTATCGCTTTCGCGACGAGAAATTCGGGGTGGCCGAGATCGAGGAGATTTGCGTCGCCAACAAGACCTTGCCGTATGACGACTATCAGGCGTGCCGCGATCTTCACCTCTCGGTTGAGATCTTCAGCAACGATTCGATCTTCTCCGACCTGCTGTTCTTCCTCGGACGCTACGGCATCAAGCGCTCGGAATTCATTCGGCGCGCCTATGAGCTGATCGTGAATGGCGACGGCCACATGGCCAAGCTGTACGCGGAATTCCGCGCTGAGGAAAAAAAGAATCTGTGGGACGATCTGGCCAAGGTCGAGGATTTCACCCGCGCCCCCGGCACGATCGATCGTTACATCGCCGGCGAGTACGGCACCAACGAGTTGTACAAGTACCGCGCGCTATCCGTGTTCGACGGCATCGAACCCCTGCACGAGGTGGCGTTCCAGGCCGCGCGGTCGCTGCTCAAGGAAGCGGGAGAGCTTTCCGAGAAGGTCGATCACTACCTCGGCGAACTTGCTCGGTTCAGCCTTATGCGCAAGCGGGATCCATTGAATACCGGTTGCCCGTCGCGCGGCTGCTTCCATTACGATTTCGTGGCGCTTCTCGAAGAGCGTTTCATGGCTGATCCGTTCGCCTATCAGCTTCCGGTCGGCGCCGACATCGTGGTGGATCACACGCCGGAGCAGGCGGAGCTGGTGCACGGCTACGTCAAACAATACGGCACCACGCTGATCGGCCTCGGCCGCATCCTGATCCGCGCCAATATGGGCCGGCTCTATCGCAGCGCCAAAACACTCGACGCGACGGGCGCGGTGCTCTCCGGGTCGACCATTCCGGAGCGGGAAACTCTGGGCCGGTTCGGCGCCGTCGGTGGATCGTTACCCAACTGAGACGATGACAACGTCCCGGCAACGCTGGATCGTCCACAGCGACGAGGTGCTCTACGCGTCCGCCGGATTCGTCACGGTTACGCCCGAGGATATCGTCGACCTCAAGCATCGAGCGGCGGCGACCCCGCGCGGTCGCTGTCGCCTTTGTCTGCACCAGGATCCCGGCGCACTGCTGCAAGACATGGTCATCGCGTTGTCCCGCGGCGTCTATGACCGGCCTCATCGGCATCTCGCCAGGGCCGAAACGCTGATCGCCCTGGAAGGGGAAGCGCTTTGCGTCCGCTATACGCCCGATGGGCGTCCAACGGAAACCCAGCAGTTTTCCGCCTCCGTCGGCAATGCGGGTGCCAGGATATTGCGCATGCCGGTCGGCGAATTTCATGGATTGCTGATCACGAGCGAATGGCTGGTGTTCTGCGAATCCACGCTGGGGCCCTTCGATCCGGCGGCGAGCGAATTGGCGTCTTGGTCGCCGGCGCCCGAGGATAAGCCGGCGGTGGAGCGCTACCTCGCCGGGCTGACCAACTGGGCGGCTTCGCGCGCGTAAGCGGCGGTGTCACGCCAACCGGCCTCTCTCGATGAACTCAGAACGCTCCCATCCCACACGCGTCGTCGTCCTCGGCCATTCGGGCTTCATCGGCCAGGCGCTGATGCGGCGGCTCGGCGCCGACCACTCCTACGACATCGCCGGACGCTCGGTTTCCGCCATCGACCTGCGAGACGCGGATTCGGTGAAAGCGCTGGCGCCGCTGCTGACGCCGGAGACGGTCGTGATCATGTGCGCCGCGATCAAGCGCCAGGCTGGCGACACGCTGGAAAACTACCGCCAGAACGTGTTCATGACGCTCAATCTTGCGCGGGCGCTTGGCGAGCGGCCGGTGGGTCGGCTGATCTACATGAGTTCGGCGGCGATCTACGGCGAAGACATCGACAACACGGCGATCACCGAAGAGACGCCGCCCAATATCCGGTCCTATTACGGGCTAGCCAAGCTGACTGCGGAGCAGATCCTCACCAAAGTGATGACCGATATCGGCGGCACGCTGGTTTGCCTCCGCCCGCCGACGATCTACGGTGCCCGTGAGGAAACGCCGTCCTATGGCGTCGGCTCGTTCTTGCGCCAGGCGGTGGCGGGCGAGACCATCACACTGTGGGGCGACGGAACCGAGCTGCGCGGCATGGTCTTCGTGGATGACGCGGTCGAGGCGATCGCCCGGCTGATCCACAGCCGCCATGCGGGCCCGCTGAACCTGGCGTCGTTGCGCAGCTACAGCTTCAAGGAAGCGCTCGATGCCGTCGCCGCTCTGGTCGGCCGCCCGGTCAATGTTGCAACCCGTGAACGCTCGAAACACAAGGTCGACAATGTCTTCGACAACCGCCGCGTCAAGGCGCTCCTGCCCGATTTCGCGTTCACCGATCTGGCGACCGGCGCGCGCTTGACCTACGAGCGGGAATACTAGGGTCGGGCATGAGCGCTACAATCCAGTCGCACGGCCGATCCTGCCAGGGATGCGGCCGGCCATCGGTCGCGCCCTTGCTCGATCTGGGCGAGCAGCCGGTGACCAACCGATTCCTGACGCGGGCGGATTCGATGGAAACCGTCCGATCCCTGATATTGGCGCAGTGTCCGGATTGTGCGCTGGTCCAGTTGGGCTCGCCATGGGCGGCGGCGGATTTGCAGCCGCAGGTGGATTGGATCAGTTACCGTGAACCCGAGGACCATCTCGACGAATTGGTCGCCGAGATCGTCAAGCTGCCGTCCGTGACGCCGGGCTCGTCGATTTGTGGCATCACGGTGAAGGACGATTCCACTTTGGAACGGTTCCAGCGCCGGGGTTTCTCGCGCACCTGGCGCGTCGACATGGCGCGGGATATCGGCATTGCTGACCGCCGCGCCGGCGTCGAGACGCTACAGGAGAAGCTCACGCCGGACGTTGCGAAAGTCATTGCGTTGTCGCGTGGCCCGGCCGACCTGGTTTTCATCCGTCACGTGGTCGAGCACGCGCACGATTTGCCGCGTTTCCTCCGATCCCTGCGGACGCTGATGACGCCGCGCGGCTATCTGGTGATCGAGGTGCCGGATTGCTCGGATGCGCTGCAACGCAAGGACTACACGACGGTCTGGGAAGAGCACAGCATCTATTTCACGCCGGCGACGTTCGTCGAGACGATACGGCACGCCGGTTTCGATCTGGTGCGGCAGTTCTGCTATCGCTACCCGTTCGAGAATTCGCTCGCCTTCGTACTCCGGATCGCGGATGGGGCGGGGGTAGGCACCAAGTCTGCCGGCGACCATGCGGCCGAAATCGCGCGCGGGCGGGAATTTGGCGCCGCCTTCGTCAATACCAAGCGGGCGCTACGTCGCACGCTCACCGAGCTGCTCCAAGGTCGTAAGGGTGCGCTATTTGGCGCGGGGCACTTGGCCTGCGCGTTCGTCAATTATCACGACCTTGGCGACCTTTTCGCCTTCGTCGTCGATGACAATCCGCACAAGCAAGGCCTGTTCCTGCCGGGATCGCGGCTGCCGATCCAGCCCTCGGCTGCGCTGGAGCAAGGCGATCTCGCTCTCGCGCTGACCTGCTTCGCGCCGGAGAACGAGGATAAGGTCATCGCCAAGAACCGCGCCTTCACCGATCGTGGCGGGCGTTTCCTGTCGATCTTCCCGAGCAGCACGCGGGCCATTCAAAGCCTATTCGATCAGCGGGTCGGCGCATGAGTGCCCGGGGGACCGAGCTTTACCGCCAGCGGCGCGATTGCCGCCTGTGCCATTCGGCGGCGGTCGAGCTCGCCGTGCCGCTCAAGCCGGTGCCGGTGGCGACGCCGAATGTCGGAGCCGCCAGCGGCGACGATCCCGCTCTGTTCCAGCCAGTGCCGCTCGATCTCTCGCTCTGCCGCGATTGCGGGCTGCTACAGCTCATGGCGGTGGGCAACCCGGAGCTGCAATATTGCGGCTATACCTACAAGACGGCGTCATCGCTCGGGTTGTCGGATTTCTTCAAAAAGACCGCCGCCGGCATTCTGGCCGACATCGCGCCGCCGCCGGGCGCACTGGTCGTGGAGTTCGGCAGCAACGACGGCACCTATCTGCGGCCGTTCAAGGACGCCGGCATGCGCGTGTTGGGCATCGATCCGGCGGCCGAAATCGCACGCGTGGCGACCATATCGGGAATTCCCACCCTCGGCACGTTCTTCACCAGCGAGCTCGCCGAACAGATCCGGGCGGATCACGGCCCCGCCTCGGTGATTTTGGCGAACAACGTCATCGCCAACATCGACGATCTCGACGATCTGACGCGTGCCATCCGCTCGCTCCTGGCGGCGGACGGCGTGTTCGTATTCCAAACCCAATACGGCGCCGACGTGCTGCGCGGCAATCTGCTCGATACCATCTATCACGAGCACCTGTCGTATTTTCACGTCAAGCCGCTGCAGCTTCACTTCCGCCGCTGGAACATGGAGGTCGTCGACGTCCGCCGCATCTGGACAAAGGGCGGCTCCATCCAGGTCACCGTCCAGCACGCCGGCGGGCCGCGCACGGTCGCGCCGGTGGTGGTCCAATTGATCGCCGAGGAAGAGCGCGACGGCATTTATGACATGGCCATGCACCGCCGCTTCGCCGCGCATATCGAAACCCTGCGGCGCGATATCCGGCGCCTGGTCTCGACGGGGCGTCCTGCCGGCCGCAAGGTCTGCGGCTATGGCGCATCGGTCGGCACGGTCACTCTGCTTACCCAATTCGACCTGGCGACCGAGCTCGACGCGCTGTTCGATGACAATCCGGAAAAGGATAGCGCCCTGCGCGGCCCCGGATTCGCGTTGACGATCCTGCCTCCGCAAGCCGTGGCCGAGCTCGATCCCGCCTTGATCGTTATCTTTGCCTGGCGTTACGCCGACGCCATCTTGGCCAAGCACGACGCGTGGCTTGAGCGCGGCGGCGCGGCGATCATTCCGCTGCCCGAGATCAGCGTCATTCGACGTCGGAAAGCAGGCTGACATGCCGTCTAAATCCCCTCCAACCATCCGCCTCATCGCAGAGGTCGGCTCGGTGCATGACGGCTCGCTCGGCAACGCGTTGAAGCTGATCGAAGCAGCCGCCGCTAGCGGCGCCGATGCGGTGAAGTTTCAGACGCATATCGCCGAGGCCGAGACGCTGCCGGACGCGCCGTCGCCTGCCTATTTTTCGGCCGAGCCGCGCTTCGATTATTTCCGCCGCACCGCCTTTTCTCCCGAGCAATGGGCACAACTGCGCGCCGCCTGCGAAAGCGCCGGGATTGCCTTCCTGTCGTCGCCTTTCAGCCTCGAGGCGGTCGATCTCCTGGAAAAGGTCGGCGTCGCCGCGTACAAAATTCCGTCTGGCGAGGTCAGCAACCTTCCTCTGCTTGAGCAGATCGCTATGACCGGCAAGCCGGTGCTGCTCTCCTCCGGCATGAGCAACTGGGCCGAGCTCGACGCGGCGGTGGCGGCCCTCAAGCTGGGCGGCCCGGTCACCATCCTGCAATGCGCCTCCTCATACCCGTGTCCGCCGGAGCGAGTCGGACTCAACGTGCTGACCGAGATGCGCGCGCGCTATAAGATTCCTGTCGGCTTCTCCGATCACACGACCGGCCCGGCCGCGGCGCTCGCCGCCGCGGCGCTGGGCGCCACCGTGATCGAAAAGCATTTCGCCTTCTCGCGCCTGATGTATGGCAGCGACGCCACCAATGCAATGGAGCCCGTGGAATTCCGGCGCCTGGCTCAGGCGCTCCGCGAAATCTGGACGATGCTCGAACATCCGGTCGACAAGAACGACCTGAAGCCTTTCGCGGAAATGAAGCGCGTTTTCGAGAAAAGCGTCGTGACATCCCGCGCTCTGGCGCAGGGCCATGTCATGGCGCGCGCGGATATCGCCTTCAAGAAGCCGGGCGACGGCATTCCGGCGTCGCGCTGGCGCGAGGTCGTCGGTCGCCGCCTGCTTCAGGCGGTGCCGGCGGATCGCAAGATTTCCTTCGACGATCTGGCCTGAGAAAAACATGAAAAAAATCTGCACGGTCATCGGCTCGCGTGCCAATTACAGCTCGATTAAATCGGCGATGCGCGCCGTCCAGGCCCATTCCGAGCTCAAGCCGCAGCTCATCTGTGTCGCCTCGGCGCTGCTCGATCGCTACGGCCAGGTGGTGAATTTGATCGAGAAGGACGGCTTCGCGGTCGACGAGAAGCTGCACATCCTGGTCGAGGGCGAAACGCCGCAGACTATGGTCAAATCGACCGGCATGGGCCTGATCGAGCTGTCTTCCGCCTTCGACCGGCTGCGACCCGACGTCGTCATCACCGTCGGCGACCGGTTCGAGACCATGGCGACGACGCTCGCTGCCGCCTACATGAACATTCCCGTCGCCCATACCATGGGCGGCGAGGTTTCCGGCACGATCGACGAAAGCATCCGCCACGCCGTCACCAAATTCGCCCATATCCATTTTCCGGCGAGCCGCGAGGCGGCGGAGCGTATCGTCAGGCTCGGCGAGAAGCCGGAAACGGTGTTCCGCGTCGGCTGCCCGCGTATCGATCTGGTGGCGGAAATCCTGCGCGAAGGCGGCAACCGCCTCGATGCGGTGAGCCTCGATCTCGGCGTCGGCGCCAAGCTGGATCCCGCGCAACCCTTCGTCATTGTCAGTCAGCATCCGGTGACCACCGAATACGGCGCGGGCGAGCGACAGATCGCGGCCACGCTTGCCGCCGTGCGCAAGATCGGACTGCCGGCCATCGTGCTCTGGCCCAATGCCGACGCCGGTTCGGAGGACATCGCCCGCGGCATCCGCAAATGGCGCGAGAAGGGCTTTGCCGACAAGATGCATTTCTTCAAGAACCTGCCGACTGACACCTATATCCGGCTGATGGCCCGCACCGCCTGCCTCGTCGGCAATTCGTCGAGCGGCATCCGCGAAGGTGCCTTCATCGGCACGCCGGTGGTGAATATCGGCTCGCGCCAGACTTCGCGCGAGCGCGGCAGCAACGTGATCGATGTCGGCCACGGCGAGGCCGATATCGCCGACGCCATCGAGGCGCAACGCAAGCACGGCCGCTACGCCATGGAAGACATCTATGGCGACGGCAGTGCCGGCACGAAGATCGCCGAAATTCTGGCCGGTCTCGGTCCGGTCGAGATCCAGAAGCGCATCACCTATTAGTTAGACCGATGCGGCTCCTCGCCATCATTCCCGCGCGCGGCGGCTCCAAGGGCATTCCCCACAAGAATATCTGCTTGCTGGGCGGCCGGCCGTTGATCGCTTATTCGATCGATGCCGCGCGGCAATCCTGCGCCGTCGATCGGATCATTGTCTCGACCGACGATGCCGAGATCGCCCAGATCGGCCGGGGCCTCGGCGCGGAGGTGCGACTACGTCCGGCCGCGCTAGCGCAGGACGACACGCCAACGCGCGACGCCCTGAATCATGTCGTTGCCGAGCTCAAGGCGGAAGGCTACGTCCCCGACGCGGTCTTGACGTTGCAGCCGACTTCGCCGCTGCGCACCGCCGCGCATATCGACGCGGCTGCGGCGCTATTCCAGGCCGATCCCAAGGCGGACAGCCTGGTGAGCTGCATCGAGGTGCCGCATATCTTTCATCCCGAATCGGTGATGCGCCGCAACGCGGAAGGTTATCTCGAGCCATTTCTGCCGCAGCAACAGCCCCATCGGCGGCAGGACAAAGCGCCGGTTTTTGCCCGCAACGGCGCGGCGGTCTATATCACCCGCACCGGACGCCTCGCCGACTATGTCTTCGGCGGCCGCCTCATTGCTTATCTGATGGATCCGGCAAGCTCGATCGATATCGATACGTTCGAGGACCTGCAGGTCGCCGAGCATTTATTGCAGTCGCGCGGATGATCGCGCGGCCAAGCCTGTTGCGGCGGGCGCTCAATCGCTTGGCGATCGAGCGCGACCTTCTACGCTGGCGACGGATTCTGGCGCCGCTGCGCGCCGCCAAACGTCCGGAAATGAGCCGGACGGTCCTGTTCTGCGAACTCATGACCATGCCGGCGACCTCCAAGGTCGAGGCGCTCATGGCCGGCCTGCTTCGACTTAAGGGCTATCGTCCGGTGGTGCTGCTGGAAAGGCCGGATCGCCTGATCGAAAAAATCTTCCGTGCCGCGGCGCCGGATACGGAATTCATCCATCTCGAATCCGCCATCGTTCCTGACGATACGGCAGCGGCCCGGCAGGAAGCGGCGGCTATCATGGCGCGGCACGGCGAGTTGCAATCGCTGGTGAAGCTGGAGCTCGGCGGCTACCGCATCGGCCGAAACGTGCAATCGCTGGTGCTGCGCCGGTTCCGCGTCGGACGGCTCGATGACGATAATCCCCGGCATCGCGAGGCCGCCCGCGAAACACTGGCGCGTTCCCTCGCCGTCAGGGATTTCGCCCAACGCATGATGCGGGAGCGTGCGCCCGACATCGCGGTGTTCGTCGAGCGCGGCTATACCCCGGCCGGCGAGATGTTCGATGCATGCCTGCTGCATGGCGTGGACACCGTGCAATGGTGCGGCGCGCCGCAATCCGATTGCCTCATCTATCGGCGCTACGGCCTGGGAACCCGCGGCGAACATCCGCTGACGCTGTCCGATTTCATGTGGAAGCGGCTTCTGGCAATGCCGTGGACGGCTGAGAACGATCGGGGTGTTGCCGCCCGCATCGCCGCCAATTATGCATCGGGCGCTTGGTATAACCGCCAGCAGCTCCAGGATGGGAAGGCGATCCTGGGGCCTGATACGCTGCGTCGGCGCTTGGGATTGGACCCGGCAAAAAAGACCGCCGTGATCTTTTCTCATATTCTCTATGACGCGACGTTCTTCTATGGCGACAGCCTGTTCGACGATTACGAGCAGTGGTTGGTCGAGACTGTCCGTGCGGCCATCGCCAACCCCCGGCTCAACTGGGTGGTCAAGGTCCACCCGGTCAATGTCTGGCGCTCGAGGATGGACGGTGCACCGCTGGTGCAGCTCGAAGCCGAGACGCTACAAAGGAATTTCGGCGCGCTGCCCGATCACGTGAAGTTGATGCCGGCGGATAGCAGCATCAACACCTTTTCACTCTTCGATGTCGCCGATTACGGCCTGACCGTGCGGGGGACTATCGGCATGGAGCTGCCTTGCTTCGGCATCCCGGTGGTGGCGGCGGGAACCGGCCGCTATTCCGGCCGAGGCTTCACCATCGATCCCGCCACGCGGGGGGATTATTTCGCCGTGTTGGCGCATCTCGACAACGTGCCACGCCTCGATGAGGCGGCGATCCGCCGGGCGCGCCTGCACTACTACGGCGCGCTAAACCTGCGGCCCGTTCCGATGCGGTCCTTTGTCCTCGATTTTCACGCCAATACCCGGCCTGGCGCTCCGCTTGCGCAGAACGTCGCCATCAGACAACACGCGGATGAGCGCCTGCTCGAAACCGAAGATCTCGGGCGTCTGACACAATGGTTGACCGAAATGAAGACCCCCGAATTGCTCGCGCGGGACATTTAGCCGGCGGCACTGTTAGGGAGAATTTGTCATTCGAAAGACTGCGAGTTGATTTTCACCACCAATGCTGCCACGCGCGTGACGCAGAGCCATCGGCTCGGTGAGGGCGAAAGCGATGCGTGTCATGAGATTGGCGATTTTTGTTCTTATGTTGTTGCCAGGAAAAATATGGCGCTGGCGATAAAGGCGATAGAGATTCCGTTCGAGGGGCTGGGTCCGATGATCGATAAGATCGAGTCTAAATACATCGGCTACGGTCTCGAACGTCTTTCGGCGCCAGCGCGTCGCGTGGTGCGGCGGAAGGTTCAGGAAATTCCCTTCGAGCGCGCCAAGCGCTCCGTCATCGTTGGGCACGGCGAACACCAGAAATCCGCCGGGAATGAGGGCGTTCTTGCAAGCAGCAATGAACGCGGCCGGATCGGCGAGATGTTCGAGAACCTGAAAAGTGACAATGGCTTCAGGTTTCGCCGTGAGATCGGTCAGCCGTTGGTTGACGACGGGACGCCCCTTGGCTTGGGCAATCGATACCGCCGCATCGTTGTATTCGAGGCCAAGAAGTTGCGGAAACCGGCCTGTGGCCTGTGCAAGGAATTCGCCGGTGCCGGCGCCGACCTCCAATATGGAGCCAATGCCAGCGCGGGCGAGAATCTCGATTGCGATCGACCATTCCCAGGCGTCGCGCCGGTAGTAAGGGGGCCATTCGGTCACGGCAGCGTAAAGGGAGGAAGAACCGATGATCATTGGATTGAACCAGCCAAGCTGGCAACGGCCGCAACGCAGAACAACAAGCTTATCCGGAAGATTCGGAAATTCGGCGTCGATATCGTAGTTGAACTGCCGCCAGTAATTGCGGATCAGGTCAATCTGGACCGATGATTCGGCACCGACTTCATCGCTGCGGCATAATGGACAAACGACAATATCGGACATCTCGAATCGGTCTATCGGTTGGACAGGTTGGGGCTGGGTTCGCTGGCGATGATAGGCTTCCATCGGCGTTTGTCCAGCCACGGCCGATTTTGCGCAACCCTGACTTTCTATGCGGCTCTCGCATTTCGTTCTAGCGGAAAATGAAGATTCTCCATCTCAGCTCGTCGGATGTCGGTGCGGGTGCGCCGCGTGCGACCTTGCGTCTGCATGAAGGCTTGCGCCGTGCCGGCGTCGACAGCACGGTTCTGGTGAAGAAAAAGCTGAGCGGCGATCCCAGCATCATCGACGGCGTGCGGCCCACCACCCGCCCGCAACGGCTGTGGCGTCGCATGACCACCGATTTGGATGCGCTGCCGACCCGCTTGCTCAAGACCGACAATACCGCGGGCCTTTCGCCGGCGTGGGTGCCTGATACCGTTCCGCGAACGGTCGATGCCATGCCGGCCGACATCGTCCACCTACATTGGATCTGCGAAGGGTTTCTGACTCCACGCTCCATTGCCAAGCTGCGCAAGCCGCTGGTGTGGAACAGCTACGACATGTGGCCGATCTGCGGTGCCGAACATTATGCCGGCGATAGCCGGCGCCACATCGAAGGCTATACCAAGTCAAATCGTCTGGTTGGCGAGACCGGATTCGATCTCAATCGCTGGGTTTGGCGACGCAAGATGAAGGCCTGGCGCGATCTCGACGTCACCATGGTGGTTGCGACGCGTTGGCTCGCCGATCATTTCCGCCAGAGTGTCCTGTTCAAGGACAAACGGATCGAGATTATTGCGCACGGCGTCGATCATCGGGTCTTCAAGCCGGTGGATCGGAAATTCAGCCGGCACGTCCTTAATCTTCCACAGGATAAGCGACTGATCCTGTTCGGCGCCAGCGGGGGCATGGGCAATCGCCGGAAGGGCGGCCATTTGCTTCAGGCGGCGCTGCGCGAATTGGCGGCGCAGGGATACGCGCGCGACACCGAGCTTGTGGTTTTCGGCGCGGCAGCGCCCGCGAAGGATGTGGAACTCGGCATCAAGGTCCATTACCTCGGCGCGCCCGACAGCGTTTCGGTTTGCCTCGCCTACAATGCCGCGGATGTGTTCGTGGCGCCGTCGCTCGAGGACAATTTGCCTTTGACCGTGCTGGAGGCGCTGTCTTGCGGAACGCCGGTCGTCGCCTTCGACATCGGCGGGCTGCTGGACACCCTGGTGCATCAAACCAACAGCTATTTGGCGAAAAGCTTCGATACCCGCGACCTGGCGGCTGGGATTGCCTGGATGCTCGGGGACGAGCCCCGCCGCGAAGCGCTTGGCGTGGCGGGTCGCCGTCTGGTGGAAGAGCGCTACCAGATGGATTATTTGGCGGCGCGCTATATCGATCTTTACCGAAACATATTGACGCGATGAGGGGCCGGATTCTCGTTATCGGGAAGGGCCTGCTCGGCAAGGCGGTCGCCCGGCATCCCCAAGCGGCGGACATCGAATTCTTGTCGCACGGCGCCGCGACCGATGCGGGAATCTTCGACGGCGTCGATTGCGTCGTCAATCTGGGGATCAACCCAGCTTACCGCAGCGATCCCTACCGAGCCGAGATCGATTTTGATCTGCATCTTGCGTCGCTTTTAGGCGATCGGCCCCTGCATTACGTCATGGTGAGCAGCCGCAAGGTGTACGGCATGGGCGGGGGCATGGCCTTTGCCGAAGATGCGCCGCTGCGGCCGATCGACGATTATGGACGGAACAAGGTCCGATCCGAAGCGCTTCTGTCGAACATGCTCGGCGATCGGCTAACGGTGATGCGCATCAGTAATATCGTCGGCTTCGATTGGGAATGGAATCGGGCGATCTTCTTTGGTCTCATGCTGGACAGCCTGCGCCGCGAGGATCGGATCGTCTTCGACGTCGATCCGAAGGTCCAGCGCGATTTTATCACCGACGATGCTGTTGCCGGCGCCCTTCTTTGGGCTGCACGCGAAGCCCCGCCAGGCGTGTTCAATCTCGGCTCTGGCATTCCGCTCGAAATCGGCAACATCGCCCGGTGGACGTTGGAAGCGCATGGATCGGGTGAATTGGTCGTCACCTCGACGCGGAAATACGACGAGTTCGTTCTCGATGTCGCCAAATTGAGCCGCTGTATCGGCCCACCATGCACGATCGAATTGATCAGGCGAAAATGCTTTGAACTGGGGAGACATATCGCCCATGCGTAAGATTGTTATCACGGGCGGTGCCGGATTTATCGGTTCGCACGTCGTCGAACACCTCAATGGGGTGTTGCCGGATTCACATATCACCGTTCTCGACAAAATGACCTATGCGGCGGACTACCAGAACATCGCGCATCTTTTGAATCAGCGACGCGTGCAGTTGGTGGTAGGCGATATCTGTGATCTGTCGCTCTGCCAGACGGTACTCGAGAACACCGATCTGCTCGTTCATTTGGCGGCGGAAAGCCACGTCGACAATTCCTTCGGTGACTCTCTGCTGTTCACCCAGACCAATACGCTGGGTACGCATACCTTGCTGGAGGCATGCCGGATCAACGGCGTCAGGCGCGTCGTCCACGTCAGCACGGATGAGGTTTACGGCGAGGTCCTCGAAGGCGAGGTCGACGAGGAAACGCGACTCAATCCGACCAATCCATATTCCGCTTCGAAAGCCAGCGCCGAAATGGTCGTTATGAGCTATTTGCGCTCATTCAAGGTGCCGATCGTCGTGGTGCGCGCGAACAACATCTTCGGCACAAGGCAATATCCGGAAAAGCTCATCCCACGCTGCTGCCTGAGTCTCATTTATGGCGACAAGATTCCCGTACATGGTGACGGATCGTACCATCGTCGGTACCTCGCGGTGGATGACTTCGCTGCGGCGGTCGCCCTGATCGTCGAGCGCGGCGTCGTTGGCGAGGCCTACAATGTCGGATCACGGGAGGAATATTCCAACTTGGCCATCGTCGAGATGATCTGTCAGCAATTCGGCGTGGTGGCGAAAGATCAGGTCGTTTTTGTCTCCGATCGGCCCTTCAACGATCAGCGCTATGGTATCTCCACACGGAAGATCGAAGCGCTCGGCTGGGCGCCGGAGCATCGGCTGGTCACGGAAATGGGCCGGATCGTCGATTGGTATCGCGGCAATGCGAACCGGTATGGGCCGCCAGCTAGTTTCACGCATGCGCCGCATCATCGGGTGGCGCTTGAGACACCGACGCGTGCCGTAAAGCTCGGCGATGGCGGCTGACACTTTCGCTCATCCCCGTCTCCTCTTCGTCACGCCGCATGCCTTCAATCATGTGACCGGCGGCGGCGTTGCCTTTTCCAATCTATTCTGCGGCTGGCCGGTGGATCGGCTCGCAACCGTGCATAACGATCCGGAGCCGACGAGCGACGATATCTGCCGAAAATATTTTACCCTCGGCCCGGCGGAGATCGATCTGGCCGAGCCGTTCGCGACGCTGCGGCGCTGGTTGCGCAAGCCGAAGCACCAGACGTCGCAAAGGCGGGTCGCCGGCACGGCCAGCGTGACACTCGCCTCGGCGGCGAAGGGGATTGGCGTCCAGCTCCTCGGCTCGGGCCTGCCGGAGCGTGCGCATTTGACGCCCGCGCTCGAGCGCTGGATCGCCGATTTCAAGCCCGATGTTCTCTACACCATTCTCGGCAGCAACGGCATGATGGAACTGGTCGAGGCTATTCGCGAGCGCTTCAAGCTGCCGCTTGTCGTCCACATCATGGACGACTGGCCGGTAGCGTCCTATCGCCATGGCCTGCTGGCCCGGCGCGAGCGTCCGATCATGGAGCGCCGCCTGACCCGCCTTTTTGTGCAAGCCGCCGAATGCCTGGCGATTTCTCCGGCGATGGCGGAGGCCTATGCGCGGCGCTATGGCCGCCCGTTCCGGCATTTCCAGAATACCATCGATGTCGGTCGCTGGCGCCACGCCGCGAAAGTGGATCTCGCAGTCGGGCGGCCGGCGGAGCTGCTTTATGTCGGCTCGATCTTTCCCAATGCCCAGCTCGATTCGCTGGTCGATTGCGCCAAGGCCGTCGCAAAGCTCAGCCGGGGCGGCTATCCAATCAAATTGAGCATTTCGACGCCGTCCGGTCACGGCGACCGCTACCGCCGCCGCCTGGCAATCGATCCGTCGATCCGGATCGAGGAGACGATCGCCGACGACGAGACCTTCTATAAGCGGATCGCGGCGGCCGACGCACTGCTGGTCCCGGTCAATTTCGACGCCGACAGCATTCGCTTCATCCGTTATTCGATGCCGGCGAAACTGCCGGCCTATATGGTGAGCGGCACGCCGATTCTGGTCTATGGGCCGCCCGACATCACCCAGGTGCAATACGCCATGAACGAGAAATGGGGCCATGTCGTGGATAAGCGCGATCCCGTCCTGCTGGGTGCCGGTCTGCGCACGATCATCGAGGATATGGCGTTGCGCCGCCGCGTGACCGCGGCGGCGAGAGAGACCGTCGAACGACACCACGATGCGAGGATCGTACGACCAGCGTTTCAATCCGTCCTGATGGAGGCCGCCCGAACACGCGCGGCGGCATGCGCATGAAACAGGTGATGATCGGCCGCGACGGCGTTTCCATCCAGGAAGTGCCGGCGCCGCAAGTGCAGGCCGGCACAGTTCTCGTCCGCGTCGAGCATTCCTGCATCTCGACGGGCACGGAGCTCAGCGGCGTCCAGGCGAGCGATAAGCCGCTGTTCCGCCGCGTGCTGGAACGGCCGGAGCAGCTGCGCGCGGCGCTCAACATGGCGGCGGCGCAAGGCGTCGGCGCCACCTGGCAGGCGATCCGCACCCGCCTCGACGCGCATCATCCGCTAGGCTATTCCGCCAGCGGCACGGTGATCGCGGTGGGCGCCGGAATCGACGACATCGCCATCGGCGAACGCGTCGCCTGCGGCGGCGCGCAATGCGCCTTCCATGCCGAGATCATCTGCGTGCCGCGCAACCTCGTCGTGCCGATTCCCGGGAATGTTTCCGGCGATCAGGCGTCGATGGTCACGATCGGCGCCATCGCGCTGCAAGGCGCGCGCCGGGCCGAGCCGACGCTGGGCGAAACCTTCGTCGTCATCGGGCTCGGCTTGATCGGGCAGCTCACGGCCCAGCTCCTGAAAGCGAATGGCGTGCGCGTCATCGGCGCCGATCCGGACAAGGCGCGCGTGGAATTCGCGCTGGCGCATGGTCTCGATGCTGCGATCGGCCCGGATGAATCCACGCCCGAGGATCAGGTCGCGCGGCTGACGGAGGGGGCTGGCGCCGACGGCGTCATCATCACCGCTGCGAGTACCTCCGACGAGATCGTCTCGACCGCCTTCGGCATGTGCCGCCGCAAGGCACGCGTCGTGCTGGTGGGCGATGTCGGGCTCGATATCAAGCGCGCCGATATCTATGCGAAGGAGCTCGATTTCCGTGTCTCGACCTCCTACGGCCCGGGCCGCTACGACCGGTGTTACGAGGAGGAGGGGATCGACTACCCGATCGGCTACGTGCGCTGGACCGAGAACCGCAATATGGCGGCCTTTCTGCATTTAATCGGCGAAGGTCGGCTTGACGTGGCGGCGTTGATCTCGGCGCGCTTTCCGGTGGGATCGGCGGCCGAGGCCTATCGCGCGCTGCAAGCCGGGAGCCCGCGACCGCTCGCCGTGCTGCTCGATTATCCGCCGCGTCCCGAGGCAGCGACCACTAGGGTCGATACCCCGATCCGCCGCCGCGATCGCGACGGCGCGCTGCGTCTCGCCGTCATCGGGCCGGGCGGCTTCGTCAGCGGCACGCTGCTGCCGATCATATCCTCCGCGCCGGAGCAATTCAGTTTGCAGGCGGTCGCGGCGCGCCGCGGTCACACGGCGTCGGAAGCGGCGCGCCAATGGGGCGCCCGCTTCGCCACGACTGATATCGACGCGATCCTGGGCGATCCGCAGATCGAGGCGGTGCTGATCGGGACACGCCACGACACGCATGGCGATCTTGTCCTGCGTGCGCTCAAGGCCGGCAAGCATGTGCTGGTCGAGAAGCCGCTATGTCTCGAACGCGCCGAGCTCGCCGCGATCGAGAAATTCTTCGCCAATGCGGGTGGCCCGACACCGCTCCTGCTCACCGGGTTCAACCGTCGCTTCTCCGCGCATGCCGAAGCGGTCGCCGCGGTGACGCGCGGGCGCGCTGGGCCGCTGACCATGACCTATCGGGTAAACGCGGGCGCGTTGCCGCCCGATCACTGGGCCAATGGGCCCGAAGGCGGCGGTCGCAACCGCGGCGAGGCCTGCCATTTCTACGATTTTTTCACCTTTCTCGCCGGCGCGCGCGCCCGCTCCGTATCGGCCGTGGCGGCCGGCGGCAAGATTCTTCATCCCTCGGAGAATTTCACGGCCAGCATCGGCTTCGACGACGGTTCCATCGCCAGCCTGACCTATACCGCCGCCGGGACGAGCGAAGTGCCAAAGGAGCGGATGGAAATCTTCGTCGACGGAAAATTCCTGGAGATCGACGATTTCCGTAGCATCCGGGTCGCCGGGATCAAGCTTGCCGCCGCCAAAAGCGGTGCCGATAAGGGTCACCGCGCCGAGTTGCTCGCCTTCGCCCGCGCCGCGCGGCAAGGCGGCGAATGGCCGATCCCGCTCTGGCAGCAGATTCAGGCGACCGAGATCGCGCTGCGGGTCGAGGAACAGCTGAGTCCCCGCTAGCCCAATGGGATCGCTCCGGGATTCCGATGCGGCGCGCGCCTTCTTCCGCGCGAAGGCGTCGTCATGGAGCTGCAATTACGACACTGGCGGCGGCATGGGCGACCGCATCGCCATTTTCGCCGCCGCGCTGTCGTCGCGCCTGCCGCCGGGCGGCGCTATCCTCGATTTCGGTTGCGGCAGCGGCGAGATCGCGCGTCACCTGGGCGGGCAGGGCTGGCGCGTCACGGCTTGCGACATTACGCCGGAGATGATCGCGACGGCGCGGGCGCGCGACGAAGCCGGCCGAGTCCGATGGCTGCTCCTCGAGCATGGCGCGCTGCCGTTCTCGACGCCGCAATTCGACGGCATTATCGCCTCGAGCGTCCTCGAATATTCGGACGATCCGGGCGCCATGATCGCGGCGCTGACTGGCGCGCTCAACCCCGGCGGCGTTGTGATCATATCGGTGCCCGATCCGCGCGATCCGCTGCGCCGGCGCGAATCCTGGCGCCGCGCTGTGCTCCGCGTCCCGGGCGTCGCCGGATTGCTGCGCCGAACGCGCTGGGCGGAGGGTGCCACTTATCTGAAGATTTCGCGCAACCGCTTTGCGCTGCCGCGCTGGGCTGATCTCCTGGCGCAGGCCGGCCTCGCGGTTGAACTGCCTGCGCCCTATCGCGGGCCGCTGGTGAATATCGTAGGGCGCAAGCCGCTTGCCGGGGCGCAACCTGGCATTCCGCTACCGACCGAAGACATCTTCGGCAACACCAAGAAACTCAAATTCATCCTTACCGAGATCGCCACGCATCGCGCCCGCCTCGGCCGCGACATCGTCGTACTCGATTTCGGCTGCGGCAATGCCGAGGCGCTCGGCCGCTATTTGATCGGTCCGGGTTTGCGCTATGTCGGCGTCGATTTTCACGCGCCGTCGCTCGCCCATGCTCGGGATCGCTTTGCTGCGCCGAACGCGCAATTCCTGGCGGCGGTGCCGCCCGGCATCACCTTCGACGCGATCGTCTATGCCGACGTGCTCGAGCATCTCGACGATCCGCTGGCGGCGTTGGCTGCCCATGTTCGCCAGCTGGCGCCCGATGGCATCGTGGTCGGCTCGGTGCCCAACGGCTATGGCGCCTGCGAGACCGAGAAGTTCATCGACCGACATTTGCGGCTTTATCAAATGCTGCGTTGGGTGAAGCGCACGGCGCTGCGCGAGGCCGGCCGGCTGCCGAACCTGCCGCCACCGATCCCCTATAACAGCGAATCCGGCCATGTCGTGTTCTTCACCCTGCGCAGCCTGCGGCAAATGGTCGATGCTGCGGGACTGCGGCTCGCGCGGTTCGGCCATGGCGGCTTTGTCGGCGCCGATCTGACCGGCAGCACGATCTTCGCCGGCCGGCGCTTCGTCGATTGGAACGTGCGGATCGCCGACCGGCTGCCCAACTGGGCGGTCTCGACCTGGTATTTCGTGCTCGCCAAAAGCTGAGCGGAATCCCAGCTCCATGGCGCTATCCGCCTATCTTCGCCGGGCGCGCGCATTGCCGCCGCGTGAAGTGGCGCGCAAGGCGATGGGATTCGGCGTTCGCGCCGTCGCGCGAAGAATAAGGCTCGTCAGCGACGGCCTGCGCGGTAGCTACGGGCCCCCGACCGGCTGGCGCAATCCGGCGGCCCGCATCCGCATGGGCGCGGAAGATATTGCCGCCGAGCTCGAAGCGACGCTGCGGGCTCTCGGTGGCGAATATCTCTCCCATCGCTTCGATCTCCTGGGATCGGGGTGGGTCGCGCCAGCTTACGGCTTTCGCCCGGATGGCTTTCTCGGGCGCCGGCACGATCCCGCGGCCCCGTCGGCGCCCGACCGGGCCGGCGGCGGTCTTGATCGCGTGGTCAACCGCGCCAATCGGACGCGGGCGCAACAGGCCTGGGCGCTGATCGGCGACGCGGGTTACCGGCCGATCGACTGGCAACTCGATTTTCGCTCGGGCTTTCGCTGGCCGGGGCGCCGGCACAGCTATCGCCAGCACATCCCGGTCGACACCGGCGCCGACGTCAAGGTGCCGTGGGAGCTCGGCCGGCTGCAGCATCTGCCGCAGCTGGCGCTCTGCGCCGTTCTCGCGGCGGCGGGTCGCCCCGGCTTCGATCCTCCCGAGCGCTACCGGCGCGAGATCGCCGATCAGCTGATGGATTTCATCGCGACCAATCCGCCGCGCTTCGGCGTCAATTGGATGGGGGCGATGGACGTGGCGATCCGCGCGGCGAATATCGCCCTGACCCTGGCCTTGCTGGCGGGCGCGGGCGCGGCGCTCGATCCCGTTGTCGAATCGGTCGTCCTCGGTTCGCTGCGCGATCACGCCGATCATGTCGCCGGCCATCTCGATTATTCCGAGACCGGCCGGAGCAACCATTACCTCGCCGGCCTTGCCGGCCTGATATGGGCACGGTGGATGCTCGACGACGATGTCGACATGATCGACGAGATCTTCAGGGGGACCGCCGCGCAGTTTCTTCCCGATGGTGGCAATTACGAAGGCTCGATCAGCTACCACCGCCTGTCGGCCGAGATGGTGTTGTTTTCGGCCGGAGTCGCGCGTGCCCTCGGCCGGGAGATTCCCGATCATGTACTCGTCACCTTGCGTCAGGCCGCCGCGTTGTCGCGCGCGGTGCAGGGCGATGACGGAACCGTCATCCAGATTGGCGACACGGATTCCGGCCGGTTCTTCAAGCTGCATCCGACGGCGCTGCCGGAATCCTTCGGCGGCGCAGCATCGTCTTTCGTCGAGAACACGCTCGACCATGCGGGTTTGGTTCAGGCGGTGGAAGCGCTGTTCAACGCCCCACCGTCCGGCGCCCGACTGGAAGCGGTGATAATGGCGCGGCTGGCGCCGCCGCCGGTCTCACAGCATATTGAATTAAAAGAAGAAATTGCCGATTTCGGCGATCTCGATCAGCTCGAGGCGGCGATCGCCACGCTGCCGGAAGCGGCGCGGCGCGTGCGGCGGCTGGCGCTGCCGCAGCCGGTCGAACCCGCGGCATGGCGGCGAAGCGCCTTTCCCGATTTCGGCCTTTACGTCTTTCGCCACGTGCCGGGGTTGCTCGTGGCATTTCGTTGCCTGAAAGGCTTGGCGCCGACCGCGCCGCGCGGTCATACCCATGACGACAATCTCGGGATCGAATACCGCCTCGGGCCTCTCACGCGGCACGATCCCGGCTCCTTCGTCTACACGCCGAGCATCGCGTTGCGGAACGCCTATCGCGGTGCCTCCGCCCACGACGTTCCGCGCGCGGCGGATTGGGATGTCGCGCCACCCGGGCGGGAGCTGTTCGATCTGTCGCATCGGGCGTTCGCGACTTGCCTCGCATGGCGGCCCGACGGCGTCGCCGGCGAGATCAAGGCGCCCTGGGGCCGCATCCTGCGCCTTATTCGCTTCACGCGGGCCGAGATCGTCGTCACCGACGTCATCGAGCCGGCCCGCGCTTTCGCGTCGGCGACCGATCTAGAGCCGAGCAAGGGCTATGGCCGGTTATAAGCGCGCGGGCGCGCTGGTCCTGTTCGAGGGCTTGCCGCCGACGGTGATCGATTCCCAGGTATTGACGCATGCACGGTTGGTTCGCGAGCAGCTCGGCATCGAGCTGCGCGTGATCGCCTTCGCCGGCACCGAGACGATTTTCGCCATGTCGGTGGCGCGGCTCGAACAGGCGCGGCAGATCGCCGGCGGTCCGGTAGCACTTCTTCGTGGGGTGCGGCCGGCGCGGCCGGGCTCGCTGGGGGAGAACCGGCATTTGCTGCATCGTGCCCTGGCGGCCGCAGGCGAAGTCTCCTTCATCCATGCGCGCGGGGATTACACCGCGGCAGTGGCCGGATCTTTGGCGCAGCATCTCGGCCTGCCGATGCTGTGGGATTGCCGCGGCGACACGCTGGCGGAATTC
>Ga0208849_1000327_pt1 | contig 46317 bp, 28 predicted proteins | sample NGESurdeep072012_10_FD_184470 | JGI IMG/M metagenome (GOLD analysis project Ga0208849, IMG submission 184470) | Arctic peat soil microbial communities from Barrow, Alaska - NGEE Surface sample 53-3 deep-072012 (SPAdes) | ecosystem: Environmental > Terrestrial > Soil > Wetlands > Peat ... | reverse complement strand
CCGGCTCCCGCCGGCGGTCCCCCTCCCCCGCGAAGAAGCGGGGGAGGATTTTTTCAACTCCTGCCCCGCGCAGCGGGGAAGGGGGACCGCCGCGCTGCAAGCGCGGGGGTGGAAGGGGCGCAAAGCCGGACCAATCTGGTCGGAAGACGCCCTAGTCGACCACAACATTGAGCTCTCCCTTGACGATCTTGGGGGTGCGCATGATCAGCAGCAAGGGCATGATCGCCAAGGTGGCGATCATCATCAGCCGGAAGTCGTCGACGTAAGCGACCATCGCCGCCTGGCGCGTAATCTCGCCGTTCAGCACTTCGAGGCCCAGCGGCGTTGCGGGATTGAACATTCGCGGCAGGCTGGCGCTGAGGGCAGGATCGCCCGTCTGAATGTGGCCGGCCAGGCTCGAGTGGACGACCGAGGTGTTGGCGGTCAGCAGGGCTTCCATGATCGAGATGCCGATGCTGGCGCCAAGATTGCGCACCAGTGTGTAGACAGACGTGGCTTCGGGCCGATACGACGGCGCGAGCGTGGCGTAGGCCAGAGTGCTGAGCGGCACGAAGATCAGCCCGATGCCGAAGCCCTGCAGGATGCCCGATATGATGATCGGCCGCGAGGTCATCGACAGATCGAAGTGGCTCATCTGCCAAAGCGCCAAGGCGCTCAGGGAAAGGCCGGCGAACAGGATCAGCCGGGTGTCGACCCGGCCGATCAGGCGCCCGACAATGAACATCGAGACAAAGGAGCCCAGGCCCCTTGGCATGGTGGCGATGCCGCTCTCCAGGGCCGAAAAGCCCATTAACTGCTGCATCATCGGCGGCAACAGCGCCAGGGTCGAAAACAGCAGCACGCCGACGAAAAACCCGAAACCCGTACAGGTGACAAAGTTGACGTCCAGCGCCAGGGCGCGATCGAAAAACGGGTGCCTGGCGCTGAGCGTCTGGACAATGAACACGTGCAGCCCGATCAGGCTCATCACCGCATAGGTCCAGATTTCCCCGGAGGTGAACCAGTCCTGGCTCGGACCACGGTCGACCATCAGCTGAAACGAGCCGATGAACACCGTCAGCGCGCCAAAGCCCAGGAAATCGAACGGCCGCGCCACGCCTACACGTTTTCCCGACATGAACAGGGCAATGCCGGTGAACGCCAGTATGCCGATCGGCAGGTTGATGTAGAAACACCAGCGCCACGACATGTTGTCGGTCAGCCAACCGCCGAGGAACGGGCCGAAGATGGGTCCGAGGATGGCCGCCGCGCCCCACAGCGCCATCACCTGGCCAACGACACTGGGCGCATAGAGATCGAGGACCACCGCCTGCGACAGCGGGATCAGGGATGCGCCGAAAACCCCTTGCAGGAACCGGAAGGCGACGAGTTCGGGCAGGCTGGTGGCGATGCCGCACAGCATCGAAGCGAGGGTAAAACCGGCGATCGAAGCCATGAACATGACTTTGCGGCCGATGCGCACCGACAGCCAGCCGCTGAGCGGGGTCATGATCGCCGCGGCGATCAGATAGGAGGTCAGCACCCAGGCGATCTGGTCGGGGGCGGCGCCGACGCTGCCCTCGATGTGGGGCAGCGCGACATTGGCGATGGTGCTGTCCAACGAATTCATGATCGTCGACAGCATCAGCGCGATGGTGATCGGAACGCGGTTGGCGACGTCGGAGCCGGCGGCCATTACCGGTCAGCGCCGCGCGGGAGTGGAACCGGGCCGCACATCGACGGTGACATTGGCCGAAAGGCCGTCGCGCGCGGCCGCCGCCGGCGGCGGCTTGTCGAAGGCTATCCGCACCGGCAGGCGCTGCACGACCTTGACCCAATTGCCGGTGGCGTTCTGGGCCGGCAGTGGCGAAAAGCTGCTGCCGGACCCCGGGCTGAAGCTGGCCACGTGGCCCGCGAAGCTGGCGGCGAATGCGTCGATCTTGATTTTCGCGGGCTGGCCGACCTTCATCTTGGCCAGCTGGTTCTCCTTGAAGTTGGCCTCGACCCAGGGCTCGCCCGACAGCAGGAAAAACACCGTTTGGGCGGCGTTGACATAGGCCCCGACCTGAAGCTGGTCCACCCGCGTCACCACGCCGTCGACGGCTGCGGTCACCACCGTATCCGAGAGATTGATCCGCGCCCGCTGGCGCTGTGCGCCGGCCTGCAGAACGCCGGGGTAGGCGCTGGCGTTCTGGCCCGCGCCGCCAAGATTAGCCTGGGCCGTCGCCACCCCCTGGCGGGCGAGCGCGACCTGGGCCGTCGCCAGTTGTGCGGCGTGCAGCGCATCGTCCGCCTGCTGCCGCGAGGCGACCCCGGCGGTGACCAGCGCCCGCTGCCTTGCGGCCTCGCGGTTGGCGTAGGTCTGAGTCTGCAGCGCCGAGCCTAGAACCAGCTGTTGCTGAGCCACGGCGGCTCGCAACGCGACGACCTGCAGCTGCGCGGACGCCAGGGCCGCTTCCGCGCGCCCGGCCTCGGCGATCTCGTCGGCCGGATCGAGCTTGAACAGCACCTCTCCGGCCCTGACATGCTGGTTTTCGGTGACATCGACCTCGATCACCCGCCCGGCGATGCTTGCGCTCACTGGCGACTTGGCGCGTTCCACATAGGCGTCGTCGGTGTTTTCGGAGCGCCCGCCGGTCAGCACGAACCAGGCCGCGATCGCCAGAATGATCAGCGGACCCCCGATCATCACCGGCCAGCGCCACCGCCGCCACCATCCGGGGCGGGCCTGGTCGTCCTCCGCCGTTTCGTCAACCCTGCTCACGCGTGGCCGCCCTCCTTTGCCGAGCCGGGCCACGGCCCGCGCCCGGCGCCCCCCGCGGCAGTCGTTTGGTTATCGGGGGCCTCTGGCGCCTGTCAAGGGAGAAGGATACGGTCGGGTTTCGTAAAGGAGGCGCCGATGCGGGTTAAGACCGAAGCCAAGCGTCGCGAAATTCTCGAAGGCGCGGCGGCGGTATTCCGCCAGCACGGCTTCTCGCAGGCCAGCATGAGCGCGGTTTCCCAGCGCATTGGCGGCTCCAAGGCGACCCTCTATCGCTATTTCGCGTCCAAGGAGGATTTGTTCTTCGCGGTGATGTTCGAGGCGACCCTCGAGCATGCCAACGACGTCTTCGACGGCCTCGCGCCCGGGGGCGATCTGCGCCTGACGCTCGAGCGTTTCGGGGCCGGTTATCTTAGCCTGGCGCTTTCCGCCGAGGCGATCTCGGTGCGCCGGATGTCGATCGCCGAAGGATCGCGCTCGGGGATAGGCAAGCTGCTCTTCGAACGCGGCCCAAAGCTGTTGTGGTCGAAAATGGCCGCGTTCCTGGACGGTGAGATGGCCGCCGGACGGCTGAGAAAGGCCGATCCCTGGATGGTCGCCATGCACTTTCGCGGACTGCTCGAGGGCGACCTGGTCAACCGCGCCCTGCTAGGCGTGGCGGTCGACAGCCGGTCCAGCTGCCTGCGCGTGCATGCGTGCGCCGCCGCCGATGTGCTGCTGAGAGCCTATGCGGCCGAGTCTCCCGCGCGCGCGTCTATTTTTGCGACGGACCCGGCTGAGCCCAAAGATCGCCGTTTCCGGACTCGGTGATCGGCACCGCATTCTTCTTGTGATCTTCATCGTCGGTGTCCGGAAGGACGATGTCGCTTTCGAAACTGAGCACCGGCGAGGTTGAATCGAACAGCTGCCCGGGTGTCGGCAGCGGCTGGAATGTCGGCGGCGGAAGGGTCACGCAATGATCGCCGAACACGCAGCTGTTGATGCGGTAGCTCTGGGACGTGGCGATCGCGGTATCCAGGAGGTCCGGTTGCAGGGCCGCGTCGACGCCGGACGTGGTCTGGCCGCCGCTTTGATGAATGACCCCAAACACGTCGATCAGGGTCGGCCCGGTCTGATAGGCTGCAGTCCAGCCGTTGGGCCCGATGGTCGCGCCATCGAGAGCCGCCGGCGCCACGATCAGGGGGTCGGCCGCGCTCGGGGCGTCGATGTCGAGGCCGGCGTAGGCGGAACTGTCTGGCGCGGTGATGGTCGAGGTGTTTTGCTCAATGATCCGGGCCTGGGCGCCCAGTTGAAGATTGGCGGCCGCGACGAACACGTAGCCCTGCGGCAAGCCAGGGTAGGACTTTGACGACTTCACCGCATCGAATGTCGGATCGGCCCCCGCCGCGGCGATGAACGGCGCGGTGCCCATGAAGATGTTGTTCCTGGCCAGCAGGCTGACGGTGTTCAGCGGCGCCGAAGGCGCGCCCAAGGCGCCCGAAATGGCGATCTGGCCGGGAATGTAACCGCCGAGCGGGCCGGACGGGCCGCTCTGGCCCATGGCCGGCGCCGTGGCGAAGCCAAGCCGGACATCGACCGCGCCTCCGCCGGTCACCACCGTCTGCCCGACGACATCGATGGCGTGGTCGCTCGAGGTTCCGAGCCAGAGCGCCGACGTCTTGGTGGAATCGATCGTCAGGTCGGCGAGTTGAATATCGGCATTGTGCGCACCGCCGTCGCCATCGCCCGCCATGAAAATGATGTCGCGGCCGGTCAGATGGCTGAACTCGGTGTCCGACAGCTGGAAGCCCGCCGCGCCGTCCGCGCCGCCCACCGTCACCTGCGAGGGCGCTCCCAAGGCCCGGATATAGATGTCGTCTGGTGCGCTACTGGACCCTGAAGTGATGTCGCCCTCGATATCCAGGCTGCCGGCGTCGAGGTTGAGCGACGTCACTGTCGGGGTGCGAACGCCCTCCTGGGTTGAGGCGACGATGGTCAACGGCGCGAGCGGCCAGACCGGCGCGCTGTTCGATCCGGTCGTGGCGATGCTCGCCCCCGGCGCGACTTCCAGGGTTCCCTGAGCGACGCCGGCGAATGAGACGCCCGTTACCTGCGCGTCCTGGCTGACGATGAGATCGTGGTTGGAGGCCAGGTATAGCTCGCCGCCGCCGCTGATGACGCTGACGCCGGGGTCGATGGTCAGGGCGCCGGCGCCTTCGGAACGCACGTCGATGGTCCCGTCGCTGGTGATATTGGCCGCTACCTCGGTAAACCCTGAAGTCGTCCCTGCATCGCCGGGGTTGCTGTAGGCGACAAAGCCCTGCGTCGCATCGACGGCCCCGCCGATCGTCAGGTCCCCGCCACCGCCCCCGGTCCCCGCCCCGCCCGAGGTGATGAAGCTGACCTGCGTTCCCGACGTCTGGCCCGCGACCAGATTGCCGCCGCCGCCGCCCAGGCCGGCCGTGATGCTGACCGTGTCCGTCGGCGCCGAAGCGTCCCCGGCGACCACCAGAGATGTCTTGTCTGCGGTGAAGTTGGTCTGCGCCTGGAGGTCAACGCCACCGGCGCCGGTTGCGGCGGAATCGGACCGCACCACGCTCGATGCGCCCAAAGTGATCGACCCCGCGGCCGCGTCGATCTGGTCGGCGGCCAGCAGCTGGTCGCCGCTCCCCAGCGCGATGGCGTTCACCGCGGTCAGATCGAGCCCTCCGCCGCTGGTTACATTGGCGTTGATCGAGATGCTGTTGGCCGGGTTGATGGTCACACTGTGCGAACCGAGCACATAGCCGTCCAGGGTCGCATTGCCCGGCGTCGTCAGGGTGACGTCCGTCCCCGATACCGTGCCGAGAGTCAGATCGCCACCGGCGACGATGGCGACCGCGGCGGCCGGTGTGCTTGGGCCGGCGCCCGCCTCGATCAGCGAACTCGGGTCCGCGGTGATCGCGCCGGAGGTCGCGATCAGGGTGACGGCGCCCTGTCCGGCGATACCCGCGCCGTCGCCGTCGATCGTCACCGACGGACCGATGTTCATATAGGTCGCCGCTGTCATGGTGACCGGGCCGCCGCTGGTGACGCTCGCCTGATCGTCGATGAAGCCGAGGTCGCTCAGAATAGTCACGCTCTGGGTTCCCAGAACCTGGCCGGCGATAAGCACCCCCTGCACCACCTGGGAGCCGAGCCCGGGCCCGCTCGGATTGGCGCCGCGCGCCTCCAGCTGAACGTTGACGCCCTGCACCGAGCCGAGCTGCAGTCCTTCGCCATCGGCGTAAGCGGTGACTCCGCTGGTCGGTGCGCCGCCCACGGGGCCGGCCACGAGCAGCGAGGTGGGATCGGCATTGAGGCTCGCCGTCTCGATGGTCAGATCGCCGCCGCCCTTGCCGCTGGCGTCAGAACGCACGGTCACCCCGGCGGCGATGTTGATCGGACGGAAAGCCGTCAGATCGACCGCTCCGCCGCCGGTGACGTTGGCGTCGACGAATACCTGCCCGGTATCGGCGGCGTAGGCGTTGGTGAGCGAAATGGCGCCCGTGGCGACCAGCTGGCCGCCCAGGGTGATGGTATTGCCGCCCAGCAGGCCCGTCGGCGGGGTTATCGGGTCACGCCTGTCGACGACGATGTTCGTCGCCTGTACGCCGCCCAGGCTGATGGCCCCGCCATCGGCATAGACGCTCACGGCGCCGGTCGGCGGGCCGGTCACCGGTCCGGCGATCAGGGTCGATGTCGGGTCGGCGTCGATGGTCGTGGCCTCCAGGGTCATGTCCCCCGCCCCAGAGCCTGTGGCGTCGGAGCGGATGGTCACCGACTTGGCGATATCGATCGCCTGCACCGCGGTCAGATCGAGGACCCCGCCGCTGGTCACATTGGCGTTGATGAAGATGTTGGCCGGATCGATGGTCACGCTGTGCGAGCCCAGCACATAGCCGTTCAGCGTCGCGTTGCCAGGCGTGGTCATGGCCACGTCCGTGCCAGACACCGCGCCAAGGGTCAGGTCGCCGCCCGCCGAAAGCGTGACCGGGTCGGCGGGTGCATCGGCCTTGCTCCCCGCGAGGATGCGCGAGGTCGCGTCGACATCTATGGGGCCCGATGTCGCCGTCAGGGTAACGCCTCCGGCGCCCGACCCGCCAAGGTCCGATTGAATCACCAAATCGGGCGCGACGTTGATCGCGCCGGCCGCCGCGATGTTCACCGCCGCGTCGCTGGTCACGCTCGATGACAGACCGACGTCGCCAAAATCGCTGAGCAGCATCACACCGTGGGTTCCCAGGATGGCGCCGCCGACCTGCAGGTTGCGTTGGCCGGCCGAACCGACGCCGGGGCCGCCCGCGACAGGGCCGCGCGTCTCCAGTCGGACCGTCGCGCCCTGCACCGGGCCGACATTGATACCGAACCCATCGGCGTAGACCGCGACCGCGCTCGTCGGCGCGCCGGTCGCGGCGCCCGCGACGATAAGTGACGTCGGATCGGCGCTGACAGCCGCGCCTTCGATCGTCAGGGCGCCGGCCCCCGCGCCTGAAGAATCCGAACGAACGGTGACACCGGCGGCGATATTGACCACCGAAAACGCGTTCAGAGTGACCGCTCCGCTACTGGTCACGTCGGCGTTGATGAACTCATTGCCGGCCAGGACGCCGGTGACGCCCACCGGCTCGTCCGCCCCGAAATCGTCAAGCACGGTAACGCTCTTGGCGCCCACAACCGCGCCGCCGATCGTCACGTTGCCCGCCAAGGAACCGCTGGGCGCCACGCTGGGCGCGCGGCGGTCGATCAGAACGTTCGTCCCTTGAACGCTCCCCAGGCTCAGGTCGCCGCCATCGGCATAGGCCTTGACCTGGCTGGTCGACGCTCCGGCCGCCGGCCCGGCTGCCAGGGTCGATGTCGGATCGGCGGCGATGGTCGTCGCCTCGAGGGTCATGTCGCCCGCGCCCGACCCGGTCGCGTCCGAACGCACGGTCACCGACTTGGCAATGTCGATCGCCTGGGTCGCGGTGAGATCGAGCACCCCGCCGCTGGTCACATTGGCGTTGATGAAGATGTTGGCCGGATCGATGGTTACGCTGTGAGAGCCCAGCACATAGCCGTTCAACGTCGCATTGCCAGGCGTGGTCATGGCCACGTCCGTGCCCGACACCGCGCCAAGCGTCAGGTCGCCGCCGGCCAAGATGGTCACCCCGTCGCCGGGCTTCACCGCACTTTGCCCGGCAAGGATCAGCGAGGTCGCATCCGCCGCGATCGCCCCCGATGCAGTCACCGTGACGCCTCCAGCCCCAAGGCCGGCGGAATCCGATTGGATCACCACCTGTGGGGAAACATTCACGGCGCCCGCCGCGGTAATGGTGACCGCGCCCCCGCTCGTCGTATCGGCCGACAGGTCGACATCGCCAAACGTGCTTTCCAAGGTGACGCTCTTCGTGCCGGCGATCTGGCCGGCGACCTGTACAGGGCCGCCAGCGGCGCCTGAGCAGCACCCGCCGGGAATCTGGGCGCGCGCATCGAGCAACACGTTGGCGCCCTGCACCGCGCCCGTGGCGATGAAAAATCCGTCGGCATCGATGCCGACGTCGCTGGTCGGAGCGCCGGTCGCCGGCCCGGCGATGAGCAGCGAGGTCGGATCGGCGTCAACCCCCGCCCCCTCGACCAGCAGGTCGCCGCCGCCAGCGCCGCCGGAGTCGGACCGCACCGTCACCCCGGCGCCGATCGTGGTCTCCCCCCACGCCTTTATCTGGACACCGCCTACGCTGGTGACGCCCGCGTCAACGGCGATCCCACCAGTGGGGGCGTTGCTCCCCGACGCCGCGTCGCCGATGTCATCGAGGACGGCGACGCTGGTCGAGCCAACGACCTTGCCGCCGATGGTGATATTTCCAGTCATCGGGCCGCTGGGAAGGACGCTTATCGGGGCGCGGCGCTCCAGGTGAACCGCCGTTCCTTGCACGGCGCCGACGATCAGGTCTCCACCGTCGGCATAGGCGGTGACCTTGCCGTTCGGCGCCCCTGACACCGTCCCGGCGACAATGAGCGACGTGGAACTGGCGTCGAGGGTCGTCGCCTCGAGGGTCATGTCGCCGCCCGCGCCGCCCGCGAGGTCGGAGCGCACCGTCACGCCGGAAGCAATATCAATGGCGTAGACAGCTTTCAGATCGAGCGCCCCGCCGCTGGTCACATTGGCGTTGATGAAGATGTTGGCCGGATCGATGGTTACGCTATGCGAGCCAAGCACATAGCCGTTAAGCGTCGCGTTGCCAGGCGTGGTCATGGCCACGTCCGTGCCCGAGACCGCGCCAAGCGTCAGGTCGCCGCCGGCGGAGATGGTCACCCCGGCTCCCGGAGCCGCGGCGCTGGGCCCAGCCAGAATCAGCGATGAGCTATCGGCCGTGATCGCGCCGGACGTCGCCGTCAGCGTCACGCCAAGCGGGCCGCTCGGCGCTCCTGCGGAGCCGTTGTCCGACTGGATGGTCACCCCGGGGCCAACGGTGATCGTCGTCGCCGCCGTTACGCTGACCGGTCCGGCGCTGGAGAGGTTCGCTTCCGCGTCGACGTTCTGGAAGTCGCTCTTGGCGGTCACGCTGTTGGTTCCCAGGACCGCTCCGCCAATGAATAGGCTGCCGCCGCTGGGGCCGCTGCCGCCACTGGGGCCTCTCGCCTCCAGCAGCACCGTCTTCCCCCGCACCGCGCCGACGCTCAGGTTCGCCCCGTCGGCATAGACGGTGACGCCGCTGGTTGGCGGCCCCATCAAGGGGCCGGCGACGAGCGTCGATGTGGGATCGGCAACGATGGTTGTGGCTTCCACCATCATGTCGCCGACCCCCGAACCGGTGGAATCGGATCGAACGGTCAACGACTTGGCGATGTTGATCGCGGTGACAGCGTTCAGATTGATCGAGCCGCCGCTGGTGATGTTCGCGTTGATGAACTCATTGCCAAATGCGGGGCCGCCGACCGCGTTGTCATCGCCGAAGTCATCAAGCACCGTGACGCTCTTGGTCCCGAAGACCTGACCTCCGATGGTGACGTTGCCCGCCACGGGGCCCGTGGGGAAGACGCTCGGTGCGCGGCGGTCAATGAGAATGTTCGTTCCTTGAACGCCGCCGAGGCTCAGGTCGCCGCCATCGGCGTAGACCGTTACTTGGCTCGTCGGCAGTCCAACGGTCGGACCGGCGACGATCAGCGATGTCGGATCGGCCGCGATCGTCGTCGCCTCGAGGGTCATGTCGCCGGCGCCCGAGCCGGTCGCGTCCGAACGAATGGTCACCGACTTGGCGATATCGATCGCCTGCGTCGCGTTCAGATCGAGCACCCCGCCGCTGGTCACATTGGCGTTGATGAAGATGTTGTCCGGATCGATGGTCACGCTGTGCGAGCCCAGCACATAGCCGTTCAGCGTCGCGTTGCCAGGCGTGGTCATGGCCACGTCCGTGCCCGAGACCGCGCCAAGAGTCAGGTCGCCGCCGGCGGAGATGGTCACCCCGGCCCCGGGAGCCGCGGCGCTGGGTCCAGCCAGGATCAGCGACGAGGTATCGGCCGTGATCGCGCCGGACGTCGCGGTCAGCGTCACGCCAAGCGGGCCGCTCGGCGCCCCGGCCGAGCCGTTGTCCGACTGGATGGTCACCCCGGGGCCAACGCCGATGGTGGTCGCCGCCGTGACGCTGATCGGACCGGCGCTGGTCAGGTTCGATGAAACCGTCACCCCGGCGAACTCGCTTGTCGCCGTCACCCCGCTCGTGCCCAGCACCGCTCCGCCAATGATCAGGGCCCCCCCACTCCCGCCGCTCGGCCCGCTGCCGCCCGCGGGACCCTGAGCGTCCAACAGCACGGCAGTCCCCCGGACCGACCCCACCGCCAGCTTGCCACCATCGGCATAGACGCTGACCCGGCTCGTCGGGCTCGTCGGAGAACCAGTCACCGGCCCAGCGACGAGGCTCGAGGTTGGATCGGCGGCGATCGTCCCCGCCTCGACGGTCATGTTTCCAAACCCCGATCCGCTGGAGTCGGAGCGAACGGTCACCAGGGGCGCGATGCTGATGGTGTTGTTGGCGTAGAGCGTCAGCGCGCCGCCGCTGGTCACGTTGGCGTTGATCGAGATGTTGTTGGCCGGATCGATGGTGACGCTGTGCGAGCCCAGCACATAGCCGCTCAGCGTCGCAGTCCCCGGCGTGGTCAGCGTGACGTCCGTGCCCGATACCGCGCCGAGGGTCAGATCTCCGGAGCCCGATGTGCCGGCGTCGATGCGCACGGGCGCGCCCGGAGTGGTCGCGCTGGCTCCCGCGAAAATGCTCGATGTCACGTCGGCCTTGATCGAGCCCGACGCGTAGATGTCGACTCCAGCTTTCGGATCAGCGCCGCCGGAGTCGGAATTGATGATCACCGCCGGTCCGATGACGACGTTTCCGCCGCTGCCGTCGATGGCGATCGGACCGCCGCTGGCCACGTTCGCCTGGACGGTGACTCCGCCGAAGTAGCTATCCGCCGTGACGCTGTTCGTGCCCAGAACCTGGCCGCCGATGGTGATCGACCCGCCGCTGCCGCCGCTCGGCCCGCTACCACCCGCCGGACCCCTGGCTTCCAGCCGCACCGTGGTTCCCTGAACCGCGCCCACCGACAGATTGCCGCCGTCGGCATAGACCGTGACGGCGCTGGTGGGCGGTCCGACCAGCGGCCCGGCGACCAGGGTCGAGGTCGGATCGGCGGCGATGGTCCCCGCTTCGAGGCTCATGTTGCCGGAATCCGAACCGGCGGCGTCGGAACGCAACGTCACCTGCGGGGCGATGGTGATCGTATTGGTGGCGTAGAGCGTCATGACGCCGCCGCTGGTCACGTTGGCGTTGATGTCGATGTTGGACGGATCGATGGTCACGCTGTGCGAGCCAAGCACATAGCCGTTCAGCGTCACATCGCCGTTTCGCGCAGTCAGGGTCACGTCCGTGCCGGCGACCGCGCCAAGCGTCAGACTTCCACCGAAATAGCCGGCGTAGATGCTGACGGTATCCTCCGGCGTGGCCGCGCTCGCGCCCGCGAATATGCTGGAAGTCTGGTCGGCGTCGACCGATCCCGAAGCGTAAAGTGACACGCCAGCGCCGGTTGGACCGCCCGCACCGGTGGCGCCGGAATCTGAATTGATGATCACCGCGGGGCCGATGACGATATCGCCGCCGTCCGCGTCGATGGTGATCGCACCCCCACTGCTTACGTTCGCCTGGACATCGACCCCGGCGTAGTAGCTGCGGACTCTGACGCTGCTGGTTCCAAGCACCGGCCCATCGATGAACACGCTTCCGCCGGCGGGAGCAGTTGGCGCGACGCTGGCAAATGCGGCCTTGGTTGGTGCGCAGCAAGAACTGCCGCCGGCCGCGCCTTCGGCCAGCAGCACGACGTTGGTTCCCTGCACGGCCCCGACCGTCAGATCGCCGCCATAGGTGTAGACGTGCACATTGCTAGTCGGAGCGGCCCCAGCCCGTCCCGCCACCAGGGTCGAGGTCGGCGCCGCATCGACCGTCGTCGCCTCGACGGTCAGGTCCCGCCCACCAACGCCGGTGGAGTCGGCGCGCACGGTGACGCCGGCGGCGATGTCGATGGCGTCGACGGCATTGAGGGCGAGCGCGCCGCCCGTGGTCACGCTGGCGTTGATGTAGAGGTTGGTGGGATCGATGGTCAGACTGTTGGCGCCGAAAACCGTTCCATTGAGGGTTGCGTAGCCAGTCTTCGCCGTAAGCGTCACATCCTTGCCGGAGACCGCCCCCAGGATGAGGTTTGTGTAGGCGTAGGCATTGACGCTGCTGGTCGGAGCGTCCGATTTCGCGCCGGCGAGGATCAGCGAGGTCTTGTCGGCGCTCAGAGCTCCGTCATAGGCGGTCAGGCTGACGCCCCCGGAGCCCAGGCCGCCGGTGTCGGAATTGATCGTCACATTGGGGCCGATGGTCAGGCCCTGGTAGGCATAGACAGTGATCGTGCCGCCGCTGCTGACGTCCGCTTGCACATAGACGTTTGCATAGTCACTCCGGGCGGTGACGCTGTTCGTGCCCAGAACCTGGCCGCCGATGGTGATCGACCCGCCGCTGCCGCCGCTCGGCCCGCTGCCGCCCGCCGGACCCTTGGCCTCGAGCAGCACCGTGGTTCCCTGAACCGCGCCGACCGACAGATTGCCGCCATCGGCATAGACGGTGACGCCGCTGGTGGGCGGGCTGTTCGGCGGCCCGGCGACCAGGGTCGAGGTTGGATCGGCGGCGATCGTCCCCGCCTCGATGGTCATGTCGCCAGAGCTTGAGCCGCTGGAGTCCGAACGCACCGTCACCTGAGACGCGATGGTGATGGTGTTGTAGGCGTAGATGTTGACCGCGCGGCCGCCCTGCACGTAGCTATTCAGAGTGACGCTGCCGCCTGGCGCCCTGAGAGAGACATCCGTGCCCGATACGGCGCCCAGCGTCAGATTTCCGCCGAAGTAACCCGCATGGATGCTGACGGTATCCTCCGGCGTGGCCGCGCTCGCGCCCGCGAATATGCTGGACGTCGTGTCCGCCGTGATCGATCCGGACGCGTAAATGTCGATCCCCGCGCCCGTCGGACCGCCTGAGCCTGTCGCTGTCGAATCGGAATTGATAGTCACCGCCGGCCCGATGACGATGTCGCCGCCGTCCGCGCCGATGGTGATTGGCCCGGCGCTGGTTACGTTCGCCTGTACACTGACCCCGGCGTAATCGCTGAAGGCTCTGACGCTGCTGGTTCCGAGCACCGGGCCGTCGATGAACACGCTTCCACCCGTCGGGCCGCTGGCCGCAACGTTGGAAAATGTGGCCTTTACTTCGCTAAACTGCCTGTTGCCGCGCGCCCCTTCGGCTACGAGCACGACGTTCGTCCCCTGCACGGCCCCTACCGTCAAATCGCCGGTATAGGTGTATACGTGCACATTGCTGCTCGGAGGGCCGCCAGCCGGTCCCGCCACGAGGGTCGAGGTCTTGTCGGCGCTCAAAGTGATCGCGTCGACCGTCAGATCGCCGCCGGCGCCGCCGGAATCGGAGCGGACGGTGACGCTCGGAGCGATGGTGATGGCGTGGGTGGCGTAAAGCGCCAGGGCGCCACCGGTGGTGACGTTGGCGTTGATCGTCAAGTTATTGGGATCGATGGTCAGGGTGTTCTCGCCCAGCACGTAGCCGTTCAGCGTCACGTTGCCATATCGGTCGCTGAGCGTGACGCTGGTCCCAGAAACGGCGCCCACGGTCAGGTCAGCGCCGCCGCCGGAGTTCGCCGCGTAAATGGACACCGTGTCCTGCGGCGACGCCGCCGACGCGCCGGCAAAGATGCTCGAGGTCTGGTCGGCGGTGACCGAGCCGCCGGCGATGATCAGCACGCCAGCCCCGCTCGCGCCGCCCGGGCCGGTGGTGGCGCTGTCGGAGTTGACGACCACCGAAGGGCCGATGACGATGGGCTGATAAGGTCCCGAGGTTATGCTGATCGCGCCAGCGCTGGAGACATCGGCATAGACATAGACCGCGCCAAAATCGCTGTGCGCATTGACGTAGTTGGCGCCGACCACCGCGCCGTCGATGCTGACGTTCCCACCGGCGTCGTCCGGCCCGTGAAGGGCCTCTATACGCACCTCGCCGCCTTGGACGCCGCCGACCGCGACATCGCCCCCGTAGGCCTCGATGGTCACGATGTCGTTGAGGGTTCCACCCGCCTTGCCGGCCACGATGAGCGAAGTCGGATCGGCGCTGACCACGCCCGTTCCGGTGGAGGACGTGCCGGCGTCCAGAACAATGCCGTTTGCGCCATTGCCGCCGGAATCGGAGCGGATGGTCACGTTCGGACCGATAGAGATCTTCCCGTCCGTCCGCACGGAAATGAACTGGTCGAGAACCGCATTGCCAAGAATTGCGGAGGCGGCGCCGATCTCCAGGCCGCCGGCGTCACCGGTGATCTGGGCGCCGGACGTATCCACCGAAAATGAATGATTGGAGGTATAGCTCGGGCTCGCGGCGCCCAGCAGAACCACCGCCCCCACGGCGCCGCTCGGCGCGACCCCCGCCGGCGCTATACCCGTGGCCTCGACGGTCCCTGACAGGTTGATTACGCCCGAAAACCCTGAGGCTCCGCCCGACTCGTCGGGGGCGAACACGCCGACCCACGCGCCTTTCACCGAGGCGCCGGCCCCCTGGATCAGATAGGCGCCGCCAGTAGGTGTGGCCGACGATGTATCGATACCCAGGAGCTGTGTCGGGCCGATGGGGCCGGAGGCGCCAGAGGGCCCGCTCGGCCCGCTTGGTCCGCTCGGTCCGCTCGGGGCGCCATCGTTGAAGGTGATGCTGCTGTTGTCGCCAAGGTCGAAGGCGATGCCGTCACTGGCGGTGATCTGACCATCCTGGGTGATCGACTGAGCGTTAAGGACCACGAATCCCGATGAGGCGGTGATCTCTGCGCCGTTCTGGACGGTGATCGGATTGACCGCGCCGCTGATCGCGATGGTCCCGCTGGTCAGGCAGCTGTTGCAGGCCGAGCCGATATCGCCCGTCGAGGCGACGAACGAGCCGACATCGATCGTCGCGCCGTTGCCGATCAGAAGACCTTTCGGTGAGAATATCCACACGCCGCCCTGGGCGTTGATGGCGCCGCTGATCGTCGAAAAGCTGCTGGGATCGACCCGGTTGAAGGTGATCGCGCTGTGGTTGATCTGAGCGAAGTTGACGGTCTCGCCGTTGGCGACGTTGAACGAATTCCAATCGATGACCGCGCGCTGGCTCGACTGGGTGACGGTGGTGACGGTGCCCATGGCGACCGTCGCACTGCCCATTTCCGTTTTGAGATAGGACGGCGCCGCCGCCGCGGGCGCGCCCCAGATCAATGCGCCGATCGCGGCGCCGGCCGCCAGGGCGGCTCGCCGTGATGGCGACCTCGAGCGCGGGATACTGGTCACCTTGCGCCTACTCCCTCCGAACCACGCCTGTACACGGCGGAAATCAAGTCGTTCAAGCCAAAGGTAACGTTCAGCAGCACCCGGCCGTGCGGGGTCGGATTGCCTGGCCCGAGCGGCGGCCGCTGCGGCTGAGCATAAAGCAACTCCACATGCAGCTTGCCTGTGACATCCAAGCGCAGGCCTCCGCCATAGGACGTGAGGTCGCGCCGCGTGTGATCGCCCGGCGTCAGCATCCACAGCCTGGCCGCGTCATAGAAGATGAAGGGTTCAAGATGAACGCGGTTGGCGACCGTGATCGGACCCGCGCGAAGTTCGGCGCTGCCGGCCAGCGCCTGATCGCCGAAGGCGGCGCCCGGATCATAGCCCCTGCCGATCGACAGATTGCCAACCGCGTACTCATCGGGCGCGGTCAGCGCTGTGTCGGTGTACTGACCCTCGCCCCGCAGAGCCACGCGCAGGTAATGGAAGGTCGGCGTTTCTCCCTGCAGACTGAAGCGCTCGACCAGAGCCTGCGGATCGGCGCCAAATCGCGACAGGCTGGCGTCGCCCGGGTCGCTGGCGGCCAGGATATCGACACCCTTGCGGATTTCGACCGAAAAGCTCGCATCCCCCCCGAACGACGGCCGCCAGGCGCCGCTCAGCGACGCCGAGAACGTGCGCAGCCGATCGTCGGAAAGACCGACGGTCTTGAACACCTTGGTTTTCTGATCGTTGTACTCGAATGCGCCGTCGGCCGTCAGCGACAGGTTGCTGCGCTCGATCAGGGGCTGGCTTAGATCCAATCGGGCGGAGAGGACGTTGGTTGCGATATCGAGGGGTGTCACCGAGCCTTTCGGGCTTGCCCACGCCCCCAGGCCCATAAGCGAAATGCTCGTCCCCGAGGCGTTCAGTCGCTGCATCTGACTTAAGCGGACGACAGTCTGACGGCCCCCGTCGAGAGACGAATAAAGCTGCAGCGATGTCTCGTCACCGTAGGTTGACCCGCCAAAATGGTCGATTCCGAGCAGAGCCCCCCAGGGGCCGGTGGTGTCCGGATAAAGGTTGTTGACGTTGACGTAGGTGCGCCAGGTATCGCGGGTAGCCTGGAGGACCAGGTCCATGCCGCCCGGTTCGGTCGCGCGGCGCAGGGCCCCGGCGACAGCCAGCCCCGGCACGGCCTTGGCGTTCTGATAGGCCGCGTCGACCGCGTTCGCGGGCAAGGGCGAACGGCCGACCAGCGGCGCGAAGGCCGCGGTGGCCTGTCGCCGGGCTGTGGCGCTTTTCGCCAGCACGGTCACGCTGGAAATCCGGCCCTCGACCGCGCGAAAATGCACGATGCCGCCTTCCACGGTCTGGGGAGACACGACAACGGCGACGAACGGATAGCCCGCGTCGGCGTAGAGCGCCTCGGCGCTTTTGGCGATGGTTCGCAGATCGCCGAGGCTGACCGATTTGCCGGCAAACGCCGACCATGCCGGCCTCAAGGTCGCCTGGGATACGGCATGGGCGCCATCGAAGCGCGCCTCGACGAGCACGAACTGAAGCTGCCGGTCACCCGGCGTTTCAGTAGGGGCTTCGGTTTGACGCTCGGGCGTTGCGATGGGTGAAGACGTCGAGTGCGCCTGGGGCAGCACCGCGGTTGGATCGACGGTATTCGAAAGCGGCGGGTTTTCACCCGCCGCCCAGGCGGCCGAAGGGATCAGACTCAGCGCCGCAAGCAGGCCCAGACCCTTCAAGACTTCCCCCCGACACGCCCCGGAGTCCCGCGAGCGACCCCTGGCATTCCCCATAGCACCGAAATGTCTGGCGCCTCTAGCCTCCAGCGCGGGCATGCTACGGCTCGACGCAGGCCGGACAACCGTGGTTTAGTTGGGCCTGTTCAGTTCCGCGCCTCCCGGGAGCAGTGAGATCGATGAATTTGCTCAATCCCTCCAAGCCCTCGAGGTTCGCCGTCGTCGGAGCCTGTCTGGCGATTGGCGCCTTGCTCCTGCTGTGGGCGCCAGGCGCGGCGGTGGCGGGGCCCTATGACGACTTTTCGCTGGGCGCGAACGCCGAGCATCAACCCTGCCGAGGCGTATGGCGTTTCGAGAGCGCCAAGTCGCCGACGGCGGTCGACCTCTATTGCGGCGATTGGGAAGCGCCGTCTGGCATGGTGCGGCTGGCCGTCCATGCAGGCGAAGCGGCGACCGCGCTGGCCACCGACTGCCCGGGCGAAGGCGCGCCGATTTCGGGCGGCGATGGACTGACGATCCTCCAGACGGCCTGCGCTCGCGCGGCTGGCGCAGAGGGTCCGCGGCGCTTCGGGCTGGTGGCGCGCTCCGGCGCCCACGAAGTGTATGGATCGGCCTTTCCCTCCGATTGGGGACCGATGGTCGCCGCCGCCCGCGTCCTGCTCAAGCTCGACAAGCCCGGGGCCGCGGCCCGGTCGCAGACGGCGCTGACCCCGGGCCTTCGGGAGATCGAGGCGGTCTATCCCGATGGCCCCCCCGGCCAGGGGGCGGCCCTCAACTATGAATTGCTGCGCAGGCGGGGCTACGAAAAGAATGTCGCCTGGAGCTTCGAGTCATCGCAACGGGACTTCTCCGAACTCCTGAGAGCTCACCAGAAGGTCGCTCCGAACGACACTGCCGGCGAAGCGGAGATCCTCGCCGAGGTCGCGCTCAACCTGTCAGATTCCCGGCGGTTCGCCGATGCCGGTGATTTGCTCGATCGCGCCGAGGCCGAGGCGCGCGCCGCCGACGATGGTCTGCTGCTGAGCAAAATCGGCAACTACCGGGCCGTGGACGCGCTGAACCGGGGACAAAATGCGCAGGCGTTGAAATTGGCTCTTGAAGCCAACGCGGCGCGCGATCGTCTGCTGACGGGGTCGGCTGAGCACAGTGCGGGCGCGACGATCACGCCAGCCGATGCCCGTGCCCTGGACGCGCGCGATGCGCCCCGCTCGCGACGGGCGCTGCTTTCCACGCTCGAAGAGGTAACGCCAGCGGAGAAGGCCCAGGTTCTGACCGCTCAGGGCTACGAGATCGCCGCCGCGGCGGCGGCCGCGCTTGGTCGGGACGATACCGGCCGGCTGCTCGACCAGGCGCTGAGCCATCTTGCGCAGAGCGAGATACAGCCCGCGTGGCTGGCCGGTCTGATCTATGAGCAGCGCTCCGCCCTGGACCTGGCGGCGGGCGATGCAACGGGCGCGGACCGCGAAGCCAAGCAGGGCCTGCGGCGGGTCCGCGAGCTGGCCCCGCAGACCCGCATTGAAGCGCGACTGATGCTCGCCGCCGAGCGTGCGGAACTGGCCATGGGTGATCGGACGGCCGCTCTGACAAACGGACGGGCCGCCGTCGCCATTCTGGAACGCCAGAGCGAGGCGCCCGGCATGCCGGCCGACGAGGCCGCCGCCCATATCGAAGCCCTTCTGGGCGCTTACGAACAAGCCAAGGACCCCGCGCTCGCCAACGAATATTTCGAGACCCTGAGCCTGGTCTGGGACGGCGCGGCGTCCCGCGCGGCCGCTGAACTGGCCGCCCGCTTAAGCGACGACAAGGGCGGCGATGCGATCAAAGCCTATCAGGACGCTCAACGCGACTATCGCACCGCGCTTGCCCGCCGGGTGCGGATCTCGGCTACCGAGGCCCCGGCCGCGGAAGTGGCGCAGGTCGATCATGATACCGACGTCGCGGCCCGGGCTTTGTCCAAGGCTGAAGCGGTGGTGAGGGAAAGCTCGCCCCGCTACCTCGAACTGCTCAATCCCGAAGTTTCAACACCCGACCTCCTGAAGGTGCTGCGACGGGGCGAGGGTTACGTCAGCCTGGTCCTGGCCCATGACCGCGGCTACGGCGCGCTGGTGACGCAGCAGGGCGTCACGCCCTACCGCATAGCGTTGACCGCCGACCAGGCGCGGGCGATGGTCACCGCCATCCGGCAGAGCGCGGTGATCAAGGGACGCCGCCTGCCCGACTATGATCTCGCGGACGCCCGCAAACTCTACCGGGCGCTTATCGAGCCGATCGACACCCAGATCGCGACGCTGAAGATGCTGCACATCGATGGCGGGGGCATTCTGGCGGCGCTGCCGGTCGCCGCGCTGCTGGCCAGCGATCCCACCGATGCGCAGGTTCAGGAGATCAAGCTCGAGCAGAACTATGCCGCCATCGACTGGTTCGCCCGCCATCACGACGTCGATATCGCCCTGGGCCCCGCCGTGTTCGTTCGCACCCGAACCGTCCACGCCGCCTCCCCCAGCACCACGGTGATGGCGTTTGGCGACTTCCGGCCCGATCCCGTGGTCGCCGCCCAGCGCATCGCCGACGCGCACAGCCTGTCGGATGTCTGCCGCCGTGAAGTTGAAAAGGCGCTCTATTCCCTCAAGGCGCTGCCGGACACGGCGCAGGAGGCGCGCAGCGACGCGGCGGTTTTCGGCGCCGGCGGCACGGTCAGCCTTGGACAGGACTTCACGGCCAACGCCTTCCTCGACTCGCCCCAGGTCGCCGACGCCCAGGTGCTGGTGCTGGCCACCCATGGCGTGCTTGGACTTTCGACATGCTTTGCCGAACCGGCGTTGCTGACTTCGGTTGGCGCGCAGGGCGATGGCCTGATCGAGGCCTCCGAGTTGTTGAATCGTTCGCTGAAAGCCAGGCTGGTCGTCCTGTCGGCGTGCGATACCGCCGGCGGCGGCGGCGCTCTGGTTTCGGGCGCTGGGCTGGCGGACGGCGGCGAGGCGCTTTCGGGCCTCGCGCGCGCCTTCATCTACGCGGGCTCGCCAGGGGTGCTGGCCACGCTTTGGAAAATCGACGCCGCGGCGTCCGCGACGCAGACCAGCGTGCTGTTACGGACAGCCGCTGAAGGCGGTCGTTCGCTTGCCGAAGCCCTGGGCGTTTCGCAGAAGGCCCTCTACGATCAGGCTGAGACGGGCCACCCATTCTACTGGTCTGGCTTCGTGCTCATCGGCGATGGAGCGGCGGTTCTCGCCTCGCCAAAGACCCAGACGGCGCAGCGTTAGATCGATTCCGAGCAGATTGATCGCCGCCTTGCGCCCCCTCCACCACCGGCTGCGCCGGCGGTTCCCCTCCCCCGCCGCGCGCCGCTTGCAGGGGAGGAATTTCTAAACTCCTGCCCCGCGAAGCGGGGAAGGTGGCGCGGCGCGATCAGCGCCGTGACGGAAGGGGCGCATGGCCGAGGCGGTCTAGGCGGATTGAGTACCAAATGGTCTCAGGAGGGATGGAAAGCAGACCTATCTTGTTCCAAGCCGGCAGGCAGGAACGCCGCTTTCGACTCAGAGAGCGGAGAGGCCCGCCTGCAGGTCGGCCGGATCCATGGCCGGGGTCAGCTCGAAGGTCGCGTTCAGGCCGGTGAAGAAGGGTTCGGCCAGCGGCGGGATCTTGGCTGTCGAAGCAAGGTCGAACACCGCCACCATGGTGCGCTTGCCGTCCAGGGCGGTGAACCAGACCCCCTCGGGCTTGGCCGCCTCCGTGAAAGCCTGGACGATCTTGGGCAGGCTCCCGTCCTTGATCGCCCGGTTGGCGGCCTTTACCTCCATCTGAACCCTCAGAAACATGCGCATCGGCGTCTGCTTTCTCTTTTCGATGTTGTCGCCGGTGATGGGACAACTCTCACACAAAAACAACGCTTAAATCACCGTGGTCGACGCCGCCAATGGACGCTCAGGGCCGGTTTTCGCCATTGGCTTCGGGCCTCAAAGCCGACCTTCGAACCGCCCAGGCCATTTTGCCGGCGAGCCGACGTTCCCGAGGTCGCAGATGGGTGGATGTCTGCCATTGGCGTAATGCCGGAAACCGGACATTCGCCACATTCCGCCCATGAGCGGCGTTCCGAGTGTCCAGGAGGCGCGCCCGATTCCCAAAAACTGATTGATCACAACCGCGGCGTTCAAGACGATTGATTTTCGACTCGGACTTCTGTCTGACTCGCCATTGTCCCGGCGCTTGCGCCGAGTTGAGTTCGCTGCGATGCGGAACCAGAATCTGGTCGAGGGGATCGTGCGCCGCGACCAGTGGATCGCAGGCGCCTGCCTCCTGCTGGTCGCGACGGTCTCGTGGCTATGGCTCCTCCCCCAGTCCGCCGCCACGCAATCAATGGCGGCCATGGGCATGGTCGGGCCTGGTCGCCAGTTCGCCGATGCCGTCCTCATGTGGTCCTTGATGATGACCGCGATGATGCTTCCTGCCGCCGCACCGATGGTGCTCGCCTACGCGCGTTTCGAAAGGATCGAGAAATCGCAGGCGCGGGTCCTGACGCCCACCGCCGTGTTCGCCGCCGTCTATCTTGCGCTCTGGATACTGTTCTCACTGGCGGCCGCCGCGCTCCAGGTCTTGCTCGTGCGCATCGGAACCGTGCAAGCTGCCAGGATGGCCATCGGTGGCGCCAGGATCAGCGGGGTACTGCTTGTTCTGCTTGGCCTCTATCAGCTGACGCCGCTCAAACACGCCTGCTTGACGGCATGCCGCGCGCCGCTGCCGCTCTTCATGCGCCAATGGAGACCGGGCGTTGCCGGCGCCCTGCGGCTCGGTGCGATCCACGGTCTCTACTGCGTTGGATGTTGTTGGTTGATGATGGCGCTGCTGTTCGTTGTCGGCGTCATGAACATGGTCTGGGTGGGACTGCTCGCCTTGATCGTCCTGGTCGAGAAGGTCGCCCCTTTGGGACACCGCATCGGCGTGGGATTGGGGATCGCCGCCGCCGCCTTGGGGCTCGGCGTCCTGGTCACGGGTCGGGCGGCTGTGTTCTGGTAGCGCCGATCGACGGCTGTTTTGGCATTGGTCCATCGGCTATTTTGCGAAGACTTCATCAGGAGGTGAAACATGCCCACGCCGCCGTCGTGGACGGTCTCCGGCAGCTATTTCGAGACTTGCAATTGCGTTGCGGTCTGTCCCTGCCGACGCCAGAACGGCAAACCCGGCGGCCGTTCGACCTTCGGGGTGTGCCAATTCCTGCTGACTTGGCGCGTTCTCGACGGGGTGTTCGGCGAGACCGGCCTTACGGATCGCATCGTCGCCATGGCCGGCTTCTACAGCGACGAAGAGGCCGGCGAGCCATGGCGCGTGATCCTCTATATCGACGACGGCGCGACCCGGCCGCAGCATGACGCCTTGACGTCCATCTTTCTGGGGCGGGCCGGCGGCGATGTCTTCTTCACCGCCAGCATCGCCGAGGTCGTCGCGGTCAGGTCCGCCCAGATCTCGCTCGATCACGCGCGCGGCCGTGAACGCGTCCGCATAGAGGACCTGGCCGTCGCGACCGCGCTTGGCGCCGCCGACTTCAAGGGCCTCGTCAGTTGCGGAATCCCCGGCCATCACCATCCGGGCGACGAATTGATCGCCAGCGCGGCCCTGAACGACGGCCCCATGAAATGGTCGTATGAAGGGCGTTGCGGGTTCGCAACGGAGTTTGCGCATTCGGGCTAGCCGCAGCCTGGCGCCTCCGATGGATCAAGCGCACTGACGGGCACTGTCAAGGCAAACTCGAATACTGCGTTTAGGCGTTATCGGGGCGACGCGCGTTGATTGTTTTTGCTCAAGATTCCAACTGCACCAATTGGCGTTTTTCGGGGCCAAAAGGGCCTCTACTTGGTTGCCTTGACAATGCCCGGCGCAACGCTCGAGGCGTCCGCGACTAGCGCCCAGCCGACCCTGGCCCTTGGATTTCCGTCTTGCCGCCGCGTCCGAAACCCTGGACTGTCGAGCGTCAGGGGAGGCGTTCGGCGGATGACGGCTGCGGCGATCGCTCAGGATCGCAAGGCCGCCAGCGCCCTGCTGACCAATGCGGTGATCGTGATCATCGTCGGCATCTTCGCCACCACCCTGGCGCAACCGCAGGTGTTGGCGAGGCTTCCGCTCCAGAACCTGCTCAAGAACGAGCTGCACGTCCCGCGGGCCGCCAGCGCCGCGTTCTTCTTCTGGGCGGGCCTGCCGTGGTACTTCAAGCCCCTCGCGGGCATCCTCACCGACGCATTCCCGATCCTCGGCAGCCGCCGCAAAAGTTACATCCTGATCAGCACGGCCCTGGCGGTCTTCGCTTGGGTCGGGCTCTATTTCACCCCCCACGCCTACAATCCGCTCCTGTGGATGTGCATCGTCATCAACACCTTCATGGTGGTGGCGAGCACGGTCGTGGGCGGCTACATGGTCGAGACGGCCCAGGCGATTTCCGGATCGGGGCGCCTGACCGCGACCCGCCAGATCGTGTCGCAGGCGTGTGTGATCATCAACGGTCCGAGCGCCGGATATCTCGCCAGCATCGCCTTTGGATGGACCGCGGCGGCTTGCGGCGGCGTGATGTTCCTGCTTGTGCCGGCGACCATTTTCTTCCTGCATGAGCAGCGCAAGAGGATCAATTCTCGTGAACTTCTCGACAATGCCGCCAAGCAACTGGTCAAGATCGGCGCCGCCCGAACCATGTGGGCGGCTGCGGGACTCATGGCGCTGTTCTATATAGCGCCGGGCCTATCGACGGCGTTGTTCTACAAGCAACAGAACGATCTTCACATGAGCACCCAGGGCCAGGGAGGGCTCGCGCTCATTTCAGGATCCTGCGGCCTGCTGGCGGCCGTGGCTTATGGTTTCGCGTGTCAGCGTCTCAACCTGCGCAGGCTGCTGATCGGCTGCCTGCTGGTGAGTTCGGCGACCACGCTCGGGTATTTGTTCTACGCGTCCGTGGGCAATGCACGGGTGATCGAAGGCTTAAACGGCTTCGGCTTCACGCTCGCCGAACTCGCGCTGATGGACTTGGCGGTGCGCGCGACCCCCTTCGGCAGCGAGGGCCTGGGCTTTTCCCTGATGATCAGCGTCCGCAACCTCGCGCTCTTTGGAACCGACTGGCTCGGCTCCGCGCTCCTAGACACCTACCACATGCACTTCAGCACGCTCGTGATCGCTAATTCCGCGACCACGCTGATCACCGTTCCTCTCGTCCTCCTGCTGCCGCGAATCCTGGTGAAAAACAAGGACGCCGAGGTCTATGAAGAGGCGCCGGCGCCCAGAACGGCAATCCAGGAATGACGGCGATCGCGAGGCCGATTGCAAGCTTCGCCTCAGTTGTTGTTGGTGTTGCTGTGCGAGACCGGGCGATCGGCGCAGCAGCCGGGACAGTCGCGCGCCGAAATCGAGGCCCCCGACGTCACCGACACCTTCAGCGGCGTGGACCCGTTCAGCGAAATGAAGAGGATCAAGACGAAGAAGCTGACGATCGAAAAGGGAATCGCCGAAATCGGTAGTCGCGGGACCTCCCCACCGGATAGAAAGTGGGGAGACCCAATCGCCATGCCGCGATACCTTTACGCCTAGTGGCGTCGAAGTCCTCTGCCGCTCTATCCACGGCTTTGCCGGGAGGCAAAGGTTACCCCGCCTTGGGGTTTTCCGGCTCGTGCAAAAATTTGGCCAAAAGCGCCTCCTTAGATGCACGAGCGCCCCTACCACACGCGCGTGCTGGCATTGTCAGACTAATTGCGGGTGGTGGACGTTCTTCGCCGCGAAACCCGGTTTTCGGGGCAGCCGAACAGCGGACCTTCCCAATGTCTGAGATGGGTCGGACTCGGCCGTTCGCTCCTGGGCAGGAAGCGGACGTTCGGGCCAGGCGCGAGGACTCGAGTGTCAGATTTTGACCACTAGATCGGTCCAGCAAGGATCGACCTTCAGTCGTCGGCCCCGTAGCTTTCGATCAGGTTGTAGACGCGCGTCCGGTCCAGACCATTGGCCGGCGCGGTGGCGATCAGCTCTTCGGCTTCGAGGCCATAGCGCTTGGAATCCTGACGGGCGAGGTCGCAGGCGGTGGCCGCGGCGCGCACTTCGGGATCGTCGATGGTCGCATAGGTCGATGCCAGTGGCGGGGCGTCGGTGGTGACGTTGAAATCGGCCGCGATGGCGGTCCCCGTCGCGTCGACGGCGGCCACATGGTAGCGCCCGGGCGCGAAGCCGGCTGTCGGGAAGCTGAGGTCGCCGTCGCCGGAGACCTGTCCCATGGCCTGACCGCCCGGGCCGGTGAGCGTGGCGCGATAGGGGCTCGATCCGCCGACGAAACGCACCAACAGGGAGCGGGAACCTGCCGATAGCTCCTGGTTCCCCTCGGCTAGCTGCGGCAGGGCGAAGGCGAAGGCCACCTCCCCGCCCTTAAGGCGCACATCCCAGGGCAGGCGCTTCATGTCCGGCATCACCTGGTCATTGACGGCCTGGTAGGCGTTTCTGGCCAGGGTCGGCACGCCCGCACGGGGCGGCACCACGAACGGCGCGCGCGCGTCCACCCGCACCGTGCCCCTGCCGTCAACCGAAAGGGTAATCTTGGTCGGGCCAGCCGCCGCGATGCGATCGCCGACGCAGACCACTTCCAGCACCCGCGGCCTGGAAATCTGCGCGCCGGCTCTGGCGATGCTGAGGCTGGCCGGATCGCCGTCGATGCGCGTCACCACGCCGGCGCCGACACACGGGGCCGCAATCGCCGAGCCGGCCAGCCCACAAATCGCCGTCGCGCCCAGCGCGGCGAGGAGCATCTGTTGGCGATCATTCATCATCTGCGACCTCTTGCATGGCGCCCACGGCGGCCGAGGCGAACGCCGAAGCGGAAAGATAACCCCAATACCCGCGATCCAAAGAGATCAACAGCAGACCGATGCCGATCCAGTGCGCGGCGAAGGCGAAGACGAAGTTTAGCACGACCGGGTTAAACGGCATAAGTCGCAATCGCACGTGCCATGGCCGGCCTTTGTGGCGGGTCTTCAGGTTGAGGTAGTGCTCGCGGATTCTGCGGGTGACGGCGAAGCCGGCGGTGATCCCGGCGCTGACAAAAAGCAGCACCGTCAACTGCAACCACATCGGCACGCGCCGCAAACCCCCGCCGGAAAGCTCTAGCCCGCGCACGGCGTTGATGATGATCACCGAGCCGTTCATCTCGTTGAGCGGCGTCTGTTCGAAGTCGTTTGCCGCCAGGTTTGTGCCGCCGACGATCACCAGGCGCCCGCAGATCAGATCGTGGCTGGCGTCGGGGCCCGCGGCGGCGACGTCACCGGCCGAAATGCGCCGGAATTCGGCCGGGTCCGAGCCCGCGCCACATTGGCGAAACCCCTTCCAGTTTGGCGACAGGCTTGGCCACACCCGGTCGTTTTCCCCCTTGCCGAGGGAGAGATGATAGTTGACCAGCTCGCCATGCAGGTCCGCTTGCCGGTGCGGATTGGCGCAGTCCTTCTCCGCGCCGGTCATGTAGCGGCGAACAGGCGCGCCCTGCGGAATCTTGCCGTTCTGCAGGAAACCATAGGCCAGTAGAGCGGCGGAATAGAGCACTTGAGGTCCCGACGGACCGATCACGCATTCGTAGGGGAGAAATTCGCGAACGACGCCATTCTGGTCGGCCATCATCTTGACGATCGCCCACATGATGTTCGGCGCGGGGTTTACGATCTGGTCGTAGTCGCTCGTCGGCAGGATAAGCTTGTCGCCGGAACCGCCGAACGTCGTCTCTGGAAACGACTGGCGCGCGATCAGCAGTTCGGGAGCCGATGGGGTGCGCGCCCAATCAGCCAGCACCTTTTGCAGCTTCGCCGCCCCCGCCTCGTCGCCGGGCGTCGGCGTCGCCAGGTCGGTGTCGAGAACCACCACCGCCGCGCCCCTGCCCGGCGGAGCGGTCCGCACGTAGTCGAGAACGTCGGCGATCACGCCGCGCGGCGCGGTGGCCAGTGGGACGCGATGGGGGCCCGGGGGCATGGCCCCGGCGATGGTCTGATCGTCGATGTCGATGAACAATGCTGGATCGGCGCCCCGCAGGAGGTCGGCTCGCATCTTGAAGGCCGTCTCCATCATCTGCCGGTCCGGCTCGCCGAACATCGAACGATTGATCATCGGCACCCGCATCAAGGCCAGCACCAGGATGCCGGCCAGGAACGAGACGAGAAACCGCCGGTAGTGTCCGCGCTCGATCGTCAGGACCAGCCGCCTGATCCTCGACGCCTCGGCGCGCAGGGCGCGGACGACCGCGGCTGTCAACCCGCGCCGGCGGCGGCGCCTTGGCGTGGGCGCCGCCTTGGCGATCGGTGGCTCCTCTGGGCCTGCCATTTTCCTTGTTCCGCCGCCGATCTAGTCGGCCAGCGCCACTCCGCCGTCGACCGGTATGGTGGCCCCGACGACATAGTCGCCGGCGCGCGAGGCCAGGTAGATAGCCGCCGCAGCCATGTCTTCGCCCGTGCCGATACGGCGCATGGGAATGGCTTTCGCCACCTGATCGCCCCGATCGCGCGCGTCGCGGTTCATGTCCGAGGCGAAGGCGCCGGGGGCGATGCAACTGACCACGATATGGTCGGAGATCAGCCGCCTGGCCATCCGGCGTGTGAGGTAGATCAGGCCAGCTTTGGAGGCGTGATAGGAATAGGTCTCCTGCGGATTGAGCCGCATGCCGTCGATCGAGGCGATATTGATCACCTTCGCCGGCCGCTCGTGCGACCCGGAGGCACAGAGGGCGCCGTGCAGAGCCTGGGTCAGAAAGAACGGCGATTTCAGGTTGAGATTGAAGACCTTGTCCCAGCCGCTCTCGGGAAATTCGCTGAATTCGGCCCCCCACGCGGCCCCGGCATTGTTGACCAGTATGTCCAGCTTCGGCTCGAGGGCGGTGATGCGCTCGGCCAATGATTTGCATCCCTCGACCGTCGAAAGGTCCTGGGGCAGGGAGATGCAAATTCCGCCATCGGCTGAGAGCGCCCTGGCGGCGGCGTCACATTGGTCTGCCTTGCGCGAAGAAATGTAGACCTTGGCGCCCTGCATGATGAAGCCTTCGGCAATCATCCTGCCGATGCCGCGCGAGCCGCCGGTGACAAGGGCCACGCGCCCTTGCAAGGTAAAGAGATCTTTCAACATGGCGCCCCCTTGGCGAAAGAAAATGCATCGACTCGCGGCCAAGACCTTAGGGCGCCTGGCTGATCCTGTTCCAGCTTAGGCGAAAGAGCTCACTCCCTCGCCTCCCCTGGCGTGGCATCGAGTAGAAGGTATACGCGGCCGATGTCCGAGGCGAGAAGCGAGGCCGCCTGGAAACCCTGCGGATCGCGCTTGGTGGCCGCGTCGATGACCCTCGCATAACGCTCGACATAGGCGGCGCGCCGTCCGCCAAATTCCGGGTCGGCGACCAGTTTGCGCGACAACCGCCGAATAGCGGCGGGCCCCAGTTTGCGGACGACCTCGCGCGAACCGGCCAGGTCGCCCGTTTGAATCGCCGCGGCGATCTCCTCGACGCGGGCGCGGGACAAGAGCGCGGCGGGATCGATACCCATGGCTGCTATCTCGGCGAACAGACCCCGACCAAGCGCGACATCGCTGGCCGGCGCCTCCCCATCGATCGAGGTCAAGAGCTGGCTCCAGGTCCAGGACGGATCTGCTTCGGCGGGTCCTGCCGCCGCGGCCTGGAATACCGCCTTGAACTCATCGTCGCTGGCGGTGGCGGTGAGCTTCAATCTAGCCCGCTGGCTTGCAGGAGCGCTCTCGCGCGGTTTGGGCTCGGGAACAGGCGTCGGGGTCTTGATCGCAGCCGGCTCGGGCGTCACGCGGCGCGGGGCGGGGGCCGCATTCCCCCCCTGGGCGACGACTCCCATCAGCTGAACCGCCTCGCTCAGCATCTCGTAGTTGCGTTTGACCCGTTCCTGAAAAGCCGCATCGATCGCCTGGGTTTCCTGCGAGGTGGCTCGCGCGGCGGCGAGGAGTTCAGCCATGCCCTTGGCCACCGCCGCGCGCACCTCGTTGGCCCCGGCCCCGGTCTGTGCGGGCAGGCGAGCGGCGGCGGCGGCGACCTCGTCGATCATCTCGCGCACCTCGCCGACGGCCGCGCGGGCTTCGTTAAGACCCTCCTGCAGCTTCGCCGCGGCAGCGGCTCCGACTTGTTCCGCCATTTTTGACGATTGGGCGATGAGGCCCCGGGCCTCGTCCAGGCGCGACTCCAAGACCTGGTCCGCACGCTGGCCCGCGGCGAAGGCGGCTTCGCTGAGCTGTTCGACCTGTGAGTGAGCCGCCTTGGCATGGTCATCGGCGGACTGGCGCGCCTGCGCGGCGGCGGCGGTAAGCGAGTGGATGAGTTCGGCCGTGGACTTCGCCCCCGAGACCGCCGTCTCGCCCAGAGCGGCGATGTCCTTGCCGGCGCCCTTGAGGAAACTCGAGAGCTGGGCGGTCAAAGTCTCTGCCGTTGCGGCGAAATTCTCCTGATCGGTACGCAGGGAGCCTGCTAGCGTGGCCAGTGCGGCCCGTTGCTGGGTGAGTCCCTCCTCCAGCGAGCGAAGCTGTTCGCCAGCGCCCAGGCCGACGGTTTCAAAGCGAGTGACCTGGCGGACCAGATCCTCCCCAACGTCGCGGGCAATGTCGGTCGCCCTGCCGGCGGCGACCACAAGGTCGGCGGTACGCGCCGCCAGAGACGCCTCAGCCTCGCGCAGCTGGGTTTCCGCCAGATCCGATGCCTCCGCCACCATATGCGACTGGCGGTTGGTGGCGTCGGTCACGGCCGCGGCGCGAGCGTCCAGGGTGACCGCCAAGGTGTTCAGCTCGCCGCGCTGATTGGACAGCCGCTCGACCAGATTGCGCGCCGAGGCGTCGGCCAAGGTAGCCGCATGGGTTATCTTGTTGCTTTCCTCATCGAGCGCCTCGCGCAGGCTGGTCAGCCGTTCCGCCGCGAGAACCGCAACGCTGGAGGCGCGGTCGATCTCCACGCGCATCGCCTCGACCACCGTACCGGCGCCGGAAGCCGCGGCAGCGGCCGGCCCGACCATCTGATCGGTGAGCGCTGTCGCCCGCTTGACCTCGCTCATCAGGGACCGCGCCTGCGCCAAGGCGAACGCGCTCGCCCAGATCAGGGCCACCGGGGCCAAGACCAAGGCGATGATTAGGCCGACGGCCGGGTGGGCGTAGAGCCGGTAAGCCGCAAAGGCCACGCCAGCGGCCCATACAACGCTGGCCAGCGCGGCCACGACATAGGAGCCGCGCTCCGCGCCGGACCGGGACGGCGCCGCCTCGCGGACGCCCCCCGCGCCGGCGACGGGGATCGATGCCGGCTCGATGGTCTTTGGGGCCTCCTCGGCCGCGGTTGTCTGGACCCAGGCGGTTGGGACCGGCGCCGTTTCAGCCGGCGTCAGATCAGTCTCGACCTCTGTCCTGGTTGGGAAATCCAGGGGTTTGGTCTTGTGGGTTGTCGACATCCGCCTGAACTCTTGGCGCCGGAAACAGGCCGAACCGCGCGCCGGAGCCTTCGCGTGGCCCCCAACGTTAGCGGCGAACGGGCGGTGCGCAAAGCCGCTTAGAGCATTTCGGCGGCGTTCCCGCCCCGCGATAGGCCCCCTTCTTGCGCGGGAAGATGCCCTCCCCTAGGTAAGATCCCTTAAGGGGCCGTCCGTCGTTTGCAGGGATGCGAGCGGCGGACTTTGCTGTTCAAAAAGGGACACGCCGGCCCAGATGACGCGCGAGCTCACCCATCTGCAGCGGCTGGAGGCCGAGAGCATCCACATCATGCGGGAAGTCGCCGCTGAGTGTGAAAAGCCGGTCATGCTCTATTCAGTCGGCAAGGACTCCGCGGTCATGGCCCATCTGGCGGTAAAGGCGTTCTTTCCATCCCCGCCGCCATTTCCCCTGCTGCATGTGGACACCACCTGGAAGTTCAAGACGATGTACGAACATCGCGACAAGTGGCCGAAATCCCTGGGGTTCGACCTCATCGTCCACGTCAATCAGGATGGCCTCGACGCCGGCGTCGGGCCCTTTACGCACGGCTCGGCGGTCCACACCGACGTGATGAAGACGCAGGGCCTCAAGCAGGCCCTGGACAAGTACGGCTTCGACGCGGCTTTCGGCGGCGCGCGCCGCGACGAGGAAAAGAGCCGGGCCAAGGAGCGGATCTTTTCCGTTCGCACCGCGACCCACACGTGGGATCCAAAGAACCAGCGGCCGGAGCTCTGGAGCCTCTACAACGCCAAAATCCACAAGGGGCAGGAAATTCGTGTGTATCCGCTATCGAACTGGACCGAGCTGGACATCTGGCAATACATCCACCTTCAGTCGATCCCCATCCCATCGCTCTATTTCGCCGCCGATCGGCCCGTGGTCGAGCGCGACGGCGTCTTGATCATGGTCGACGACGAACGCATGCCCCTGGCCCCCGGGGAGGCGCCCGAAATGCGCGAGGTGCGCTTCCGCACGCTGGGCTGTTACCCTTTGACCGGTGCGGTCGAGAGCCACGCGACCACTCTGCCGCAAATCATCCAGGAGATGCTGCTGACCACCACCTCCGAACGCCAGGGCAGGACCATCGACCACGACCAATCCGCCTCGATGGAGAAGAAAAAGCGCGAGGGCTACTTCTGATGGGCCTTTGCGGCGCGGTCGCCCGAGGCCCCTCGCAAGGGTTGTTGTGATGGCGCACGCCTCGGCGCTGATCGCCAGCGATATCGACGCCTACCTGGAGGCGCACCAGCGCAAGTCGCTGCTGCGTTTCATCACCTGCGGTTCGGTGGACGACGGCAAATCGACCCTGATCGGGCGCCTGCTCTATGATTCAAAGCTGATTTTCGAGGATCAGTTGGCGGCTCTGGAGGCTGACTCCAAACGGATCGGCACCCAGGGCGGCGAAATCGACTTTGCCCTGCTGGTCGACGGCCTGGCCGCCGAGCGCGAACAGGGCATCACCATCGATGTCGCCTACAGGTTCTTTTCCACCGACAAGCGTAAGTTCATCGTCGCCGATACCCCCGGCCATGAACAGTACACCCGAAACATGGTCACCGGCGCCTCGACGGCGGAACTTGCGGTGATCCTGGTCGACGCTCGCAAAGGCGTGCTCACCCAGACCCGCCGTCACAGCTTTCTGGTCAGCCTCCTGGGCATCCGGAAGGTGGTGCTGGCGGTGAACAAAATGGACCTTGTCGGCTTCGATCGGGTTGTATTCGACGCCGTCGCCGCGGAATATCGGGCCTTCGCGGGCGAGATTGGGCTGACCGACGTCCGCGCCATTCCGATCTCGGGGCTGATGGGCGACAATATCGCCAGTCACAGCCCGCGCATGGGGTGGTTCAAAGGTCCCTATCTGCTGGCGCATCTGGAAAGCGTCGATCTAGACGAGGGCGCCCTGCAGTCACGACCGATGCGCATGCCGGTCCAATGGGTGAACCGACCCAACCTCGATTTTCGCGGCTTTTCCGGCCGGCTGGCGACGGGAATAGCCAAGCTTGGCGATGCGGTGCGCATACTGCCTTCGGGGCGCGAGAGCCGCATCGCCCGGATCGTCACCCAGGCGGGCGACCTCGACGAAGCCCTCGCCGGGCAGTCGGTGACCCTGACGCTCACCGACGAGGTGGATTGCTCGAGGGGTGACGTGATCGCCCTGGCCGCCGCGCCGGCGCAGGTGGCCGACCAGTTCGAAACCACCATCGTGTGGATGGCGGAGGAGCCGCTGCTTCCAGGTCGCGCTTACGGGCTGAAGATCGGCGCCCGGAGTGTCACCGCGACGGTGGCGGAACCCAAATACAAGATCAACGTCAACACCTTGGAGCATCTTGCCGCGAAACGACTGGAACTCAATGAGATCGGCGTTTGCGTCGTCAGCCTCGACGTCACGGTGGCTTTCGATCCTTACGTGGAAAGCCATGATCTCGGCGGTTTCATCCTCATCGACAAGCTGACCAACGCCACGGTGGCGGCGGGGATGATCCAGTTCGCCCTGCGCCGCTCACAGAACATTCACTGGCAGGCGCTGGACGTGAACAAGCTCACCCGCGCCGACGCCCTTGCCCAGAAGCCGGCGGTGCTGTGGTTCACCGGCCTTTCCGGCGCCGGCAAATCGACCATCGCCAACCTGGTGGAGAAGAAACTTCACGCCATGGGACGCCACACCTATCTCCTCGACGGCGACAATGTGCGCCACGGGCTGAACCGCGACCTGGGGTTTACCGACGCCGACCGGGTGGAAAACATTCGTCGTGTCGCTGAAATCGCCAAGCTGATGGCCGACGCCGGGCTGATCGTGCTGGTCTCGTTCATCAGCCCGTTCCGGTCGGAGCGGCGCATGGCGCGCCAGCTGATGGCCAGTGGCGAGTTCCTCGAAGTGTTCATCGACACGCCGCTGGCCATCGCCGAGCAGCGCGACGTCAAGGGCCTCTACGCCAAGGCGCGCAGCGGGGAGTTGAAAAACTTCACCGGCATCGACAGCCCCTATGAAGAGCCGGAGCATCCCGAAATCCGCGTCGACACCACCGCCCTCACCGCGGCACAGGCTGCCGAACTGATCGTCCGGCGGATGGATGGCCAGGCCGACGACTACAGCATCTGACCGGCCCGGCCTGCGGCGGACGTTGCGCCAGAGCCTTGGGTCGCCCGCTCGCCGGCGAAGACCAGGCGCAGCGCGTCTCCCAGTCGCCAGCAACGCAGCCAATAGAGCATCGCCAGGCCCGACAGTCTTTGCTCAACGGTGTTCAGCTCGTGGCTGAACAGGACACGGGGCGTGTGGACAACGGCCGATAGCGGCACGACCAGGTTCCGCGCCAGCCACCGCAGACGGCCGCCGCCGCGACGGCGGATCAGGCCATAGGTTTCCAGATTGGTCTTTCGCCATTTTTCCCGCAGGTCGCCCCATGTCCTGCGGGCCGGGTGGCCGACAATGGCGCGGGGCGCATATCCCAGGCGAAACCCACGCGAGCGGGCGCGCTGCGACCACTCGACGTCCTCGGAAACACCGGCCAGGAACCCGCCGACAGCTTCGAACACCGTGCGGGGACAAAACAGATTGCCCGAGCCGGTGAATCCCTGACGGGTGATGTAGGTCTCGAAGTCGAACGCGAACACTCTCTCGAAGGCTTCGGCGGGCGACATCTTGCGGGGATCGTCGACCAGGACCTTCACCCGGCCGCCGACAAAATCGTAGTCGGCCAGCGCCTTCACACCTTCGGCGAGCCACTCCGGCTCGGCCTGGCAATCGGAATCGATGAAAGCGAGGATCTCGCCCGTGGCCACCGCCACGCCGCCGTTGCGGGCCGGCCCGGCGCCCCGCTCCGCAACGATGACCAGGCGCGCCCCATCGCCTATCGCGCGGGCGATGGCCGTTTCACCCTCGGGTGACGCATTGTCGGCGACGATGATTTCGACCTTCGAGGCCGGATAGGTCTGGCGCCTCAGGGTTTCTAGACAGACAGCCAGCGCCTTCAGGTCCCGATAGTGCGGGACGATCACGCTTACGGTCGGCTGGGCGTCCACAGCGCTTACGGTCCGCATGACTGTCGCCTCCAGCGGAAGGGTATAGCGCCAGCAGGTTGACCGGCTCTAAACCCCGCATCGGATGGAGCGTTGATTCGCGGGGCTGACGCGGTTTGCTTGCGCGCGCGGTTGACGTCGGCTCGCGTTCACGGCGATCAATGGCCGCAACAAAGGTGATTTGAATGACCGCAGACGCCATCGCCGCGCCCCAGGAGCCGATCGCCGTCACCCCTACCGTGCTGGCGACCTCGGAGCGCTGGAAGATCCTCTTCTATATGAGCGGCCTGGTTGTGCTGCTGGGCTTCGGGGCGCCCAACGTCGGGCTGATCGACATCCCGATACAGTTCTTCCTCAAGAACAAGCTGCACATGACCGCCCACGCCCTGGCGGGGTTTCGGCTTTGGGCGGCGGTTCCGCTCTACCTGTCCTTCGCCTTCGGCTTCGCCAGGGACCGATGGAATCCACTCGGCATGCGCGACCGGGGATTCATGGTCCTGTTCGGCGGGCTGACAGCCGTTCTCTACGTGGCCTTCGCTTTCACCGACATCAACTTCTGGACCCTGCTGATCGGGGTGATCATCCTCACCTCGTCCTACCTCTTCGTGCTCAGCGCCCAGAACGGCCTGGTCTCGACCATAGGCCAGCAGCACGTGATGAGCGGCCAGATCAGCGCGGTGTGGAACGTGGTCCTGACCCTGCCGGCGATTGTCGGCCTGGCGCTCGGCGGCATCCTCAGCGATCAACTGGAACACAGGAACGCCGATCAGGCGGCGCGCATCCTGTTCCTCACCGGCGCCGTGGCCATGGCGCTGGTCGCAGCCTATGGGTTGTGGAAGCCGAAGAGCGTCTACGCAAACCTGCATGCCGAGACCAGTCCCGCGATCCGACTGCGTTCGGACGTGGCGCGACTCTTAAGGTATTGGCCAATCTATCCGGCCCTGATCGTCTGGCTGTTGTGGAACTTCGCGCCCGGCGCGCAGACGGTGCTCCAATACTACCTGTCCAATACCTTGCACGCGAGTGATGCGGAGTGGGGCTACTACAATGCGATCTTTGCGGCATCGTTCATTCCCACCTTCATGATCTATGGTCTGTTGTGCCAGAAGGTCGCCCTGAGGGGTCTTTTGTGGTGGGGAACGGTGATCGGCGTGCCCCAGATGATCCCGCTGATCTTTGTTCATTCGGCCGCCGGAGCCCTGATTGCCGCGGTGCCGATCGGGCTGATGGGCGGCGTCGCCAGCGCCGCCTATATCGACCTGCTCATCCGCTCGTGTCCCAAGGGGCTGCAGGGGACGATCATGATGATGTCGGGCGGTCTCTACTTCGTTTCATCGCGGTTTGGAGATCTGTGGGGCACCAGCCTTTACGAGCACCCGTGGGCGTGGGTCGGCAAGGTCAACTGGGGCTCGCTGGACAGCCATTTCGCCATCTGCGCCATAGCCACCACCGTGGTTTACGCCCTCATCCTGCCGACGCTGCTGTTGGTTCCCAAACGTCTGATCGCCACCGCCGACGGCCAGGTCACCCCGGAAGCGACCGCGCGCTAAGGGGCGCCTGATCTCTGCGCATCCACCAGATCAGAACGCCGACCAGAATCGCGGCGGCGAGCAGGTTGTTGCCGGCCGCCTGGACCCAGTGCGAGAACCGCCAGGGGATGCTCAAGACCATCAGCGCGAAGGCGGCGGCCAGCGCCGTCCAGGTAAACATCCGGGCGCGCGGGTCGCGGTCGGTGGCGGCGCGCCGGATCAGAACGGTGACCGGAAAGAGCAGCCAGACGAAATAATACTGCCGGGCCAGCGGCGAAGCGACCGTGGTCAGGATGGCCAGCACGCCCCATTCCGCGGCGTCCGAAGACGCGGTTCGCCGCGCTGGCGACGGCATCGAGGCCGCGAAGGCGAGGCCGATCGCGATGGCCAGGGCGGCGACGATGGCGTTGGCCGATCGAAAGCTCAGGTCGAAAAGATTGACGCGTATCGGCGGTTGTCCGGGATCTTCGGCGTTGATCGGCCGCAGGACGCGGTTGCCGACCGCGATCAGCGACTGGTTCTTCCAGCTCCAGTTCTGTTGTGGGCGCTGGCCGAAGCCCTGCTCACCGCTCGAGAGCACCATGCCGCGGCCCCATTCGCCAAGCTCGCTGAGATTGTGACGCAGGCCCAGCACCGGCGCCGGCGCCAGCACCAGGAAGACGCCCAGAAACGCCAGGCTGGCGGCCGCGGCGCGCCAGCGCCTTCGCCACACGAGCCAGGGAAGCACGGCCAGGGGAAAGGCTTTGATGGCGGCGGCCAGGGCAAACAACGCCCCTGCCGCCACGGGCCTGCCGCCGCGCAGCAGCGCGAACCCCCCCAGTGTCATCGCCAGAAGCGCCAGATTGGGCTGGCCAAGGTCGAAGATGTCGAAAATGAACGGGGCCATCAACACCGACGGCGCGATGCGCACCCAGGCCGGCTGGACCGCCGCCTCGCCAGACAGCCGCGCCGAAAGCGCGACGCTCGCCCACCAGGCGACGATGTTGACAATCGCCAGGCAGGCGTACATCGGCGCCTTGCCCAACAGGCTCAATGGGGCCATCAAAGCGGCGGCAAAAGGCGGGTAAAGGAAGCGAAACGCCCCGCCGGCGCTAGGGCTGTAGATGTCTGCGCCGTGCAGGGCCTGGCGGCCGACCCAGAACCAAAGAGGGTAATCCTTGCTCTTACCGTGCCCGAAAATCTCCGGCGCCAGGGCGAAGCCGGCGAAGGCGAGGCTGGCGAGAAGGAAAAGGCCCGCCGGCGCGTATCGATTGAAAGCGGAGGGCCTCATCGGCCGCTTTTGGCGGCTAACCGGCGCCAATGTCCAGGCGTTCGCCCTTGCAATTGCCGTCGCGCCGCTGCTCGGCGTCGGCCTGATCGGCGCATCGCCGGCCGAACAGTCGACGCAAGGGACCATCCTGCCCGGCTACTGGGAGGCGAACGTCACCTTTCTGGGAAGCGCCAAGCTCGACCGCTGGTGCGTCGCGCCCAAGGACATCGCCAAATTCCTCAGCGGTCCCCACAATCACATCTATACCTGCACCTACCCGGAGAACATCGTCGGCGGCGGCAAGATGCAATTCCGCGGCGAGTGCCGGGGCGGCAAGGGTGAGCGGATCAAGCTGGCCGGCGGCGGGGACTACACCCAGACCACGGTGCACTCGCACGTCGAGGGTCGTTACATGCTTCTGGGCATCCCCATCCCGGGCAGCGCCTCAATGGACGCGCGGCGGATCGCGGACACCTGCCCGCCGGACGCCAAAGCCTTCCGATGAGCTGTTAGAGCATCTTCCAACCAGACTGATTCGACCGTGCGCCCCTTCCGTCACGGCGCAAGAGAAATGCGCCGCGCCACCTTCCCCGCTTCGCGGGGCAGGAGTTTACCGAATTCCTCACCCGCGCAGCGGGGGAGGGGGACCGCCGGCGGGAGCCGGCGGTGGAGGGGGCGCAAGGCGGCGATCAACCTGATTGAATTCGCTTAGTCCGCGAGACTGAGAAGGCTGGCGTTGCCGCCCGCCGAGGTGGTGTCGACGGTGTAGGTCCGCTCGACGGCGAAGCGCGGCAGATAGTGCGGTCCCCCCGCCTTGGGACCGGTGCCCGACAGGCGTTCCCCGCCAAACGGCTGTACCCCGACCACGGCGCCGATCATCGAACGGTTGACATAGAGATTGCCGACCTGGGCCCCGGCGCGCACCGCGGCGGCCACCGAACCGATGCGGCTGTGCAGGCCAAGGGTCAGCCCGTAGCCAGCCCGATTGATCGCCCGCAGGGTTTCCTCCAGGGCACCGGCTTTCCAGGTGACCACGTGGAGTATTGGCCCGAAAACCTCGCTGTCCAGCGCATCGATCGCGGGCAAGCCGATGACGGTCGGAGCGATGAACTGGCCATGCTCGAAGATTGGCAGGGGGCAGGCGTGCAGGATGTGGTCCTTCCACCGCGCCAGGTGGGCGCGCAGCCTGTCGCCGGCGTCGGCGTCGATGACCGGCCCGATGTCGGTGCGCCGCTCTATCGGGCTGCCGAGCACCAGGGTGTCCATCGCCCCAAAAAGCATCCTCTGCACCGCCGGCGCGATGTCCTCGTGCAGGCAAAGCAGTCGCAGGGCCGAGCATCGTTGTCCCGCGCTCATGAAGGCCGAGGTGATCACGTCGCCGACCACCTGCTCGGGCAAGGCCGATGAATCCACCAGCATGGCGTTGATGCCGCCTGTTTCGGCGATCAGCGGAACCAGGGGCCGCCGCTCATCGGCCAACAGAGCCCGAGCGATGGCGCGCGCCGTGGCGGTCGATCCGGTGAAGGCGACGCCGGCGATCCGGTGGTCGGCGACCAGCGCCTCGCCGATCGCCGCGGGCCCGGGAACCAGGTGCAGGACATCGGCCGGCACGCCAGCCTCGAAGGCCAGGCGCACGGCGGCGGCGGCGATCAGCGGCGTCTGGGGCGCCGGCTTGGCGACGACGCTGTTGCCCATGGCCAGGGCCGCGGCCACCTGGCCGAGGAAAATCGACAGAGGAAAATTCCACGGACTGATGCAGGCAAAGACGCCCCGCCCAGCCAAGCTCAGCTCGTTCAGCTCTCCGGTGGGTCCCGGCAGGCTGATCGGCCCTGCGTGGCGGCGAGCTTCCATCGCGTAGTAACGGCAAAAGTCGACCGCTTCGCGCACCTCGCCCAGGGCGTCGGCAATGGTCTTGCCAGCCTCGCTGATCGCCAGACCCATCAACGCCGCGCGATCGCGTTCGATGAGATCGGCGAGACGCTCCAGGACCGACGATCGTTGGTCCGCCCCTCTCGCGTTCCAGGCCGCTTGCGCCGTCTGCGCCAGGTCGATGGCGCGGTTGACATCCTGTGTCGTGGCCTCTGCGGCCTCGCCCACGATGTTGCGGTCGTCGGCTGGATCGAAGACCTGACTTGGCGGGCCACCCTGTTCCTCGCCGCCGACGATCGGACCGCTCGTCGGCCTGGCCGGCCATGCGGTCTTCACCGAGACGATCAGACGGTCCACGGCCGCGGCGTCCGAAAGATCCAAGCCCTCCGAATTACGCCGGGCGGGCGCGAAGAGATCGGGCGGCTTGGGGATCGCCGGGTGTGAGGAGTAGCTGGAGCGCTGGGCCGCCTCGATCGGATCGGCCAGCAACGCATCGTCCGACACGCGGCTGTCGGCGATCTGATGGACGAAGCTGGTATTGGCGCCGTTCTCCAAGAGCCTGCGCACCAGATAGGCCAACAGGTCACGATAGCCGCCGACGGGCGCATAGACACGTACGGCCACGCCGTCACGCCCCATCAGCTCGCGGTAGAGACCCTCGCCCATGCCGTGGAGACGCTGGAACTCGAAATCCCGGCGTATCCCAGCCCTCTCGAGCACCGTCGCCACGGTCAGGGCATTGTGGGTTGCGAAAGCGGGAAACAGCGAAGGATCGTCGAGCATCGCCGCGGCGCAGGCGACGTAGCTGACGTCCGTGGCGGTCTTGCGGGTGAACACCGGGTAGTCAAGAAGACCCATTTCCTGGCAGCGCTTGATCTCGCTATCCCAATAGGCGCCCTTGACCAGACGCACCATCAGACGCCGACCGGTCGCCCGCGCCAACGCCCCGCTCCAGGCGATCACCGCGGGACCGCGCTTCTGATAGGCCTGGACCGCCATGCCCAAGCCGTCCCAGCCCTTGAGCCGCGGGTCGCGCGCCGCGCCTTCGATGATGCTCAGGGACATCTCCAGGCGTTCGCTCTCCTCGGCGTCGACGGTCAGGCCGACCCCGCCGGCCTTGGCGGCGCCGGCCAGTTCGACCAGTCGCGAGATCAGGTGCGGGACCGCGCGATCGGCCTGGAAGGGCTCGTAGCGGGGATGCAGAGCCGACAGCTTCACCGATACGTTGTCGCGTGAGAGCACGTCGCCGGGACCGTGCGCCGCCTTGGCCACCTCGCCGATGGCGGCCAGGTAGGATGCGAAATAGGCATCGGCGTCCTCGATCGTCCGGGCCGCTTCGCCCAGCATGTCGAACGAATAGCGATAGGCGCGGTTGGCGCCGCGATCGGCCCGGCGCAGAGCCTCGCCCATATCGCGACCGAGCACGAACGCCTGTCCCATCGTCTGCATCGCCGCGGCCACCGCCGCGCGAACCGCGGGCTCGCCCAGCCGCCCGACGAGGCCGCGCAGGGTGCCGGTCTTGTCGCTGGCCTCGCTGAGCGATTGCGCCACGATCAGGCCAAGCGTGGCGCCATTGACCATCAGGGAGTCTGTGGACCCTACGTGGGCGCGCCAGTCGCCGGCGCCGATCTTGTCGCGGATCAAGGCGTCGGACGTGCCCGCGTCGGGGATCCTCAAGTAGGCCTCCGCCAACCCCAGGAGCGCCGCGCCTTCCTGGCTGGAAAGACTGTATTCCTGCAGAAACTGGTCGACCCAGCCCGCCTGCCCCGGCGCGCGGAGCGCGGCCAGCAGGGCGCGCGCGCGCGCCGCAACACGTTCACGCGCGGCGGGCGTCGGCCGGGCTGTCACGGCCAGCGCCTCCAGCGCCTCTCCTTCGGCGACGCGATAGTGCGCGGCGACGGCTGTGCGCGCCTCGTCGAGAGAGGTATTGTGGGGCAAATGCACGGACTTCCAGTGACGGCGAAGCGCCTTGCACCCTAGCCCGGTTTCAGATGGACGCAATTTGGCCGTTCGAAGAATACAGTCTGGCTTTCACGCTCACAAAGAGGAACCCGCCATGATCCGCGCCCTCTGCCTCGCTTGCGTCATTTCAGTTATCGGCGCGGCCTCCGCGGACGCCCAGGAGGTGATCGCCACGGCCATCGGCGTCCACGATGCGCCGGATGCGTCTTCCATTCCGTCCCCCAAGCCGCTCAACCAGGACAGGCCCGCCTATGACGATCGCGGCGCACCGCTGGTCATGGGCGCCTGCGGGCCGACGGCGCCGGTCAAGAACGGCGATACCGCCGATCACAAGGCGCATGGCGAGATCGAGGCGGGAGTCGGAACGGGCGGCTATCGCCATGTCGCTGGGGTCGTCTGCCAACCGATCGGCGACAACGCGGCGGTGACCATCGCCGCGGGCCAGACCCAATGGCGCAATGGGCGCGGTCGGTGATGGGCGGCGCCTAATCCTCTAGCGCGCTTGCCAGCAGCTCGAGCGCGGCGCGGGCGAACGCCTCCATGTTGGCGACCCGGTCGGTCTGCCCGGTTTCAAGGGTGCGAGCCGACTCCAGTGGCCCGCTGAGCGCCAGGCAGCTGTGGCCGGCCGCGTCGCCGTAGCCGTTGCCGGTCGGCCCTGCGGCGCCCGTCTCTGAAAGGCCCCAGGTCGCGCCGAGATTTTCCCTCGCCGTCTTGGCCAGGAGCAGGGCGTAGGGTTCACTGGCGGACCGCATGCCGGCGACAGCTTCGCGGGTCAGACCCATCAGGCTCATCCGCGCCTTGCCCGTGTAGACCACGGCCCCGCCAAGGAAAAAGGCGCTGGCCCCGGGAACGGCCAGCAGGGCCGCGCAGATCAATCCTCCGGACGAGGATTCGGCAACGGCCAGAGTTTCGCGGCGCTGGACAAGGCGGGTGGCGATGACGGCGGCAAGCGGGGCGAGATCGGAGGGCATCGGCGGAAATTCCCATTTTGCGTCGGCGCTAAAGTGATGGACAGCATCGCGGCGGCCAAGCAAGACCTCCGCATGGCCCTTCCGCCCTCGCAATCCATCCCCCCCCAACTGGCGGACTGGCCATTCCTGCCGGGCCGCGGTCCGCGAATCGTCGACGGCGATGGCGCATGGCTGATTTGCGACGACAAAAACCGGATTCTCGACGCGGCCGGCGGCGCCATCGTCGCCAACGTCGGGCACGGCCGGCAGGAAGTCGCGCAGGCGATCGCCAAGGCCGCCGCCGGTCCCTCCTACGTGGTGCCGACCTGGCGCACACCGCAGCGTGAAGCGCTGATCGAGCGGCTGCGCAGCAACTGGGTGCCGGCCGGGCTGCACAATATCCACCTGACCTGCGGGGGTTCGGAGGCGATGGAAGCGGCCGTGAAGATCGCCCTGCAGCATTTCGCGGGGGCGGGCGACACGGCGCGCACCAAGATCATCGCCCGCGAGACGTCTTATCACGGGACCACGATCAGCATGGCCGCCTTCTCCGGCCATCCCGGCCGCAAACGCGGTCTGGAAGGCTTCCTGCCGAAGTTTCCCTACGCGCCGACGCCCAGCCCGCTGCACTGCCCGCTCGGCCGGCACCACCCGGACGCCGGCGCCTATTATCTGGAGGCGACGCGCGCCGTTATCGAGCGCGAAGACCCGCGCACCGTAGCCGCGCTGGTCATCGAAGCGATCACCGGTTCCAGCGGCGGCGCCATCGTGCCGCCGGCCGACTATCTGCCCGGCGTCAGGGCCCTGTGCGATGAATTCGGCATCCTGCTGATCGTCGACGAAGTGATGACCGGATTTGGCCGGACAGGGGCCCGATTTGCCTGCGACCACTGGAATCTGACCCCCGATATTCTCGTCGCCGGCAAGGGCCTGGCCGGGGGCTATGCGGCGATAACCGGGGTGTTCGCGACGCCGCGCGTGGCCGCGCCGATCGCCGCGGCCGGCTACGACGTGATGTTCCACACCTTCGCGGCCCTGCCCTCGGCCTGCGCGGCGGCCGACGCGGTGCTGGCGATCATCGAGCGCGAAGACCTGATCGGGCGGGTCAACGTTCTTGGACCACGCCTCGCCGCACGGCTGCAGAGACTGCTCGGACAACACCCCCACGTTGCCGAGGTGCGCGGCATGGGCCTGTTGCAGGCGGTCGAGATCGTCCGCGACCGCGACAGTCTCGAGCCCTTTGACGCCGCTGAAAAGATCACCACCCGCATCGTGGCTCAGGGCCTCAAGAACGGCGTCTTCTTCTATCCGGGGGGCACCGGCGCGGTGCGCGACATCGTCTGCCTTGGGCCTGCGTTCACCAGCAGCGAAGCGGAGATCGATCAGATGGCCGATGTCCTGGCCACGTCGATCGGCGAAGTCCTGTCCTGACCCTCCAAGGGGTGACCATGCGCGTCAAGGCGCCGCAGCGGCGCGACAATCGGTACAATCGCCTCGATCGATCACATGCCCGTAATCTACGGCGGCTAAGGGATCGGACGGCTTGGACACCAGGACGACATACGCCGGAGATACGGTCTTCCGCCCCGAGGTATTTTTCCTCGGCCGGACGGAAGGCTCCGGAGTCGTGCGCGATTCCTTTGGCCGGGTTGTCCGCCGCTGCGAGATCGCCACGTCAGGCGCGCCGCACTCGTCTTATGGGGCCATCCATTTCGACGAGACCTTCACCTACGACGATGGCGAGGTCGACGTCTGGCGCTGGGCGCTCACCTGCGGCGCTGATGGCCGATACGTGGCCGCCGAGGCGGTCGCCGGCAGCGGCATCGGCGGCCAGCGCCAAGGCGACGATTATGTGTTCTCGTTTCGCCGTCCCGTGGGCCGCGCGCGCGGGCTGACCGCCCCGACTTTCTCCACCCGTCTCACTCTCCTGGCCCCCGACCTGGCGCTAAGGTCCGTGCGGATCCGTCTGTTCGGCGCGCCCGTCGGGGCGATGACCGCCATTCATCGCCGGGTGAGCGGCTAGCTACCGACCCGCTTTTCGATCCAAGTTGTCACCGTCTCGAGCACCACCGGGGCGAGGGTTTGCTCGCTGGCGCCGTATTCGCCCACCCCGCCTGTCGTGGCGATCTGGAAGAGGTGGTTGAGGCCCGGCAGTTCCTCGACGGTGGCGTCTGGATTGGCGGCGAGCGCCTGGCGCAGCAGGGGCAGGTTCTCGGCGGCCGGAACTTGAAGGTCCTTCGAACCGGCGAGAGCCAGGACCGGACATCTCACCTCCCGCAAGGCGGGCAGTGGATCGTAGGTGAGGAAAAACCGAAACCAGTCCGAAGATATCGCCCCCGCCTGAGCATCGAGCGCGGTCGACGGCAGCCCGGCCTTTGCCGCGGCCTCGGCGAGTAATGGCCGCGCCTTCGCCTCGATCTCCGCTTGCGTCTTGGCCGACTTGACGATGGCGTAAAGTCGCGCGTTCAGGGCTTGGTTCTCGGCAATTTTCTCAGGCCCGGCGCCCGCGGCGCGCTCCACCAGGGGGCCCTGGAGCTTGAGGATTTCCTCGCCGTTCAATCCCGGCCCGGCGAGAAGCACGATGAAGGCGATCGCGGGATCGCGGTCGGCGACGATCGGGGCGATGATCCCCCCCTCGCTGTGACCGATGAGGCCGATCTTCGCATGATTTATTTCCGGCCGGCCGCGCAGCCAGGCGACAGCCGCGGCGGCATCGGCGGCAAAATCGAGGCTGCTGGCGTGGGCGTAGTCGCCGCTCGATGCCCCGATCCCGCGCTTGTCGTAACGCAGCACCGCGATGCCCCGGCGGCTGAGATAATCGGCCAGGACCCAGAACGGCTTGTGACCAAAGATGGTCTCATCGCGGTCATTCGGTCCGGAGCCCGCAATCAGCACCACCGCCGGATAGGACCCGGGGCCACGCGGCACGGTCAGGGTTCCGGCCAGGGTTGCGTGGGCGCCGGGGCTCTCGAAGCTGAGCTTTTGTTCGTCATACGGAAACGGCGGCTGGGGGGTCTGCGGCCGAACCAGCTTTGCTTGGGGAGTCCCACGCGCCTGGCGCGTGTAATTCAGAGGCAGAGAGTTGCCGCCTTGCGTCCAGGTTCCGCTCATCGAAGCGCCGTCGGCGGCCAGGACGCCCTCGTAGACCCCCGCGATAGCCTTGATTTCGACGCGCACCTTGGCGCCGTCACGGCTGATCGAAGACACCGGCATTGCGAACGCGGACTGGTCGATGGAATCGACCGTCGCCTTGGTTCCATCCGGCCCTGTCGTGATGTGCAGAGCCAGGCGAAGACTGCGGCCGCCGACCTGTAGTTCGCCGGCCCAGTCGCCATCCAAACCGCTCACCATCGGCGTCGCGGCCTTGGGAACAGACGATTCTTGCGCCATCGGCGAACCGCTCCACGTCAAGGCCAAGGCCAAACACAACAGCGCCGCGAACTTGCCCATTGGCCCGTCCTCCCCGGCGGCTAAATTGACCGGTGGGCCCTCAACCCGCAAGGGCCGAGACTTGACCTCACGCATCTTCGTCGCCAACGAATATCGACATGGCCAGCCTCCAGCGGCATCCCGACGAGACGCCCCCCGAGCTCGCCGAGCTGCGTCACTCGATCGACAACATCGACGCCGCGGTGCTGCATCTCCTGGCCGAGCGGTTCAAATTCACCCGCAAGGTCGGCGAGCTGAAGGCCAGGCTCGACATGCCGCCCGCCGATCCGGTGCGAGAGGCGCAGCAGATCGCCCGCCTGCGCTCGCTGGCCGTTACCGCCGATCTGGCCCCCGAGTTCGCCGAGAAATTTCTCGCCTTCCTGGTCAAGGAAGTCATCCGCCACCACGAGGTCATCCGCCGCGAATGCAGCTAGGGGCTGGAGCGAGAGCATCGTCCGAGCAGATTGGTCCGGCCTTGCGCCCCTTCCACCCCCGCGCTTGCAGCGCGGCGGTCCCCCTTCCCCGCTTCGCGGGGCA
>Ga0208849_1000325_pt1 | contig 46421 bp, 46 predicted proteins | sample NGESurdeep072012_10_FD_184470 | JGI IMG/M metagenome (GOLD analysis project Ga0208849, IMG submission 184470) | Arctic peat soil microbial communities from Barrow, Alaska - NGEE Surface sample 53-3 deep-072012 (SPAdes) | ecosystem: Environmental > Terrestrial > Soil > Wetlands > Peat ... | reverse complement strand
TGGGGATTGAGTGAACGCCTGACCGGCCTGGCGTGGCCCGAATAATTCTACGCTATTTCGATGCCGGCGGCTTTTCGGCGTTTCCAAGCGCGATGTATGTCACGATGTCCCAAGCGTTGTGAATGCCGATGAGTATCAGAAGCGCAGCCCCAAGTGCGAGCACGAAGAGCGCGTGCGCTGGGTCGATCGGAAGGTCGACCGCGCCTGCGAAGATCGAAGCGTAGGCGACCAATGGTAGAATCGAAAACCAGGCCCAGTCTTCTGCATCCGCGCTATACCCATTCATTCGCGTCGTCCGGTAGATCAAACGCGATACGTACGCAACGCCGCATATCCCGACGAGTCCAAGCAAGACAGCGGGGTCGATCAGCCGGTCCCATGGCGCGCTGAGAATCGCCGCTAGCAATAGCGCCGCGCCGAAGTGCACCACGGTTGGCGTGCTGAACGTCGAGATCCCATCCTCTGCCTGCCGTCGCCGTTCCGTGCCCATGACCAACGTGATGACGACAAACATCAACCCGGTCAGGGACGCAGCGGCCGAGCCGAGCAGTATGTAGAAGTTCGACCAGTGCGTGAGGATGGACGACGCATTTTCAGCCATACGATTACGCAGCGGCGCCGATAGAATCTGCCGCTTCCCTCGCAGCGCGCTCCCCGGTTTCGAGCGCACCGTTCACCGTTCCGCCTTGGCCGTCGTTCGCGGTCGCCTCCCCGGCGAAGAATAGCGTCTCATCGACGGGCGCGGCAAGCGTCGCCCGCGCATCCCCGCCACCGACGGCCACGTAACTGTATGCGCCACGCGCGAACGGGTCGCGGCGCCAATCGTGCGTGAATCCGCGTTCAAATTCCGCGCGCAAAAGAGCCGGCTCGCCGAGCAACGCGTCGAGACCGCTCAGCGCGCGATCGATAAGCTCATCCTGCGAAACGCCGCTCAACGCAGTCGCCTTCGGGCCTCCGACCCAGGCAACGATCAAGTCGCTCCGCTCGGGCAATTGGGTCCAATACGTCGGGAAAGGCTGCGCCACGCCGCGGAAGAACGCGGCGTCACGATAGCGTCCATCGCGGATGCGCTCCCAGAATGGCGAACGGAATTTGAGCACCACTTTGACGGCATCACCCATCTCGATGCTCGCGATCGACTTGAGCTTCGCCTTGGGCAATCCGGGCTGAAACAAGATCGCCGGCTCGCCGCCGCGCCGCCGCAATACACCGATCGGTACCGTGACGATGACGGCTCGCGCGCTAATCGTCCGTGTTTCCTCTCGTGCGTTCTTCGCAGAGACCCTGACTTCGCCGCGCCTCCATGAGATTTGGCGTACGGCGGTCGACAGAAACGTTTGAACGCCCGCGGCGATGCATGACGTGCGCAGGTATTCGAACATCGGTTGGTATCCGCCGATCGGCCGCGCGGATGCGATGTCCACACCCGACCGCCACTCATCCGCGATCCCGACGGCGCTCGCGATTGCTGGATCGGCAGCGTCGAAGCCCTCGACGAACGACCGCGCAGCGCGCGCGTCATTCTGCCTTGCGACATCGCCGTCGAAGCGGCGGAGAAAGCGATCAACGCTCTCGTCGTGTGCGAGCGCGCGAGCGCCCTCGAAGATGCCGGCGGCGGATAGGAATTCGTTGTCATTCGCGCGATGCAGCTCCCCGTCGTCACCGCATACCCACGCCTCGCCGGCCGTGTCGACCGACGCTGTACCGGCGTCGCGAAGCAATTTGAGCGTCTCACGCGCGGGTCCGTGTATGAACTCGGCGCCGAGTTCGACCGGCGCGCGATCTCCAGCAGACACCTCGGACCACACCCGGCCGCCTTCGTGGTCGCGCGCCTCGAGCACGATAACCCGCAACGACCGGCGTGCCATGCTTCGCGCAGCCGCCAGGCCCGCCGCGCCGGCTCCAATCACGACGACGTCCGCGTCCATGCTCATCCTGTGACCGCCGTTGCGGCCCGTGCTACAAACTGCTTCAACCTTTTTCCCCAGAAGTTCTGGCTCCTCTGCCGTAAGCCGAGGGTTTCCGGCCCGCCGCCAACTAACGGGTCGCCCGATGGATCGCCGCTTTCTGCTCCTTTGGGCCGGTCAGACGATCAGCGGTTTCGGCACGCAGATCTCGCTGTTGGCGATTCCGACGATCGCCATTCTCACGCTCCACGCGACGCCGGCACAAACGGGGTTGCTCGGAACCCTAGAGTATCTGTGGTTTCCGATTTTGGGCCTCACGGTCGGCGTCATCGCCGACCGGCAGCGCCGGCGCCCGATTTTGATCGCCGCCGACATCGTCCGCGGCTGCGCGCTCCTGGTCGTGCCGATCGCATTTCTGATGCATGCGCTCTCGCTGACGATGCTCTACGCCATCGCGACCGTCGTGGGCATCAGCTCGGTCTTCTTCGAGATCACGTATCAGTCGTATTTGCCGGAGCTCGTCGAACGAGAAGTCCTGATCCACGCGAACTCTCGTCTGCAGATGAGCGCGTCGGCTGCTGAGCTCGGAGGGATGCCGCTCGCCGGCGTCCTCATCGGCATCTTCGGCGCGGCCAACGCCGTCGTTGCTGACGCGCTTTCATTCTTCGCCTCCGCCGCGAGTCTCGTGCTTATTCCCGGCAAGGACACCGCGCCTGACGTCGCAAGCGAACGGCCGATCGATATGCTTCGCGAAGGGGTCCGGATCGTTTTTCAAACGCCGATCATACTTTACGTCACTTTGTGCACGGCGATCAGCAATATCGGGAGCGGAATCAACATCGCGCTGTGGCTGCAGTACGCGTATCGTTTCATCCACATCTCACCGCTGCAAGTCGGACTGGTCGGCGGGATCGGAGCGGTGGGCATGCTGCTGTCGTCGGCGCTGGCGCCGCGTATCGGGGCCGCGCTCGGCTTTGGCCGCACGATATTGACGGGCGTCATCGGATTCACCCTCGCCGCTGCCCTGCTCCCGTTGGCGGTCGTGGGTTACGGGCTTGCGGTACTCGCGGCGTCCAACTTCATCGCCGACATGTCGAACGTTCTTTACAACATCACGCAGGTAAGTCTGCGGCAGCGGTTGGTGCCGGTCGCGTTGCAAGGCCGGATGAACGCGACGGTCCGAACCATTGCGTGGGGTGCGCTGCCGCTTGGATCGATCCTCGGCGGGGCACTCGCGCAGCGCATCGGCGTATACCCGGTCTTGTTCGTGGGCATCGCATGCGGCTTGGCGACGATTTGCGTCGTGCTCTTCTCGCCCATCCTACGATACGCGGAGCAGGTCTCGGATTGACTAGCCGGCGAGTTCGAGCGCGATGCGCGCTGCGCCGTGCACGCATTCGGAGGACTCGTGGATCACGACAGAGCCCGTTTGACGCAGCGCAGCCTTGACGCGATCGCGAATTTCCGCGAATCCGCCGAATACCCCGCCGACGAGAAGTACGGGCAGCGCGGCCTCTCCCCGCACGACCTGCGCGACTCGCTTCCCATTGGCGGCGAGCGTGCTTGCTTCAAGGTCCACGAGCGCCTTTGCCGCCCGGTCGCCGGCTTGATAGGCTTGCTCGACGAGCGGCGCGAGCGAGGCGACGAGCGGCACGTCGAAATTGGGGTGCTGAATTCGCAGCACGATATCGGACGCCTGACGGAGTTTGAGCGTCTTGATCACAGCCTCGGCCAGAAGTCCGCGCGGTTCGCTGCCGTCGAACGCATTGGCAGTATGGCGGATTGCGGCAAGTCCGAGCGCAGAGGCGCTCCCCGCGTCGCCGATGATGGCACCGTGGCCGCCCGCGCGGACGACGGTGCCATCGGCGCCTTCGCCGTAAGCGATGCTCCCGGTCCCCGCGATAACAACGACGGCCGGCCTTTTAGGGCCCACGATTCCAAGCGCTGCGGCGGCATCGTTGCGCACGTTGATGGCGATGTTGCTGGGGAGCAAAGAGCGCATGGTCTTCTCAGTCGTGATGAGGTCCGACTCGCGACCGATTCCCGCGCTGCCGAGACAGACGGCCCGCACGCTGCTACCTGTCATAAGAGCATCGAGCACGTGCTGAAGAGCTTGGCGCGCGGCTTCCGGCCCCACATCCCACGGATTGGCGCCCCCGGCTTGCGCGCGCGCCACCTCTCTTCCCTCGGCGTTCACGAGAATACCAAGCGTCTTCGTGCCGCCGCCGTCGATTCCGATGGCGATGCCCGTCTTGAGGTCGCCCATATGCTTTTGATTGTGCACGCCGCAGCTACGACCCTCTGGACCAATGCGCGAGCGCGCGAGACCAGGAAGTCCGGCACGCCCGGTCAATGTCGAATCGCATCATGATGTCGAGCGCTCCATCAATCGCTTCCGGAACTTTCCACGCCTGTTTCATCTTCGATGTCGCCGATGCCATCGACCTCAAGCAGTTGAGCCAGATCGGCGGCACGAGCGCACATCCCGCGCCGTTGCGGCCCCGGACCACCCAGTCGCCGGGCAACATACAATTCGCTGTTCCACCTCTTGCAGCTATCATGCCGCCGATCACCGTCGGCCCCAATAAGGGAACGTCACGCGTCAAGATCTACGATTTTGGCGTCATCTCGATCCGCTTCTCGTTTCCCTACGCCGGATCGTGGGAAGGCTTCGCCGCGCTCGCGACGACGTTGCGGCAGGACGAGGAATTGCTCGTCCAGGCGCGCCGTCTCGTGCTCGAAACCCTCCGCGATTGCACGACTGCGCTCGACGATCCGCACGATCCGCTCGTCGAGGATTACTTCATCTACACCGTCGAAGCGTTCACACGATTGGTAGAGGCGAGCGAACTGCTTGGCGATAACCGCGCAGCCCTCGTGTCGCTGATGATGGCCGAGGCCCAAGCGCTCGGCAAGGAAGAACAGACCGAGGCGCTGCGCCATCACTACAGCTACTATCCGAACGATCTTGTGGTCGTGCTGTGGGATTCCGCATTCGTCTATGAAAACAGTGACGACGCCGACGTCATCGAAGACATCCTCGAGTTCGCCAATTCCCAGCTCGTCGAATTTCGCACGTATGACGCCCGTCTCGACGCCGAGCTCGACGTGATCTATGAAATGGACGTGCCAAGCCGTGGAGCGGCGCGGCCGCTCGGCAGACGCGCTGCCGACCTTCGAGCACAACAACTGCGATATCTCATGGTCGATATCCGCGAGCTAGCCGACCGCACGAGCAACGCGTTGAAGATCATCGGCGACGCGTACTACGCGCGCATCTACCGCGGAATCGCCGCACGACTTGGTCTCGCCGACTGGCAGAGCCAAATCGAGGGCAAGCTCGACAGCGTCGGTGAAGTGTACCGTTACCTCATCGATCAGGCGCAGATCGCGCGCGGAGAGTTTCTCGAGATCATCGTGATCCTCTTGATCGCGATAGAAATAGTCGTCGGCATATTGGGCTTGCGACACTAAAAAGCCGGCATGTGGAGAACATCCTGCCAAAGCATCGACGATCCAGATCGAAGGCGGCGACGCGGCGCAGATCAAGGAGCAGCTGCGAAAGCTGTTGTCGCCCGCGAAAGCTGATGACTCGGCCGAAGAAGCCGCGCCGAGCACGGCGGAAACGCAGCCCGATGCATCGCTGGACGTTGCAGAAAGCAAATTGCGCGAGCTGGACGATCTCCACACCGCCGGGGTCTTGAGCGACGAACAGTATCAGGCGGCGCGCGCAAAGCTTTTAGGTTAGCGGGGTTTTCCGCATGACGCGTCAGCCGGCATTGCGTTCGCGCGCAGCCATCGCCTTTGCGATGAACGCGCCGACCGCGTCGCTATAAGGCTTTTCAAACGTGGCCGGCCAATTGGCACGGTCGGCGTACAGCTTTTGCAGACCGCTGCGAATGCCGGCATCGCCGCCCGTGAACACGTGGATCAGTTCCGACCAGCGCGCCGCGATCGCTTGTCCGCGTTCGCCTGCCGGATCCTCACCGAGCGAGGCTTCTGCGTCGGCGATGAGCTTCGCCCAGTCGCCTTCGGCCTGCGAACGCAGCGCCGGATCGTCGCGCGTGGCGAGATCCGCCAATTGCTCGTCGCTGTAATATTTCTTCACCCATTCCATATTCTTGTGCATCGTCAAAACCTCCAAGATAACGCGCAGCGATCCGCGGTCGGGCTGTCCATCGCTGCCGGCAATCGCACGTTCGGCCCGCTCGATAGCCAACAGTGCGGCGTCGATCTGAGAACGCTTGTCGCTGAGCAGCCGGCGTTGCAGTTTTAGCGTCGCGGCAAGATCAGTTGGAGATTGCGCGAGCAGTGCCTTAATGCGCTGCAACGGCAAGCCGAGAAATTTCAATGCGGCTATGTGCTGCAGATGCGCGAGGTCGGCGTCGCCGTACAGGCGGTAACCGGCCTCACTGCGAGTGCCCGGCGACAGCAGCCCAAGCCGGTCGTAGTGATGCTGCGTCCGCACCGTGACGCCTGCAAGCTTGGCGAATTCTCCCGCCTGCATCGTCGCACCAAGGCCATCCATCTCGGTCGCCTATCTCCTCCAGCGCCAGTGTAAAGCCTGACGTCGCGTAAGGCTCAAGTGTTTTTTCATTTGCAGGGCCTTTTGTCGCGTCCGTCACAAGTGGCCGCCCATGACGGACATACTCGATCCCACCGCGCCCCCCCACGCGAACATGAGCAGACGCGTGTTTGTCGGTCTCTCCTCGGGAGCGATCGCCGCTTCAAGCGCCATCGCACGCGCGCTTGCCGACGGCACCACGCTCGGCGCTCCGCACCCCCCACTGGTCTCCGAAGACGATCCCGACATCCGGGTCGAGCGGCCATCCCTCGCGCGCACCGACGGCAAGATCGACGCGTATGCCGCCATGCCCGCCGGCCGCGGCGCGGATACTCCCGGCGTCGTGGTCACCCAGCACATCTGGGGAGTCGATGCGCAGATCCGCGATGTCGTGCGGCGCCTCGCAAAATCCGGATTCGTCGCGATCGCGCCAAACCTTTATGCGCGCCAGCATGCGCCGAGCGGTGACGGCGCCTCCGACATCAAGATATTCAGTCCGTTCTCCCAAGCGCTTGTGGACGATCAGGTTGACGGCGACCTTCAGGCGGCCGCTGCGTGGATACGTTCCAGCGCGAGCGCGCCGAGTTCCGCGAGCGCGCCCAAAGTCGGCATCATGGGATTTTGCATGGGCGGCACCATCACGCTTCGAAACGCGGTGGACAGCCCGCAGTTCTCGGCAGCCTCCGTGTTCTACGGCAAGATCCGGCAATCCACGAGCACCGATGGGGCGGCCACCGAGATGTCCCTCGCGTACGCGGACGAGATCAAGATGCCGTTGTGCGGAAACTGGGGCGCGCGCGACACCAGCATTCCCGCAGCCGACGTCGCGGCGCTGCGATCTCGCCTGACGGTTCCCAACGATCTCAAAGTCTACGACGGGGCCGGTCATGCGTTTTTCGATGACACGCGCCCATCTTACTTCGCGACCGCGGCGGCCGACGCGTGGTCGCGCACCCTCGCCTGGTTTCACAAGTACGCGGCGGTCTAACGCCTCTAGCGAGATTTCATGATGTGTTTTTGTGAACGGGTGCTGCTTTCAGCCTCGATGAGCGCCGCGCGCAACGACCGCACACCGGATTCGATCTCGGCCGGCGCGGCCTGCGCGTAGCCGAGCACGAGACCGCCCGGACCCCGACGCGTCATGCGAAATGACGACAGCGCAGATGTCTCCACGCCTTCACGCGCCGCCGCGGCTGCCGCGAGGCGGTCATCGATGCCGCGCGCGGTGTAGCCAACGACGTGCATTCCGGCAGGGCTCGACGCGATTTCGAGCAGACCGGACAAATCTTTCTCGGCGGCCGCGACAAGCGTGCCTTGGCGCTCTTGATAGAGTTCGCGCATGCGCCGCAGGTGCCGCGCGAAGTGACCTTGGGTGATGAAGTCGGCGACGACCGCTTGATCGATGCCCGCACAATGCCGGTCCGAGACCGCTTTGGCGCGGATCAGCCCCGCGGCGAGTTCGGGCGGCGCGACGACGTAGCCCAAGCGCAGACCGGGCAAGAGCACCTTGCTGAACGTGCCGACGTAGATGACGCGCCCATCGTCGTCCAAGCCTTGCAATGAAGCGAGCGGCTTGCCGCGGTACCGGAATTCGCCGTCGTAGTCGTCTTCAATTATCCATCCGCGCGCGCGGCGCGCCCACGCAAGCAGCGCGAGACGGCGCGCCACACTCATCACAGCGCCGGTGGGATACTGATGCGACGGCGTCACGTACGCCAGCCGCGCGCCCGAGTGTGCGCGGAGCGCAGCGGCCGGATCGAAGCCATCGCCGTCGACGCGTACGGGAACCGCCGTGACTCCTGCACCTAAGAGCGCCGCGCGCGCTCCGAGGTAGCCGGGATCTTCGATCCAGGCATGGTCGCCGGCATCGAGCAGCAATCGGACGATCAGATCGAGAGCCTGTTGCGATCCGCTCACGATGACCACTTGATCCGCGATGCAGCGCACGGCGCGAGCGCTGCTCAGATAGGCCGCGACGGCCTCGCGCAATGGCCGGTAGCCGGCCGGATCGCCGTATGCCGCGAGCGAGCGATCGGCGCGGCGCCAGCGCGCAGCGGACAGCCGTGCCCACAACGCGTACGGAAACGCGTCGAGGGCCGGAACGCCCGCGCGAAATGCCCGCCAGCGGCCAATCGAAGCGGGGAGGCTCACAACTGCCGCAGCAAGCGGCGCGCCGCGGCGCGAAAAGCGAGGCCGCCTCCCGATTCTCGGATGGGTGGATCCGTGGCTTGGCGCTCCGCCTTTGCGACCGGGCGCGACCCGCGTGGCATCGCCCACCCGTGTGACCAGAAATCCCTCAGCCGCCAACTGTTCGAATGCCGCGACGACGGTATTGCGCGAGATGCCGCGTTCCGCCGCCAGCGAGCGCGATGACGGCAGGGCCTGGCCGGGCTGCAATCGCCCGTCCAACACGAGGGCGCGAATGCCGTCGTAGATCCTGCGGTACATCGGGAGCGGCGAGCGGCCCTCAAGCACGAGGCCCGGAATCGCCACGGCGTTCGGCGACTTCGACATATTGGCTCCATCGTCAAGCGAGATATTGGCACTTCTTCCAGGTCCATTAACATGGTATCATGACGGCAAGGAAGGTGCAACCATGAAGCCCGCGTCAGTTTCCAGCACGCTACGCCGCCATCCGGAACGAACGGTGCCGGACGAAGTCGGAGATATACTCACCGCAGGCATCGTCGCTCACGTCGGCATCGTCGAGGACGGCCTTCCGGTCGTCATCCCCATGACGTATGCGTACGACTTGGTCACGCCCCACGTGTTGTACATCCACGGTTCCATCGACGCGCGCATACTCGCCGGCGCCGAGCGCGGCGCGCCCGCTTGCGTCACGGTCACCGAAGTGAGCGGTCTCGTCTACTCCAAAACCGCGCTCAATCACTCGATGGTCTACCGCAGCGTCGTCGGATTCGGCCGGATGACCGAAGTTTCAGACGAACAAAGTAAAGCCGGGGTGCTGCGCCGCATGATCGAGCGCTACTTTTCCGGCCGCACGGAAGGCCGCGATTTTTCAGCCGCGACCAGCGCACATCTCGCCATCACGAGGCTCGTCGCGATCGAGATCGACGCGTGGAGCGCGAAGGCGCGCAAGCACGGAGCTACCGGCCCAGGCGATAATGATGAGCGCGTGCCGGGAACGAGCGGGGTTGTAGAACTCTGATCCGCTATTGGAGCTCTGCTAGTTCCGCCGGGCTCAAGCGCTTCAGCGAAAAACGGTAACCTTCATAAACGGCGATGGCGTAGAACAGCAGGTCCATGAATTGAAACGACTGCTGCATGGCCGTGACCGCCGAATCCAGCGGTATCCGACCGAGCACGGTGAAGAAACCGGTGTGCGTGTCTTGAGCGGCCGCCCCCACGATGGCGAAATAATTGCCGAGCACGCATCCGAGCAGCGCGCAAGCGGCGCCCACATATTGAAATGGGCGCTCTATACCCTTGCCGAGGAATCGCACTGCGAATCCGACGAGAAAGCCCACGCCGACGGCCATCCAACCGATTTGATATCCGGTCGTATCGGTGGCGACGGCCCAGACAGCGGCGCCTACAAGCGCGGCGACCACGCCTGCCACTAGAGCAAGCGGCATGCTTTGTTCGGCTTTTCGCCTCTGCATGAAGCTCCGCACTTTTGCTTGATCGAGTCCGCCCTCGGCCGGCGCGTCCTGCACAAATACCTCCTCGCGAGTGCGAGAAACTCGCGCGCGTCATCGTTCGTCCGTTCCGGGCTGCGTAGCGGCACACCTCGTCGCGCGCGCGACAGGACACGCCGGACGCGGCGTGAAGTCGCCCGCAGTCATGGCAGAGAACCGTCCGCAACCACGAGTCACCGGCAACCGCTATTTGATCTCCGTCGCCGTCATGATCAGCGCGCTGACGGCCATCCTCGACACCACCATCGTCAACGTCAGCATCCCGAACATCCAAGCGGCGTTCGGCGCCGACATCGACCAGATCACCTGGGTGCTCACCGGATACCTCATCAGCAACGTCGTCATCATTCCGATGACGGGCTGGCTCGCCAACGGGGTCGGCCTCAAGCGGTACTACATGGCCAGCCAGATCGTGTTCGTCATCGCGTCCATGCTCTGCGGCGCCGCCTGGAATCTGCCGTCGCTGATCTTCTTCCGGATCTTGCAAGGAATCGGCGGCGGCGCGCTGCTGCCCGTCTCCTTCTCCATCATGCTCGAAGCTTTTCCGCCCGAGCAGACTGCCACAGCCACCGCGATCTTCGGATCGGGAACGATCCTCGGGCCCATCATCGGTCCGACCTTGGGCGGCTGGCTCACCGAGAACTTCTCATGGCGCTGGATCTTCTATGTCAACCTTCCGATCGTGCTCGTCGGACTATTCATGACCTACATCGCTATCCACACGCCGAAGCGTGAATTCACCGAGAAGAAAGCGATCGACGTGCTCGGACTCGCATCGGCGGCGATCTGGCTGACGACGTTTCAGGTGGTGCTGCAAGAAGGTCAACGCAACGATTGGTTCCATGCGCCGCTCATCCTATGGCTGACGATCCTTTCAATCGTATCCGGCGTGACCTTCATCTACACCGAACTTACGGTAGAGCATCCGTTCATCAACTTGAGAATATTCAAGGACTACAACTTTTCCGTCGGCAACGGCATGGGATCGGTGGTGGCGATCACGCTCTTCGGCGCCGTGTTCTTGATCCCGGTGTTTTCGGCAGAAGTGCTTGGCTACAATTCGTTGGACATCGGTCTCTCGCTGCTTCCGGCGGCGGTGGCGTCGCTTCCGCTTTTTGCGGTCGTGGCGCGGCTCGTGCAAAAAGTGGACGCGCGCCTCCTCTGCGGCTTCGGTTTCGCAGTGCTCACATGGTCGTGCTGGTTGAACACCTCCATCGACGGCAACACATCGTTTTGGTGGCTGGTCTTTCTCAACATGACCCGCAGTATGGCGCTCCCCTTCATCTTTATTCCCCTCACCGCCATCGGCATACAGAACTTGCCGCAATCGGAAAAGCCGGAGGCGTCGGCTTTATACAACCTCACGCGCACGTTGGCCGGCTCGCTCGCCATTGCGGCGCTCGGCACGTTCCTCGTCAACCGCACGGCGTTCCACTACGCCCGCTACAGCGAGTCGGTCACGCAGTTCGGCGCGCAAGCCATCCAGCGCCTCGACCAACTGCAGGCTGCGTTCATCGCGCGCTCGGGCAGCGACGCGCAGACGGCCCACATCCAAGCGGTCGCCGCGTTGAAATCGGAGCTCGTCCGGCAATCGCTGATCGGCGGATTCGACGACGCATTCCGGATGTTGACCTGGGTGTCGGCGGCTGCCGTCGTGCTCGCGCTCTCGACGCGAGCACCGAATCTCCATGCCGGGTCCGGTCAACATCCAGTCGCGATGGACTAGCGGTGCGTCCTGCGACGATCGGCGCGGTCCGGCGAGCGATCGTCGCGTGCGAGCGCTGCCCGGAATTGCGCGAATACTGTGCCGACATCGCGCGGCGGGGCAAACCTGAATTTGCCGGACAGACCTATTGGGGCAAGCCGGTCCCGCCCCTCGGCGACAGCGGCGCCCGCGTGATGCTCGTCGGGCTCGCGCCGGCCGCGCACGGCGGCAATCGTACGGGCAGGATGTTCACAGGCGACGGATCGGCAGCGTGGCTTGCGCGCTCCCTTTACCGTGCCGGATTCGCCACGCAAGACCGATCCGAACGGCGCGGCGACGGCTTCGCGATGATCGACGCATATCTAACCGCCGCGATACGCTGTGCGCCGCCGAAGAACAAGCCGACGACGCGTCAGCTCGAGCGATGCGCCGGCCACATGCGCGCGGAACTCGCGCTGCTGCCGCGGCTAGAGATTGTCGTCGGATTGGGCAAGATCGGATTCGATGTCGGTCTCGCGCGGTTGGCCGAGACCGGCTTTGCGTTGCCTAAGCCGCGGCCGCGCTTCGGCCACGGCGTGGAGTTCCGCCTTTTCCGCGAGCGGGATAATCGTGCGGTGACGGTCTTCGGCACGTATCACCCGAGCCGGCAGAACACCAACACCGGAAAACTCACGCAAGCCATGCTCGACGACGTGTTCGTGCGCGTCCGCACGCTGCTTGACACCCAAACGCCTTGACGCTACTGCGGGAGCCGCCCTTTTCGCGCAAACGTATTGATGACCTCGGCCATGCGCGCGCGCTTGCGCCGCCAATGGCCTTCGGTCCAGCCGCTGCTGTGCGGCGTCATGATCACGTTGTCGAGCTCGCTGAACGGGAAGCGTGACGGAAAGGTCCGTTCGCCCTTCGTTTGCGGATAGTCGTACCAGACATCGAGCGCTGCGCCTGCGATCGCGCCGTCGCGCAGCGCTTCGTACAGCGCTTCTTCGTCGGCGACCGGTCCGCGCGAGATGTTCACGATCAATGCGTTCGGCGGCATCAGGCTCAGCCGGCGCGCGTCAATGAGACCCCGGGTCCGGTCCGAGAGCTCGCAGCACAGCACGATGGCGTCGGACCGGCTGCACAGCTCGTCCACTTCATCCGCATTCTTCAAGTCGCCGATGCGGGCGAGACCCGTTATTGAGTTAGCGGCTTTTTCCGGATGCATGGTGAGCGCGGCAGTCGTCATGCCGAAAGCAGCCGCACGGGGCACTATTTCTTTTCCGATCCGGCCGAAGCCCACGAGACCGAGCCTCGAGCCCCATAGCTCACCGACGAATCCGCCGGGTCCGAGAAACCCAAATTCCCAGCGGCCGTCGCGCAATGCTTTATCGGCCTGAAGGAGCTTTTGGCGAAGCGCGACGAGCGTGCCGATGACGTACTCCGCGATGGGAATCTCATGTCCTTGGCCGTTGATGACGTCGACGCCGCGCGGCAAGTGCGCGCGATCGATGCCCTCGGTGCCCGCCGAGGGGCACACCAGCAGCTTCAAACTTCGCGTGTGGGCGGACATGGCGGCGTCGAATTTGGTCGTGACGAGGATCTCGGCGTCGCTTATGGCATCTGCCACGGCGGCTTCGTCATCCGGATCGGCCGTGATGTAGTCGACGTCCGGACCGAGCGACGCGCGCAGCTCTTCGCGCCAGATGTGGGAGATCGAGACGACTTTCACTGCGTCAATGCTCGTAGCTGATGCGATAAATGGTGCCGCGTTGATCGTCGCTGATGAAGAGCGCGCCGTGTCCGTCGACCGCCAAACCCGCAGGTCTGCCGTTGTACTCGCCGTTTGCCAGCCATCCCGTGACGAAGTCCGTGTAGCCCGTTGGCCGGTCGTGCGCGAACTTCACGAAGACGACCTTGTCGCCCGTGGGCGCGCTGCGATTCCACGATCCATGGAAAGCCACGAACGCGCCGCCGCGATACGACTCCGGAAACTGCGTCTTGTTGTAAAAGACGATGCCGAGCGGAGCCGAGTGCGCTTGGAAGTCCAACGAAGCGGGCTTGGTGCCGGAACAGTCCGCGTCCGGATACTCGGGATTGGCATCGCGCTTGGGCAATTTCGGATCCGGGTAGCAACGTGGCCAGCCGAAGTCGGCGCCGGCAGTGACGAGGTCAAGCTCATCGGGGGGCAGGTCGTCGGTCACCGCTTGAGTGGGTCCGATGCCGTCGCGTTGATTGACCACGGCCCACAGCCGTTCACCGCTGTCGAACGCCAGTCCGCTCGCATTGCGCAGTCCAAGCGCGTAAGGTCGCGCCGTGCCGCCTGCGACGTGCACGATGCTGGCGAGCGGGAGCGCGTCGTCGCAGACATTGCACGATGAGCCGACACCGACGAACAGCGAATGATCCGCGGCGACGGCCAGCGAGCGGCGGTTGTGATCGCCGTTCTCGGGTAGACCGCCGGTCACGCGCGTCACCGGCCCGCCCGGATAGACCAACTTCTCCACGCCATCCCACACGGCGATGTAGAGCGTCGAACCGTCGAAGGCTAAACCGTGCGGCAAATCGAGTCCCGAAGCGACGACGGTCGGGGCGGAAGCCGGCCCGTGCAGCGCCACGACGTCACCGCGTCCGGTCAGTGCGACGAGCAGGGCTCCATCCGGCGCGACCGTCATGAAGCGCGGGCCGCTGAGCCCCTGCTCGAAGATCTCCGCCTTGAAGCCGGACGGAACGGTGAGCTCAGCTGCAAGCGGCAGTGGAGAACTCGTTGCGGCAGCGTTTGCATTGCTCGATCCAGTGACGAGCGCTGCGGTAAGAATGTATAGCAACGCCCAGACGGCGTGACGAAATTTGGATGAGCGGATGGCGTGCCTCCCCGTGTGGCTTCGTGCTGTCCAAGCAGGCGCCCGTTTTAGTTTCGGCGCCGGAGCACCGTCACCATCCGCCACGACGACATGCGGGCGCTCAGCGGCACGCGCGGCGAAAGGTCTCCGTACCACGCCACCACATCAAAAACGCCGCTCGCCGCTGCCACATGGCTGATGCCGCTGCGCAGCCACATGCGATGCAGTTGGCGGTCGACGATGTGCTTAGCCGGTCGTCCGTCTTTATATGTGGCGTCGATCGTCATGCTCTTGACGTAGGTCTCCGCGATCGGATCGATGCCGGTCGTGAGAAATCGCGTCCGCACGGTGACGTCGGGATAGGCCTGGCTCCACCGGCCCACGGTGCGTTTGCTGGCCGACGTGAAGTAGTCGGCGGGATGCGTCAACTCGAGCAGCAGAATGCCGCCCTTGCGCAACGCGCGGGCGGTGCAGCGCAAAGTGGCGACGGCATCGTCATCGGTGGTGCAGTGACTGAACGAATCGAACAAGCATTGCGCGATGTCCACCTTCGTCGATAGGACAAACGCTCGCATGTCCGCGCGCTTGAGACGGATGGCGAGATGTTCGGTCGCCGACAGGTGGCGGGCGTAGGCGAGCATTTCGCGGTTGAGGTCCACCCCGTACCCTTTGAGTCCGAGCCGGGCGTACTCGCGCAGATGATGGGCCGGCCCGCAGGCGATGTCGGCGATCGCCGTGGGCCGCGTCACTCCATGCAGCGCGGCGATGCCGAGCAGTCCTCGACATTCCGCCGCGATATGGCGGAAGCCGAAAGCGAGGTCGTACAACCGCGGATTCTCGTAGAGCGCGTGGCTCGAACGCGACGGCAGAGCTCTCGCGCGCGATGCGCCCGGCGCCTTACGGCGTGACGAGGGCATGTTCTTCATGCTCGAGACGTTCGCAGAGATCTTCGGCCGGATATGTCAGGATCTCGGCGAGCGTCGGATGCAGATGGGGCATCGCCATCACGTCGCGGACGTTCGCCTTGAAGTAGAGCAACGCGATGCATTCGTGGATGAGGTCGGACGCCTCCGCGCCGACAATCGCGACGCCGAGCATCGTGCCGTCGTTTGCCGCGAGCACCTTGATGAAGCCCTTGGTCGCACCGATCGCGATGGCTTTGCCGAGATCGTCGAACGGAAACATCGACATCGCATAGTCCAACGAGCGCTTTTTGCACTCGCGCTCGGTCAAGCCGGCGATCGCCACTTGCGGGTCCGTGAACACGGCGCGCGCCCCGTGCAGATCGTAGTCGATCGTGAGGCCGGCGCCGGACAGCGCGTTGCGCGCGGCGATCTGGCCTTCATTCACCGCCACGTGCACGAGCTGGGTGCTGTTCTTGATCACGTCGCCCGCCGCATAGACATCCGGGTTCGTCGTGCGAAGATGGCCGTCGACATGGATGCCCGCAGCGTCGTACTCGATCCCCGCCGCATCGAGGCGCAGCCCCTCGACACTCGCTTTCCGTCCGAGTGCCACGAAGATCTCGTCGGCTTCAACCATCATCTGCACGCCGGTGCTCTCGAAATGCACGCGCTTGCGCGCGCCCGATTTCTCCACTTTCAAGATCTTCGTGCCCGTGTGGATCTGCATGCCCTCGTCGGTGAGCGCACTGGCGAGCGCGCGGCCGACATCGGGGTCCTCGCCCGAGAGAAGCGTATGGCTGCGCTGAAGCATCGTGACCTCGACGCCGAGGCGCCGCAAGTATTGCGCCAATTCGCACGCGACGGCGCCGCCGCCTAAAACGATGACCGACGGCGGCAGCGCCTCGAGTTCCAACACCTCGTCGCTCGTGACGTAGCACGCATCCAACAGGCCGGGAATCTTGGGCACGCTTATCTCGGAGCCCGTCGCGATGAGATATTTCTTGGCCCGGACTTCGTGTCCGTCGACGGCCAGTTGTTGCGGTCCGGTGAACGCGACGGCGCCGCGCAGCATGGGAAAGTTGTCGATGGCCTCGATGCGATAGTCGGCGAACTCCTTGATGATGCGCCGCTTGCGCGCTACGATGGCGGGAACGTTGGCGCGCACCGTTCCGGCTTCGATGCCGAATCGTGAAGCCGCCGCCGCCAAGTGCGCTATTTCGGCGCTCCTCAGCAGCGTCTTGGAAGGCATGCAGCCGCGCAAGATGCACAATCCCGCCAACGGCGCCGTGGATTCGGCGATGACGACGCTCTTGCCGAGCGAGCGCGCGATCGACGCACCTGCAAAGCCGGCGCTCCCCGCACCGATCACGCAAAAATCATAGTCGTGTTTGCTTGCCATGGAGCACATTATTACCCGCGGCTCGCGGAACCGACCTCTATTGCCGGCACGCCGGACGCTGCACGCGATTCGATAAAGGTCGCGTTGCCTATCGGATGTAAAGCGGCGTTCGATGCACCCACCGCCGCTCTCGGACGTCGTGCGCCGTAACATCGTCCGGCGCCTCGCGTTCATCTTCGCAGCGTCCATCCTCGCGCAATTCGGGGCATATGCCGCGTTCGTCTATTGCGTGTCTGCCGCAGCCGCGCTGCTGCCCGATGCAGCGCGCCTTACCTTTTCTGCGATCGTCCTAGTCTTGCGCATCGTCATCACGATGCCGCTCGGCTTCTATGCCGCTCGCTTCACGTACCGCGCGATGCGCCGCGCAGCGCCGCCCGCGGCGAACATGGCAGCGCAGCCCGCCGTCGTCGCATCGGCCGCTGCCGCGGGAGTGATGTTCCTGTCGAACATCGCCACAGCCCCCGTCATGTGGCTGACGATCGTGCGCGATCTTCTCGCCGCGGCGCTCTGGATATTCGCGGCGCAGCGTGCTCTGCGCCGGCCCGCGTGAAAATCGCTCGCTTTCGCGTAGGCGGCGCGGACTTCGACGGCGTCGTCGACGGTGACGAAGCGGTGGCCTCCGGATTCCGCAAGCCCCTGGGCGAAGTGACGCTGCTCGCTCCTTGCCGGCCCTCGAAGATCGTCTGCGTCGGACGGAACTACGCCGATCATGCGAGCGAGATGGGGAACGAGCCGCCAAAAGAGCCGTTGCTGTTCTTCAAACCACCGTCGGCGGTGATCAACCCAGGCGACGCGATCGTCTATCCGCGGCAAAGCGCGCGCGTTGATTTTGAAGGCGAGCTCGGCGTCGTCATCGGCCGTCGTTGCCGCGGGACGTCGCGCGAGTCCGCACTCGACTACGTCCTTGGCTACACCATCATCAACGATGTCACCGCACGCGACCTTCAGAAATCCGACGGTCAGTGGGCGCGCGCAAAAGGTTTCGACACGTTCGCGCCGATCGGTCCATGGATCGTCTCGGAGCTTGACTGGCGCGATGTCCGGCTCACGACGCGGCTCAATGGGGCCGTCAGGCAAGATGCGTCGACCGCCTCGATGATCTTCGACATTCCCGTGCTGATCGAGTATATCAGCGCGGCCTTCACGCTCGAACCCGGCGATGTCATCGCGACGGGAACGCCAAGCGGCGTCGGACCGATGCAGATCGGCGACACCGTGGCTGTGGAGATCGAAGGGCTCGGCACGCTGACGAACCGCGTTGTTGCGGCGTCGTAGCGGCGCGAATCTCGTGGTTTACTGAGCCGGCGGGTCGAAGAACGCGTCCTCGGTGACGGCGATGTGGAACGGAGCGCCGGCGCGAAGCGTGACGTCAGAACCCTTGCGGAGCATATCGAAGAGGACGAAGCCGGGCACTGTGATGTCCGCTACGTCTGTGATCACGCCACCGGCGCCGTTCTTCTGGTTGCTGTCTGCTATCACGCTGTCCTGAGTGATGCCGATCGAGACCGGAACTCCGGAAGGCACCGGCACTGGATCGAGCGTGACACGCAGCATACCGTCCCCGCCGCCGCCGTGAGCGGGTCGCACCGCGGCCACCGCACCCGTGCCTTTGGTTCCGGCGGGAATGACGACCCGATCGCCCACCTTGACATCGTCCACGACGGTGAATCCGAATTTGTCTCCGACCTTATTATGCGCCGACGAAAGCGTCTGGTCGAGGCTGATGCGGATCAGCGTACCCGACTGAAGCAGGCTGTTCTTGGTCTGCTCCGTGAGAGGCGTGGTGGCGTGGGGGATGGCGAGCGCAGGCGCGGCCGCGAGCGGCGAAAGGGCGATCAAGGCCGCGAGCGGGCCGATCAATTTCATTGAGATCATATGGTGAAAACGCTCCTGCCCCGTTCTTTAGTTCCAGTCTTTAGTCAAAGCCCTGTACTGCACTCTACGAGATAGCGGTGAACTTTTCATTCCTACGTGATGCCCGTCATTGTCCGCGCGCGCGATCAGCGGTTCAATTAGTGAGAAGGGCTTGGGATCGAGCGATCCCGTCTCACGAGGAATCCAATGAGCCGATCAGATCCGGCGGTACTAGTGAACCAGCGGGACGAAACGATTCTCAGAAAAGACCGGGGCGGTGCCGCTTTCTTCTATCTATTGGCGGTCTCGTTTGCCGGTATGGTGACGTTCGTCTTGTGGTACGTGCCGCGTCATATGTGAAACGAAATTGAAAGGGACGACGAGCGGCGTGCTCCGTTTTATCCCGAGATTTTATCGCCGTCCAAGACTTGAGCGGCCCACTTCACGGCATCCTCTGTGCTCGGCCGGCTGAGCGGCAACGGCACGAAACTTAAGCCTTCGCGACCGCGCCGGAACCACGTGGACACGATGAAGAGCTGATCGATCTCTTCCTGGCGCGCGAATGACCTGTCCATTTCATCGGGCCGGTATTTTTCCAAAAGAAGCTCTCCGAGCAGCCGCCGGGCTTCGTCCCGGTTCGGCAACCGTCGTGGCAATCGAACTTGTGCCGCAAGCCGCCCCCCGTTGAAGAGAAAGCATGCCTCCTCCGCCGGATCGCTCGACGGAGCCAGCACGAGCATCGATAGTCCGGTCGCGAACTCCAATCTTGCATGCCGTTCGCGCAGCCGGCGCAGGCGGTCGAGCCGCGTTTCCTCACGCTGCGCGATCTCAGACTTACCCCGAGCGGCCGCCTCATCGCGACGCCGGGCGATGGCCAAGAGCACATCATCCGCGGCACCCTCGATAAACGCGATCGCCTCATCCACCAACGCTTCATACTGGCCGTCCGGAAGCGTGCGCGGCACTGCGCTATCGGCATCACACGCGCGCAGGCCAAGCGCGTCCTGCAAGGCCTCGACCGCCGCGCGCGCTGCAGGCATGCTTGTGTACGGCCCGTAATAGCGCGCGCCGTCCGCAGACATCTTCGTCGTTGTGCACAGGTGCCCGCGCGGTCCCGGCGCGACTTTGATGAACGCGAATTCGCGGAAGTTGCGCAGCCTGTCGTTGTACGGTGGATCGTACGCGCGCACGAGTTCCGCTTCGAGCAGCAGCGCTTCGAACTCGCTCCCGGTCACCATGAAGTCGAACGACGCGACGACGCCGCGCAGCTCGCGGACCTTCGCGCCTCCCGGTTTTGCGCTCGTCGCGTACGAGCGGATGCGCGCCCGCAAGCAATTCGATTTTCCGACGTAGACAACGCTCCCGCCGGCATCCTTGAGCAAGTACACGCCGGGCCTTGAAGGGACGGAGGCCAATTCGGTGGTGAGGACCGACGTCCAGACCGGAATCTGATTGACCTCGCCGAACGCGCGCGCGCGAGGAAGCCGCTTGCGTTTGATGGGGCGGGTGCGCAGATACTGCTGCAGCGCGCCGAACGTGAAGACGCCCGCATCTTCAAGGCGCTTGATGCAGTGCACGAGCAGTTCGGCCGTGGCAGTGGCATCGGCAAGTGCGCGATGATGACGCTCGACATCGAGGCCGAGCTCCCTCGTCAGCGTGCCCAGCTTGTAGTTCGCCACTTCGGCGATCGTCCGGCGCGCGAGGGCGAGCGTGTCGAGTGTGGGACCCGTCAATCCGAAAAAACCATGGCGTCGCAACTCGAAATCGATGAACCCGGCATCGAATCGCACGTTGTGCCCGACGACGATCGCGTCGCCGAAGTGGCCCAAGACAGCCGGCAGTACGTCGCGGACGTGCGGTGCGCCGGCCACCATCTCATCTGTGATGCCCGTGAGCTGCGTGATGAATGCCGGTATCGGTTGCTGCGGGTTCACGAACGATCGCCAGCGCTTGACGATTTTTCCCTGATCCACGCGCACGACTGCGATCTCGGTCATCGCGTCCGATCCGGCTACGCTTCCCGTGGTCTCGATGTCGACGACCGCAAACGGGCAGCTCCAAAGATCAGTCGATTCGAGTTCTGCGAGTCGCCGGGCGAGGGCAGCGCCGGCGGCGTCGACCGCCAACGTCGCCTTTGAGAGCGACTCCTCAAACGGCGACGGCAGCCACGCATGAATAGCCATGGCTTTCGAGCTTCTCGAACATCCGTACGATTCCCGCGCCGAAGAGCGCGGGAGCCGCTCGCGGTGCGCCCGAAGCGGCGCGGCCATGGCTCGAATATTGTACCTCCACGGCTCCGGACATACGGCAGAGTCGTTTGCCAATCAAGTGCTTGCCTTTGCCGGTTCCGAAGCGCTTGCGCTGCCGGGCCATCCGACGGGAGCGCCCCTCGACACGGTCGGTGAGCTGGCGGTTTGGCTGGCCGGCGAGGTCGCGGCGCGGGCCGGCGAACCGGTGGTGATCTGCGGAAACTCACTAGGGGCTGCGGTGGCGCTCGAAACGGCTTTGTCGCATCCGGCCCGTGTCGCGGGCGTCATCCTCATCGGGGGCGGCGCGCGTTTGCGCGTGGGCGGACAGATCTTTGAGATGATCGACGAAGATTGGCCGGGATGCATCGACAAACTCGTCGATCTGTCGGTGGACGCCGGCTGTCCGGCCGATCTGCGCCGGCGGCTTGCCGATATGCATCGTGTCGCCGGACAAAGCACAACGCGCACCGACTATGCGGCGTGCAACTCGTTCGATGTGATGGATCGCGTGCGCGGCATTTCACTCCCGACGCTGATCATCGTCGGCGCGAACGACCAGATGACCCCGCCGAAATATTCAACGTTCTTGCGCGAGTCGATAGCCGGGAGTGAACTCGTCGTGATCGATGGCGCCGGACATCTGCCGCATCTGGAACAACCGGTCGCCGTCAACGCGGCGATCGCGGCCTGGTTGTAGGGGCCGTTATTGTAGGAGGGCAATCGAACTAGGGCAAGCATCGCTTGCCCAAAAAATGGGTGAGCGTTGCTCACCCTCCTACAGAACGACGGGGCAAGCGATGCTTGCCCTAGTACGTGCGTTGAAACAAAAACGGGGCAAGCGATGCTTGCCCTCGTACGAGATTCCCCTACGGAACGGGACCTATTACAGTTCTTCGAAGCCCGCAGGTAGCGTTACGGCGATTCGTTTTGCGGCGAGGTCGATCCGAACGTCGAAAGCATTGAGCATCGGGATGAGCGCCGAGCCTACGACAAGCATGTCCGCTCCGGGATAGTGGCGCACCGATTCCACAAGTCCGAGTTCGCCGAGGCGCGCGTCCACCACGGTCAATCCGATGAGATCTGCGTCGCGATAGGTGTCCGGCGGCAGCGGCCTGAGATATTCCCGGCGCGCGAGGACCACGACGCCGCGGAGAGCGTCCGCTGCGGTAGCATCGGAAACGCCGGGGAAGCGTAAGAGCGCGTCGCCTTTGTGTATGCGCGCCGCCTCGATCAGCATCTCGCGCTCGGTGCCGCCGGGCGCGCGCGCCACGAGACGCAGTCCGGCGGCGAAGTCGGCTGGGTCATTCGTCTGCACTTTCACTTCGCCGCGAAGGCCGAAAGCGCCGGCGATCCGTCCGAGCGATACGAGCGAATCGTCTGGCGGCACGGTTTAGTCGAGGATCTCGACGTTGACTTTCTCGCCCGAGCCCACCGACGCTGCCTTGACGATCGTGCGGATCGCATGCACGATGCGGCCTTGGCGGCCGATGATCTTCCCGCGGTCGTCTTCGGCGACTCGCAGCAGCAGCACGGGGCCGCGATCGTCTTCCGTGGCCGCGATCGCGATCTGATCCGGTTCGTCGACGATACGCTCGACGATGAATTTCAATACGGCGGCGGCCCGTCCGATGCCGTCGCGGATATTTCCCGCGTCGTCGTCGCCGGCCGGTTCAGCCTCATCGTCATCGACGCCGATCGCCGGCGGCGCGAAATCGTCGTCATCGTCGACATCCAAACCGGGAGGCGGCCCGACGGGTGCAGGCTCGTCATCGTCGTAGTCAATGAGGTCTTTCGGGCGGTCGGGCATGACACTGCGCCTTTCAGGTAGTGCGGAGTACTAAGCCTTCTTGTCGCGTTTCGCGCGCGCCTTACGCACGCGCACTTTGCTCTTCTCGTACAATCCCTTGTCGGCGAGAAGCCGTGCCACCGTGTCGGAAGGCTGAGCTCCCGTACCGAGCCACTTCTTTATCTTCTCTTCATCGAGAACGAGCTCGATAGGATCTCTGCGCGGATTGTAGTGACCGACGATCTCCAGAAATCGCCCGTCGCGCGGCGAACGTTCGTCTGCTACGACGAGGCGGTACGACGGCTGTTTTTTCTGGCCCGTGCGGCGGAGGCGGATGCGGACTGACAAGGTGAGATTCCTTTCGTTTCTGTGGCGTGCAGCGAGGCTGCGCGTACCACGACTGGTGAGAAGCGCCTAATTGGCCATTCCGGGCGGGCGGCGCATTCGGCCGAACTGTTTCATCATCTGTTTGGATGCGTCGAACTGTTTGATCAACTGATTGACATCTTGCACCGAGAGGCCGCATCCCTTTGCGATGCGCCGGCGCCGGCTCGCGTTGAGGATCTTGGGATCGGCGCGCTCCAGCGTCGTCATCGAGCAAATGATCGCTTCCGTACGCGAGACCTGCGTGTCCGCGATGGGATTTGCGGATACAAGCTTACCGAGTCCGGGGATCATCTTGGCGATATCTCCAAGCGAACCCATCTTCTTCACCGTGCGGAGCTGGTCGAGGAAATCTTGCAGCGTGAAGGTTTGGCGGCGGAACTTCTGAGCGAGCTCCTTCGCTTTGGTTTCGTCGTAGACGGCTTGGCTTTTCTCGATAAGCGTGAGCACGTCGCCCATGCCGAGGATGCGCGACACGAGCCGGTCTGGGTGGAATGGCTCGAGCGCCGTCACCTTCTCACCCGTCCCGATGAATTTCACCGGTTTGCCGGTCACGGCGCGTATCGACAGAGCCGCGCCGCCCCGGCTGTCGCCGTCCATTTTGGTGAGCACGGTGCCCGTGATCGCGAGACGGCGGTCGAATTCGACCGCGACGTTGACCGCTTCTTGACCGGTCATCGAGTCGACGACGAGGAGCGTTTCGCTCGGATGTACGGTGTCGCGGATCTCCTCCAACTCGCGCATGAGCGCGTCGTCGATCTGCAACCGGCCGGCGGTATCCAGTAGGACGACGCCGTTGCCCACGCGGCGCGCTTCCTCAAGGGCGCGTTTTGCGATCGCGACCGGGTGCGGTTCGGCGGCGGTGAAGACGGGAACGTCGATCTGAGCGCCAAGCACCTGCAGTTGCGTGATCGCTGCCGGCCTGTAGACATCGCACGCGACGAGCAGCGGACGCCGGCCCTGATCTTTGAAATACAAGGCCAGCTTAGCCGCCTGCGTCGTTTTGCCGCTCCCTTGCAATCCGACGAGCATGACGACGGTGGAGCCGGTCGGCTGCATCCGCATCGGCGCCATCTGCCCGCCCATCATCTCGACCAGGCCGTCGTGCACGATCTTGACGACGGCTTGCGCCGGCGTCAGCGATTCCAGAACTTCGGCGCCGATCGCCCGCTCGCGGATCGAAGCGATGAAATCCTTGACGACTTTGAGGTTGACGTCGGCTTCGAGCAACGCGATGCGGACCTCCCGGAGCACTTCCGAGACGTCGCTTTCGGTCAGCTTTCCGCGTGAACGCAGCCGTTGAAAGATCGCCCCGAGGCGATCGGAGAGCCCTTGCAGCATATCGGGATCAGCGCGGGTGCGGAAAGGTGGCGGGGCCGCGCGCGGAGATCAAGCTTTTTCGCCGGCCTCTTCGATGAAGCGCACGGCATCACCGACGGTCTTGATCTTTTCGGCGGCCTCGTCTGGGATATCGAGATTGAATTCGGTCTCGAGCGCCATGACGAGTTCGACCTGGTCGAGCGAATCGGCGCCGAGATCGTCGGTGATCGACGCATCCATGACGACTTCTTCTTCGTCCACGCCGAGCTGCTCGACGATGCATTTTTTTACTTTGTCGAATACGGACATCGGGCGTTTTCAGCCTCCAGGTGATGGTGAGTGTGTTAGTGGGCCTTTTTCTTACCGCATGGTCAGCCCGCCGTCCACCGCGAGCGTTTGTCCCGTGATGTACGACGCACTATCGCTTGCCAGAAACAGTGCCGTACGTGCGACTTCCTCAGCCGCGCCAAACCGCCCGAGCGGTATGCGAGACCTGTACGTCGTTTGGACCGCTTCGGGCAAAACCGACGTCATGTCGGTTTCGATAAAGCCTGGCGCGATCGCGTTGACGCGGATGCCGCGGGAGCCGAATTCCTGCGCCAGCGATTTCGTCAGGCCCAGCACCCCGGCCTTCGCCGCGACATACGCGCTTTGACCCGCATTGCCGCCCAATGCGACCACCGACGATACGTTGACGATGGCGCCGCTTTTCTGCGCCAGCATGACCTTTCCCGCCGCTGAACACAGGTAAAAAACGCTCTTCAGATTGACCGCGAGCGCCTCGTCCAACGCATCCCATTTCATGCGCAAGATCAACGCGTCGTAGGATTTGCCGGCGTTGTTGACGAGCACGTCGAGACGGCCGAGGGTCGTCTTCGCGGCGTCCACCAGCGCCTGCGCGTCCGCCTGCGAAGAGACGTCGCCTTGATGGATGTGGGCCGTGCCTCCGGCTTCCTCAATTTCCTTGCGGACGGCTTCGAGCGGCTCACGCCTGCGGCCGTTGAGCAGCAGCGTGGCGCCTTCGTTCGCAAACGTTCGCGCGATCGCCCTGCCGATTCCGGTGCCGGCCCCCGTCACGACCGCGATCTTGCCATTCAAGACGCCCGTCTCGTGCATATCAGGCGGGCAGCTTTTCTGCCGCCGCGGAGAAAGCAGCGACCCCAGCCGCATCGCCCACGTGAAGGATCCGATCCGCGATGGCGCCGGGCAGCCGTTTCAACATCGGCGTGAGCACGGGCGCCGCGCCGCACTCGATGATGAAGTCGGGCTTTTTCGCGGCCAACGCGATCGCCGTCTCGTGCCATCGCACGCGCGAACAGAGACTTGCGACGAGGCAGCGCTTGATGTCATCGATCGAGCGGTATGGCGCGACGTCGACGTTGCTGATCACGTCGAAGGCCGGCACTGAAACGTGGGCGGCTTCGACGTGGATCGCAAATCGTTCGACGGCCGGCTCCATGAGCGCGCTGTGCCACGCGCCCGAGACATTGAGGATGACGACTCGCTTCGCGCCGGCCGTCTTTGCCAACTCGCATACGGCGTTGACGCCGGCGACGTCGCCGGAAACGACGATCTGCAGCGGCGCGTTGAGATTTGCGACGTCGACCCGCGCACCGCTCGCCGCTCTGGCTTGCGCGCACACGGCTTCCACCTTTTCTCTATCGAAGCCGATGATCGCCGCCATCGACCCGGCCGCGAGATCCGCTGCGGCGCCCATCGCCAAGCCACGTTCGTTCACGAGCCGCACCGCGTCGTCGAACGTCAAAGACCCGGCGATGGTGAGCGAGCAATACTCGCCGAAAGAATGCCCAGCGGACACCACCGGTGTGAAGCCGAGCGATTCGACGGCTCGGTAGATGGCGAGATTCGCGGTGAATATCGCCGGCTGGCTGACGCGCGTTTCGCGAAGCTGGTCGTCGCTGCCGTTTGAGACCAAGGCGAGCATGTCGTAGCCGACGGCCGCCGATGCGCGCTCAAAACAGTCGCGCGATGCCGGAAATTGCCGCGCGACGTCCGCGCCCATCTGCGCCGCTTGCGACCCCTGACCTGGAAAGACGACGCCGAGCGTGGGCACGATCGACGCTTACGCTATCGCGAAGTGCGCGGGCCGGTCGGCCGCGACGAACTCTGGCGGAAGTGCGCCCACGCGCGCGCCGCGCCAGCGCCAGGCCACGGCGCCCCACGAAAGCCCGCCGCCGAACGCTGCGAAGACCACGACATTTCCGTCCTTTATCTGGCCGTTGAGAACCGCGTCGCACAGCGCGAGAGGTATCGACGCCGATGATGTGTTGCCGTATTCTTGGATGTTCGTGATGCACTTCTCGGGCGGCAGTTTGAGCATTTTCACAGTGGCGTCGATGATCCGGGAGTTCGCCTGGTGCGGCACCAGGAAGTCGACGTCGTGCGGCGTGAGGCCCGCGCGATTTAGGGCGTTGCGCGACGCTTGCGCCATCATGTTGACCGCGAACTTGAACACCGCTTGACCTTGCATCTGCACGAAGCCCGCGCTCCGGTCCGCTTTGCCATTGGTGTTGAACGGCAGCCGGCTCCCGCCGCCCGGCAGATACAGCACCGTGGGATCCGCTCCGTCCGCGCCGAGATCGGCGCCGAGGAAACAGTCTTCGTCAGCGCGCTCGAGCAGCGCTGCGCCGGCGCCGTCGCCGAATAAGACGCACGTCGAACGATCCGTATAATCGACGATCTTCGACAACGTTTCGGCGCCGATCAGCAAAATCGATTTGAACACGCCGGAGCGGATGAGCGATGCGGCGGTGGTCAGGCCGTAGATGAATCCGGAGCAGGCGATCGATATGTCGAATGCCGGCGTGCCGGGGATCCCGAGTCGCGTCGCCACGAGGCACGCGGTGGCGGGAAACAAGTAGTCCGGCGTAGCGGTCGCGACGATGACGCACCCGATGTCGCGCGGCGAACGCCCGGCCGCGTCCAATGCGGCGAGCGCCGCGGGGTAGGCGAGATCGGATGTGGCTTGCTCGGGCGCAGCGATATGGCGGCGCTTCATGCCCGTTCGCTGTAAGATCCATTCGTCGTTGGTGTCGACCAGCTTTTCGAGATCGGCGTTGCTCAGAATGCCGGCCGGAGCGTATCGTCCGATGCCGGCAATGGTCACACCGTACCCGTTCATCGCGCGGTGATCAGCCCTGCGCCGTCTTCGAACTCGATGCGGCCGGAGCCGCGTCCTTCTGCGCGATCGCTTGCCGTCCGTCGTAGAAACCGCAATTGGCGCACGCGAAATGCGGCCGGCGCGGTTGCTTGCACTGCGGGCATGTGGACATGGTCGGCGCGGTGGTCTTCCAGTTGGCGCGCCGCGAACGCGTATTCGACTTGCTTCGTCGTTGCTTTGGGTTGGCCATTATTGGCTTCCTATCGTGTATTAGGGCAAGCTACGCTTGCCCGCATCCGGTTTTGGGCAAGCGGTGCTTGCCCTATTACAGTAATTGAGATGATTAAATCAGTCCGTCCCGCGTTCTTCTAGGAGACGGGCCAGGCCTGCCAGCCGTGGGTCTATGGTAGCTTCCGAGCACGCGCACGACAGGACGTTTCGGTTGCCGCCGCAGATGGGGCAGATGCCCCGGCAGCGGGGGTCGCAGACGGCGGCGATCGGCTCGTCCACTTCCAAGAGCTGACTGACGAGTTCGTCGACGTCTATCTCCCGGTTCACGAGGGGAGCGACATCGGAGATGAGTGCGTCGCGTTCGGGAACGTCTTCGCTATACGCTTCTGCCACCGCCACGTCGACATTGCGGGAAAAGGGTTCGAGGCAGCGTGCGCACGTCTCGCTCTCTCGTCCGCTTATCGTTCCCTCGATGAAGACGCCGTGCGAGATGTGGCGGATCTCGGCCCGCAACGTGACGCCGTCCGGATAGCGATCTTCGAGGCCGCCTGCAGGCGCGACGACGCAATTGACATCGATCGGCTCGGGATCGGAACCGAAGAGCCGGGTGACGGGTAGCTTCATCGCTTTGCCGTAAGGGCGCGCAACGCTTCGCTGAACGAGTGCACTGGAATGACTTCGATTCCTTTCGTGCCCGCGACTTCGCTATAGTTGTCGGCGGGAACGAGGAACACCGCGGCATGGGCGCGGATCGCCGCTTCGATCTTTTCGCGCGTGCCGGCTATCGGAGACACGCTGCCATCGGCCGCCAGCACGCCGGTGCCGGCGATGTTCCGGCCGCGCGTGATGTCTGCGCCGGTGAGCGTGCGGTATATCTGCAGCGCGAACATGAGCCCGGCCGACGAGCCGTTGATGTCGGGCAATTTGTATGTGATCGGCACGGGCAGGCGGAACGCGCGCGTCTGCGCTTGGATCAAGATGCCGAATCTCGCCTTTTTCTGGTACATGTACGTAGAGCATGCGACGGCGATGCTCTTCGTGCCGCGCTCGACCGTGAGCGCGAATCTTGTGCCGGGCGGGTGGGAGGACGCCATGCGCACGAGATCCTCGTCGGCGCCGAATCGTTTGCCGTCCACCGCGACGATCGCGTCGCCCGATTTGAAGCATCGTGCCCCGGGCGAATTCTGTTTGGTGCCCCTGACGATGTACGCGATGGATACTTTGACCGGAAGCCCGGCCGCACGTTCGGCTACGACTTGCGCGTTCAATTGACTTTCGGTCATCGCGTCGACGAGCTGCACATTCAGCTGTTTGTCGGTGACGTTCTTCGGAACGAGCTGCTCGCGAGGCACGATCTCATATCCCGGGAACATCTTCGCTATCGCGTAAAACGCCGGACGGCCGGGCCAAAGCTTGATGTCGGTGAGGAAGAGCGCGCCGGACGGTGGCGTCTTCTTCGGCACGACGATCGCGGTATTGAGATTCACGGCGTCGCCCGGACCGTAGATGAAGAACGGAATGGGGTACCAGCCGACAAACGCGACCGCAAGCGTCAACACGATGAGAACGAGCGTCCGGAAGTAGTTCCGAAACGTTGTGGTGCCGGACAAGCGTCCCTCTTATTCTTGGCGCTCTCTTGTGCGAACGCGCCCGTTGGCCGCGCTTGTCAGGCCATCGGCCAACGTCTGACGCCCCTTCTGGACCGCGCCGCGTGCATTGCTCAACGTGGCATCGAGCCCGGCGAGAAGCTGATCGGCGTATTCATCGGCGCCACGCCTGATCTCGCGCGCGCGCGTCTCGGCTTCTGCGACGATGGCGTCCGCACTTGACTGAGCTTGGCGGACGAGCTCCGCGTCGGAGAGCGCCTTTGTCTTCTCGAACGTGGCGTCGGCGCGGATCTTATCCGCATCTTCTTTCGCCTGTGAGAGCAGCCGGTCTTTCTCTTTGGTGACGGCTTTGGCAGTGCTGACCTCTTCGGGTAGACTCGATCGCAGTTTCTCGATAAGGTCTAGCATCTGATCGCACCCGATGACGCGATAGCCGAACGGCAGCCAAACGCCGCCTTTGACGCCGGCTTCCATCTTGTCGATCACGCGATAAACGCTCATGAGACCTTCCCCCGCAGACGGGCCATGGCGCGCAGCACCGATGGCGGCACGAATTCCGAGACATCGCCGCCCAGCGCGAAGATCTCGCGGACACTCGACGACGACACATAGGCATATTCGACGCTGGCCGGCAGAAACATCGTGTCGACGTGACCTGCCAATTTGCGATTGAGGAGCGCCATGGTGAATTCGCCCTCGAAATCCGCGACGATCCGCAGACCCTTTACGATCAAGCTCGCGCCCCGGCGCCTGACGTACTCCACAAGCAAGCCGTCGAAGGCGTCGACTTCGACGTTAGCGAGGTCGGCGCAGGCCTCGCGCAGCATTTCCACACGTTCGGCTAGCGCGAACATCGGGCGTTTGTTCGGGTTGGAGACGACGGCGACCACCAATCGCGAGAAATTCCGGGCCGCCCGGCGCGCGACGTCGAGATGGCCGTTTGTCATCGGGTCGAAGCTGCCGGGGTAGACGACGAGGCCACCGGGTTGGGCGTCCGGCTGGGCGTCCGGTTGGGCAAGCGTTGCTTGCCCTAGTACGGCTTGCCCTAGTACGGGTTTCAACGGCGGCTCTTCTCGCGGCGCGCGGGTTGGCGCGATTTCGTGGCGAGCACGCTTTCCGCCGCGCGATCCTCCGGCAATGATTCGCGCGCCGGCCGCACGGCGGCGAAGGTCAGCGTGGTGTCGCCGTATTTCGCCGACTTGAGCACCTTAAGCGATTCAGGCAGCGGCGCGTCCTCGCCCGTGCGGTGTTCGACGACGACGACGCCGTCGGTCGCGACCAGACCGCGTTGCATGAGCGTGGCGAGTTCTTCGCGCGCTCCGCGATCGTACGGCGGGTCGACTAAGACGATGTCGAACGTGCCGCGAAGCACCCGCAGAGCGCGTATGGCGAGCATCGGCATGATGCGGAAGCGATCTTTCTCTTCGATGACGCGGACGGCGTTGCGCCGCACTGCCATGACCGCGTCCGCGTCGTTGTCGACGAAGACCACGGAACCCGCTCCGCGCGACATCGCCTCAAGGCCGAGCGCGCCGGATCCGGCGAAGAGGTCGAGCACGCGCGCCTCTTCGATCCGCTTGCCCAAAACCGCGAAGAGCGCTTCACGAACTTTCGCCGACGTCGGCCGCGTCCGCACGCCCTTCGGCGCGAGCAGTGGCCGGCGCGCTTTGGCGCCGCCTGATAAACGCATGGAGACCTTAGTTGGACGGCCCGGCGCCGGGTTCATTTTACGACGTGAAGCGCAGGCCGCGGGATCGTTCGCGACTGTCGATGACGCGTTTCAGCCCTGCGTTTTCTGGCTTTTCCAGGCCGGCATCGGCTGCCACGAGAGCGTCCGCCTCCTTCTTCGCTTGTTCGAAGACCGGCAGATCCCTGATAAGGTTGGCAAGCCGGAACTCTTGCGCGCCGTGTTGCCTGGTGCCGGCGACATCCCCGCTCCCGCGCAGGCGATAGTCTTCTTCGGCGATGGCGAAGCCGTCGTTCGTCGCCGCGAGAATGCCAAGCCGGGCCGAGTCGGATTCGCCGCGTTCGGACGCCACAAGTATGCAATACGATTTGGCGGCGCCGCGGCCGACCCGCCCGCGCAGTTGATGGAGCTGGGCCAACCCGTAGTAGTCGGCGTCGAGGACCACCATCACCGAAGCGTTCGGCACATCGACGCCGACTTCCACCACCGTCGTCGAGATGAGCACCTGGATGAATCCGTCGCCGAGCAAGCGCATGATCTCGTCTTTCTGCTTGCCGGTCATCTTGCCGTGCAAGAGCGCGACCCGCAAGCCCTTGAGATCGCCGTTGCGCAGCGACTCGGCTTGTTCGACGGCCGAATGCAGCGCTCGTTCCGAGTCGTCGATCGCCGGGCAGACGATGTACGCCTGCCGGCCGAGCGCCACTTGCTTTCTCACAAAGTCGAATATCTTCGTCGTGTCCGCCGCTTCGCGGACGTAGGTCTTCACCGCGGTGCGTCCTGGCGGCAGCTCGTCGACAACGCTCAAGTCAAGGTCGGCGTAGAGCGACTGCGCGAGCGTGCGCGGGATCGGAGTCGCCGTCATGATCAGCGTGTGCGGCGTGTAGCCACGGGCCTTCGAGCGCAATTCCGCGCGCTGCAGCACGCCGAAGCGGTGCTGCTCGTCGATGACGGTGAGTCCGAGCGCGCCGAATTCCACGTCATCGGTCAAGAGCGCATGCGTGCCGACGACGAGGTCGATCTCCCGCCCGCGCAACCGTGCGAGAAGATCGTCTCGAGTGTGTTTCTTCAAGCCGCCGACGAGCAGCGCGCTCTCGACGCCTGCCGCCCGCAGCGGCGCGCTGAGCTTGTGGAAGTGCTGCAGCGCGAGGATCTCCGTCGGGGCCATGAACGCCGATTGAAAACCCGCGCGCGCCGCAAGCAAAATCGCGGCGGCGGCCACCGCTGTCTTGCCCGATCCGACATCACCTTGGAGCAACCGATTCATAGGCGCCGGCCGCAACATATCTTCCGTCAGTTCGGCGATGCACCGCCGCTGCGCGGACGTCAACGCGAATGGAAAAAACGCGTCGAGGTCGGCCGCAAGCCGCGACAGCTTTTTGGGCGTCATCGCGGCGGCGAAATCCGGCGATCGTTCGCTCGCGCGCGCCGCTCGCCGCAGCGCCGCTTGCGCTGCGAGCAGGAAGAACTCTTCGAAGACCAGCCTCCGGCGCGCTTCCGCGGCCTCTTCCGGAGACGACGGTGCGTGGATGGCGCGCAGAGCAAAGCGCGCGTCCTTGAACTTGTGCGCGGCATTCACGCGCGCAGGCAGCGGGTCCAATTCGTCCGCCGCGAGCGGGTCGGCGAGAACGCGCGCTAACTCTCTTGTCACCAACCGCCGGATGACAGAGTTGCGCAAACCGGCGGTCTGTGGATAAACGGGGACGAGCTCGCCCGCGAATGCTTCTTCGGCGTGAACGACGCGATGCTGTACGACCGCCATGCGCGCTCCCGTCAGCGTCGCCTCGACGCGACCGCGGACGAATATCTTCATGCCGGCTTTGAGCTGCGCGCCAAGATATGGGCGTCCGAACCACGTCGCTTCGAGAAGTCCGGTGCCGTCGTCGATCACGGCGCTCGTCTTCGACCGGACGCGCCCGCGAAGACGCACGTGCTTGGACTGCCGGATGACGCCGCAGACATTCTGCTCGCCGACTTGATCCGGACCGAGGCTGCGCAGGCCGGCGATGGCCGTCACCTCACGCAAATCGTCGTACCGGTAGGGATAGTGACGGATGAGGTCGTCGACGGTCACGACTCCCATGCGTTCGAAAAGAGCCGCCGTCGCCGGCGTTATGCCGGCCAGCTCGCGAAGCGGCTGGACGAGCGGCGAGCCGGATGCCTGCCGGTCTTGTGTCGTCGCGCGCGCCATGAACTCCGTTGCTTGATGCACTATGAGGATCGCAGACCGGGGTCAAGTGGCGGCCCCGGCGATATTCGATGGAGGCGACACCCAGAGTCGAACTGGGGATCGGGCTTTTGCAGAGCCCTGCCTTACCACTTGGCTATGTCGCCCGATGGGTATTCGGTTTGGATCGACCGGAACCCGAATTTCCGGCGACCCCCGTCACCCACCTCCCGCACGCCCGAGCAGGAGTAACTTTGCCATGCAAAGTAGTCACTTGCCACATTCTGCCGGCGTCCGGTGCTATCCGTTTCGGACGGGCACGAGATCGCGGAGGCGTCTTTGGCATTTGCGGCACGTATCGCGCTGACCACATCGACATCGGAATCGAGCGACAACGCGTTCGAGCGGCTCTTCCGCGCGGAATACAGCAACGTCGCACGCATCGCGCGCCGGATCTTATCGGACACGCACGCAGCCGAAGACGTCGCCCAAGAAGTCTTCGTTTCGTTTCATCGCTTGCACGCTCCGGATTCGCCCTTCGCTGCGAAGTGGCTGTACACGGCCGCCGCCCATACCGCCCTGAACGCTCTCCGCGGGCGCAGGCGGCGTGAACGGCGGGAGTTCGACGACGCAGCGGACGCTCGTGCGATCGCCCGCCACGACAATCCTTTGGAAACCATCGAATCCGTTGAGCGGCGCATCGCCGTCCGCCGCGCGCTCGGCCGCATCAATCCAAGGTATGCGACCGTGCTGGCGTTACGATACGCCGGCCTGTCGTACGCCGAAGTGGCGAACGCGCTCGGCGTCGATTCCGGCCAGGTCGGCACCATGCTCCGACGCGCCGAAGCCGCACTGAAAAAGGAGTTCGACTATGATCCATCCTGACGACGGCGCGCTCCGGCGTTTTTGCGACGAACCCGACGCACTCGACGACGCGCAACGCGCACACCTGGAATCTTGCCCCGCGTGCGGCGCGCGTCTGGACGCGATCCGTGCCGACGCCGCGTTTGCCGCCGGCGTTTTGGGCGCGGCCGGTTCCGACTCGTCACAAGCGGCGGCGCCGGATGATTTGACGAGGGCATGGTCTGCGTTGCGCGCGCGGACAGGTAAGGTGCGGCGGCGGATCGCGTACGGTCCATGGCTCGCGTCGGCTGCTGCCGCCGCGCTGATCGCCGGCATCTTCGGCTTCACTCCCGCCGGTACGCTCGCCCAAAGTTTCCTCACCATCTTCCAGCCGCAGCAGTTTGTCGCGGTTCCGGTCTCGCGCGCCGATCTTGGAACGTTGCCCGATTTGCGAAGCTTCGGCACGGTCGTGGCGCGCACCACGCCGCATATGCGCGAAGTGACCGGCCCCTCGCAGGCTTCCGCGCTTGCCCGCTTTCCGGTTGAAGTGCCGCACTGGCTTCCCGCAGAACTGCCGCACGCGGCGCGATACGCCGTCACCTCCGGCTCCGATACCGCATTCACGTTCAGCGCGGCAAAGGCGTGGGCGAACACACCGCCTCAGTCGCGCATAGCCTTGGCTATGCCGCGTTCGCTCGACGGCGCGGTGCTGGAAGTTGCAACGCGGCCCGCGGTGATCATCGCGTTCGGTGCGACCCTTCCGCCGGTTCGATCTGCGTCGCATGGCGAGGACGCGCGCGGGCATCAGAGCGCGCGCAATGCCGATAGCGGCGACCTGCCGCCGCTCATCATCGTACAGGCTCCGCTTCCGACGGTGAAATCCACCGGCGCGACGGTCGCTCAGATCGAGGACTATCTCTTACGCCAGCCCGGCATCTCGCCGGCGCTCGCGGCAGAGATCCGGGCGATCGGGGATCCGGAAACCACCATGCCCGTGCTCATCCCGATCGATCGCGCATTTGGTCAACCGGTGACCGTCCACGGCGTGGCCGGGCTCGGCATCGGTGACAACACCGGAGTCGGCGGCGTTGTCGTGTGGCAGCGCGGCGGGACCATCTTCGCGGTGGCGGGGAAACTGCGCCAACGCGACATCCTCAACATCGCGGAGAGCTTGCGCTGAGCACTGCGCCCGAGGCTCGCGAGCCGACGGATCTACGCGGTCCGGCTGCGGATCAGCGGCGGCCGGCCGCGGTGCGAACCGACGTCCTGACGAAACGATACGGCCCGGTGACGGCACTCGCTGGCTTGAGCATGTCCGTGCCGCGCGGCGAGATATTCGGCTTTCTGGGGCCGAACGGCGCCGGCAAGACGACGGCGGTCAAGCTGCTGCTCGGCCTCGCGCGGCCGACCTCCGGTGAGGCGCGCGTGTTGGGCGCGCCGCCGTCCGACCTCGAGATGCGCCGCCGCATCGGTTATCTTCCGGAGCTTTTCCGCTATCAGGACTGGCTGACGGCGCGTGAAGTGCTGGCATTGCATTGCGCGCTCGCCGGGTTGCCGCGCGTCCGTCGCTCCGGCGCCATCGACGCGTCGCTCGAGCTGGCCGGCCTCACCGCTCGCCGCGACGACCGGGTCGGCACGTATTCGAAAGGAATGCAGCAGCGCCTCGGCCTCGCGGTGGCGCTCGTCGCGGAGCCCGATGTCGTCTTTCTCGACGAACCGACCTCCGCGCTTGATCCGGTCGGCCGGCGCGACGTGCGCGAGGTGCTCCGTTCGCTCAAGGCGCGCGGCGCGACCGTCTTTCTCAATTCGCACATGCTCAGTGAAGTCGAGCTGGTCTGCGATCGCGTCGCGGTGGTCGATCGCGGCCGCGTCGTCTCGCTTGGAACGCTGGCCGAACTCATCGGCGGTTCGCGCCGCGTGCGCATCGGTGTCGAGGCCGCATCCGACGCGCAATCCGCCGCGGCGTCGGGATTCGGCATCGTCGAGCGCGCCGGCGGAACAGAGATCGTGATCGGCGGCGTCGAGGCCGGACGCATACCGGATGTCGTTGCGGCGCTTGTGGCCGCCGGCGCACGCATACGGTCGGTCGTGCCCGAATCGCAAACGCTCGAAGACCGCTTTCTCGCATTATTGCAAGAGCCCGACGATGCCGATCCTGATCATCGCTAGTCTCGCCGTTGCAGAACTCGTGCGGCGCCGCGTGATCGCCGCCGTGGCCGTGCTGACGGCCGGCTGCATCGCGCTGACCGGCTGGGCCTTTCACAAGCTGCATCTCTATGCGCTCGCGCATGCAGCGACGATCACGCGCGGCGACGAGGCCTTGGCAAATTCGATGCAAGTCATCCTGCTCGCGCACATGTTCGGCATGGTGCTTGCGATCGGCGCTGCGTTTCTGGCCGCGCCGGCGATCGCGAACGAGATCGAAGGCGGCGTCGCGCTCGCCATCCTGCCACGGCCCATCCGGCGGCGCGACGTCGTGCTCGGAAAGTTTTTGGGCGTTGCCGTCGTCACCGTCAGCTTCGTCTTCTTGACGGGATCGCTCGAATTCGCCGTCGTGAATTTCTACACCGGCTACATGCCGCCGCATCCGGTCCAAGCGATGCTCTATCTTTCCGCGGGCGCGCTCGTCCTGCTCGCCCTCGCGCTTGCGGGAAGCACGCGCTTTTCGCCGATCGCCGTCGGAATCGTCGCCGTCGCTCTCTACGGCATCTCGTGGATCGGTCAGGTCGCCGACGGACTGGCTGCCGCCTACAATAATGATGCGATCCGCACCGCGTGCACGATCATCAGTCTGATCATTCCGTCCGGCGGCATGTGGCGCGGCGCGAGCTACAGCCTCGAACCGGTGGCGTTGGCGGCTGCGAGCACACAGCTCAGATTCGACCCGATCACGGTCACCTCGCCGCCCACGCAAGCGTATCTCATATGGACGGCGGCCTGGATCGTCGTCATGCTGGTCACGGCCGTGACGTCGTTCGAGCGGCGCGATGTCTAGATCCGTCCTGCTCGTCGCTCTCGGTGTCGCAGTGGCGGCGGCCCTGCTGATCGCGCCGGTCACGTTTTTCGTTTTCGCGCTGGCTCGTCCGCCGCTCGCCGCAGCGGCGACCGCGTATGTCTCGAGCGCGGGCTGTTCGGGAACGGCGGCGCACGGGTTGCCGCAGCCGCTGCGGCCGATCCCCGATCCCTTGCGCAACGGTGCGCCCTGCGCCGTCGCCGGCGCGATGGTGACGGAGAAGGATACAATATCGCAGGGCGTCGCCGGGCTCACGCGTTACGTGCTCGGGTTGCGCACGGATGCCGGCGCCGAATATCTCGCAACGCTCGATGGCGATGCGGCGGCCGCCTTGTGGAATTCAGCCCAAGCAGGCGATCGCGTCTTGATCCAGACCTTTCGCGGCCGCGCGGTCCTTGTCGGCGACGGAACCCGCACGGTTCCCACCGACGCGAATCCGTCGTCGGCTGCTCAAAACAGCGCGGTTGACCTGTGGATCAGCAGCGGCTTGAGCGCGCTCGAACTGCTCGCAGTCGGCATGTTCGCGATCTGGCGGAGGCGTTCTGCCGCGTCGTCTTAGTCGGTGGATGCGTGAAGACCTGAGCTCTGACAATACCGCACGCCCGAGACGCCGGGCACATAGCCGTTGAGGCCGGTGAGCGTCGTCGAATCGTGGTCGTTGTTGTCTTTTATCTTGTACGCTTCGGAGTTTAAGCACGCGCCAAAGCCGGGTTCCACGAGAGCGTAGTCCAGCCGGTCGGCGGGATCGGTGGGCGTCTCACCCAGATAAGCATTGCCCGGCCCGCCGAACATCGCGACGTCGATCGTCCCTGCGCCCGGATATTGTCCGCTGTTGTCGACCGCGTATTCTTCGAGAGCGGTGGCTATCTGCTTCTCGTTGGCTTCGCACGCCGCGGACACGGACTCGGCTCGCGCATGCAGGAAATTCGGGATGAGGATAGCCGCGAGGACGGCGATGATCCCGATGACGATCATCAACTCGATGAGCGTGAACGCGCGACCCGTTCGGAGCATGGTCGACCTCTTTTAGCCAAGTCTTGGCCTTGCCAGAGTACGACCGTGCTAGTGTGACGGCTGTTACACCGCCATCTGGACCAACGGGTCCAGATGGCGATACGGGAGCGGGTTTGGCTGTCTGATGTCTATGGCAGCAGATCGGTGAGGGGAACGACGTTGGCGGTGTCTTTGGTATGCCCGAGGAGCCCCAAGCCGAACGACTGTTCAATCGTCGACAGGATCGAGTAGTGATTGTAGAACGTCGCGGTCTGTATTGGTTTGGTCGTGCGCTGCGTGATGACGATGGTCGCGATGTGGCCGCCGCCGATCGCCGGCGAGTCGCAGCATCCGAGGAACGACGAGAAGTCGTTTTCGTCCCAGGTCAAAAATATCGCCGAGTTCTTCGTGTATGCAGGCGAATTGTTGATGGTATGGATCAGATTCTTCACGTAGATATCGCCCTGGACCAGGAGACGGTCGGGATCCGAACACGGCGTTTGGCCGTGCATGTCGTGGCATTGGTCCGGCACGATCAGGACGTAACGCGGCGCCGTTCTCCCGCCCGCGAGCGCTTGCAAGAGTGCGTCCATGTTCGGGAGCGGCACGATCTTCGCAAGCCGGGCCGGGTTATTGGCGATATCCCTGAAATAGACGAACGGGTTGTGCTTTTGCGCGTACAGCGGTGCGCCGGTCTTCGGGAACTGCACGCCGAGATAACCGGGCGTCGGCATGGTCTGCTCGAACGCCGTCCACGATATGCCGGCTCCTTCGAGCTCGTCGACGATGTTCGTCGCGTCGATCTTGTCGCACGGCGGCTGAGGCGTGGGTTTGGCATAGCAAGACGGGTTGTCGTCTTGGATTCCGTAGTAGTCGCCTGAGATCAAAGAGACGTAGTTCGGCAGGCTTGGATGGGTGACGCCGAATTCGAGCGTCGCGAGGCCGTATCGCTCCGCAAGGTGCGTGATGAACGGGGTGTCCGGATTGTTGTTGGCGTCGAGATGGCCGACGACGTTGTCGAATCCCTGATTTTCCATAAAGATGATGAACACGCGGTCGAGCGGCCGCACGGCCGCCGATGCGGTCTGCGACATCGAGAGACAGCAAGCCGCCGCTGCCGCAGCGGCGATTGCGGCAAAATGAGCCTTCATACTAACGGATCCTTTCGGAAGTGAACCGTAGTGGTACGCACCTAGCATAGACCCGTTCGATTAAGCCATAGTTATCCGCCGGTTAAATCAAAGTCCCCGGCTCGTTTTGTGTTCGGCTCCCAGATGATGAGCGCGACCGCGATCAAAATGGCAGCGCCCGCCGCGATGGTATGCGGCCCGATGGGTTCGCGCAAGATCAACCAGCCCAGTGCGACCGCGACCAACGGATTGACGTACGCGTACGTGGACACGCGCGCGATCGGCGCGACGCGCAGCAGCCACAGATACGCGCTGAATCCCACGAGGGCCCCGAAGACCACAAGATACCAGAACGCCCACCAGGAGGCCGCGGTCGGGTGCAGCAGCACCGGGTCGCCAAATTCGCCGCCTGCCAACGCCGCGATGATGAGCAAGATGCCGCCCGCGAGCATCTCCATGCCGATCGCCGTCGATGGGTCGTCGGGCAATTCCGCGCTGCGCGCGTAAAGCGAGCCCGCGGCCCACGCGACGGCGGCGAACACGGCGGTCACAGCGCCGAAAATATTCATCGCACCAGCATCGGGTCTTCCCACGAGGAGCGCGACGGCTCCGAATCCGATCACAAGTCCGGCGATCCGTTGGACCGGCAGCGCGTGCTTGAACCAAACGCGATCGAGGAGCGCTATCCACAACGGCACGGTGGCGGCGACGAGCGCTGTGATGCCCGATGGGATGGTCCGCTCGGCGACCGCGACGCCGCCGTTGCCGCCGAGCATGAGTCCTGCGCCGATGAGTGCAGCCGATTGCCAATGGCGAGCGGTGAGCCGGGGCGCCGTCCGTCCGAGCGCCACTTTGCGCCACACGAATAAGATGCTGCCCGCGATGAGGAACCGGACACCGGCCATCAGCAGCGGAGGCATCGATTCGACCGCGATCCTGATCGCTAAATAGGTCGAACCCCACACAACATAGACGATGATCATGGCCGTCCAGATCATCAACTGGGATGTGTCCGCTTTCGTCATGGGCGACGATTCGGCTCGATGCCTCAAAGCCCGTTTTGGATTTGCGCGGCAGGCCGATTGTATTATCTAGCGGTGGACGATCGACTCCGATTTGGATTCCGCATACGCGGCTTTGATCTCAGCGACAAATGGTATGGAGGTGTAGCCCCGCCGTGAATCCAGGTCGCGAAACGAGGCCGATCTGCGCTCGACTTCATCGTGCGCGGCCGCGAGCAATTCGAGCCCGCCCGCTTCGCCGCATGCCGTGAGGACTTGGGCGGTGTGGAAGAGCGCGGTTTCGGGAAACCGGAACTCCGAGTCTATCCGGCTCCGGTTTGCCGCCACTTCGCGCGCCGCTTCCAGCGCGCCATCGCGGTCGCCCTTCTTCAGGCGCGCTGCCGCAAGTTCGGCGAGAATATCGAGGACTTCTTTCTCGAGGCCGAGCGCGCGGGCGAGCCGGCACGCTTCCTCTAAATGGTCCACGGCCTTGTCGAAATCGCCGCGAATCCGTTCGGCAACCCCGAGATTGGTGAGCGCCGAGCAGCGGATGGCGGAAAGTTTCTCCCGATCCGCGATCGCGAGACATCGTCGCGCGGCTGAGGCCGCGATGTCGGCCCTGCCGACGAAGGTGGCGGTCGCGCTGAGATTCATCGCCGCATACCCCTCGCCGCGCGCGAATCCCAGAGCCGCGAAAGTCTTCTCAAGATCCGCGAATTCCGCCATCGCTTGCGTGAGCTTTCCCGTCTTGAGGTCGAGCAGGGCCTGATCGTGCGCGAGGACCGCTTGTTCCCGGCGACAGCCAAGCTGGCGGTATAGTTCGTTCGCTTGGCGGTAGAATTCGCGGGCCTGCTCGATCTCGAAGAGCTCGTTCGCCGCGGCCCCAAGGCCGCGCAGGGCCGCCGCCTCGCCCATCCTATCGCCGATCGCGCGCGCGGCGTTCAACCGTTTCTCCTGCAGCGCCTTACAGTCGCGATAGGCCAGGAGCGCGTGTGCCGCGTTCGCCGCCGCGGCCGTCACTCCGACCAGAGCCGACGGCTTCGCGCCGGCTGAGAGCGCATTGAAGCGGTCCAATATCGCGCGAAGCTCCTGCAAGCTGTCTTGCTGGGCGGCCGCTTCGACGATTCGCGACACGCACGTCAATTGGAGCGCCTTGTCGTCGATGTTTTCTGAGAGCAATAACGCGCGATGGGCCAGCTCGCGCGATGATTCGTAGTTTCCGCCCGCGGCTTCAAGTTCGGCGGCGCACAGCAGTACTCGGATTTCACTCGTGCTCGGCGCGCGTTCCCCGGCGGCTGCGGTGCGTAATTCATCAAGCGTCGCGCGGGCCGTCGCGCGGTCTTCCGTCGCGAGGGCGTGATGGAAGCGCCGTTCCAGGCCGTCGAAGAGCCGCGCGGGGTCGGCGAACGTTTGCGCCAACGCGGTCAGCTCGTCGATGCCGGCGCTGCGCTTGCGATGTTCGGCGCGGCGAGCGTGCACGTCATCGACGATGCTCAATAGCTCGAAGCGAAGGCCTGCATCGTCCACCACCGACAGGCCGCTTTCGGCAAACGAAAGAGCCTCGTCGAGCGCTGCGACTTCAAATGCGGCGGTGGCGGCGGTCCGGTAAAGCGCAGCCGCTCTCTCCCGGCTGCCGCCCCGGTCGTGATGCCGCGCGATCTCTCCGGCGACGTCGGCAAGCCGGGGCGCATGCGCGATTTCGAGAACGCGCGCAATGCGCCGGTGGCGGCGTCTCGTGGATTCCGGATCGCTCCTCGCGTAGATGGCTTCGCGCACCAAGCTGTGGGTGAACACGTAGTCGTAGCGGCTTCGCCCGCCCCCTTCTCGGATCAGTGTCCGATCCTGCAGCTCGCCGAGACCGTCCAACAGCACGTCTTCATCCCATCCGCTGACTTCGCGAAGCACGTCGACGTCGAAGGCGTCGCCGATGGTCGCGCACATCTCAGCCAACACGCGCCCATCGGCGGACAGCCGTTCGCAGCGCCCATTGATCAAATCGCGAACGCCGTTCTCCGACGGTGGTGTAGGCTCGGACTCATCACCGAGATCCCGCATCGCCTCCACAAGGAAAAGCGGATTCCCCGCGCTGCGGGCATGGAGCTTCGCGACGATCTCGTCTGCGCGCGGAGCGATCGACGCGCGCGCACACACGAGCGTCCTCACGTCCGCTTCCGTCAGCCGGCCGACCGCGACATAGCCCGATAGCCGATCCTGCTGCAGCCGCTTGCGCACCGCCCGCAGCGGATGGGCCGTTCCAGCATCCTCGGTCCGGAACGTGCAGACGATCAGCGATGCGGTGCCGCTGCATGCGCGCGCGATGTACTCAAGCGCCGACGCAGAAGTTCGTCCGGCCCAATGCCCGTCTTCCAAGATCAAGAGCAAGGGCCGCGGCCGTGCGAGCGCTCCGATCAGCGAAGCCAATGCGTCGAAGAGCCGCAGGAGGTCGGCTTCGGGTTCCAGCGCATCGAGTTCGGGCAAGTCCGGCCGGTGCGCCCGGATGTCGGGCACGATGCGCGCGATGGCTGCGAGGCGCACGGGATCGAGTTCGACGGCCGAGATGAGCGGCAATGCCGAACGCAGCGCATCCGCCAACGCCTGAAACGGGGCATTTTCCGGCGACGTTGTGGCGCCCCACAGCACGCGCGCCCCTTGAGCTTCGGCAACGAGCGCAAGCTCGCTCACGAGCCTCGACTTGCCGATGCCGGCTTCACCGGCGACGAAGACCAGACGGCCGCGGCCTTGCGCCGACCTGCTCCAGTATTCTTGAAGCTGTTCGATTTCGGCGTCGCGACCGACCATCATGCCGCCCATGGCCGGCATTCGCTCGAGCGGCCCCTCGGAAATCTCAGCGGTCTGCTCATCGGCCGTTCCGCCGCGCCAAATCCGGTCGCGCAGCGTTACCGTCTCCGGCATCGGTTCTACTTGAAGTTCTTTGCGAAGCCGTTCGCCGAACGCATCGAAAGCCGACAGTGCACCGGCGCGGTCGCCCGATTCGTACAGCGCGGAAAGAAGCTGACGGACGACATCCTCGCGGAACGGATCATCGGCGAGCAAACGGTTCGCGTACGAGACGGCTAGACGGAAGTCTCGCGAGCGCCGCGCTTCGAGGACCAACCGATAGAGAGCGCTGACGTAATTCTGCCGGTATCGTTCGCGAAATGGGAAGAGCCAGTCGTCGTAGAGCCCGTCCAGCAATTCGCCGGTGTGCAGTTCCACTGCTGCCGCCGCGTCATCGTGCGACGCCGCAAGGCGCTCGAACTCCGCGACGTCGAGCCAGGCCGGTGCGCCGTCATTCCACGCGACGGTCTCGTCGTGCGCTTCGATCCAGCGCATCTGATCGATGACGGGAAGCGCATTCTGCGTGACGTAGAGCAGCCGCCGCAGATTCGCGCGCGCGATCTCTTCGGCGTCGTCGGGAAACAACGTGAAGGCCAAAGATTCGCGGGTGACGTGGGTGCCCCGATGCAGGAGCAAATAGGCCAAGAAATTGAGCGCCTTGGCCGGCCCACGGAACTTGTACGGCTGTCCGTCCGCCACAAAACGGGGCCGCCCGAAGAGATGGATTCTTAGACGACTCGGATCGCCGGCAGCATGCTGCACGGGCCCAATACCCTTCCGCTCCACAAGCTCGCCATGGGTTCTGTTCGCGCTCGACGCGGTCCTCGGTTTGGCTCGGACGGTGGCGCGACGCTGAGCGGTTATGATGAGGCCGCGCTTCCGCCTCGAAAGGATGGGATTATGATCTCTGTATTGCTGGCCGGCACGCTCCTTCTCGCCACGATCGCATGTGCGATCTCAAGACCTGAGGGCGAACGCCGCTACTGACCGCCTCGTCGGTACGCTTACGACTGCTTCAACGCATCTCGCGCGCGCGCACCGTTTGGTTTGAGGCGCAAGGCCTGGCGGAATGCCGCGACCGCCAAACGCGAAAGGCCCGCGGTTCGATACGCGCGGCCGAGACCGAACTGCGCATCGGCGGAACGCGGATATTCACGCGCGTTTTTTGAGAGAAGCGCGATGGCCGATGCGCTGACGCCCGTCTTCAATATCTGATAGCCGATGAATTCGATTGCCGACTCGGTGTTCACACCTGCGGCGCGACGGCGAAACGATTCGTACGCCTGCGCGTCGTACCGCGCGTCATCGCGATGGTCGTATAGATCTTCGAGCAGCGCGGAGAGCGGCGTGCGGGTGAACCTCGGCGGCGAGAACGCGGATATGGAAATAGGACGATTCGCGACGACGTTCGTCCACGTCAGTCGATTGAGCTCTCTACCGGTTGCCAGATCGACCTCGCGCGAAGTGGTCGGCAGCAATACGCCGGCCACGCGGCGATAGCCGCCGAACAACGTTTGACTGGTGACGCGACTGCCGAACGCGTGCACTTTCGCGGTCTGGCGCGACGCGACGATCAAATACGTCGTCTGGTCGATGTAGAGGTGCTTCGCAAAATCGTCTCGGAGCGTGACGAGGATGTCGAACGCCGGGCGTCCTTGGATCTCTGCCGTGCCGGCGAGCGCGATGTGCGTGCCCTTCGCGTCGGCGTCCACGAGCGAGTCGTCGAATTCCGACGCATGCGTGGTGGCCATGCCCGGTGCGCCGAACGTGCGCAGCACGACGCCGTACTCCGCGTAATACTCCCAAGGCCGGCCGTCATCACCTTCCCTGATCGCCGGATCCAGATGCGGATCGACGGTCTCGTAATACGGTCTCATGTATGTCTGCGACGCCGCGAGCGTGAAGTCGCCCTCGCGATACACGCCGGTGTACGACAGTGAAGTCAACGCTGCCGCGCGATCGTGGCCTCCGATCGCCGCGACGTGGCGCTGCGCGATATTCGCCGCGGTTTGCGGCGCCGATCCGAGAAGCGCGAAAACGGCCAGCGCGCTGGATAACGCGCATGCGAAGTTCATGCACGCTGTGCGCGCTTGAGGATCGCGCGATAGGCGCGAAGCGCTTCGCCGACGGACCACGCCTGTGCGATGCAGCCGCGCGGTTCGTTCGGCGCATCGCCGTCGAAGATCTCGCTCACCGTGCCGAGGCCCGCCTCGCGCAAATGTCCTTCGAGGGGCGCGAGGAGGTCCATCGCGGCGCGCGCGTCGCCGTACGCACGCAGGTGTGCCAGAGCGTACGATCCGAGCAGCCACGCCCAAGCGGTGCCTTGGTGATACGCTGCGTCACGCACTATTTGAGGCCCGAGATACGTGCCGCGATAGCCTGGCTCGCCAGGCCCGAGCGTGCGGATGCCGCGCGGCACGACGAGGGGACCGCAGGCGTCGACGACCGCCCTCACTTGCGCAGGCGAAAGCGGCGTCTCCGTCAGCGCTGCCGCGATGAGCTGATTTGGACGAAGTTCGCTTTCGTCGCCGTTCGGACCATCGATCACGTCATGACAGTAGCCCTTGCCGCCATTCCAGAATCGAGAGAAGCCGCGGCGCGCCGTCACGGCCCAGGCGGAATACGTGTCCGCGTTTTCTCCGATGCGCGCCGCCATCCGGCTCACGGATACGAGCGCGTTGCACCAGAGCGCGTTGACCTCGACGGGCTTGCCGATGCGCGGTGTGACGACCCAATCGCCGACCTTCGCATCCATCCACGTGAGCTGCACGCCATCTTCGCCCGCGTAGAGCAACCCGTCTGCGGCATCGCCGCGAATCCCAAAGCGCGTCCCCTCGCGATACTTCACCACGATCTCTCGCAGCACGGGGAACAGCGTGCGCAGCGTGAGGTCATCGCTCGTGCGCTGGACGTACTGGCGCACAGCTTCGATGAACCACAGGCTCGAGTCGACCGAGTTGAACGTGGGCGCGGCGCCGTCGGCCGGGAATTCATTGGGCAACATCCCCGCATCTACGAACTGCGCCCACGTCACGAGGACGGCCCGTGCCTCGACGTCGCGGCCGGTGGCGAGCAGCAGTCCGGGCAGTGCGATCATCGTGTCGCGGCCCCACTCGCCGAACCAGTGATAGCCCGCCACGATCGAATATCCGGAGTCGGCCGCGATGCCGCGGCGGACGACGAATTGATCGGCGGCGAGTGCGAGCTGCTCGATGAATGCCGGCGCCGCGTCGCCGGCCGCT
>Ga0208849_1000324_pt1 | contig 46504 bp, 43 predicted proteins | sample NGESurdeep072012_10_FD_184470 | JGI IMG/M metagenome (GOLD analysis project Ga0208849, IMG submission 184470) | Arctic peat soil microbial communities from Barrow, Alaska - NGEE Surface sample 53-3 deep-072012 (SPAdes) | ecosystem: Environmental > Terrestrial > Soil > Wetlands > Peat ... | reverse complement strand
GATAGACCAGTCGCGTGCGCGCGGTTACAGCGGCGAGCATGGCTTCCACGTCCACGCGCAGGTCAGGCTCGGGCACTTCCACGGGCACGGCGCTGCTGGCAAGCGTTGCGATGCGATAGACGAGAAACGCGTGTCTTCCGAACAAAACCTCGTCACCGGGGCGCAGGTAACAATGGGCAAAGAGAGTCAAAAGCTCGTCCGAGCCGTTGCCGCATACGATTCGCTCGGGATTGAGTCCGTGCATTGCGCCGATGGCATTGCGAAGTATCTGCGCGCTGCCTTCCGGATAGATCGACAGCGAATGGCTTGCCGCCCGAAAAGCGGCGACGGCCTGCGGACTGGCACCCAAAGCGGATTCGTTCGACGAGAGTTTCAGAGCCTCTCCATGACCGGGAATCTGCGCGCGGCCGCCAACATAAGGCTCGATGTCGAGCACGCCGGGTTTGGGTGTCAGACTCACGATGCATCCTGCATGAAGATGTTCGTCCCTTGAGGACGGGAAGCGTGCATATTGATAGGGACAGAGCTCGTCAAATCAAAGTGGAGTACCTGCGGAACGCCGGGAATTTGCCGATTGTTGACATCTGCGCCGTACGCGCCCTAGCAACCTCTCCCGGCATCCCGCCGGATGGGCTGAAGGTATGGTGGAGACGTCAAACCCACGTTTCCCGCGACCGATCTCGGCGCCGGGCGCCGATGTCGGTAAGGCGATCACCTTCCAGACGCCGCTCGCGCTCGATTCCGGCAGTACACTGGCGCCTTTTACCGTAGCCTATATGACATACGGCAATCTCAACGCCGCAAGATCGAATGTCGTGCTGGTCTGCCATGCGCTCACGGGCGATCAATTCGCGGCGAGCAGCCACCCGGTTACCGGAAAGCCGGGGTGGTGGGACGTGATGATCGGACCGGCAAAACCGATCGATACCAATCGCTATTTCGTCGTGTGCGCCAATATCCTGGGCGGCTGCATGGGCACGACAGGACCGGCGGACAACGATCCCGCAACCGGAAATCCTTACGGGCTTGCATTTCCGCTTGTCACCGTGCGCGACATGGTGCGCGCGCAGGCGATGCTGCTGGATGCGCTGGGAATCGAGAGGGTTCTCTGCGCGATTGGCGGCTCTCTCGGCGGGATGCAGGTGCTGCAATGGGCGGCGAGCTATCCCGAACGTCTGGTCTCCGCCGTGCCCATCGCCTCCGCCGCGCGCCACTCGGCGCAGAACATCGCCTTTCACGAAGTGGGGCGCCAGGCGATCATGGCGGATCCCGACTGGCATGGGGGCGCCTATCGGCTTCAGGGGACGCAGCCGTCAAAGGGTCTCGCCGTGGCGCGCATGGCCGCGCACATCACCTATCTTTCGGAAGCCGCGTTGCAGCGCAAATTCGGGCGCAATCTGCAGAACCGCGACGCGGTTTCCTTCGCTTTTCGGCCCGACTTCCAGATCGAAAGCTATCTGCACCATCAGGGCATGACCTTCGTCGATCGCTTCGATGCCAATTCCTATCTCTATATCACCCGCGCAATGGATTATTTCGATCTCGCCGAAGACTACGGCGGAGTCCTTGCCGACGCGTTCCACGACACCAAGACCCGCTTTTGCATCATCGCATTCACCAGCGACTGGCTGTTTCCGACCATCGGGAACAAACAGGTCGCTCACGCACTTAATGCCGCCGCCGCCAATGTCAGTTTCGTGGAGATCGCAACCGATCGCGGGCACGACGCCTTTCTGCTCGACGAGCCGGAGATGTTTTCCACCATTCGGGGATTCCTGAATTCCGTGTCTGTCTCGCGGAGTATTGCGTGAAAGCCGCACCAAAAGGCCTGCGGTCCGATCTGGCCGTCATCGCCGCCATGATCCCCGAGGGCGTGCGCCTTCTTGATGTGGGCTGTGGCGAAGGCGAGCTGCTCGAATGGCTCGCGGCCAACAAGAATGTGGACGGGCGCGGCATCGAGCTTTCGCAGCAAAATGTCAACGCCTGCGTTGCGCGGGGATTATCCGTCGTTCAGGGGGACGCCGACACCGATCTGTCGGAATACCCGTCGCAGGTTTTCGACATCGTGATCCTGAGCCAGACCATCCAGGCGACGCGTTCGCCACGCATGGTGCTCGCGCATCTGCTGCGGATCGGCAAGCGCACGATTGTCTCCTTTCCCAATTTCGGCCATTGGCGGGTCAGGCTTTCGCTGCTTCTCAATGGTCGCATGCCGAAAACCGCGACGTTGGGCTATGCCTGGTACGACACGCCCAACATCCACCTCTGTACCATTGCGGATCTCGCAGCCCTCGTGCGCGAAACCGGCGGGACCATCGAGCAGGCAATCGCCCTCGGCGGAGAAGGACGCACGAACGCCATGCGACCCGGCGCGCGCGCCCCCAATCTCTTCGCCGAGGGTGCGATCTTCATGCTTGCGGGCAGCGCTCGGCCGCGCCGCGGGTGAGAGCTAGCCCTTCTCCGCGCCGAGAAGCTTGAGAGCTTCGGCATAGTGATCGACGCCGTGCTGATAAAAGCCGTTGGTGCAGAACTCCAGACCATACTGCTGCTGCTTCACGGCTTCATGATAATTGGGGGATTGCGCATTGCCGTCGAGCGCGGTCTTGACCTGTTCCTGCATCTCGACACATCCCGATTGGTCGGCCATTTGCACCGCACCGGCCGACGATGCCGCGAATGCCAGAGCTCCGGATAGAATAGCAATGCTTGCCGCCAGATTTCCGTAACGCATGAACGCCTCCGTGTTGATCGCCGGAATGCGGTCCGGCAGCCAGCAGATAGGGAGCTTCGCGCGCATTGTAATAGTGTCGGCGTGCCCGCAACACGCATGGCCGCCATGCGATCACATCGTGAGTAGGATTGCCGCGAATCGGTAATAGCGGCGGATGCTTTCGCGAATGTCATGAAACGGGGGTTACAGTCGTTTAACGCGCGGCGGGAGAAAAAACCGCCCTGCGCAGTCTTACGCGTTCGGGGGGCGCCAGCGCATAAAGCGCTTTCGACGCTTCGAGCAGATGGACGCCCGCCAGCCTCGGCCATAGCGCGCGTCCCACACGTTCCCAGGCCAGTCCTCCGCGCATGAGCCTTCGCGTTCTGAAGGGCGGAAGAAAGAGTGCATTGTCCCAGCGTTCGGGAAGAAACATGCAATCGCGCATCAGCCGATCGAGTTGGCCGCGGCTGTAGGGTCTGCCGTTCGCAAACGGCGAAAGCTCGACCTGGGCCCACAGGCTGGCACGATTGGGCACAACGAGAAGCGCTCGTCCGCCGCTCGTCAGCACGCGCCATACCTGGCGCAGCAGCGAACGAACGGATTCTGCCGACTCAAGTCCGTGCACGATCATGATGCGATCGAACATGGCGTCGGGAAAGGGCAGACAATCTTCTTCGCCCAGGGCAACTAGCTGCTTTTCGCCGGGCCATGAAATGACCCCATCCTGTGCCGGCATCAAGGCGGCAATCCGCTCCGCTTCGGGCAGGAATGATCGCAGATACGGCGTGGCGAAGCCGTATCCCAGCACGCGCAGGCCGCGCACATCGGGCCACGCGACCCGAATACGGCGGGATATGACCCGCCGGGTGATCTGCCCCAGGGGCTCTTCGTAGAAGGCCGAAAGATCCCGTGCGTCGAGTTGCATGAGTCCTGCCTAGACCTTGGTGCAACTGGGTTCAACCTTCGGCGCGAGGTGTTATGGTGACGCTACGGAGGATTGCATGCCAAGACTTCAGATCGAAATCGTCCCCTGCCTCAGCGACAATTATGCCTATCTGGTTCACGACCCCAAAGAGGGCGTTTGTGCCGTCGTCGATCCGTCGGAGCCCGGACCTGTTCTGGCGGCGCTCGATCGACACGGCCTGAAACTCACCCATATTCTGAACACCCATCACCACTTCGATCACACGGGCGGGAATATCCCGTTGCAACAGCAATTCGGCGCCCGGATTGTCGGCCCGGAAAAGGATCGCGAGCGAATTCCCGGCATCGATGTGGGTGTCGGCGAGGAGTCTGTCTGGAGTCTCGGCTCGCATCGCGCGCGCATTCTCGAGATTCCGGCGCACACGCGCGGCCATATCGCATTCGCCTTCGAAGACGACCAGGCGGTGTTCACCGGCGACACGTTGTTCGCCCTGGGATGCGGGCGGCTCTTCGAAGGAACGCCGGACATGATGTGGACGAGCCTGTCGAAACTCATGGCGCTCGACGATCGCATGGCGGTTTATTGCGGCCACGAATACACGCTCAGCAACGGCCGCTTTGCGCTGACCCTGGAGGCCGGCAATCGGGACCTACGGTCGCGTATGGCCGAAGTCCAATTATTGCGGACAAAGAACGAAGCGACGATTCCGTCCACCATCGATCTCGAGAAACGGACCAATCCGTTCCTGAGACCGGATTCGCCCGAAATCCGCCATACGCTGAACATGGCGGCGGCTGCCAACGTGGAGGTGCTCGCGGAAATGCGCCGCCGGAAGGACGCGTTCTGAGACGGCTTCAACCGGGATCGCAAATCGGCATATAGTTCGCTGGGTGAATCGAAGTCTCGGGGGCGGCTGCAAGGCCGGAGCCTGTTCAGGCCGAAGGGGGAAATCCATGTCTACGCGAAGCTTGAAGCTCGCGCTGTGCGCGACGGCATCCATGCTTGCCGTTACGGCGAAAGCGGCCGATACGGATACTCAGGCGCAGGCCCCGGTGGAGGCTCGGCCACAGGCGCAGGCGGAAATACAGGCTCAGGCGGCCGCATCGCCTTTTGCGCCGAACGGCGCCGTGGAAACCGTCATCGTCACAGCCCGCAGGCGGCCCGAGGATCTCCAGAAAGTTCCCGAAGCGGTGACGGCAATTTCCGGCGCAACGCTGCGCACGACCGATACCAAATCCGCCATCGACCTGCAGAGTCTCGCGCCGTCGTTGACGGTTTCGGCAAATCTCGGCTCGCGCGACAGCGATGTCTTCAGTATCCGGGGTCAGTCTCAGCCTTTCGGCGGCGCCGACCCCGGCGTGCAGACCTATTTTGCGGAAGTGCCCTTCGGCGCCAGCGGGCCGGGCAATGAATTCGACATGGCAAACATTCAGGTGCTGGAAGGTCCGCAAGGTACGCTGTTCGGACGCAACACGACCGGCGGCGCCGTTCTGTTCGAACCCAACCGGCCCACCGACGAATATGGCGGCTACGTGGATGGCGAACTCGGCAACTACGACCTGCGCGAACTGCAGGGCGCCGTCAACATTCCGGTTATCGATGACCGGCTGGACGTGCGCCTCGCCGGCGATTTCGCGCGGCGCGACGGCTTCACGAAAGACCTGTCAACGGGCCAGGAGCTCGACAATCTGGATTACGATGCGTTCCGCATCGGCGTCACGATGCGCCCTTTCGCCCATTTCGAGAATTATGTCGTCTTCGATTACCTGCATGACCAGACAAACGGCACCGGCGCGGAGCTGTCGGGTGTCAATATCGAGACCATCGACCAGCTCGCGCTCGCCGCCGGGCAGCCCTGCGCCATCAATCCGGCCATTTGCGGATTCGAGCAGGAGATGCTGGGCGCGCTGAAGCAGCAGGAGGCGCTTGGCCCGAGGGAGACGACCTCCAGCATTTCGCCGGGCTTCAAGCGGGAGACCTGGAACGTCGTCGACATCTCCAAATATGACGTCACGGACGATCTCCATCTTCGCAACATCTTCGGATTTGTCAGCGACAGGCAGCAGCCTTCGTTCGACGTCGATGGTTCCTCTCTGCCGTTGCTGGACATCCCGAATTCGCGGACCTGGGAACAGAACAATCTCCAGGTGACGGAAGAGTTTCAGTTGCTCGGCGAGACACCGGACAAGAGCATCAACTGGATATTCGGCTATTACCACGAGCTGGATCATCCCGGCGGGTACTCGGAGGTCGAGCGCAATGTGCTTGGCGGCCCGCAGCCTTTGGGAAGCCCGTTCTTCGGCTTTGGTTCGACGGAAATCGATGCCCTCAGCAATGGCGGCATATCGGATGCCGTTTACGGCAGCGCCACCTATGACGCGTCGCCCTGGGTTCAGGGGCTGAGCTTCACGGCCGGCGGGCGCTACACCTGGGACCACAAGGTCGCAACGGCAAGCGAATGCATATTGTATGTGGCGGGAACAAGCTGTCCGTTTCCCCTCACCAGCGCCTACGCACTGCCCACGGAAGCGGGAAGCTTTCACGCTCCCAGCTGGACCCTGGCGGCGAACTATCAGGTTACCGACGATACGATGCTCTATGCCACCTGGCGCCGGGGCTATAAGAGCGGCGGCTTCAACAGCGGCGCCGGCGAGGCTACGGACTTCGCGGAGTTCAAGCCCGAATTTCTCACCGACGTCGAACTCGGCACGAAAAACGCCTGGACGATTCTCGGGATGCCCGGGCGAACCGATTTCGACGCCTATTACGGCTGGTATGACGACGTCCAGAAAAACGACACCGTCGACATTTCAACCGGGATGCAGGGATCGCCACCGGACTTTGTGGCCCTGACCTTCAACGCCGCGCGGGCAAACGTGAAGGGGCTGGAATTCCAGTCGAAATTCATTCCGGACGACAACTTCGAAGTGAACGTCTTTTATTCCTATACCGACGCCACCTATTCGAAATTTCTCCTGCCCGAAGCGATCGTCGCCGGCGTCCCGCAGGATGTTCTGGATCTTTCCGGCAACGCCTTCACCTACACGCCGAAAAACAAGCTGGGGATTCAACCCCGCTTCCACATTCCCGTCGATCCGGATCTGGGCAGCCCCTTTGTCAGCGCGATGCTCTATTGGCAAAGCACCGAATGGTTCACCGATCTGGGTACGCGCGAGACAACCTGCGGCGCCTACAGCTTCAGTTTTCCGGACAGCTACAGTTGTCTCGCCACCGCCGGGCAGCAGCCGAAGCAGAGTCCGTATGTGCAGGCGAATTTCCGCCTCGACTGGGAGAATTTTCTGGGCCAGCCCGTCGATGCGAGCCTGTTCGTCGACAATGCCTTCGACAAGACATACCAGGTGGGCGCCAACCCGTATCTCCACCTGATCGGCACCAACGCATCGATCTATGCGCCGCCCCGGATGTGGGGCGCCGAACTGCGCTATCGCTTTGGAGCGGAGGCGCAGTCGGCGGAATAGATATTGCAGGACACCGCCGGGCGAATTCCTGCGAACCGTTCATGCCTCAGGTGGCAAACTCGTTTGCGACCGCGGCAAAATGCAGGATCGCCGCGACAAGCACGAAACTGTGCCAGATCGCTTTGTGATAGGGGATGCGCTCCGTCACATAAAAGACGACGCCCGCAGAATAGATGATGCCGCCGGCCATCAGAAGCCAGAAATCGGTGGCGGCCATCGACGCCGACAGCGGCCGGATCACCGCCACGATCAGCCAGCCCATGCCGAGATAAAGTGTCAGACTGGCGAACTCGAAGCGGCGTGGAAACAACATCTTCATCGCCACGCCGACGGTCGCAAGAATCCAGATCAGGCCCAGAATGATGTCGCCCGCGGGATGCTGCAGGCGATTGACCGCGAACGGCGTATAGGTGGCCGCGATCATGATGAAGATCGCGGCATGATCGAACCGGCGAAGCCAGTCCCGGACATTTCCCTCGGGCGCGAGATTGTAGAGAGCCGAGGCAGTGAGCATGGCAAAAAGCCCCGCGCAATAGACCAACACACTGGCAACGGCAGTCAGTTTCGTAACATGAAACAGCAGCCACGCGCCGCCGTTGATGGCGAAAAAGACGCCGGTGACGTGGATGACGGTATCGGCCCGATGCTCGTTTCGACTATAGAGCCGCCCGGCGCACCCCAGGTTTTGGGCGACGTCTTTCATGACGCCTTATACCCAATTCCCGGCCCGGGTTCGAACCCGCATGGCGACGCAAATCACTCGGCGGCTGCGCGGGAAAGAGCGCCTGCGTCTCTCAATTCCATATACAGATTAATCGGATCGACATCGTAGCCATTGGGCCATGTCGGTACGCCGGATTCGACGAACACCCGGGCAAAATATTCTCCCGATCTCAAGGGCTCGACCATCGGGCCGCCTTTGGACAGAATATCGGAAAAATCCCGTACGCCCTCGCTTCCATCGGTAAAGCGCAGCCAGAGCCGATGGTCGTCTAGCGCCTTTAGCCGAATGACATCCACCATCGGAAATTCACTCATCGGCGTCGGGGCCTGCCACCCGTTCCAGCGGATAATGCGCTCTCGCGCGCTGCCAATTTTCTTCCAATTCGATCCTCCGCACCAGAGCCCATTCGCGAACCATTCGTTCCGCCGTGGGCGGCAATTCGCCAGAAATCACTTTACCATCCGACAGCCTGACGATTGCCTTTGCGCGCCCATACCTCGCGTGGAAATGTGGCGGATTGTGATCGTTAAAGAGCATCGAAATCGCGATCCCGTAAAAGTACGCGATCGTCGGCATTGATTTGCTCACACCATCCGGGCGGGATGGCGTCTTACGAATTCGTCGAGCTTTTGGGTCAATTGGTGAATGTTGTATTCGCGGTCCCAGGCCGTCGCCGCTTCCGCCAGAATGCGCTCGCGCGCTTCGGGGGGAAGCGCACTCCAACAGGCGAGCACTCCGCTTCCGATCCGGCGCACGAAGGTCTCGTCCTCGCTGGGATATTTGAAGACTTTTTTGGGCGCCGGTCTGGGCGAGGTCTTGACGGGTTCGGTCATGGTTCGGTCTCTCGATGCGCGAAGGTTTGAAAACAGGCGGTATTGGCAGCGCCTGGCGCAGGCCGCGCCTGCCGCGGGGCGCGTGGCCGGCTAATTGTCCAGAAAGCTTCTCAACTTCCTCGAACGGCTGGGGTGCTTCAGCTTGCGCAGGGCCTTGGCTTCGATCTGGCGGATGCGCTCGCGCGTCACCGAAAACTGCTGGCCCACTTCCTCCAGCGTATGGTCGGTATTCATCCCGATGCCGAAGCGCATGCGCAGCACGCGCTCCTCGCGCGGCGTCAGCGTGGCCAGCACGCGGGTCGTGGTCTCGCGCAGATTGGCCTGGATCGCCGCGTCGATGGGCAGGATCGCGTTCTTGTCCTCGATGAAGTCGCCCAGATGCGAATCTTCCTCGTCGCCGATCGGCGTTTCGAGGCTGATCGGCTCCTTAGCGATCTTCAGAACCTTGCGCACTTTCTCCAGCGGCATGGCGAGACGCTCGGCAAGCTCCTCCGGCGTCGGCTCGCGCCCGATCTCGTGGAGCATTTGGCGCGAAGTCCGCACGAGCTTGTTGATGGTCTCGATCATGTGCACGGGAATGCGGATGGTGCGCGCCTGATCGGCGATCGAGCGCGTGATCGCCTGGCGGATCCACCAGGTGGCGTAAGTCGAGAACTTGTAGCCGCGGCGGTATTCGAATTTGTCGACCGCCTTCATCAGGCCGATATTGCCTTCCTGGATGAGGTCGAGGAACTGCAGACCGCGGTTGGTGTATTTCTTGGCGATCGAGATCACGAGTCGCAGATTGGCCTCGATCATTTCCTTTTTTGCCTGTCCGCTTTCGCGCTCGCCTTTCTGAACGGTTTGGACGATGCGCCGGAAATCGGCGATCGACTGGCGCATCTCCTGCGCCAGGGTCTGAATCTCGTCGCGATACTGTTTGACCCGGTCGCGCTCTTCCTGGACGAAATCCTTCCATCCGAGGCCGGAAAGCCGTCCCACCCGGCGCGCCCAGTTGGTGTCGAGCTCATTGCCGAAGTGCTGCTTGAGAAAGTCCACGCGATCCACGCCGTGCGCCTCGGCAAGCCTGAGGAGGCGTCCTTCAAGCGACACCAGCCGGCGATTGATGCCGTACATCTGATCGACAAGCGCTTCGATGCGATTGTTGTTGAGCTTGAGGCTCTTGACGAAATCGACGGTCTCCGTGCGCAGCTTCTTGAACCGGCGTTCCTGACCGCTGGAAAGCTCGTCGGACGCAAGCGCCGCCTCGACCGAAGCATCCTGCAGCTTGCCGAGCTTCTTGTAGAGATTCGCGATCTGATCGAGCGTCAGAAGGACCTGCGGCTTGAGCGCCGCCTCCATCGCCGAAAGCGGCATATTGCCTTCGTCGTCGAAGTCGTCGGCCTCGGCCGCCGCATCGGCGGCCGCGGCCGCTTCGCCCGGATCGACCTCTTCGCCTTCGGGCTTGACCTCCGGTTTGGCGACTTCCGCCGGTTGTAGGGCAGCGGGCGGCATGATCGCGGCGACGGCGGTATCGTGTCCGTTTGTCGCGCCCGGCTGCACGGACAGACCCACCGCTGCGGTGAGAGAACCGTTGACGGCGACAGGAGGAGGAACCGCCGCGGCCGTCTGGCCGCCCTCCGGCCCCGCGCCATACATCGCCTCGAGGTCGATGATGTCGCGCAGCAGCACTTTGCCTTCGTTGAGTTCGTCGCGCCAGACCGTAAGCGCCTCGAAGGTGAGGGGGCTTTCGCAGAGCGCACCGATCATAAGCTCCCGGCCCGCTTCGATGCGCTTGGCGATTGCGATTTCGCCTTCGCGCGAAAGCAGTTCGACCGAGCCCATCTCGCGCAGATACATGCGCACGGGATCGTCGGTGCGGTCGTATTGCTCGCCCTCTTCTCCGGTTTTGACGGCGACCTGCTTGCCCTGCACCAGCGCCGGTACTTCGGCCTGCTCTTCCTGCTCGTCGCTTTCGATGACGTTGATGCCCATTTCGTTGAGCATCGCCATGGTGTCTTCGATCTGCTCGGAGGACACCTTGTCGGAGGGCAGAACCTTGTTCAGTTCGTCATAGGTGACGTAGCCGCGCTGTTTGGCGCGCGTGATCATCTTGCGCACCCCTGCGTCGGACATATCGAGCAGCGGAGAATCGGCATCCTCCCGGGGAGCTGCCGGATCGCCCGCCGGCGCATCGGGCTTGGCCGCCGCTTTGGCCGGCGGGACCGTTTTTCCGTCCGTTGCTTTTGCCGGCTGAGCTGCTCTCGACGTCGGCGCTACTTTCACGGCCGGCGCCACTTTCGCGGGCTGAACCGATTTCACGGGCAGCGGTTGGGCCGCTCTGGTGTCCGGGGGCGCGGCCGCCGCAAGCTTTGTGGATGGTACAGTCCCCGACTTTACCGCCGTGGTTTTCGCCATTGCCATCTGGGGCTTTGGTTTGTCGGGTTGAACTCTTGCGGACTGAACTTTTGTGGTCTGGACTTTAGCGGCCTGGGCTTTCGCGGGCTTGACTTTCAGCAAAGCGCGGGGGGTTTTCTTCGTCGTCTTGGCGATTGGCTTGTGCCCCGCCCGGGATGGAGCCTTGCGAACCGGGGCCTTTTTCGCCTGCGCCGACCGTGCCGGCCTGGCGCGGGGAGCGGCGCGCCTGACCTTCGAGGATTTTGCGGAATGTTTTCTGGATTTGGATTTTGTGGTCATTCGGTCATTCGCGTCCCGGCGCCGATTGCCGGCGCATTAAGGTTCTGTCCGAAGTCTCTGCCGGATTTCTCTGCGGCGAGCCGTCGGCGTTAATCGTTTGGAAGTCCACGGGAAACCAGAAGACGATGCGCGCCGCTCCACGTCTCCTCGTTCGCCTCGGACTTGAAACGCTCCATCGCCTGCCTTCGTTCAGGTCCGATCTCGGCGATCTCGCGCAGTTGGAGCGCTGCGGCCAGCCAGCGGGCTTCCGTCTCCTCGAGACTGCCGTCACGCGTTGCATCCGCACTCGACCCACCCCTGGCGCGTCGCGCGTTCAGGCGCTCGACAAGCTCGCTCATGCCCGCGCGGACGAGATGGTCCTCCAGCCTTCCAGTTTCAAGCCTGAAGCCGGAGGCGGCGAGGTTTAGAAGCTCATCGCGCAGCCTGTCAAGCGAGCGGTCCGATAGCGGCAAAGCGGCCAGCAATTCGCCTTGGCGCTGCACGATTTCGGGCGCTTCCAGCAGGAGCGAGAACAGCTCCATCTCCTTTAACGGCTGCACGCCGGACGAGCGGGCGAGAAGGCTGTTGCGCACAGCCGGCGAAACGCTTTCCACCGGCGCCCCGCGGCCCTCATCGCGCGACCGCGAGCCGCGAAAGCGGGTCCGCGCCTTCGAAGGCCAGCGTTTGAACAGATCGAACACCCGGTTGTCGAAATCGCGGCGATAATAGCCGGCGACCTTCGAATCGCACATCTCGCCGACGATCTCCCCCAGCGCGCGCTCAAGCCCCGCGCGGCGTTCCGGGGTGGTGAATTCGTGGCCATCGGTTTCCATCCGCCACAGCATCTGGGCCAGCGGTTCGGCGGCGTCGAGCACGCGTTTCATCGCCGGAGCACCCTGCGATCGGGTGAAACTGTCCGGGTCTTCTCCGGCCGGCAGGAAAGCGAAGCGCAGCGAATGGCCCGGCGCCAGCAAGGGCAATGCCAGCCGGGCGGCGCGGCGCGCGGCCCGCGTTCCGGCGTCGTCGCCGTCGAAACAGAGGATGGGTTCCGGCGCGGTGCGCCATAAGAGCGAAAGCTGGTCTTCCGTCAGCGCCGTGCCCAAAGGCGCGACCGCGGCCTCAAAGCCCGCGCGCACCAGCGCGATCACGTCCATATAGCCTTCCGCGACGATGACGGTTCCGCTTTTCAGGGCCGCGGCGCGGGCAGTGGCGAAATTATAGAGCAATTCGCCTTTGGAGAAGAGCGAGGTCTCGCCGGTGTTGATGTATTTCGGCTTGGCGTCGGCTTCGAGCGCGCGGGCGCCGAAGGCGATCACCCGTCCACGAAAATCGGCGATGGGGAACATGAGGCGGTTGTAGAAGAAGTCCCGCGCCGGACGGCCATCCTCCGCCGCCCGCACCAGTCCCGCCGCCGCCGCGTCCTCGGGCGGAATGGCCTTTGCCGCCAGCTCGTCGATGAGGGCGGCGTGGGAGTTCGGCGCAAAGCCCAGGCGGAAGCGGCAGATCGCCGCTTCGTCGAGCCCCCGCGATGCCAGATAGTCGCGCGCCCGCGCTCCGCCGCGCCCCTGCAATTGCCGCTCGAAAAAGACGCAGGCCGCCTCGACGATCTCGTAGAGCGATTTCTTTTTCTGCTCGCGGGCTTCGTCGTCCGGTGTCCATTGCGGCAGCGCGACACCGGTTTCGCCCGCCAGCCGCTCGACCGCCTCGCGAAAGGAAAGACCCTCGATCTCCATCAGCCACTTGAAGGCGCTGCCGCCTTCGCCGCAGCCGAAGCATTTGTAGTTGCGCCGTTCGTTGTCGACCTTGAAGGAGGGCGATTTCTCCTTGTGAAACGGGCACAGCCCCCAGAAGACGCGCCCGCGCCGGGCCAGCTTCACGCGCGCGCCGACGAGACGGACGATATCCGTCCGTCTGAGGATTTCCTCCAGCAGGCCTTCGCCGTAGCGCATGGGCGCACTCTACGCCCGGCCGCGCCGCAAAGCGCGGGGCCTGCAACGCGAATTCTGTGAGTCCGGCGAGTGGGCCCGCCTGCCGAAGGTCGGTCGGCGAAAATCAACCGCCCGTCAGCAGCGTTTTCACGGTCGCGCTCGCCTTGCCGAAATCCATCTGCCCGGCATGGCGCTCTTTCAGCGCCGCCATCACCTTGCCCATGTCCTTCAGCGACGCCGCGCCGGTTTCCGCGATGGCGTTGCGCGCCGCGCCCCGCGCGTCCTCGTCGCTCATCTGCCTGGGCATGAACTCGCGGATGATGGCGATCTCCTCGCGCTCGGCTGCCGCAAGCTCCGGCCGGCCGCCGCTTTCGTAGAGGGCGGCGGATTCTTCGCGCTGGCGGATCATTTTGGCGAGCAAAGTGAGGATTTCGTCGTCGCCGACGCCCGCCGCCTTTTGTTCGTCGGGGATATTTTCGCTCCTGTTGGCGATGTCGCGGTCTTTCAGCGCCGCCAGCATAAGCCGCAGGGTGGAAACCCGGCGCGCCGCGCGCGCCTTCATCGCCGCTTTCAGGGCTTCGCCAAACCGCTCGCGCAGGGCCATCGTCGCGTTCTCCCGTTCGCGCGGGCAAACTACGAAGTCCCGCGCCCTTCCACAACGCCGCGTCGTCTCCGCACGCCGGCCTCGCTGCTAACAGCGAGTTTTTCAGCGATTTCGCGCGCGCGGAGTTGGGCCGCACGATGTTTTTCTCTGCAACGACAAGGCGTTGGCGCAAAACCGCGCGCAGGGGGGCAGGGAATCGCAACAGGATGAAACAGGGAATAAACAGCGAAACGCGCGCGCGCGCCGCGAGCGCGAAAAGCACCGCAAGAATTATCCGTCGCCGCCATCCTTCGGCAGTCGGCTCGCAAGTGAGAGAAGAGGAGAATCGGTCGGGCTATTCGCGTCCGCGCAACAATCCACCACACCGAAAATTATAGACCGTTTGATCAAACCTGTCAAGCGAAATCGCCCGTTAATCCGTACACAGAATGTTGGCGGGAAACTCCCATCATCCGTATCATAGGTCACGCGGAGACAGGGAGAACACGGAGCATTGCCGTGGCCGCACAAAGCGCCAGACGAGATGTCCGGCGAGATCGTGGATTCGGCCCGTTTCCTGCCGAGTGCGCAATTCGCTGCGCGCAGGCACTGCGGCCGAGCGCTGAACAGGCAAAGGGACCCCTGCGGATCGTCGATCGTTCTCGGCCCTCCGCGTCTCCCTCTCTCCGCGTGAATCATTTGCCGAGACAAACGCAAATCTAAGTCGCGAATCCATCCAGCGTACAAACCCCCCTGTTGGTGAAGAGACTTTCGCGAATGATTGAGGAAATTCCTCCGACAGCCCTGCCAATGTGGGAGAAGGTGGCCGAAGGCCGAACGAGTGGGGGGCGCGCGATAGCGCGCATGACTCTTACATTGCACATTTCGACTGTCGTTACGCCGCATATCCCAGATGAAGTGCAATTTCGTAGGGACGCGAACGCGATTCATTTATTGTAATCAGGAGATTATTCGAGCATCGAGGCTGCGATCATGGCACACCCAGCGGGTGAATCGGATTGCGCCTCCTGGGCACGCTTTTTCCGGACCCTGCACGCTGGCAGCCGCGATATGGCGTTCCAGGCTTCAACGAGCTTCTGAAAACGCTATTGTCCGCTCCAACCCGGGATCATCCGGGCAATGTCGGGTCTATAGTGCAACGAGCGACAGAAAACGGTATTATGCACCCAGATTCGGGATCGTCCGGGGAGATCTCGGAAAGTAGGGGATTTAATTTATGAGATACGTCATCGCTATTGCAGTTTCCTTGTACTCGTTGGGGTTTGCGACTGCTCAAGCAGCAGTGCCAATGCTCTCGGGCAAATATGCCGTAAGATTTAACGAAATCTGTCTGCCTAATGGTGATGCCGGGGGGGCCGCCTCCGACGACATAATTGTCGTGAATTTCAACACCGCGAAGGGAACGGCTTCGTTGAACGGCATCAATGACATCGGCGAACTCGTGGGGGGCAACGGAGTAGTCACGGAGTCTGCCGTGTCAAAATCTTCGCCCTATTCCAACACAGCAACGACAATTACACTCAACGGCACGACGTTGACGATCATGTACGGACCCGTGAAAAAAGGCATCGCGCAGTCCTTTGTTGCTGGCGGAATTGATAGCAACCAGTCCAGCTGCGAAGACACAATAACGGCGCTGCATCAGTGAAGGGCTGAAAAATACCGGGTTACATCAGTTCTTCTCCCGCGCGCGGACGCGCGCTAACCCCTCATCGCGCGCAACGCTTACCGCGCTGCGCTTGCCTCTCCCGCAAGGGGCGACGCAAGATATTTATTGCTGTCAACTTCGCGTTCCGGGACTGCCCACTTGAAACGCCGTATTGCAATATGCAATACAGGCGGCAACCATCGCTGCAAGGAACTCCGTCATGGCCAAATCTGTTTCCCGCAAGGACCATCCGCTTTCCATGCGCCTGCCGGCCGGGGATATTGCCATCATCGATCGCGCCGCGGTGCTGCGCGGCCGCTCGCGCACGGATTTCGTTCGCCAGGCGGCGGTGCGGGCGGCGGAGGACGCCATCCTGGAAACCAGGCTGATCCGCCTGACGCCGGCGGGGTTGAGGATGTTCGCCAAGGCACTGACCGCCGCGCCTGGCGCGGTGCCGCAGATGGTGACGGTGCTGAAACGCAAAGCGCCATGGGAAGGCGGCGCGAAGAGCCGGCGGTAAGACGCGGCCGTGGCGCTGTCGCGACCCGAACTACTGACCGCAGGCCACGACGTCGCGGCGTTTTCATGCGGCAAGCCGGTGCTCGACAACTGGCTCAAGACGCGCGCGCTGCGCAATCAGGAAAAGGGATTCACGGTCGTTCTCGTGGTGCATGAAGGGGCGCGCGTTGTGGGCTATTACGGTCTCGCGCCCACGGCGGTGGTTCCGGCTCTTGCGCCCCGTGCAATTCGCACCGGCCAGCCGCCCGATCCCATACCGTGCCTTCTGCTCGGGCAACTCGCGACCGACCAGGCCTGGGCCGGTCGCGGGATTGGCTCGGGCCTTCTCAAACATGCCCTTCAGCGGGCGCTGGAAGCGGCAACCCTCATCGGCGGACGCGCGCTTGTGGTGCGGGCGGTCGATGAGGATGCCGGTGAATATTGGAGGCGGCAGGGATTTCTCGCCTCGAAGGACGATCCGCTGATCCTGTTCCGGTCGATGGCCGACATTGCGGCCTCGATCACGCGAGCGGGGGTTGGGTAATTTCTACCCTGATCCTATACTTCCTTGACCCCTACTTCCTATCCGCGGCGCCCCGAGTATTCGTTGGCATTGCTGGTGTTCCGCGCAACGCCATCTTATTTGCTGCGCAAGAAACCGTGATAGTATCCGCTGGCGTCCGTGTACCAGCCGGTGACAAGACCCTCCTCGTTGATGTTGTTGGGGTATGTACCCGCGGAGCCTACCACGTCGAACGTCCTGAAGGCGCCGCCGGCGCTACGCACGAAGCCGTGAGCGATATTTCGGCTGTCCTCATAGTAACCAGCGATCGTGTCCTTGTCGTCGATGCTCGTGGCGAATGTTCCAATTGAGCCGGCAAGATCGAAGGTGGTTATTGTGCCGTCGGGGCTGCGAACGAATCCGTGGTACAAATTGTTTGCGTCGCCGAAGTAACCCGCAATCGTGCCCGCGGCGTTGATGCTTTGGGCGAAAGTACCGGTTGTATCGTTCGGAGCGTCGAAGCTTGTGAGCGTGCCGTCAGTCGCGCGCACAAAGCCGTGGGCGACCCCATTGCTGTCACCGGAGTGTCCGGCAATCACACCGCCCGAATTGATGCTTGTCGGAAATGTGCCGTACACGTCGCCCGTGACATCGAAGGTCGCGATCTTGCCGCGCGGCGTGCGCACGAATCCGTGTGGGATCTCGTAAAGATCGTAATACGATCCGGCTATGGTGCTCTTGTTATTGATGCCGATCGGATAAGTGCCGTTGTCGTCGCCCGGGGCATGAAAAGTGGTCATGGTACCGCCAGCCTGGCGAATGAAGCCCGGGTAATTGCCCTGTACGTTTGTCCAATACCCCGTGCTGGCGCCGTCGCGGGTGATTCCGTAAGCAGCGGTGACGCGGGAACCGTCGTTGTCGAAGCTCGTGATGGTTCCGTCGGAGGCGCGGATAAAACTTCTCGTGATTCCGTAGTTACCGTCGTACCAGAAACCAACGATGCTGCCGTCGCTGTTCGCCTCCCAAGGATAGGTGCCGAGCGACCCCGTGGGATCGAAGGTGACGATTCTTGCGTCGGCAAACGCAAGGGACACGCTTCCAGGCGCGCAAAGCGCGGCGCAGCAAACAAGGACAAAAAGCTTCGGCACGCGCGCGATCATTTCCCGCTTCATGTCCACTCTCCTCAACCTGTCGGCAATACTACTCCGCCGATGCGTCGCCGCCTAGCGTGCTGTTGAAAAACTCGGCCCGGGTCCGAGGGACGATCCGCTGATCTGTTCCCGATCGATGGCCGACATTGCAGCCTTGATCGCGTGAGCGGGGGTTGGCCAATTGTCACTCTGACGCGATTTGAGAACCCATTGCTACTTCCTCGAAAATAACTCGCGGAGACAAGGAGAACGCGGAGCAATGCGGTGGTCGGACAAGCGCCAGACGAGATTTCCGGCAAGATCGTGGATACGCCTGTTTCCCTTTTGCCAAGTGCGCAATTTCGCCTGCGCAAACGCGCGGCGACTGGGTCCTCGGTCTGCGCGCCGCAAGCGACGCTTGCCGAGGATGACGTATTTGTTGCATCGCGCTATCGCATCCACCCTCGTTGTCATTCTCGCAAAGCGAGAAGCCAGCGCGCGAGCGTCCGCGAGCGCAATGGACCTCGTCAATCTTGATGCTGCGAAAGCGTCATTGGCCGCGCCGGCGCGCTGAATAGCGAAAGGGACTCCTGCGGATCGTCGGCCGTCTTCGGCGCTTCCGCGTCTCCTGCTCTCCGCGTGAATCATTCGCCGGGACAAACGAAACCCTGAGTCGGGAAACCATCGCGTACAAACGCTTGTTGATGATGAAGCTGCGGGAATGACGCGGATACGAAATGAGGCGCGCGAAACCGTAATTTGACGCAGCTGTTTCCGTGCAAGTCGCGACCAAACAACGGCGCCCTCTTGGCGCCGCCAACGCGTGCCTTTCGATTTTCGCGCCCGGACTTTCGCGCCGCAATCCTGTCGATAATAGCGCGCCTCGCGTCGCGGGGCGCGGTTTTGGAAAACCACGCCCCGCTCCGCTCTCAGTGGTGGGTCTGGGGCGAGGCCTTCTGGCCCGTGATGGCGCCCGCGCCCGGACCCGCGCCAAGGTCGGCGCCGGTGGTCGGGTCGCAATCGGGATTCGACTTCGTCCGGGCGGCCGCTTCTTTGCTGTCGCGCTTTTCGGTCGCGGTCAGCTTTGCCGACGCCGTTCCATTGCCTTTGTCCAACGGCAAATTGCCCAGGATATCGTCCAGTTTCTTCCATTGCGGGCCGGTGTTCCACGGACCCTCCATGTCACCCCCGTCCCCCTGCGACGTGTTCACGTAGAGATCGGTGTATTGCGGCATGCCGGGCAGTTTGCCGACGGGGAAGTTGGGCTCGATGGCGTACAGCGCCTTCTCGAAGGATTTCTGGTGGGCGATCTCGCGCGTCATCAAGAAACCCAGGGCCTCTTTCACGCCCGGATCGTCGGTACAGCGTATCAATCGCTCGTAGAGCATCTTGGCGCGACTTTCGGCGGCAATGTTGGAGCGCAGGTCGGTGGGAGGATCGCCGATGGTGTCGATGTAGGCGGCCGTCCACGGGACACCGGAAGAGTTGGTCAAGGCCGGGCCCGCGCCGTAAAGGAGCGACTGGGTATGACTATCGCCGCCGGCATTGATGGCCGCGTAGGTGTCCGCCGCCGACAGGTTTTCCGAGGCGAGCTTGCCCTTCACGCCTTTGTTCAGCATCGCGACGATCGAGCCGATCACTTCGAGATGGCTGAGCTCTTCGGTCGCGATGTCGAGCAGCATGTCCTTGCGGCCGGGATCGTCCTCGGCGAGCGCCTGCGTGAAATAGCGCATGGCGGCGGCGAGTTCGCCCTGAGGGCCGCCGAACTGCTCCAGCATCAAGCTGGCGAGGCACGGGTTCGGGTCGGTCACCCGGACAGTGTATTGAAGCCGCGTATTATGCATGAACATGCGTTCTTCTCCCTGGGAGGTGCGGGTTGTCGAGGGTTGGGGTGGCTGGGAAGCCACACTGACAACCGCTCATCCACAGGTTGGTTCCAGCTTTGCAGCGATGATAGAGCGGGGAGCGAGCGGTGAATTTGAGGTCGATTACCGCCTAAAGAGCCGCTGAGTTTCCATGTCAAATTTGTCGTAGTAAGTTAGGACGGAATCGAACCAAGAGGTCCAAACCCACGCATAAACCACCTCACAGTCTGCGTTCGTACACCATCCTTGGACGGCCGCCGGATATGATATCAAGACCTCGGGTGAATGCACACTTAACCGCGATTCGAACAGAGGGCTCATTGCCGGGCGCGATGATGGCGACGCAGCGGCGTGTGGCCCCCAAATGGTTTCGGCCCCACGCCAGAGCCGCATTCAGCGCCTCAGTTGTGTAGCCGTTTCCGGCAAAAGTCGTGGCAACCCCGTAGCCGATTTCTAGTACGTCTTTCAGCGCTTCTCCGCGATCACGCTTTCGCAGGATGAAACCAACGCCGCCGACGAGGACCCGCCGTTGCCGTTCCTCGACCGCCCATTCGCCAAAACCTGCCACAGCCCAAAGCCCGGCAATTTGTAGAAAGGACGCCCAAGACTGTTCTTCATTGCTCGGAGTGCCATCACCCAAGAAGCGCGCATAGGACGGATCGGCGCGCCGCGCGGAATAGTCGGCGAAATCCGCAGGACGATAGCCGCGCAGTACGAGACGGTTGGTTTCAAGGACTGGTATCATAATGATTCATTGACCATTGCGCGTCGCCCGATCTCCCGCTTGATCAGCTTCCTTCTGGCAAACATATGCGCCGCTTTTTGTTCGACCGTACCAGTACGTCATTCGCCGCACGTTACGAAGCGCCACGAGCCTGTGAGGTTTGGGGCCAGAGTAACAACAGTCGTGCCTGTACGCGCATTCGCCGCGCTGCTGCCCTACTTCCTTCTTCAATGCGCCAGCGCCTGCACCACCGCCTTGAGTCTCTCGGCGAGGGAGAATTCGTCGGGGGTGAAGTCGCTGTCCACCCACCAATCCTCGACTTCGGCAAGGATGCGCCCGACCAGCGGGCCTTCGGCCACGCCCGCCGTCATCACCTCGCGGCCGGTGAGGGGAAAGCGCGGCCGCTCCCAGGCATCGGCCAGCGCCAGCAGCGCGCGCCATTGCATCGTCGTGGAACGTTTGGCATCGGCGGCCCAGGCGAGCCGCACGCGGTCGCGGAAGCGCTGCGCGTCCAGCCGGTACAGCAGCCGGCGCACGTCGCGGATCGACAGATACGAAACGATTTTCTCGCGCGCGCCCGCGAGGTCTTCGATTCGCGCGCGGTCGGGATTGGAAAGTCTCAGCCGATCGGCTGCTGCGTTCGCCGCTCCCGCGTCGCCCGGCAACAGCGCGGCGAGACGCAGGACGGGATCGGCGGTAAAGAAGTTGGCGCCATCGATGGCGGCCAGGTTCGCGAGACGGGCAATGTTCGCGGCCTGCGGAAGAATCTCCGCCAGAATCCCCGCGGCCGCCATGGCGCGCAGCATTGCAGCGGGATCGGCTGCCTCCAGCAGGCGCAGGAGCTCTTTCTGCACGCGCTCGGCGGAGAGCCGCGCCAGTCCCGCCTTCTCGCCCGCCGCTGCGCGCAGCGCTTCGGCGTCGATTTCGCCCTGGCCGTACCAGGCGTGAAACCGGAAAAGACGCAGGATGCGCAGATAATCCTCCCGGATGCGCGAAGGCGCGTCGCCGATGAAACGGATGCGGCCGGCTTCGAGATCGCCGATGCCGCCGGCATAATCGAACAGCTCGCCGTCCGGCGCGGCGTAAAGGGCGTTGACCGTGAAGTCGCGGCGCTTCGCATCTTCCGCCCAATCGTCCGTATACGCAACAATCGCGTGGCGTCCGTCGGTGGTGACGTCGCGGCGCAGGGTAGTGACCTCGAAGGCATGCCCGTTGGCCACCGCCGTGACGGTGCCGTGTTCGAGTCCCGTGGGGTGTGCCGCGATGCCGGCGGCCTCGAGCCGGCGCACGACTTCTGCCGGAATCAGCGGCGTTGCGATGTCGATGTCCTTGACCGCGCGCCCGCTCAGGGCATCGCGCACGGCGCCGCCGACGAAACGCGCCGCGCCGCCGTCGCGTGTCAGCGCCTCGAGAACGGCGCGGGTCTCGGGGGCTTGCATCCAGGCATTGACCGCGGGATCCAGTCGTCGGTTCACGGCATCTTCTCCACATGGCCGGGAACGACTCTCCCGTCCACAACATGCGCCGGCACATAGGCGCCCCTTGTGCTGTCGCCTTCGGTGAGACCGAGATAGACAAAGCTCGCCGCCACCAGTGCCAGTCCCGCGATGGCAAGAAGCGTCCACGGCGTAAGCGTGCGTGCAGGAAGACGACGGGTAAAGAAAAGAAAAACGTAATAGAGAATGAATGGCAACAGAAACAAAAGCAAACGCGGAAGCAGCAGGCGCATCTCAGCCAACCATTCTGTCGGCGAAATCCACCAGGATCGCCGCTGTCGCGCCCCAGATGTAATGCGCCTGATATTTGAAGGCATAATAGGTTCGGCGCGCCCCTTTCCAGTCGGTCGCGTGGCGTTGGCGATTGGCGGAATCGAGAAAAAAATCCAGCGGCACTTCGAAGATTTCCGCTACTTCCGCGGGGTTTGGCAGCAACGCAAAGCCTTCGTCGAGCAGTCCCACCACCGGCAATATGGCGAAGCCGGTGCCGGTTTCGTAAGGCTCCAGAAATCCCGCGATCGCGACGAATTCCGCCGCGATGCCGGTTTCTTCCGCCGTTTCGCGCAAGGCGGTTTCAACCAGCGACAAATCGTCTTCGTGGACTCTCCCGCCGGGAAAACTCACCTGTCCCGCATGTCGCGCCAAATCGGGGGTCCTGCGTGTGAACAGAATCGTGGGATCGGACCGGCGGACGATCGGCAGCAACACGGCGGCCGGCTGCAGTGCGGGCGCAGTGTCGGGGCGCATCCCGGGATTGAGATCGTAATCGCTGCGTCCGGGCACCAGCGGCAATTGGGGCGGCTCGGCCAGAAGCCGTGGGCGCAACGCCGCGAGTCCATGCTCGGTGACGCAGCGCCCGAAACCGGCAGGGGCAAATTTCTGCGTTGCGCTCATCGCGTATGTCCGAGACCGAAAAACACACCCGAACTCCACACGCCCAAAACATCCGTATCGCCCTGCGATACCGCGAGATCCGCCAATTGGTAGAAAACATTTCGGGAAATGCGGGCTTCGAGATTGCTGCGGACGTGAACATACGGCGCCGGCTCGCCGGTGCGCGAATCGGTCTCGACGCGGATGGGATTGTCCGGATCTGCCGCCACCGTGTCACCCACATTGGTGGTGAAATGCAGCGTTTGATCCGGCCCGGCGCGCTCGACATCGAGAAGAACCGCCGTGAACGGCGCATCCTCGACACGAATGCGCAGCTTCTCGACCGGCGTCACAAGAAAATATCCGTCCGGGTCTTTCCGCAGGATTGTGGAAAAGAGCCGGACGATTTCCCTGCGAGCGATCGGTGCGTCCTGATGGAACCAGGTCCCGTCCCGCGCAATCCTGATGTCGATCTCGCCGCAATGCGATGGGTGCCATCGCTCGACCGGCGGCCTCGATCTGCCCGCCGCCGCTTCGCATTGCAGGCTCGCCAGTCCGAGCATAAGGCTTTCCGTTTGCATGGCTAAGTATTGAATCTTCACGCCGATGTGCGGCACCACCGCCGTCGGGCACAGCTTTGGCTGTTGCGCCGCCTGGGAGGGAATGTCACATAGAACGAGCCCCGTCGGCTGCGAGACCTTTTGAACATAGGCGGCGACTTTCCCAGCGGCAATCATTCGCCGCCGAGGGCATCCCGCAATTCTTTCGGGTAAATGGAAAGAGCATGACGGATACGCAATCAATCGCCGGACCGCAGGAAGGCGACATCGTCGCCCAGGCCGAAGACGTCGGCGCGCTTTTCGCCCGCGTGCGTCAGGGCATCGGCCGCGTCATTTTCGGCCAGGAACGCGTCATCGATCAGACGCTGGTGACGCTTCTGGCGGGTGGACACGGCCTTCTCATCGGCGTTCCCGGCCTTGCGAAAACCAGGCTCGTCGAGACGCTGGGGGTCGTGCTCGGGCTGGACTGGAAACGCATCCAGTTCACGCCCGATCTGATGCCTGCGGACATCACCGGTTCGGAAGTCCTCGAAGAAAGCGAAAGCGGAAAGCGCTCCTTTCGCTTCATCAAAGGCCCGATCTTCACGCAGCTTCTGATGGCCGATGAAATCAATCGCGCCAGTCCCCGCACGCAGTCCGCGCTGCTCCAGGCCATGCAGGAAAAGCAGGTGACGGTGGCCGGGCATACCTTCGAGCTGCCGAAGCCGTTCCACGTTCTGGCGACGCAGAATCCCCTTGAGCAGGAAGGCACGTATCCTTTGCCCGAGGCGCAGCTCGACAGATTCCTGCTGCAGATCGATGTCGGATATCCCGACATCGACGCCGAGCGGCGCATGCTGATTGCGACCACCTTTGGCGAACCGTCGGCGCCCGAATCCGTTTGCTCGCCCGACCGGCTTATCGAGGCGCAGCGAATCGTTCGTCTGTTGCCGGTTGGCGAGAAAGTCGTGGAAGCGATCTTGCGGCTCGTACGATCCGCGCGGCCGGACGAGGGCGGTGCGGTCGACCTGCGCAGCTACATTGCGTGGGGGCCGGGTCCTCGCGCGAGTCAGGCATTCATGCTCGCCGTGCGTGCCAAGGCAATCCTGGAAGGCCGTCTCGCTCCCTCGGTGGACGACGTGGTTGCGCTTGCCCATCCGGTGCTGCGCCATCGCATGGCGTTGAATTTCTCGGCGCGCGCCGAAGGCACGACGATCGGCGATGTGATCGACAGGCTGTGCCGGAGCTGTCTTTGACGGAATTGACCAGCGCCGGCAGGGATCGTCGGGAGCAAACCGGCAGCCCCGCTTTCAAAGAACAGGCGGAATCACTCGCGGCGACGCTGCCGCCGCTGCTTGTGGCGGCGGAGCGTCTCGCATCCGCCGTCAATCTGGGCGTGCATGGCCGCAGAAAAGCGGGAATGGGTGAAACATTCTGGCAATTTCGCCGCTACAGTCCCGAAGATCCCGGCGCGCTGATCGACTGGCGGCAATCGGCAAAATCGCAGCATCTCTTCGTGCGCGAACGCGAATGGGAAGCCGCCGAAGCGGTATGGTTCTGGCGTGACGGCTCAGCGGGCATGCGCTTTCGTTCCGAGAAGCTGCTCCCAACGAAGATTGAGCGGGCCAATTTGCTTGCTCTGGCGCTTGCGTCGCTGCTGGTGCGCGGAGGCGAGCGAATTGCGCTGCTCGGCGACGGCCACCGACCCGCCAGCGGACGGGCGCCCTTGCGACGCATGGCGCATGGGCTGGTCGATCTTCGACCGTCTGAAGCGGCGCTGCCGCCCGATGCGCCGGTGACCAGAAACGCGCAGCTGGTGTGGCTCAGCGACTTTCTTTCGCCGATCGGCGAGATCGAAAGCGCGATCGGACGTCTTGCCGGCATGGGTCTGACAGGACATCTGGTCCATATCGTCGATCCGGCGGAGGAGGATTTTCCGTATACGGGGCGCACGCGCTTTGAATCGACGGCGAATACCGAACGCCGGATGTTCGGACGGGCGCAAGCCGTGCAGTCGATGTATCGCGCGCGGTTCCGGGCGCATGGCGAAGCGGTTTGCGCCATCGCGCGCAAAATGTCGTGGAGCTATGTCGCGCACCGAACCGACAAGCGTCCGCAGATCGCCTTGATTGCGCTCTATACGGATATCGGCGGCATGCGCGGAAACCTGCGGGCTTAGGACATTCGGAAATGAGCATTCTGCCGGGATTAAGCTTCGGCGCCCCCTGGATTCTCGCCGGCCTGATTGTGCTGCCCGCGATCTATTGGCTTCTGCGCGTGACGCCGCCTTCGCCGCGCCGCGTGGTATTTCCTCCGCTTCGCCTGTTGCTCGGCCTGTCCGCGCCGCGCGAGACGCCGGCTCTTACGCCATTCTGGCTGCTCGCGATCAGAATGTTTGCGGTCGCGTGCGTTATCGTGGCGTTGGCGCAACCGTCCATCGGCCAACCGCCGCTGCCTTCGGGCAGAGGCCCGCTCGTGCTCTTCATCGACAATGGATGGACTGCCGCACATGCCTGGCAGTCCCGGGAAGTTGCGCTATCCGATGCAGTCGCAGGCGCGGCACGTCTCAATCGGCCGGTTGCCATTGTTCCCACGGCGACCGTCACTTCGCCGCCAATCACACTGCTTGATGCCGGCGGCGCCGAGCGCGCCGCAAATGCTCTTGCGCCCGAACCCTGGCTCCCCAACCGGCCGCGGGCAGCGGCGGCACTCGCGAAAGCAAAATACGCATCGCCGCCCGACATCATCTGGCTCAGCGATGGACTGGATTATGCCGACGCGAAGACAACCGCCGCGGCTCTGGGAAAGCTTGGCCGATTGACCATCATGGCGGATCCAAACGCCAAGAGTCCGCTTGCAACAAGGCCGCCAATCAATGCGTCGGGCGGCTTCCTGATTACGGTCATACGCGCCGCCGCCGGAGCGGAGCGCTCGGGAACGATCACCGCCATAGGGGCCCATGGCGAAAATCTTGCGAGCGCACCTTTCCGTTTTCCGGCGGACGCGACGGCAACGACGACGCGGATATCTCTTCCGCTGGAAGTGCGAAACGAAACCCGACGCATTGAAATTGCGAATGAAGAGTCTGCGGGCGCGGTGGCGCTGCTCGGCACCGATGCGCGCAGGCGCTCGGTAGAGATCGTCTCAGCCGGCAACGCGGAAACCGAGCAGCCGCTTCTATCCGACACCTATTATCTCAAGCGCGCCCTTGGCCCTTACTCCGAAGTGCAATCGGGTACGATTTCCGACGCGCTTGACCGCAATGCCGGCATCATCGTGCTGGCCGATGTCGGCAATATCGCCGGTGCCGACCACGACAAAATCGAGCAGTTCGTTTCCAATGGCGGTGTTCTGGTGCGTTTTGCCGGCGGTCGCATGACAACGAAGGTGGACGATCTGGTGCCTGTCAAACTGCGGGTGGGAGGCCGCTATCTGGGGGGCGCTCTCACCTGGTCGGCGCCGCAGCATCTGTCGTCGTTTCCGGACGCGAGCCCCTTTCGCGGCCTTGAGGTGCCCACCGACGTATCTGTTACGCGCCAAATTCTCGCCGAGCCGTCGGTAGAGCTTGGCGAACGCACCTGGGCGCGGCTTACCGATGGCACCCCGCTGGTGACCGGCGCGCCGCGCGGCAAAGGCTGGATCGTCCTGTTTCATGTCACTGCCGGCCCGGCGTGGTCTTCCCTGCCGCTGTCGGGGCTTTATGTCGAAATGCTGCGTCGCATCCTCGATCTTGCCGGCGGCGCGCGGCCCGCCGACATGGCAACCGATGCCGCGGCGGTCTGGCCTCCCTATGCGACTCTCGACGGTTTCGGACGGATGCGAAAACCGCCGGGCGAAGTGCTCGCCATTCGCGGCGCCGACATCGCAAAGCTGATGCCGTCGCCCCAGCATCCGCCGGGCCTTTACGGTCCCGAAGGCGCCCAAATGGCGCTCGACGCAGTGGGGAGTTCGACCGTCCTTTCGCCACTCGAAGGAATCCCCGTATCGGAATACAAAAACTCGTCCGCGCGCGCGCTGGAATCGCCGATGCTGGCGCTCGCGATCCTGATTTTGCTGGGCGACGCCATCATCGCACTGTGGTTGCGCGGTTACGTTCCCGTCTTCCGAAGGGTTGCGGCGCATGGCGTCATGGTCGTGCTGGCCCTCATGCTGGTGCATGTTTCGCAGGCTCGTGCCGGCGATGCTTTCGACGAGAAAGCGGCGCTGGACACGAGGCTTGCGTATGTCATCACCGGACTGGCCGATGTCGACGCGACGAGCAAGGCCGGCCTTTATGGCCTGGGACTGTTTCTCAAGGCGCGCACCTCTTACGAGCCCGAAGAGCCAATGGGCGTAGACGTTGGCAGGGACGACCTCAGCTTCTTTCCCCTGCTTTACTGGCCGATGGACCCGCGGGAGAAAGACCTGTCGCCGCAGGCGCTGGGAAAAATTGCCGATTACATGCGCAGCGGTGGAACAATTCTGTTCGACACGCGCGACCTTACTCTAGGCACCGTGCGGGGTCCGCGCTCGCCGGGCGAGCAGACGTTGCGGCGCTTGGTGGCAAAGCTCGATTTGCCGCCGCTGGAACCCGTTCCGTCCGATCATGTCCTGACAAAATCGTTTTATCTGCTGCAAGAATTCCCCGGGCGCTGGGAAGGTGGCAAAGTGTGGGTTGAAGCGTTGCCGCCTCCCGATCCGGATCGCGGACCCGAGCCCGCGCGCGGCGGCGACGATGTTTCTCCCGTCATTATCGGTGGCAATGACTGGGCGGCGGCATGGGCGGTCGATGCGAAGGGCCGGCCGCTTGCCGACGTGACCCCAGGCGGCGACGAGCAGCGCGAAATGGCCGTCCGCTTCGGCATCAACGTGGTGATGTACGCGCTGACCGGCAATTACAAAACGGATTCGGTGCACGCCTCCGCGCTCCTCGAACGGCTGGGGCACTAGGCGCGCGCATGAGTTACACGATCGACTTTGCGCCGCGGGTGCCGCTTCTCGTCCTTTGGTTGCCGGCCATCGCCGCTGCCGCGCTGTTCGCTTATGCGCTTACCGCGCGCGCGGCCGGCGCCTGGGCACGCGCATTTTCGTTCGCCGTTGCGCTTGCGGTGCTGGCAAACCCTCTGATGGTCCGCGAAACGCGCGAGAGCCTGCCGGATGTCGTGGCCCTCATCGTCGATCACACGTCGAGCATGGACATTCGCCACCGCCGCGAGCTTGCCGACGCAGCCGCATTGCATCTTCGCCGGATCCTGGCTACCGACCGAACGCTTGAAGTGCGCAGCGCGGATATTACTTCGCGTCCCGACGAGGATACCGGCACGCAGCTGTTTACGGCCCTGGCGCACGCCGTTGACGAGGTGCCCCGCGACAGGCTGGCCGGCTCGATAGCCCTTACCGACGGCGAAGTGCATGATTCGCCCTCGCTCGCAAAAACGGCGCTGCTGGCGCCCTTTCATGCCCTGATCGTCGGCGAACACGGCGAACGGGACCGCAAGCTCACCGTCGTCAGCGCGACGCGCTACGCAATCGTCGGCCAGACCGCAAATGTCGTCCTTCGGGTGGACGACTTCGGCGCCGCTGCGGGAGGTCATGGCGATGTCGATGTGCGGGTGGACGGGGTCGATGCGGGCCGCCACGCGGTCGAGATCGGCCGCGATACGGCGGTGAAAATTCCGGTCAGCCACGGCGGCGAGAACGTGATCGAGTTCGCGGCAATGCCGGGGCCGTCCGAACTCACGCTCGAAAACAATCGCGGCGTTGTGACAATCTACGGCGTCCGCGACCGCCTGCGGGTGCTGCTGATTTCGGGAGAGCCGCACGCGGGCGAGCGTGTCTGGCGCAGCCTGCTGAAAGCGGATCCTTCGGTCGATCTCGTCCATTTCACCATCCTGCGCCCCCCAGACAAACAGGACGCAACGCCCATCAACGAATTGGCGCTGATCGCATTTCCCCATCACGAATTGTTTGTGGACAAGCTCGCCCAGTTCGATCTGGTGATTTTCGATCGCTACAGCGAGCGCGGCATCCTGCCGCTGGCCTATTTCGAAAACATCGCGCGCTATGTCGAGAACGGCGGCGCGTTGCTGGTCTCGTCGGGTCCCGAATTCGCTTCTGCCACAAGCATTTTTCGCACGCCGCTGGCGGCGGTTCTTCCGGCCCAGCCGACCGGGCAGGTGGTGGCCGAGCCGTTCAAGCCGGTCGTAACTCAGCAAGGGCTCGCCCACCCGGTGACGCGCAATCTCCCGGGCGCCAACACGGCAACCGCGGCGCCTCGCTGGGGCCGCTGGTTTCGCGTCATCGCCGTCAGCAAGGTCGCGGGGGAGACGCTGATGGCGGGTCCGGACGCGCGACCGCTGCTGGTGCTCGACCGGGTAGGAAAAGGCCGTGTGGCGGAGCTGCTTTCCGACCAGGGCTGGCTGTGGGCCCGTGGCTTCGAAGGTGGCGGCCCGGAGGCGGAGCTGCTTCGCCGTCTGGCGCACTGGCTGATGAAAGAGCCGGAACTCGAGGAGGAACGCCTGTCCGCGACCATTCTGGGCGGAGAAATCGAGGTTGACCGGCAGAGCATGGCGGGGGCGGTCAAGCCGGTGGTGTTGAGCGATCCTTCGGGCCGTAAGACCATGATGACGCTGGCGAAAACGGAGCCGGGGCATTGGCGGGGAACCGCGAAAGCCGGCGAATTGGGGCTTTATCGCGCCACCGATGGAACGCTCAACGCGGTGACCGCCAACGGCCCGCTGAATCCCAGGGAAATCGCCGATATGCGGGCGACGGATGCGATCCTGAAGCCTGCGGCGAAGGCGAGCGGCGGCAGCGTGCGGTGGCTGGCGGATGGCGGAATCCCTGGGATTCGGCGGGTGGCGGCGGGCCGACCGGCAGCCGGCGCGGGCTGGATCGGGCTGCGGGCCAACCACGCCTATCGCGTCACCGCGGTGGAACAGGAGGCGCTGCTGCCGCCCTGGCTGGCGGCGCTGCTGATCGTCGCCGCCCTGATGCTGGCGTGGCGCCAGGAGGGCAAATAGGGAAAATAGGGGTGGACAATGCCGGGACTGTGCCGGACTCAGGCCGGTTTTTGCCGGAGAATGTCGGGACTATGCCAGACCAAAGCCGGTTTTTGCCGGTTTTTGCCGGACTTGCCGCGGCCTGTCGTTTTTTCGGAGAAAAAGCATGGCATCGCGGCGCAATTTTCTTTCGGGGATGCTCGGATTGTCGGCCGGGCTTGTCGGCGTCCCGAGCCTGACGCGAGCGAGCGACAACTGGGTGTCGCATGACGCCGCGGTGGACGGCGGCGCGGACTCGTACTTCAGCTTCGGCACCCTGAACGGCGCGCCGCAAATCTGGGCCGCGCATAATGCGGGGCATCCCTATTGCTGCCGGCTCAGTCCCGACGGCCGCCTGCTGCGCCTCGAACTGCGGGCCGGCGACCAATGGCCCGACGAAGCCAGGCTCGCGATCAAGGACGAGCGCAGCCTCGTGCAGGCGATGACCGGCGTCGGCTCCCATGTCTCGCAAGCGTTGCCGATGGCGAGCGACATATGGTGGGCGTTTTCGTTTCTGGTCGAGCCGGGGCCACCCGTCTCCAGCCTGGGTCCGGGCTATGGCTGGCTCATCCTGGCCGACATTCACAGCGACTTCAAAGCCTCTCATGCCCGCGCCGTTCCGATTCAGTTCGAGCTCGACGCCGGCGATATCTTCACCGTGCAGGCACACGGCAGCAATCTGCATCCCGACAACGCGCCGAGTGTGATCTACGCCACGCCCCAGCCGTTCGGGCGCGGCCGCTGGCACGATCTGGTGGTGCGCCTGAACATGGATCCGCAAGCCACCGGCGGACAGGGCGGCGCCGATGTCTTTCTCGATGGCGAGCGCATCGTCGCCTATGCGGGTCCGCTTGGCTTTGTCGGCGATCTGCCCTATCCGCAATTCCAGATCTACCGGGGCAACCCGAGCCCGCAAACGCTGACGCACGAATCCCTGGCGGTGCGCTATGCGAATCATGAGATCGTGACGAGGGGAAGCCTTGCGGCGCGGGTGCGAAGACCGGCGAACCGCCCGGCGAACGGGCGCGTCGAATAATCCGGAGCGACCAGGCTTGGGCTATGACTCGTTAGCCGCTTCGAATAAGATTAACGGTTTGGGGACCGCAAACATGAACAGCCTGATCGGCGCCGAGGCGCATTTTGCTTTCGGGGAGAACTGGAAGTCCTTTACGCATCTGCTCGACGACAAGCGCATTGAGGAAGCGGAAAACGGTTTGCGACGTCTGTTTCCGAACGACGAATTGCGGGGCGCGCGCTTTCTCGACATCGGCTGTGGATCGGGATTGTCGGCTCTGGCCGCGCTGCGGCTGGGCGCCGCCAGCGTCGATGCCGTCGATATCGATCCGGCTTCCGTTGCCGCTACCCAGGCGACCCTGACGCGCTATGCGCCGAATTCCCGCTGGTCGGCGAAAGTCGTCAGCGTCTTCGATCTGTCGCCGGAGCCCGGCTACGACATCGTCTATAGCTGGGGCGTTTTGCACCACACGGGCGACGTGTGGCGAGCGGTCGAAACGGCCGCGCGCGCGGTCAGGCCGGGAGGTCTTTTCGCCATCGCGCTTTATCGCAAGACCGAGTGGTGTGGATTCTGGACCCGGGAAAAGAAATTCTACGCGAACGCGCCGTCGATTGTTCAGGCCTTCATTCGCGGCGGCTATAAGTCAATGAAGATTTTGCGATTGCTTCGCGGCAGAATCAATCCGGTCACGCATATTCGCAGCTATCACAGCAGCAGGGGGATGAGCTGGTCGCACGATGTTCACGACTGGCTCGGCGGCTACCCTTACGAATCCGTGGCGGCGTCTGACGTTCGGGCGTTTTTGCACCGGCACGGCTTGGCGATTGTTCGGGAGTTCGTTGTTCCCCCTTCGAAGGGAGTGTTCGGCACCGGCTGCGACGAGTTTGTCGCGATCCGGACCATTGCGTGAGCGCCGCCACCGGGCGAGCGGCCGGGCAGCCTGCAAGGGCTGAAACGAAAATGCGATGTGCGGCATAACCGGTTTTCTCGACCCGCGAAAGCGGCTCGACGCCGCTTCCAGCCGGGCGCTGGTTCTCGACATGGCGCGTGCCATCGCCCATCGCGGCCCCGATGGCGACGGCGCCTTCGTCGAAGCCGAATGCGGCCTCGCGTTCGGCCACCGGCGGCTTTCGATCATCGATCTCTCGCAGGCAGGCGCCCAGCCCATGGTCTCGGCCGACGGCCGCTGGGTGATCTCCTTCAATGGCGAGATTTACAATTTCGAGGAGATACGCCGGCGCCTGGAAGACGGCGGCGCGATCGCCTGGCGCGGACATTCCGACACCGAAGTTCTTGTCGAAGCGATCGCCCGCCGGGGCTTCGAAGCCACATTGAACCTCGCCAATGGCATGTTCGCCATTTCGGCCTGGGACCGCCGCGAACGCGCGCTGTATCTGGCGCGCGACCGGATGGGCGAAAAGCCGCTTTATTACGGCTGGCAGGGCGAGACCTTCCTGTTCGGTTCGGAACTGAAGGCGCTGGCGCGTCATCCCGATTTCAGCCGCCGTCTCGATCCGGCCGCGGTTTCGCTGTTCGTCGCCTATGGCTACGTGCCCAGTCCGTTTTCGATTTATCGCGGACTTTCCCAATTGCGGCCGGGACATTATCTGCGGCTGGCGGCGGATGCGCCGCCTGGCGCGCCGCTGAATGCGGTTCCGTATTGGACTTTGCCGCTGCCGGCGCCGCAGGTCATGGACGAACACGAAGCCGAAGGCGAGCTGGACCGTCTGCTGGCGGACGCGGTGCGTCTGCGCATGCGCGCGGACGTGCCGATGGGCGCCTTTCTTTCCGGCGGCATCGATTCCTCGGCCGTCGTCGGTCTCATGCAGGCGCAATCGAACGTGCCGGTGCGCAGCTATTCCATCGGCTTCGCGGAGAATGCGTATGACGAGGCGCCCTTTGCCCGCGAAGTGGCGCGGCACCTGGGAACCGAGCACACCGAAATCTATGTCGAGCCGCGCGATGCGCTCGACGTCATTCCTTCGCTGCCGCAGCTTTACGACGAGCCGTTTGGCGATTCGTCGCAAGTGCCGACCTTTCTGTTGTGCAAGCTGACGCGGGCGCACGTCACGGTTTCGCTGTCGGGCGACGGCGGCGACGAACTCTTCGGCGGCTATGGCCGCTATTTCGGATTCGAGAGCCGCTGGGCAAGCCGTGTCCGTGGAATGGATGCGCTGCGAGCGCCGTCGGCGTGTCTTCTGCGCGGGATGCCTGCGGAAATCTGGTCGATGCTGCGCGGTGTTGCGCCGCCCGCTCTGCGCAACAAGCTGCATGCGAATCGGGCGCGGTACATTGCATCGGCAATCGGCGCGCGGACGAAACAGGAATTTTACGCCTTCCAGATGCAATCCTGGCCGACCGGCATGCTGGACTCGCCTGAAGCGGATCATGGCGCCATATTCTTCGGGCAACACGCGCTCGATTCATTCGCCGAGCCGTTCCTCGGCATGATGTATCTTGACGCCGGCAGCTATCTGCCCGACGACATCCTGGTCAAGGTGGATCGCGCCGCCATGGCGGTCAGCCTGGAATCCCGCGTGCCCATGCTCGATCATCGAGTGGTGGAGTTTGCTTCGCGCGTTCCTCTGAATCTCAAGCGCAGGGGAGACGCAGGAAAATGGCTGCTGCGCCGGGTTCTGGATCGTTACGTTCCCCAAAATCTGATCGACCGGCCGAAACAGGGCTTCGGATTGCCGGTCAAGGAATGGCTGAGAGGTCCTCTCAAGGCGTGGGGCGACGAACTTCTCAACGACGAAACCACCGTCATCGGCGAACTCGTCGATCTGTCCCGGGTGCGCGATGTCTGGCGCGAGCATCAGCACGGTATCGATCACAGTTACCGCTTGTGGGTGATCATTGTGCTGGTCGCATGGGCGCGCGAATGGCGGCCCCTGTGAACCGCGCTCGCTGCCGGCAACGTTGAGCGGCCCGAATGAGAACGACCGCCCCGAAAGATGTCGTGAAGCTGCTGTCCGGCAGCCTGGTGGCCAAGGTGTTCGGCATCGGTGCGGTCATGCTTTTCGCGCGGGTTCTGCCGAAAGACCAGATGGCGATCTTTCCGGCTTACCTCATGCTCGCCGGACTATCGACCTTGTTCGTGACCTTCGGAATCTACGCTGCGTTTGTGCGCGAGGTTCCTTCGCTCCTGAGGACCGACGAAGCCAGAGCGCGCAGCCTGGTGATGACGGGATCGGGCGTCATCCTGGCCGGCACGCTTATTCCCTGCGTTGCCGCCTGGTGGTGGAGCGACGCGATCGCTGCCTTCGTCTTCAAGAACGCGGCACAGGGGTGGGTGATCAGGATCATGGTGCCCGGGTTCCTCGCCTATGTCGTGTCGAAAACCGCGGATCAGATCATGTGGGGCCGCGCACAATTCGGCGCGACATCGATCCTGCAAATCCTCGAATCGATCGTGCGGCCCGTCGCCACGGTCGCGCTTTGGTTCTGGCTCGGTTACAGGGGCATCGTGTTCGGCCTCGTCATTGCACAATTCGTCATGGCCGCGGTGGCGTTCTGGTGCGTCCGAGACATGTTCCTGGGTCCGCTGCCCGCGCTTTATCCGCTGCGCAAACTGTTTTCGGAATCGATGCCCTATTACATCGGCAATTATCTCTCGTATCTGAGAGGCGACGGCGATTCGATCCTGGTCAGTTTTCTCGGGCCGGCCGCGCTCGCAGAATACTACATCGCCAAGACGCTGTTCACGAACATGGCATTGGTCTGGGCGGCGGTCGACAGGGTCGCCGCCGAGCGCCTGGCGCGTTTTGCGCTCACGGAAAGCTTCGCGGACAAGGTGAGGGCCCTCCATGTCCGGATTTGTCAGATGATGATTCCGTTCGATCTGCTGGCGATCGCCGTTGCGCCGGGCGCGCTGGTCGTTCTCGCGGGCGCGCGCTACAGCAATGCGACCTGGCCGGCGATCATCCTTCTGGTCGCCATGCTCGTACAGTTCATCTCCATTCCCTACGATCGCGCCGTGTATGTCTCGCTGTCGGGAATGATTCGCTTGAAATTCACGATTTTGGAGGCGGTTGTCGTTGTCGTCTCCGCTGCGATCCTCGTTCCGCTGGCGGGCGTGACGGGTGTCGCAGCGGCACGCATCATTGCGCCGCTTGGAGTCTGCATTTTCGGTGCCTGGATCATGCGCCGCCATCTCGGGCTTGTGCTGCCTCTGCGTCCGATGCTTCTGGCGTTGGCGACGGCGGCGCCCGGAGCGGCTCTCGCGCTTGTTCTCGTCCCTACTGCTCACGGTGTCGCGAGCGCGCTGAGCGCAATGACTTTGGCCAGCCTGATCTGGGTTTCGTCAACAGTCGTTCTTGCCTGGTTCCTCGACCGCCCGATGTTGCTTGCGCTGGGCGCCGAAGTATTTCCCCGCTATCGCGCGGCGGTTTCCTCATGGGGAGTCTTGCGCGGATGAAAATGCTGTTCGTGGATTTCACCCTGCCGCAGCTTCTGAAGGACGCGGAGTTTCCGGCGGGAGGGTGGGCAGTCCAGCTTCGCCAGCTTCTGATGGGCCTGGCGGAAACGGGGCATTGTTGCGGCGTTCTCACCTGGAAAGGAGCAAATGCCTATGTAGGGCCGCAATCGATTTGCGACCTGATCGAGACCTACGATCCCAAACGGGCTATTCGCCGGTTGCGGTTGCTACACGCCGTTCTCCCGTCCTATTTCCCGGCCGCGCGCGCCTACCGGCCCGATATCGTCGTGCAGTCCTGCGCCGGTGTCGATACCGGAATCATGGCCCTGATTGCGCAGAGTCTCCGGGTCCCTTTCGTTCATCGGATTGCCAACGACCGCGATACAGACGGACGTTATGCGCTGGAACTCGGTCTGCGGGATCGGATCGGCTTTCATTATGGGCTTCGGCGTTCGCGGTTTCTCATTTGTCAGAATTCTTATCAGCTCGGCAATATCGCGAAGCGTTACCCGGACAAACCATCCTCCGTGATTCACAATGCCATCCAGATCCCTGCTTCGGCGCCCGCCCTGCGCCCCCGTTCGGACCGTTCCTATGTCGCCTGGTTGGGGGGATTTGCCCGGCGCAAGAATCTGCCGTTGCTTTTCGAGGTTGCGCGCGAATTGCCTGAGATCGAGTTCCGCATCGCAGGCGCGCTGACGCAGGAAGCGAAACACGCGCCGACGCTATTGGCCCTGGACAGACTCAAGGAACTGGGAAACGTGAAGTTTGTGGGATATCTCAAACGAAAGGCGGTTCTGGATTTTCTCAATGGCGCGATCGCGCTGCTGTCGACCTCGGACTTCGAGGGATTCTCCAACACCTTCCTGGAATCCTTCGTGACGGGCACGCCTGTCGTTCTGCGTTCGATCGTCGATCCCGATTCCATCGTCGAAAAGAACGGGCTCGGTCTGGTGGCGCGGGACGGGACGGACCTCATGCGTGGCGTGCGCGAAATCTGTGCGATGGAGGCGGATCGCCACGAGGCGCTGGGGCGACATTGTCGCCAATATGTGGAAAGTCATCACACGCCGATTGCGGCCGTTCGAAAATTGGTCTCCCTGCTGGAGCCCCTGGTTGCAACGCGATAGCGCTCTCTCGCGCATTTTCGTTTTGGAGAAGTCAGGATGAATTTGGGCAGCGGAGTCGGATTGATCGTGCCGAAACGCCGGGCGCTTGGATGGCGGGACGGGATGTTCCTTTCGCTTATCGCCGCAATGCCGCTTCTGGCTTCGCCGCCGATGGCGACATCAATCTTCGGTATCGACAGCCTCAGATTGTACAACATTCTACCGGCTTTGGCGTTGATTGCGTTTGTAACCGGCTCCCGAATTCTACCGAACAATGACCGGCTGGAGCGCAACGCGTTTTACGCCTTTCTGGGCTACGCGCTATTTGTTGCATGCATCTTCGCAAGGTCCGTACCGAATCTCCCGGCCTTTCACGCCACATGGCCGAAATTCTTTCCCGTCAGTGTGCGCAAATATGCGATGACAGACTTCCTGTTGCCGATCACGACCGCGTGCTCTTTCCTGTACGTTCTCAGGCGCATGAGCAGTGCTGAGGGGATCGCTCTGACGGTGGATGCGATCGTGATCGCACTATTTGCCGTTTCCACCGTTGTGATGCTCGCCATCGCGTATGATCCGGCACCGCTGTTTTCAACCGACCCGGGACGGCGCGCTATCCTGCAACTCGTGAACGACACGCTGGGCATGCATTACAATGCCATCGGCACCATTCTGGCGACGGCCGCGCCTTTGTTGCTCTACATGGCGCTCAAACGCGGTTCCTTCTGGGCGCTGACTTACGGGCTGGCTCTGGCCGCGGTGCTGGTGACGAAATCGCGAACCGGTCTCTTCACGTTCGTCGGCATAAGCGCTGTTACGATGATCGTTCTCGGGAGGGCGCGAACCCTGCTCGCTTCCGGCCCCGTCCTGGGCGCCGCCGCGCTGTTGATATTGGGCCCTGTTTTGATTTCGCTTGTGACAATCGGATTTACGCAGAAATCGGGAATCTCCCTTTGGCTGCTTCTTTCGGGGCGCGAAACGGTGGTCTGGCTTCCGGTGATCTTTGAATGGAGCCGCGATCCCTTCCTTTTATTTTTCGGCGCTGGGTTCCACGGCATCGTCAACAGCACGTTGATCGATTCCGGTGCGACCGGATTCGTAACGGCACAGGCCCATAACCTCTATCTCGAATTTTTTCTGGACAACGGAATTATCCTGTTTGTCGCCTTTCTGGCGGCAATCGGCGCGTGGCTCGTGTGGGCGTGGCGGCTGGGAAAACGCGTACAGTCACAGCTTTATTGGTCGCTCTATCTGTGTCTCGCTTCATTCCTCATCAGCGGATTGTCCGGGCGGCTCTACTATCCCGACATCGAGAATTACCTGATGTTTCCGATCATGGCGACTCTGATCAATGTCGCGCGGCTGAAGCTCCAGCAAGACCCTTCGTTCGGAGCGCGTGGGACAACACGCCGCGATCGGCGAAATTGACAACGCGAGATATCGAATGCTGCGTGGCCGCCACCCACTTGAGAAGCCGGCAACCATTACCGTTGCCGTTCCTCGAAAGATGCTCGCGCGGAGATCGGGAGAACGCGGAGCATTGCCGGGGTCGCCAAGGCGCCCGACGGAATTAATGCGCGACGCTATCGTGTTCCCTGACTGTCATTCTCGCTTGCGCGCAGAGCTGTCCGGGGAAAAGTCCCGAAGCATCGCGAAAAGCTTTTCACAGCATCAAGATCGGGTGCCAGCGCGAGTTCCCGACTTAGGGTTTCGTTTGTCCCAGAAAATGATTCATGCGGAGCACGCGGAAACAAAGTATGTCCCTGAACATCTGCCTTCTCCCCTCCTCCTACGCTGCTTTGCAGCTTCGGAGGACTTGCGTATGGACCCCCCGAAGCCTTGGCGAAGGAGGGTTGTGGGAGAAGGTGGCCGAAGGCCGGTTGAGGGGGGCGCGCGCGATAGCGCGGTTGACTCTTTCTTACCTATTTCCACGTTGCAACGACAGTTTTCCTCTCGCGCGCGGACGCGCGCGAACCCCTCACCGCGCGCAACGCTACCGCGTTGCGCTTTGCCTCTCCCACAGGGGGCGAGGCAAGATTGTTTCTTTGCGTTCCAACTTCTATTTCCCCGGACAGCCATGCGCGAAAGAGAGAACCCAGTCAGCGCGCGTCGGCGCGCTGAATAGACCCGGAAATCCGCCGACATGCGCGTTCTGCACCTTATCGATTCGCTGGGCACAGGCGGCAAAGAACGCCAGCTCATTGAACTGCTCTCGGGCTTCGCGGCGGACCCGGACATCGACTGCGAAGCCGTGGTGATGTCCGATGTCCTGGACTACGCAAAACTGGCTCCCCTGAATGTGCCGCTCCATCGTATGCCCAGAAGGACGCGGTACGATCTCTCGATCGTTCAGCGGTTGCGCCGGGTCGTGAAGGATTTTAGCCCCGATATCGTTCATTCCTGGAACGCGATGTGCTCGATTTACGGCGCCCCGCTGGCGAAATTGGGCGGCAGCAAATTCGTCCACGGCTATGTGCGGTCGGCCAAACCGAATTTGACATACCGCAATAGGGATTATCTGCAAGGCAAGCTGATGGAGCCGCTGGCCGATGTCATCGTCGCCAATTCCATGGCCGGTCTCGCTGCGTTCAAGGTTGCAGCAGGACGCGGCGTCTGCATTCCCAACGGTTTCGATCAGGGAAGAATCGCCGGGCTCGTGCCGCCGGAAGAAATGAAGCAGTCGCTCGGTATACTTACCCGATACGTCGTTGGTATGGTCGCATCGTTCTCGTCCAATAAGGACCACAATTCGTTCTTTGAAATGGCGCGGCGGATTTGCGGGCGTCGACTCGACGTCACCTTCGTCGCCGTGGGGGGCGGTGAACATCTGACCCGGTTCAGGCAAATGCTTGCCGGCGATGGTTTGCCAATCAAACTTCTCGGGCCCCGGCTGGACGTCGAGAGCATCGTGAATATGTTCACTATTGGTGTTTTGGCGTCGAACGCCACGCTGCATGGCGAAGGCATGGCCAACGCCATCATGGAATACATGGCGACGGGCAAGCCGGTCGTCGCCACCGATTGCGGCGGCAATCGCGAAGTTATCGAGGACGGAGTCACCGGATTCCTTGTGGCCGACCGCGATGTCGAGGCGCTTGCCAGCCAGGTGCTGAAGCTGCTGGACGATCCGGCGCTGGCCGCCAGGATGGGCGCGCGCGGGCAGGCGCGAATTCGCGATTGCTTCAGCCTGGAGAAGATGCGGCGCAACTATGCCCGGCTGTACCGCGACCTGTGCGCCGGTCGCCGCGACTGGCGAGGCTTTCAGGACGGCGCGGAATGAACGGGGTGCTTGCGGCGCTCGCGATCGTGGCGGCCTTAAGTGCGGTTTCGACGGCGGTTGCTGGCGCGCCGGACATCGCCGCCGGCAAAGCGTTGTTCGAACGCCAGTGGGTCGCGGCGCCCTCGCCGACGCATGACGATGAAGGTCTCGGTCCTCTGTACGACGCGCGCTCCTGCGATGCGTGTCACACCGGCACGGGGCCCGGTGTGGTGGCCGGCGGCATCGGCGCGGGGCTGCTGGTGCGGCTGGGCAATTCCACAGGCGGCGCGGACCCGGTTTACGGCGCGCAATTGCAGACCAAAGCGCTGCCCGGTATCGCGCCGGAGGCCGCTGTCGCCATCGTCTGGGGGATTCACGACGGACGGCGCACGGCGTCGCTTCACATCTCAAGCCTGGGTTACGGCGCTCTGGATTCCCACAGCTATGCCGCGCTGAGGCGTGCGCCGTCGCTCGCGGGCGCGGCTGCGCTTGCGGCCGTCGGCGATGCGGAAATTCTGGCGGGTGCGGCGCGCGAGCATCGCGCCGGCATGGCCGGTCATGCGGCCATTCTGACGGACGAAGGGCAGACGCGGCTCGGCCGCTTCGGATGGAAAGCCGCCAACCCCGATCTCGCCGCGCAGATCGCGGTGGCGCTGCAACGCGACATCGGGCTTTCGAGCGCGCGCTATCCCGCGCCGTGGGGCGAGTGCACAAATGCGCAAGCCGCCTGCCGCGAGCTGGCGTTGCGCAGCGAAGGCGCCAAAATCGAAGTGCCGGATTCGCTGCGGGACGAGCTTGTCGCCTATGTCGCGTCGCTGCCGGCGCCCGTGGCGCCGGACGAGCGAGCGCCGGGTGCCGCGATCTTCAGCCACATCGGCTGCGGCGATTGCCACGCGGCGCTGCACGCGCCCGACGGCCACGACATCGGCGCGTTGACGGATCTGCTGCTGCACGATCTGGGGCCGCAGCTCGACGACGGCATTGCGGAAGGCGCGGCGAAGGCTTCGGAATGGCGCACCGCGCCGTTGTGGAATCTCGCCGACGAACTGGCGGCCGGCGGCCTGCTGCACGATGGCCGCGCCCGCAGCATCGCCGAAGCCGTGCGCTGGCATGGCGGCGAGGCCTCGCCGGCGCGGCGCCGCTTCGAAGCGCTCGGCGCGCCGGAGCGCCTCGCCCTGGAACGCTTTCTACTGCGAAAGTGAGAAAAAGCTGTCATGGCCCGCGACTGCGGGCCACCCAGGTTATGCAATTACGGGCGCATCAAGTCTTGCGGCAAACTGGGGCAACACTTTCGAACATCGCGAAACCCAAGCTGGGTGGCCCGCAGTCGTGGGCCATGACAGTGTTGGACGTCACGGCCTTATGCCCCCGCCGTTATCGTCCGCCGGCGGCGCGGGCTTCGGGGCAGGGAAAATCAGTTCGGCGATTGTGCCGCATTCGCCGTTGGGATGCACCGAGACCCCGCCCCCCAGTTGCTGGCCGAAAGTCGCGATCAGGCGCACGCCGATGCTCGCATCGCCGGGCGCGGTTTCAATCCCGACCCCGTCGTCTTCCACCGACAGGCGCAGACGGCTGTCGCCGGCCGCCGCCAGAATGACCCGGATCGTCCCGCCGGTGCCGGGCGGATAGGCGTGGCGGTAGGCATTCGTCAGGGCTTCCACGGTAAACAGCGCAATCGGCACCGCGACATCGCCGGGCACCCGCAACGGCATCGCGTTGACGCGGGTGTGAATGTCGCGGCGGTCGCCGCCGAAGCCCTCATTCGTCTGTTCGGCAAGAAGCTCGAGCAGGCGTTTCACGTCCACCGACTGCTGATCTTCGATCTCGTAGAGAATGCGGTGGACGAGAGCCAGCGCATTGATGCGCACCCGCGCCTGTGCCAGCGCCTCCTTCGCCGCCGGATCGGTCAGCCGCGCGGCCTGCAGGCTGAGAAGGCTCATGACGATCTGCAGGTTGTTCTTTACCCGGTGATGAATCTCCTTGATCAGCACCGTCTTCTGGCCGACCGCTTCGCGCAGCGAGGTGTCGCGATCCTGGATCGAGGACGCCATCTCCGACAGCGCGTCGCCCAGAATGCGAATCTCGCTGGGGGCGCCTGCCAGCGCCGGCTTGTGCGCGTAATGCCCGGCGCGGTAGGCCCCCGAAAGGCGCCGCAGATAGACGATCCAGCGCGTCAGCTGCCGCTCGGTGACGGCCCAGATGGCAAGCCAGGCCAGCACGATCATCAGGAACGGCAGCAGGATATCGGTGCCGACATGAATATAGGTGGTTCCGAACAGGTTCGATTGGCGCCTGGCGAAGCCGACAAAGACGTTGTTGCCCAGTAGCGGGTGGATGGCAAACATCCAGGTGTGGCCGAAGCGGTCCTCCGCCTGGCGCGGTGTGGCCGCGGCGGCGTCGGGATGACGGTGAAACAGGTCCAGCGCCACGCCGGGCCGGTTCGAGGCGAGGATCGTGCCCGCGCGATCGAACAGCGCGACGACGGAGTCGGACGGCAAGGTGTTGGCGCGCACCATGGAATCGAGCCAGCGCACATCGATCACGATGCCGATCCCGCCTTCGAACACACCGGCGGCATTGTGCAGCGGCAGCAGGGCGAGCACGACTTGCCGGTGGGTGACGCGGCTGATCGAACTGCTCCCGACCACAAAATCGTGGCGCGTCGCCATCTGGGTCCAGGCACGCGGGTCGCGCACCATAAGCCCGACACTGCGCGGCGACGCGGCGCAGACGATGCGTCCCCTGGCATCGAGCCGGCTGATGTTGGTGAAGTATACCAGGCCGTGCTGCGCGGCGGCCAGGGTTTGACTGCATTGCGCCGCTACGTTGCGCACGCTGGGAAGATTGGCGACCGTGCGGGCAACCTGTTCGGCGGCGGCGAGCACGTTTTGTGCCGGGGTCGAGGCCATGTGCGCCGAGGCGACGAGCTGCGCACGCACGTCGCGCACGTCTTTTGTGGTTCGCTCCAAGCCCTGCAGGAAGCTCCATACCGACATCGGCAGAAGGGCAAGGGTGACGAGGAGGACGAGTTGAAGTCTTAAGGACCAGACACTAGGAGGCGGGTTGCTTTGGGCCCCGCTTGGCCGCCGTGACGGTGTTGTTGGGGGCAAGCCGGTCGAGTTGCGCCAGAATTTCATGCGCCGCGTCTCCTTCCTGCGGCTGCGATGCCTGGGGGAGGGGCTCCCCGCCGTCGAGAATGGCCACCAGGGATTTGCGCGCCCTTGCGACCCGGCTTTTCACCGTGCCTACGGCGCATTTGCAGATCGCGGCCGCATCCTCGTAGGAGAATCCGCCCGCTCCCACCAGGATCAGCGCTTCGCGCTGTTCGTCCGACAGACACGAAAGCGCGCGCGCCGTATCGGAGAGCTCCGCCGCCCAGGTCTGTTCGGAACTCGAGCCGGGAATGCGTTCGGCGGCATCCTGGTCCCAGGGCGCCTGCCGCCAGGCGCGGCGGCGATCGGAATAAAACTGGTTGCGCAGAATCGTGAACAGCCACGCTTTCAAATTCGTCCCCGGCGCGAACATGCTGCGCGCCTGCCAGGCCTTGACCAGGGTTTCCTGCGCCAGATCGTCGGCGATCTCCTGGTTGCCGCACAGCGAACGGGCAAAGGCGCGCAGAAACGGGATCAGCTCCAGAAGGTCGGCCTTGAATTCGGCGCCCACCTCTCTGGGAATCCGGGCCGGTTCGGCGATCGTCTCGGGTTGGGGAATGGTCACGAGTCGGGCTTCCCGCCTTGTGCCGAATCGTCGATTTTTTTCAGCAGGTCCAGGAAGTCGTTGGGCACCGCTTCCTTGGCGACCTCGTCGTACATCCGGCGCAATTCGCGGCCGATGGCACGCTGGCGTGTCCGGATCGCGCGATTCTTTTCCCGGTCCGTCTTGCGTTCTCTTATCACTGGATTCACGTCCCAGCCCCGGCGTTGCATCACGGTCGCCACTTAGCTACTCCGACGCTTGGTTGTTTTTGCTCTATTTTTGGACATTTCTCTACCCCAGCCGCTCCCGGTGAAACCACCCTCGATAGAGCCCAACGCCGGTTTTGGGGAAAAGTTCCCGACCCGGGAACATTTGGCGCTGGCGCCCGTTGTCGGATTGCGGTTTGTTATGTGTTCGAAGGAGCTGCCCATGAATGTTACCCAGTCGCTTGCCCCGCATCTGCCGTATCTGCGCCGTTATGCGCGCGCGCTGGCCGGCTCCCAGGAGAGCGGGGACGCCTATGTCCGGGCCTCGCTGACCGCGCTGCTGGAAGGCGATCATGCGCTGGACGAAGAAATTGCGCCCCGCGTCGCCCTCTACAAGCTGTTTCACAAAATCTGGTCCGGAACCGCCTCGCGCTACGATCTGCCTTTGACGGAAGACGGCTCGGAAGGTCCGGAGGAAAGGCTGCTTTCGCTGTCCTCCTCGCGCCGCGCCGCGCTGTTGCTGACGGCGGTGGAATCCTTCAACCTCGATGAAGCCGGGGCGATCCTGGAACTCTCCTCCGAAGAGGTCGAACGCGCCATCGTGGAGGCGCAGCGGGCGATCGAAAGCGATCTGGTTTCGACGGTCCTCATCATCGAGGACGAGCCGATCATCGCGCTCGATCTGGAAAATCTGGTCACCGAGCTTGGCCACGAAGTGGTCGGCACCGCCGCCACCCGCGAACAGGCCGTCAAGCTCGCCTACGCGAAAAAGCCGGGGCTGATTCTGGCCGACATCAATCTCGGCGAAGGCGGCTCGGGAATCGATGCGGTGAGCGAAATCCTCAACAGCTTCGACATCCCGGTGATCTTCGTGACCGCCTATCCCGAGAAGCTGTTGACCGGTGAGCGCCCCGAGCCCACCTATCTGATCGCCAAGCCGTTCCTTCCGGAAACGGTGCAGGCGACGGTGGGCCAGGCGCTTTTCTTCCATCCCCTCAAGCGCCGCGCCGCTTAGGCAAAAACACAGCCGGTCCGGCTCAATCGCCGGCGGCCCATTCGTATTGGGAGACGATTTCGTGGCTTTCTGGCGCCGACGCAGTCGGGGACGAAACATCGAAGCGCGGCTTGAGGCTCTGCGAGCCGATTTGCTGGCTTTGCAGCATGACGTGCGCGGGCTTGCGCAAAGCGCCGGCGATGCCGCGTCCGATATCGTGCGCTCGACAAACCGCGCCGCGGAGTACGCGCTGGACAATGTCGGCGAATGGACCGGCGACAATATCGGTTCGCTGGAGGAGTCCGTGCGCCGTCAGCCGCTGGTGGCGATCATCCTGTCCATCGGTGCCGGTGCGCTGATCGCCGCGCTGTTTCTGCGGCGCTGAAGGGGCGAACCATGGGGGGAAAGATCATCGCGGGCGTCGTCGGGATCCTCGCCTGCGCGGGGCTCATCTGGGTGGGCATCGGCTTTGCCGGCTTTGCGTTCACCGCGGCGCTCACGCCCTGGCTGACTCTCGCCGGCGCGGCAGCGCTTGCCGCCTTTCTGCTGCTGATCGTGCCGGTCGTGGTGGTGGTTGTTTTGGCCCGCAAGACCACCGCGCGGGTCCGCAGCCGCGGCGCCGACAATTTCCTGGTGGCGATGGCCAGCGTTGCCCGGGAACGGCCGATACTCGCCATGCTGGGCGCGGCGCTTTTCGGCGCCGGGCAGGTGTTTTTGAAGAGCCGGAAGAAGAAACCCCGCTGAGGCTGGTACCGATTCCTTTTGCGCTTTCAATAGGTTGGGTCTTCGCCGCGATCCTGCCCAAATTCTTAAAGAAAAGTTGGAACCCGATCGGGGTCGGCACGTTCTATTCCCCGAGCGGACGTCCGGTCCGGTACGCCCCAGCCCCTTCGACACCCCGCATCGGGTGTCCGCTCACTCTCCTCCCCACCAAATTCAGGCCTCCCCAAATTGAGGAACGTAAGCGTCCCGTTTCGGGGCGTTTCGCCGTTCGCGCGCTGGCGCGGATTCCATATTCCGGAACGCGCGGCGGTGCGCTGCCGTTTTGTCGGGGACACTGTCCTCGTCTGGAGACATCATGGCTGTTGATCCACAACCCGAACGCCGCATCGCCGAGACCGCCGGCCCGGATCGTCACGCCTCGAAACTGCCGGCCGCAGAGGCGAGGCAGGGCGAGACCACGGGACGCATGCGCTATGTTCTGGGGATCGGCGTGGCGCTCATCGTGCTGATCTTCGCCGCGATCTATTTTTTCTACTTCTGATCCTTCGCGGACGTGCCATCGGTGTACGACGCCAGGAAAGCGAACCAGGCCGCGCCGTTGCCTGCCGCGACCGCTCCGGCAAGTATTGCGGTTGCCGTTCCTCAGAATTGCTCACGCGGAGACAGGGAGAATGCTGAGGATTGCCGTGGTCGGAAGCGCCAGACGAGATTTCCGGCGAGATAGAGGTTACGACGCGTTCTCCTTTAGCGAGTGCGCTTCGCCGCGCGGCGACTGGTCGCCCCGGCGACGCGCCCTTTGCAAAGTGCTATCGCGTTCGCCCTCGTTGTCATCCTCGCGAAACAGCCTGTGTAAAAACTTTGGCATTGATTTATTGAAGGCGTGCTGATTCCGTGAGGTTTGATGCAATGAGCGAAGCGGAAGGCGACGATGGC